>JACCDR010949176.1_pt1 | contig 14063 bp, 23 predicted proteins | sample 7446431 | NCBI WGS metagenome assembly JACCDR01 (sample SAMN15323443, study PRJNA562643) | freshwater metagenome | isolation source: river surface water | place: USA:Blue River Watershed | collected 2017-08-17 | reverse complement strand
TACCGCTTCTGGGCCAACGGTTGCCGCACCCTCATGGACCGCGATTCCTATTCCACTGAATACTGGGTCAACTTCCGCGACATCCACGGCATCGACATCGTGGACTTCGGGGCGGGCCTAGGCAAGGTGGCGCCTTACCTCTGCAGCAAAGGCATGCGCTGCATCGACTTCGAGCCGTACCGCATCGACCCCGACAAGGACAGCGGGAAGCCCGACCCCAAGTATTCCAAACAACAGGCGAAGAGGTTCCTTGATGAAGTGGCAGATGGCCGTCACTTTAGCTCTATCTTTCTGGCTTCTGTTCTCAATAGCGTTCCTTTCCCTAAAGATCGCATGGTGGTTCTCGCCATCGTCCATGCCCTTTCCAGCAAGGAGACTGCTGTCTATGGGACTTGTCGGGACATTTCTGATTTCAATTACGAGTATGGCGGTATCCGCAACGCCAACTATTTCGTGTTCGATGCGGAGCCTGCCGTTCGTATTGGTGATGTCGTCAACGGACAACCAAAAATCCAGAAGTTCCACACGCAAGCAGAGGCCGAAGCAATGTTCAGCCGCCTCTGGAACAAGCGGGACTACTGGCCGGGCGGCAACGTTTTCTACTTCAAGCTGAGTGCGCCGAAGGGTGTAAATCCTGCGGTGGTGAAGGCCGCCTTGCTTCACGAGTTCGATTTGCCGTACGCTGACGGTACGCGCATGGGTCTTGGCGACTACGCGGTCAAGGCTTTTTGCAAACGTTTGCAACTTAAACTCTAGGAGGCCCTATGTCGGTTACTGCGGATGCGAACGGCTCGCGGTTGATGCACTTTCCTGAAAAGAAAGACAAGTTCGAGTTTGACGAGGAAGTGGCGTTCCTCTTCGATGACATGGCTCGTCGGTCTATTCCGATGTACGAAGAAGCGCACCGCATGCACGTGTCGATGCTCCTCAAGTGCTTGGTACCCGGGACGCTCATCGCGGACATCGGTTCGTCTACGGGCATGACGTACCGTGAAATCGAGCGGCAGATGGGCAAGACGTTGATGGAGGCCGGCGTGTGCGCATACGCCGTCGATAGCTCGCGGCCGATGAACGACAGGCTGAAGAAGCGTTTTCCTGCAGTCATTTCCTACGCCAAGAATGTGCAGGACATGCCGGACCTTCCGCGTCCGGTGGACATCATGTTCGCCTACTATGTTCTGCAGTTCGTACCGCCCAACGAGCGCGCGAAGTCCCTGCTCTGGATGGTCCGTAATGTCCAGCCGGGCGGATATCTGGTGCTAGGCCAGAAAGACGACATGCTGGATCGTCCCTTTGACTCTGCCTTCACCGAGGAATACTATAAGTTCCGCAGGGGTAACGGCTACACACAACAGGAGATTGATGCGAAGACTGCCGCGCTCAAGAACTCCATGTGGCCTGTGCCGAATGCGCAGCTTATGGCCGAACTCTTCTCTCTCGGGTTTGAGGCGGTAGAGACAAGCCGTTGGCTGCAGTTCAGCACTATTCTGGCAGTAAAGCGAGGCTGACATGGCAGAGGAAGCAGTAAAGACTCCATCGACAAGTGACGGTCGCCGCCGCCGCATGGCCTCCCGCCGGGGTATGAGCTTCGGTGGGGGTGGTCTGTCGCAGTCGAGCGCGGGGCAGTCCGTCGCGGATCACGACGATGTAGCGGACGGCGACGTGGACATCAATGCCGCCGTGCAGGCGCAGGCTACCCGGCCCCCGGCTGTATTGCCGCGCCCGCAACCCAACCCCGAAGACGTTACGGCAGGGCAAGAGGAGTTCAACCCCCGGGCACGACTGGAGCAGGTTCGCGGGCGGTCCTCGGAGTACGAGCGTGAGTATCGCCTTGGCCTACTCCACCGCATGCTCATTCGCAAGCTGCCGCAGGACGAGATTGCCGCACAGCTAGGCTTGTCCGTCCGTCAGGTTCAACGGGACATACAGGACTTGAAGGCACGTCTGCGTGAGTCTGCAAAGGCTCTCGACATCGAGGTCATCATCGGCAACAGTACCGGGTTCTACGAAGAGGTGCAGGCCATGGCGATGCGGGCTGCGTCGAATGCGCAGGTTCCGGTTCCGATGCGCCTCGCCGGCATGCGCACCGCACTGGCGGCGCACAACGACATGCACCGCTTCTATCAAGCTGCTGGGGTCTACGACGTTCTGCGGTTCAAGAAGGGTGCCGGCGACGGGGCCATGTCGGATATCCAGCGCCTGATGGACCTGACCAACACGATGCTTACGGAGGCATGTCGGGACGGGGCGAACCCGCTGGGCGAGTTTTCTGGAGACGACAGAGAAGGCATGGAGTTGTAATGGTCGAGCGGGTGCGTAGGAAGCGGCGGTATCTGACCTCGCGGAGTATCCTGTCGGAACGCGAGCGTGGGCTGCTGGAGCAAGCGAAGGAGGCTATCTCTACCTTCGACAATCATATGTTCGGGGAGATGTACTATGAGTCTCTGCGGCGTAAGCTTGTCGAGGACGACGATAGCCTGTTTCGTTTCATGCAGCATCTTGAGCAGCCGCCTGTCTCGCCGGATGCTTTTCTGGACAGCGAGGAGTTCATCGGCTCCACCGACCTGACCATATGGCCGGAGGTGCGCGCTGCTTTCTTGGAGCTTAACCAGAACTGGTGGAAGGGATCGAACAGCGGGGCATACAACGAAGCCTTGTTGATGGGCGCTACCGGCACGGCGAAGTCCACGCTGGCGGAACTGACCACGCTCTACCATCTGCACATCCTTGGTTGCCTCAAGCAGCCGCAAGCTGTTTATGGATTGCCGAAGGCTACAGCCATCGTCATCCCGATCATGGCGGCCAAGCCGCACGTGACCAAGCGAGTCATCTACCAGCCGTTGCGGAAGATGATCGAAGACATGCCGTGGTTCCAGAAGCACCTGCGGTTCGACAAGCTGATCGAATCGGAGATGGTCTTTGCCGACAAGAACATCCGCATTGTCATGGGCGGCGCCGACGCTGACTCGATCCTTGGTGAGGCGGTAATCGCCGGCATCATTGACGAAATCAACTTCATGAACGTGGTTCTGAAGTCGAAGAAGGCGGAGGTAACCAGCGGACGGGCTGGGCTGTACGATCAAGCGCAGTCGATCTACGAAACCATGACGCGCCGGAAGAAAGGCCGCTTCACGCGCCCCGGCCCGATGATCGGGATCATCTGTGTCTCGTCATCCACGAAGTACAAAGGAGACTTCACCGACAAGCGACTTGCACACATTTGCAAAGTCGGTGAGAAAGGTGTGTATGTCTATAACAAGAAGCAGTACGAGGTTGTTCCGCAGGAGCGTTTCTGCGGGCGGACCTTCCGGCTTTTGGTCGGCAACGAAATCCTTTCTGACACGCGCATCCTCGGGCCTAAAGAGAAGGTACCGGAGGGCTCTCTGGTCCTTGCGATCCCTATTGAGTACGAGGACGACTTCAAGAAGAACCCGCACGACGCCCTACGTGACGTTGTCGGCATGTCCACTAGCTCAATTAGCCCGTTCATTCGACGCCGGTTCAAGATTCTCGAATGCATCACCGACGGAGAGGAGCAGGGACTGGAATCGTTCCTCCTCAAGGACAACGTGGTGCTCGGGGTCGATGGCATGCCCCAAGTCAAACCCGGGCACTACTGCGCCAATCCATCCCGGCCGCGCTATGTGCACATCGACTTGTCGCTCACAGGAGACAGATGCGGTATCGCAATGATCCGCTTTGACGGCCAGAAAGCTGTCGAGCGCGAGGGCGGAACCATCGAACACCTCCCCTACGGCTCCGTGGAACTGGCATGCACGATTGAGCCAGACGCGAACTCCGAGATTCAGCTTGCGGAGGTTCGCATGTGGGTGAAGATGCTGCGGGACATGTACGGCTACCCGATTCGTGTTGTGACCTACGACGGCTACAACTCGCGGGAGTCTGTGCAGCAATGGCGCAAGGCTGGAGTCAAGACGGGCAACATCTCGGTGGACCGTACATCGGTGCCGTACAAGCAACTGCGTGATGCATTCAATGACGGCAGAATCGCCCTGTTCCACAACGAAGTGTTGCTTTCTGAGTTGTTCGAGTTGGAGTATGATGAGGTTAAGGATAAGGTAGATCACCCGGCTACGGGATCGAAAGACCTTGCCGACGCCGTCTGCGGCGCTTACACCTCAATGCTTGAGCGCAGGGCCTCATGGGTAATGGCTGCATCCGATGACGTAGCCCTTGAGGACAGCGAGCGCCGCGACTTTTACGAGCGACACGAAGCCGAACGTTTTCGGTGACGCTTTGCCGCCCGTAACTGAGGGCGGACAATGCAGTTTCACAAAACGATCGGAGGTTCCAATGACTGATTTCCTCGCACTACTCGCAGGGGTCTACTTCGCACTGGCTATCGTCAAGGTAGCGTTTGCTCTCGAAGCGCTACCCCACGTGATTTCTGTCTACTCCATCCGCCGGTATGGCAAAAGCTGGTCGTGGGCTGCAGCCGCGATCATCGCGCCCATCGCCTTGGTGATGCCTATCTTCTACGTCATCCCGGGCTTGTTCAGGGAGCGACTGGGCTACTTCGTGGCCTACCGGAGGTTCACGCTGACGAAGGAAGTCCTGCTCGCACTGCGCTAGGTGCACACGTTTGCAACGTTCAGAAAGGTAGGTAGGTGATGGACGATTCAAGTTCGCATGAGCACGCGATGGACGTGCTTGGTTCCCGGAACCTTGAGCTTCGTATGGCTCTGGAGAATAGCCGTAAGGCTTTGCAGTACGCCGTGGACATCTTTACCCCGGGTCGCGTGGATGGCCCGACGCAGCACCACATCGACATGTTCCTGCAGCAGGCCAATACGGTACTGGCCGTCTCTACGGCTCCTCCACCTCCTGATATCATGGATCAGCCGGTGACGGAGGCAGAGCGTGCCTCCATGATCGAAGGCCATGCGCAGGATGCGTGGGAGGACGAACTGGACAATGACGGGGTTACCGAGTCTTTCCAGTTGCGGGTGCAGCCGTGGATGCTGGATTGCTTCGGCGCGATGATTGCCTCCGACAAGGTGGAGCGCAACCATCGGTTCCTCGAAGAGGCCCTTGAGCTTGTGCAGGCGCTTGGCTGCACGCAAGGCGAGGCGCATACCCTTGTGGGCTACGTCTACGGCAGGCCATCCGGCGATCCCATTCAGGAGGTCGGCGGGGTCATGGTCACGCTGGCTGCGCTTTGCTTGGCGCAGGAAATCGACATGCACGAGGCTGGCGAAATCGAACTCGCCCGGGTGTGGACCATGGTTGAGAAGATTCGCGCCAAGCAAGCCAGTAAGCCGAAGTTCGGGCCTACGCCTATCCCGCACACGCAGTCCGTGGTCCTGCGGGGCAAGCTTGTCTCACTCCCTGCCAACGCGCAAGCCATCGCCGTGTACGATGCCGATGGCGAATTGATCCTCGATACGACAGACGAACTCTGAGTCGTGCGCCGGGCTAGGAAAGGGGAGGTGGTATGCCATTGCAAGGCGTACCCCTTCCCGCACCGGCTCTTCGGGGGTGACTGTCGCGGGCGCAAGATCGTAGCAATACACTGGGCTAATAACCAGTATAACGAGTGTAGAGGTTGTAACAACTTCCGGGAGGACTACGAGGAAGGGCATACCTGTGATGTCCTCACCGGCACGGAAGAAACGTACTATTGCCCCGCCTTACAGGAGGTGTTGCATGGCGAAGAAGTACCGGTACCGAAACGCCTAGGAATGAAGCGCTGGCCGTAGCTACAAGCCAGTGCGCTAGATTGACTGTGACTTCATTCACCCAGCGAAAGCTTGTTGATGACGGACGTAGTGCTTGAACCTTCTAGCGTACTGCCTTGTAGTTGCTGTAAGGCTGACCATGCCCGTATTCCTGTATTGGTTAAGGCATGGCAGTGTCGTTCGGTCCCTATGAGTGGAGGCGCCCACAAAGCGCTAGGCTACCAAATGCCGCAAGGTTCTGGGGGTTATGGCCCAGCTACGTAGTGTCACTGACCGGTGTGACCAAACCCGACGAGGCGGTGGAAAGCCGCCACTTTGAAAACGTTTGCAAAGGAGCAAGACATGGAAACGAAGCAAGAACGTGAACGGCGGGAGGAGCAGCGCCGCCGTGAGCAGCAACGGCAGGCGAATGACCACGCGCAGCAGGTCAACCTGAACAACGTCATCATCGGTACGCATACCAGCAGCGACTCCTGCAACTCGTCGAGTTCGTCGAGTGATTCCTGCGGCGGTGGCGGCGGCGGAGGGGGTGAATGATGGACGCGAGCCAAGTGGAGAAAGCATGCGTCGAGAAGGGGCTTGACGCCCCGCGAGTCACCAAGGCGCAGATCGACGCCTTGATGGCCTCCCTCACGTACAAGGTGACGACAATCCCCGGGACCACGGTTACCGTGTGCGCCGCCCTGATGCCTGACGGCTACATGGTCGGCATCGGCTACTCGGCCTGCGTCAGTCCCGCGAACTTCAACGAAGAAATCGGCAATGGTGTTGCTGCCCGCAATGCCAAGGCCGACGCGGAAAAGAACCTGTGGCAGATGGAAGGCTACGTACTCCGTCATGTACTGAAGGGTACGGCGCTTCTGGCGGGCTTCCCTGCGCTGCGGGAGAGTGAGTGATGGGCGCCCTGTCCTACTACACCCCGGCCGTCCGGCTGATTTCGTACACGCAGCCGGTTATCTTCGAGGCCGACACTCCGGGCGAACTGCTGGCCTACATCGCGCGTGTCTCGTCGCCGCAGAACCAGACGACCAACGAGAACGTGGAGCGCTTGCTGGCCTACCTCATCAAGCATCGGCACTGGTCGCCGTTCCAGATGGTCGATGCCACGCTGGAGTTCACCGTCCCGCGAGACATCACCCGGCAGATGATCCGGCACCAGTCGTTCGCCCTGCAGGAGTTCTCGCAACGCTACGCCGACCCGAGCAATTCGCTTGGCTTCGTATTGCGCGAATGCCGCATGCAGGACACCACGAACCGGCAGAACTCGCTTCCGTGCCTCGACACTGAGCTTACGGATTGGTGGGAACAGACGCAGCGTGAGCATTTGCAGGACACCGAACGCCGGTACAACGAGGCGCTGGCTCGCGGCATCGCCAAGGAAGTCGCCCGGGTCATCCTGCCGGAAGGCATGACGATGTCTCGGCTGTACTTCAAGGGCAGCATCCGCTCGTGGATTCACTACCTCGAAGTGCGGCGCGAGGAAGGCGTCACGCAGCTTGAGCACGTGCGGGCGGCGGACGAGGCATTCGGCATCCTCAACGAACTGATGCCGGCGATCTTCAACTCATACTGCAAATAGCGAAAGGCGGGCGAAAGTCGTGAGATGAGTAGCCCGGCTATGTACATACCACCTAAGCCCCGGTTCGTACTTGAGCAGAAAAAGAAGTGCTATAATTGCCATGCACGCACCATAGATGGCGTGTATCTCGCAAACGCGGACGGCAAGACACAGCGATGGTTCTGCTTGACGTGCGCACCACTTCAAGGGGCAAAATCCGATGTTGCTGTCGTACAACCACTTGGTATCCGTGATTCTGGAGGGGCGCATTATCCGTGGCTCCGCACCGGAGTTTGTCAACCAATCGTCCATCGACATCCGTCTGGGGAAGACGATCAAGGTGGAATGCCCCCTGCTGGCACGGACCGGAAAGATTGTTAGCTTGGCTGACCGCGACAAGCTGGAGACCCGGGACGTGGACATCGAAGAGCGCCCCTACCTCCTGCACCCGGGCGAATTCATTCTGGCGCATTCCATGGAGACCTTCTACCTGCCGAACCACATTTCGGCTGAGTACAAGATGAAGTCGAGCATGGCCCGCATCGGCCTCAACCACCTTACCGCTTGCTGGTGTGACGCCGGATGGACTGGGTCGAATCTGACGATGGAACTCAAGAACGAAACGAGGCATCATACCCTTGAGATTCGCGCAGGGGATCGCATCGGTCAGATGGTTTTCTTCGTGCATGAACAGGTACCCCACGACCGCAGCTATGCACAGGTGGGGCGGTACAACCACGATGCCGGTGTTTGCGGTATCAAACCGTAGGAGGTAGTTGTGGCGTTTACGATAACGGTCGAAGGTGAGGATATCCAGTTGCGCCCTATGCTGGCGCATACGGACCCGGTCGAGCCTCATCAGGTAGTCATTGGCCCGGAGGGTGTCTGGGTTTCCCCGAAGCTGGACGGGGTTCGCTGTCTCGGAGTCTCCGGGGTACCGCGCTCTCGCAAGCTGAAGGTCTTCCCTAATCGGTACGTGCAGCGGCGTTTCGCAGAGCACAGCGACCTGTTGCACGGGCTGGACGGCGAGCTTGTCGTCGGTTCACCAACGCATCCGCTCTGCATCTCCAACACTACATCCGGCGTCATGTCGCGCGGCGGGGAACCTGACTTCGGCTTCTATGTGTTCGACCGTTGGGACAGACCGAGTGCGTCGTTCCGCACGCGCTACATTGATTTCAATCGCCACGTCAGCGCCCTGCAGAGGCGAGGCTTCCCGGCGCATCTGGTGCCGCAGATTCGGTGCTACACCGTCGAGCAGATCGAAGAGGCCGTGGCGTCGTTCTACGAGATGGGCTACGAGGGCGCCATCGTGCGTTCCTTTATTTGCCCCTACAAGTACAACCGCTCTACGCTGCGCGAAGGCTACATGCTCAAGATCAAGGACAGCATTGACTTCGAGGTGCGAATCACAGACTTTCTGGAGATGCGGCACAACCAGAACGAGGCCACCGTGAACGAACTGGGCCTTACCAAGCGATCCACACACAAGGCAAACAAGATCGCTGCCGGCACTCTAGGGAAGATGATTGGCGTCAGGGTGGATACTGGCGCGATTGTTACAGTCGGCACCGGCAAGATGACGGACGAAGAGAAGCTTGAGGTCTGGCTTAATCAAGACCTGTACCGCGACAAGATTTCCAAGTCTCGCGCCGCCAAGCACGGCACCAAGGACAAGCCCCGTCACCCGCGCCACATTGTCTGGCGCGACCCCATCGACATGTAGGAGCGACCATGAGCCAATTGCAAACGTGTGCAACGGCCGAAGTACATGTGCGCGTTCTCTGCGAGGACTGCAACGGTACGGGTAAGGCTATGAGCCTCGCGGAGGCGAAGCAGCGTGCACACCAGCACAACGAGGCTGCATCGGCATGTGCGCGACCGAACTACTTGGACGCTTCGTACTTCGAGACTTGCCGGAAGTGCAAAGGCAAAGGTCTTGCTGAGAAATGGATGTCCATCGAAGAATTCAATCAACTGAACAAACGGGAGAAATCCAATGAGACTCGCCAACAGCAACTGCCACTATGTGATCCGGTCGGGGGTGGCCCGGATGATTACGGACAAGGCGATTCTGTTCCGGCCGCAGGGAAAGCTTCACGAAGTCTGGATACCAAAAGCCTGTCTGAGCGAAGCCACTTTGGACGAAGTCTCGGACGACGGTCAGGTCTATGACTTCGCCGTCGCTTCGTGGTTCGACGCGCGGGAGAACCTGACGTGAGGAGCGGAGACATCTACCGCAACAAGAAGTCCGGCGATCTTTACGTGGTCTTGTGCCCCAACGCTATCGAGTGCACGAACGCCCGGGACGGCGGGGCTGCTGTTTGGTACGCACAGTATCCGTCGTTTTCTGGTCGGTACCAGCGAGACATCGAGGAGTTCCTGCAGAAGTTTGACGCAACAGGAGAACGCTATGAAGTGCCCGTTGTGTAAAGGCACGAAGCAGATATACGGCCACGCCAACACCGGACCGGACAGCAGCAAGCATCGCTGGGAGATGCAGCCCTGCTTGACCTGTAAAGGGACGGGGGAGGTCGATGATGATTACCACAACCGTGTCGCGGCCGGGATGCAGATGCGCATGGAGAGATTGGCCCGGGGCGAGAGTCTGTACGATGCTGCTATTCGTATGGGTATCTCGTCTTCGGAATTGAGCGCCCGGGAGACTGGGCGAAAGTAGTTGGTGCTGGCACCGTAATGCGTAATCTGCGGTGCTGGCACTGTTTTTGCGTAACTGAAAGGATGGTGAAACATGAATGTGCTGAATGGTGGCGGTGATGGCGCGCTGAGCCTGACAACTGGGGCGCTGGGTGTGCAGACTGCTGCGGACACTGGCCGTGTTTGTGGTACCTGTAACTGGTTCGAGCCTGAGAACGATGCTGCTGGTCACTGCTGCGAGGCTCCCCCCAAGCCGTTCCCTGCACTGCAGGAAGGACTCGGCGGGCGGCAGCAAGTCGTGATCGGGGTCCGGCCTCCGGTGCGGCGCATCGACCGCTGCTCGTACTGGGCTGAACAGCAATAAACGTACGCGCGCCCGCGCGAGGGATGTGTAGGTTGCACCTCTCGCGCTGGGCGGGCAGAATGCAGATTCACGTTGTACATGTTGCACATGATTTCAATCAACCCAGATACGTGGAGGTTTGCTATGAAGCCGATCTACTGAGAGTTGCAAGACGGCCGCTGAATCGCTACAATGCGAAGCATCAACGAACAAAACGGAAGGAGAACACATGCTGCTCTCTTTGATGGGCCGAGCAATCGCTGCCGCGTTCCGAAGCATGGTTGCGTTTGTTCATCTGTCCCCGCCCGCCCCGGCCGCGTATGCTAGTGAGCGCTGCGCGCCCATCGCGGGACAGATCGGCCCTTGTGAGGCCCGCGTCGCCTACCTGAGACTCGGTATGCGATAGGGGTTAAACACTGCCTAGGAACGCGGCAGGCCACTACCCCGGTAACAAAAGGTGGCGTTTTGTTGAAGTGAGTGACGAATAGGGAAGCTGTACCGCTGGTCGCCCTTCGGGGCGGCCGGCACTTGAAGCTGCACTTGATGAAGATTAACTGGAACGAGACGCCCGGGTAACTGCCCTTTCCTAGGATTGGGTCGCCGGGTGCCAGAGCGCGCGTCCTTAACCTCTTCTCTCGTAGGGCGTAGCGGGTGTCGAGTGCAGCCCCAAGTGCCAGTTTTGCCGCTACACCAACACCGTGCAAGGTGTAGGCTTCGGGACCGGATGCCCGTCGGCCTGCGGTGTAGCGGCGCCCGAGTTCCCCCCGCGTGCGGCCCCGGTCGATGTTTGCGTGGTTGCCTTCGGCTGACGACAGCACGTGGGGCGGGACACCTCGCCGCTGAGCGAGTATCTTTGCAATCATGTTCAACCCGTTGCAATTCCATAAAGGAGCGTGAAAGTGAGACCATGTGCATCTCATCTGGAATCTCATACTTGCCTACGTCCTCTGGACGTTTGCTGAAGCCCTGATGCGAGCGTTGGGATGATTTTCGACTCGCCACAGTGGGACTGGAAAATTTCCTACGATCCCCAGACATTCGGCTACGTGTCGAACCGGGTCGCTGTCTCTCCCGCGAAAGGTGCTGACTACCATGTCCTAGTGTCCGTGCCTGCGGCGCTACTCACCTTGCTTGACACCCTGATCCCCAAGAGCACGCGGGAGAACCTGAAAGAGAACCCTGTGCTGTTGTACTTGGAGCAGGTAGGGGAGCGGTGGTTTTTCGGATACGAAGTAGCAGGCGAGGAGCCGGTGGACCTCTGGTATTACACCAAATCTACCCTGCCTGTCTGGGCAGAGAAACGGAGATAGCATGTTCGTGCTGCGTTCGACCCTGAATAAAGCGCTGGCGGAGTTGGTCAATGCGCGCCAGCAGTACGTGTATGCCGCAAAGGAATTGGTGGAGGCGTACGGCACCATTTCCGATCTGACGAAAACCATGCGTGCGATTCGCGCGGAGGCAGACAAGGCACGTTACTTCCTGAGTCGTGTGCCGAAGGTGCCACCCACGGCTGCGCAGGAGATGCTGGCGTACATGCTGAAGTACGAAGTCCGTATTACGCGAACGCCTGACTGCGCGGCGAGTGAGGCCGGCACTTACGCGGCCGACGACGATTACCTTGGCGGTGACCCTGAAGTGCTTACGGACGGACACAAGACCGGCGAGGCGGCTCTGTCGGAGGTCATGCGGCTGTATCCGAACGGCCCCGGAGGGCTGTCACAAGGAGGTGGTCAATGAAAGCTTACGTAATGCTGTACGCCCTAGACCACGGTATCAATGTGCGCTGGGGTAAAGAGGCGGAGGCTCAAGCAAAGACACAAGCCGACTGCTTGTTGTGCGATGCTGACTCTGTCGCCAGACGCGATCTGCGGGAGCCCCCATTCCATATGTCCTGTTGCCGGGCTTGCCCTATCTTTGTGCACGACCATACGGTCTGCCTGACCGTCGGTCAGCCTTTCCACGAGTATTACAAGGAGCAGGATCGGAAAGTGCCAAGAAAGGATAAAGTGCGTGAACGTATTGTCGAGATGCGTGCGCAACTGATTCGGCTGCGCCACCATTTCTTCGGTGATGCTGTTCTGACGGAACAACAGAAGCAAGATGCCGCCGAAATTCTGGGGGCGTGCGAGTAGCGCTGGTCCTTTCTTTACGTCCGCTGGGGCGGTATAATGCAGACATTGCAAACGATTTCATTCCAGAAAGGAGCGGGTGCATGTCTCTGATAATCATGCGTAAAGGGCGCATGCAGTATTCGGGCGAGGACTGGGACGAACTGGAGAATCGCCCGGAACCGAACGAAGTCTGCGTGTGGCCCTTCGAGCGGTCCGTGCAAGGAAAGGTGTCGGTCGATTACAAGGATGGCTCCATCGCCCTGTACATCGGCTCCACGTTCCAGAATCTCGCTGCGTACATGCAGCAACTGCACGAAGAGCAGGGCTGGCCCAAGCCGCACGTGTTCTACACCCGGTTGCCGCGAGTGCCTTTGATGCCGCCCGAGCCTGACGCGGAGGTCGAGGAGGTGGGGGAGTTGCCGGACGCCGACGTGGAAGAAAGCCAAGAAGAGGAGCCTGAGCCGGAGCCCGAACCGGAGCCTGCACCGGCACCTGTGGTACGTCGCCGTCGAACCAAAGTGGAGGAACCCAAAGATGAGCCTGTCCCTGTCGCAAGGCAACGTCGCCGCCGGTCGGAGAATCCCGAACGCATTCGACGTGTCCGTGCCGGTTAAAACGCCGTATCTGTCCAAAGAGGGGCTGAAGTACGAGTACGGGTGGATCGTCCGCTGCATGGGGGACGGTCTGGACAAATCGTCGCGTGAGCGAGTAGGCGCTGGTACCTACGCAGAAGCGAGTAACTGGTTGGAGAACTGCCATGCCGAAGAAGGAACGAAAATACGACGGACCAGAAGAATCCGTCGTGCAGACCCAAATGACGCGCCGCTGCCGCAGCGTGCGCCTGATGAAGAACAAGAAACGGTACGAGTGCGGGTACCTCGCACAAGGCGCTGACGGGAAGGAATACTTCACGCGTGAACTGGAAGTGGGTACCTACCCGGAAGCGGAGGAGTGGCTGAATGAAACCGCAGCCTAAGCACTTCCCGAAAGATAGCCCCTGCACCAAGCGGGACTTGTGGACCTGTTTCGCCGGCCCGCGCGGTGGGTTCAAGTCCGTGCAAGTGGACATCGCGCACTCCATCATCGGCCTGAATGCGCCGCGCTACATGGAGAAGCAGAGCTATCTGGTCAAGGAGACTGTCCGCTCGTCCGACATGTACCGCCTGACGGCCGCCGGACAGCAGTGGCTCACGGTCGGCATCCTTGCATACGTGCGCAATCATCCATCCGAGGCATCCGAAATCCAGCACCTGCCTTCGCCTACCGGGCGCGTCCGTACCACGGAACCGCAGGCGCAAGAGATGCCACGTGCCCGTCGCGTTCGCCCCGCTGGGGGCGGATAATTCAGTTTCAACCAATCCAGACAGGAGGTTCATCGTGAAAACCATTTCCAGCACCAGCGATTACGTGGAGTTCGGCATTAACGTTCTGACCGGCGAGGCCGATCCCATGGGTCTGCGCCTGCTCTGCGACGTGTCCGAGAAAGGCGCGGGACTCGTCTGTGACTTCTTCGGGCTCGACAGCGACTGCGGCGCCGGCTTGGCAAAGCCGTGGAATTCGCGGGTCGGCGGCGAACCCTCGGTGGCTTCGATCATGCTGACCCGTTCGACGTTGGGGGAACTCGTGAAGTTCGCCCTGCACCGCGAGGGCTTTTCGCACATCTTCACCAGCACCGGTGCGTTCTACGCCATGAG
>JACCDR011501337.1_pt1 | contig 14065 bp, 25 predicted proteins | sample 7446431 | NCBI WGS metagenome assembly JACCDR01 (sample SAMN15323443, study PRJNA562643) | freshwater metagenome | isolation source: river surface water | place: USA:Blue River Watershed | collected 2017-08-17 | reverse complement strand
GCTTTAGCTCTTCAATAACTTCTTCGGTGTAGTCAAGGTCGAGGGCATTATACTCGCAACCGAGCAGGAGGTTTTCAGTTGCGAGCGAATGCTTGCGGTCTTCTTTCCAGTAGGTATAATGACGGCAGTATAGGGAGGCCATGTAGTCAAGACCTCGGCGCAAAGCTGGCCACAAAAGATGTTGGGCGACCATGGAGTCAAACCCGATTTGTGGGACGTAAGCAAACTCTGTGTAGAGATACTGCGCATCGAAGAGTAGATTTTGACCTGACAGGCGAGTTTTTGGATGTGTGAGCACGCGACGTAGGATGGAGTATATACGTTGCCAGTCGTCAATTGAATAGTAGGGCTTTGTGCCCGCTGGTGACACCTCCATGAATGGTATAACCAGGCGAGTTGAGCCGGGCTGAGAAATGCCCATGATGTGAATCTTTCCCGCGTAGGTTTCCAGGTCGAGAGTAAGATCGAAATTTTTCCCTTCGAGGTAATACTCACACCAAGCCTCGATGACATCTCTTGTCGGGGCCAAGTGTCGAGGAAGAGAGGGGACGTATCCCCAGGCTCGTAGTGCAGGAGGTGCTCCGAGATATTCACGGACTCGTCGAAGATCATTAACTGCGGTGAAGCGCCATGGCCACATGCGGAGGATAGCGTCGGGATGATACGTTGCGAGAAGTGGGATTTTCGGAAGTGACCGGCCAGTGTATTCCTCCGAACCTCGGTAGCTGTCAATGCCGGATGCGAGCTTATACCCATTGGTCTTATCCTTTTTATTCCCGTCCTTGACCCCGCTCCGGTCGCTTACCGCCCATAGAGCCCATGAGCCTAGGGCGATGATAATCTTCGGCTGAACCTGTTGAATGAGAAGGTGGAGTCGTTCCAACCCCTCACGGAGGATTGGCCGAGCATAGACCCCGTGAAGGCTGGAAAGTTTCTCATCCTTTGCGTATTGAGTGGGAAAGAGGAAATGCTTCATGTTGTTGTCGTCAGGTCGGACGTTGACGACGTTGGTAAAGAGGCATTCGGCCGGGTCAATGCCGGCCTCTTTGAGCATGTTGTTCAGCTCGTGCCCAGCCTCCCCCATGAACGGCTGTTGAAATTTGTCCTCTGTTCCTCCGTAGGCTTCACCAATAATGAGAATACGGGCCGAGTGTGGTCCGCGTGTGCCACGAAAAAGGTCAGTGTGCATTAGAACGCATCTCCCTCTGGGATGTTGAGATCGACTGTTTGAATGTCCTCTCTCGTTTTATTCAGCCGTTGTTGAGAGAGTCCAACAAAATGCGGGTTAATCTCAATTCCTGTTGCAATGTTTCCTGTAAGCGTAGCAGCCTCGAAGATCGTGCCCGAGCCACAGCACGGGTCGAGGATAGTTTCTCCCGGGAGGAGTATTGACTTGATAAGAGATGAATATAAATCGACCGGCTTAGCTGCTCCATGCTCTCGATCACGGACTTTGTAGTGGCCCGTAATGACGTCCGATCTTGTTCCAAGCAAGCCTCGGCCGCCTTTAGAAGCAAAGAGCAGTGCCTCATAGCATCGGGTGAAACCCTTCTGCCCCCAGGGAGCGATGCCTTCATTGGACTTGACCCAGATGACGGGTTGGGTCCAACAGGACCAGCCGTATTGCTCGGCAAGTTCCCGGAGAGTATGCCAGCGCTCGATTGCGCACCAAGCGACGAGGACTCCTTGATCTTTCGTGATCCTGAAACCCTCTTTGAAGATTTGGAGATAGAGCGCCGAAGCGTGTGCCCAGGTATCTTTGTAGTCATGAGGATTGTCCTTGAACTTGCTTGTCCAGGTATCAGCTCCGACGCCGTAGGGTGGGTCGGTGAAGATTAGGTCAATGCTCGCCCTTTCCAGAGTCGGTAACACCTCAATAAGCGATCCTTCGATGAGTCTGTGCTCGGTATGGGTAGCAGTAAACCCGTCGGCGAGAAGCGAGGATGCGACTCGGGTGATGTCGCTTTTGACGCGGGAGAAGGCATCAGCTTCTGAGCGAGCCGAAGCAAGGGATGGATCGGCTGCGATGGCGTCGGCGAGGACAACGGCTCGGGACACGGCTTGCCGGACGGTTTCGGGGTTTTTGTTTGGTGATACTCCGACAAGCTTTGCAGCAGTTTCGGTGAAGGTAGCATCTGGGTTTTCCTCCTGTTGGAGTTTATGGAGTCGGGCAAGAGCTGTAACTCGTTCTGTCCAGGCAAGCTCCTTGCGCCAGAGGTTCTCGGCCAGTTCCATTTCGAGGATTTGAGCGGCGGATAGGTCACTGAAACGGACGAAGGGTATCATGCCGAAGGGGATGATTTCGTCGTCATGTTTAATGGCGTAGCCCTCACCATGGAGTTCTTCGAGGGCATGAAGACGGTGGAGGCCGGCGATGAGCTTTTCCTCACCGGAAAGGCATACAGGAGTGAGGAGACCGGATTTGAGAATGGATGCCTTGATAGCGTTCTTGTGGGCTTCGTCGAGTTCACGGGTACGCTCGCCAACTTGGACGAGTTCGGTGCGGATGTAGTTTGCCATTATTGTTTCAGTCCGTTTTTGAGATTAAAGGCTTTGGCGGACAGGTCCAACTGAGATGGAGGACGGACACCGTAGGGGATGAGCGGATGGAAAGTGTCGGCTCCGAGTGCGGCAAGCTGGTGGAAAACTACCTCGTCCTCGAACGGGAGGGTGTAGGTTTCACCGTCTGCTGTGGCCGCACTGATCCGCCGTCGACCTTGATCATCTTTAAAGAGACAGAAGGACACGGATGCCTCCGGGTAGATAAACATCTTGTCAAGATCGCCCTCGTCCCGGAATGCTGCATGCCGCATGATGCCTTGGAAGTTATTCATTTTATTTCCTCATGAAATTAAAAAAATGGGGGAGGGCAACGCTCCCTTTACCTGGGGAAGATTCGCGGTGAGTTAACGAGCATCAAGCTGTGCTGCTCATCATCCCCAGAACCCCGATTTATATTAGTCGACCGAAGCCCAGCGAGACACTTCCTCGCTCGTACCCTTCTTCCCGTTCTTCTCCCACTCGCGATGCTTAACCGTGAATGCGATCGGGCCGGCTCCCTTCAGGTGAGAGAAGTTCCACTTCTGGCCGGGGATGTTCTGGCCGAGGGCTTCACGGATCTGGCCGAGGCTCAGGTTCTTGTTCGGCCCGAAGTCCAGCCAGCCCTGCTCGGAGATCTGGAGCCAGGTCCGGAAGATGAAGTACACCGGACGGTCAGCGGCATAGCCGAGTTCGTCGCGGATACGCTGGGCATGATCATCACGGATCTTAATCTTCAGCTCCAGCTGGGGCGAGCCCTCCTGCTGAGTGCCGTCCTCTGCCTCAAACATTTTCGGGGGCAGGATCTTCATCTCCTCGATGCTTTCCCCGATGCACTCACCCTGAGGGAAAAGCGTGCGCTCCGTATCCAGGGCTTCATCATAGTCGGCTTTGAGGAATTCTTCAGCGTTAAAACGACCCATTTTCGTAGCTCTCTGTTTTCGATTTCAGTTTGAGGATTAGTGGTTAGTGATTGAGTGTTTGGTGATTAGCCTTGTATTTCCATCTCCTTTTCTGCTTCTGCTTTAAGCTCCGCATAACCGTCCATAATGAGCTTATAGTCGGCTGCGTGAACACCGCGTTTGAGGTAACGTGTCTTCGTGATCACGTTAGGCTCAATGTTGGTCCAAGAGGGGATGCCGGTCTTTGGGTCCATCTTGCAGTAGATGACGTCCGAGAACGGGCGGGGAATTTTCGGGGCAAGTTTCTTGCCGACCGTCGAAGTCATCAGTTTCGTGGTAGCTTTTACCTCATCCACTTCCAGCTCGACGTGAGCTGTGGCGAGGAAATGGGAATTGCCGGAGGTGAGCTGAGAGATGAGGTTAAAGATATGGTTCTGGACGACGCCGAACTCCGGCTGGGTCATGGTGATCCGGTGACCGCAGACGTGGGTGGAGACGATTTCGCCGAGGCCGGAAACGGAGTCGAGGGCGAGGAGTTTATCCTCTCCGAAGGCCAGAACGTCACCGTACTCCTGCTTTGTCCGGTCGCAACGGAAGTTAGCACAGGCGTCGATGAGGTTGAGGAAGGCCGGGTATTTGTGCCGTTCGAGCCCGGCGGTCATGGTTTGAAGGTCGCCGACGGAATTGGCATTGGAAAGCTTAGCCTGGGCTTTCATTACGTCCCAGGATTGGCGAGCCGGAGTGCAGCGCTTCCAGTGGAGCTTGTTGATGTCGAGCTTCCACTCCTTTACGGCTTTGATGAGGGAGTCGACGCCGGTATTTTCGGTGACGAGGACGAAGACCTCAAGCCCGGCTTTGAGGGCGGAGATGATGGAATAGGTCTTGCCCGCGTTGATGTCGCCGAGGATAAGGGTTGACGGGGGAATGAGTGGCTCATCTCGGATGGGAGACTTGAGGCCGGCAGAGATGAGGTTTGAAGGGACAACGGATTTCATGCGAGGACGCGCTCCATGCTAAGGTCGAGCCGATCGGAGATGGCGACAGCTTCGGAATAGGGGTAGATGGCGGCAAGGTCACGAAGCCTCACCCAGGACTCGGTCTTGCTGTAATATTCCTTGGCGCTGTTCGGGCTCTCCTGACGGAAGACGAGGTATGAGGTGGGATGCTTTTCGACTTCGGCTCCGCGAGGAACGGCTTGGGTGAACCTGGTGGCTCCGTATTTGGTCGGGAAGATGTGCGCGGTCTCCTTCGTGCCGGTGAAGGTGCGGCGGTCTTGGTTCATGTCATGTTGAGAGAGATAGATGGACTTATCCGCATACCTGACGATGTAGCCGAAATAGGGGTCCTCCTTGTGCCAAGCGTCGTGCTCAGCATCGGTGATGACTTCGGTCTTGGGAAGGTTATCAGTACCAAGAAGCTCTGACGTCTTGACCGGACTGTCCTTCTCGTAGTCCGCCGGGTTGACCGCAAAACCGTTCGGATACATCATCTTGATGCCGGCCTGGATAGCCTCCGCTACGGTGATTGCATCGTTGAGGGACAGATCGAACATCTGGCTGTTGCCGAAGTCGAAGAGAACTTCATCCCCAATCGTCAAGCGGAGCAGGTTTGTCTTCTTCGCTAGAGGTATCTGGTATCCGAGGCTTGATGGCTTCATCTCCGACTCCTGAAAATTGCATGGGAGGGGTTTGGTAGATAAGCCCGGGAACCTCCCGGATTTCCGTGGGCTTAACGTTGAGGCCGGTGAGGGTGGGTAGCTCCTCCGGCCGCGTTTCGATGACAAAGAGTTTGCTCGGGTTCATGTAGAGGACAAGCTGCGGACGAGACGGAGCGTTTTTATCCGCCCAACCGTCATGTTTGTGGAACCGAGCGAGATAAGGCAGACCAGGGATGATGGTCGGTGCCGGGGAAGGGGACTCGGCGATAAGTTTAGCAGCAGTCGCGACAGAAAGCCAGGCCTCTTGGGCGTGATAACCAGCATATTCTAGGCTCGTGTAGTTGGGGTCGAAGTGTTGAGCCCAGATGCCGTGGAGAATGCGGGCGTCGGTCCAGGTCATTCAGGCTCCTTGGAGATATTCTCCTTCATCTTGTCCCAAGCGGATTGCTTCTTGTGCTTTACGCACGCTGGGCAGACATGGTTCCATGAGCCATCTTTCTGGAAAACCTGCCAACCAGCCTCTTTCATTTCTGTAATGGCGTCGGAGAACTCCGTTTCGTCCGCGATGAACTCTCCGAGACAATCCTTCGCCTTGCCGTGGTCACAAGTGAATTCGTGAATAGAATGATGTCTAGCGCCTTGATAAGACATGCTCTTCTCCGTTATGGAGGGCCTCTTCAAGAGGGCTCCTCCGGTTATGAGTGGAGGAGGGGTCCCACACTCGATGATGGTAGCCAGTTTTGAGGAAGTTTACCTTGTTCTGCGGATGAGCGAGACAGACGTCTGTGAACTGGCAGTTCCCGAAACTCGTGCAGGCATTTCCGATACGCTCCGGCCAGTAATTTGCCTCCCACATTTGGACCATTTGGTGTAAGTCATAAACGGCATTGTTTTGCCACATGTCGAGAACGTGTTCCGGGTAGGTGATTATTGTCTCGGCATGAGTTGTTTTGGTTTTGAGAATGCCAACTCCTCGGACAAGTGCTGTACGATAAGGGAGACCCATCTCGCGATAGCACCAGGCGTAACCAAGGAATTGATTTCGGAGGAGCCATTTTGAACTCCAAGATGCTCCAAGGGATTCGGTAGTCTTTTCGTCGGAAAAAACCGGGGTACGATTATATCGGCCAAGAGCGTCAGATCGGAGATGCCAGATGAATGGCTCACCCGTAGAAGGATGGAGAGGAAAGCCATACGATGGATCGAGGGGAATTGCAGCACCAAATTCGATAGTCGGTTCTCCCGTGTCGACTCGAATGTGAGGCTGGAATATGTCTGTCTCGACATCGTAGAGCGTGAAGTATGAAGCGAGCGCGCTAAGAACACGATCGAGGGATCTAGCCTCGTGTTTTCCTTGTGGAAAGGGGTCAAATTCACCCCACGAGGAGATCGCAGCGAGGAAGGCGATGTCAAGGCTATCGCGTTTGGTGAGGCCGTCGGCGTACCAGGCCCGGCGATAGGCTTCAATACCGGAGGCGAAAGCTCCGCCAGCGATAAGAGGTACGGATGTTTGACCTTGGGCTCGTTTAAGAACATGCGAACGGTGGAATTGAGCGGGACAATCACGATACGCCACCATCATGGTTGAGTCAATGATAGAAGGGAGAGGGGGTTTAACCCCCGCCTCCAGGAGAGATGTGTCGTTAACCGGCATTTCGCCGATTTGAATGTCCTCAATTCGGATCATGTTCACCTCGAGCGATTTCATTGAGGTGGGTGTTATCGGCATCGGCATTGGCAAAGAGGTGATTTTGCCGGTCGAAGACGCGGGTCATTTTGTCGAGGTGTTTGGTCATCTGCTCGATAAGGGTTGCGAGCCGGACGGTTTGTTGGACACCAGCGTAGGCTATGACGGTTTGGGTCAGGATGGCGGAGGTGATATCGTCGCGACCTTTGGTGGTGAACTGGCCGAAGACAGTGCTGACCGTGTCGATAGCGTCCTCGACCGCCGCTTCCTGGGCGGCACGGATGATATTCTGGCGTTCGGCCTCGATCCGTTTAGCCGCCTCGTTCGGGTCCGTGATCGCCTCGATTTCGTCAAGCATCTGGTCGAGATACATCTCGCCTTCATTTTTACCGGTCTGCATTAGAATTTCCTCCGGAAGTTAAGTTCTTGACGGGCGGCATGCTTTATGCCCTCGTCCATGTCGTTGGTTTTGAGAATCCAGGCGAGGTAGCCGCTGTCAATCTCGTGCCACGGTTTGCCCTTGTGTTTGCCGAGCGGGCAGGTGTGATAGTAGGTCGGGGCGGAAGTGAACATGACCATTTCGTCGAGACTGACGTGGTGCTGGTTGTGCATTTTTTCGAGGAGAAGGGCCGTGGCCCAGGTGTCCGGGCCGGCAGCGTGAGGAGGGTCGCATCGAGGGTCACGCAACGAGTTTTCCAGCTCGGCGTGATAACGGAGGTACTGGAGGTCGAAACTTTCGCTGCTCGGATAAACCCTCCGGGCAACCTTCATCGTGCATATCCATTTGCCTTGAATGTCGAAGCCGTACTTGAGGAGCATTGTCTGCTCGAACTCGGCGTTGTGAGCAACGACATAGTCGAACTGGCGGGTGGTCGATGGCTCGCATTGGAGATATTGTTGGGCGTCAAGCTGGTTGAACGGGGTACCGTAAGCGGGAAGCTCGTTTTCCCAGATGCCATGAGTTGCCTTAGCCGCGATGGCGATCTTTTCCCCCTCGGGAAGAGGATAACGCTCGGAATACCAGCATTCATCTTCGAGGATAAGTTGCGGCTCGCCTTCGGCGTTAGTGATTAGTTTCATCTGGGTCGCTCCGACTTCGATGATCTTGCCGTTGTTTTCGACAAGGTCGGAGGTTTCGAAGTCGAGGACGAGGATGTTGAGCGGTCTTTCCATGATAGGTCCTTTAGAGTGTCGAGGGCACACATTGCCCTCTCGTTGTTGTTCCAGCAATCGATGCACTCGCAGGTCGGCGGATGCTCGCTCATACCTCATCAGATATATTGCCGGTGCCGTCGAGAACGTCCTTGTCGTGGTAATAGGTTTCGGCCCGATCCTCCTGAGAAAGTTGAACGGGGTTGGAGGAGAATTCCCGCCGCTTACGTTCCCGCTCACGTTCGATCCGCTCTTCCTCGCGCCGGATTTCGGACTTGGTCATCATATTGAAATGGGGCGGTTCGGATATTCCATTGAGGCTGTGACCTTCTTCCTTGAGCGGAAGGTCAGAACCGTCATGCATGAAGCCGACGGCTCGGTGACCATTAGGGGTGCCCCAACCGGCTTCATGTTCGTAGCTGCCCTCGGTGTAGTGAGCGTTTTCCCGCTTGTAGAAGCGGAAACCGTCGGCCTCAGCATCGTAGTATTTTACCGCGATCGTGACGCGAGGGTGGGAGCCGTAGTGGCCGAATCGGCGAGAGGTCGGATACTTGACAATGTCGTACCAGATGTACGGCTCGAAGTCCCAGAGGATGTTTTCGTTTGCCATGAGGCTATTCCCATGAGTGAGAGGAAGAAAATGTAGACGAGAGAGAGGAGAACGGCGACTCGGAACCGGCCGCCTCCTCGATAGGTGTGGGGTAGATCAGGAACTCGGGGTTTCTTCAACGAGATTGTCCTCCGAGTCCTGAGGGATTATGTCGAGGGAGAAAAGCTCCTTCGGGCGATAGAATTGGAGGAGGCGATTGTAGGCTTCGGTCATCTCCTCTGGAGTGGTGAAAGCTTGGACGGAATCATGCTTGCCGCGTATGCCGCAGATGAAGATGCGCTCATGGCCGGGGATATGGACGGCCCAGAGGTAATTGGTGGGATGGGTACACAAGAGACCGGCGAAGTAATCGAGGAAGGGTTTCTCCTTTTTATAAGCTTCGATAGTGTCTGGGCGGTTTATGAGGCCGGTGAGGTACATTAGTTTTTTAAGCCTTTCATCTCGCGGTATTGGTCGGTGGTGAAAAGGGTGACGAGAATGCAATCGCCCTCGGGTTGGTTGAGGTGGAAGGAGCGGGAGGTGACCCAATAGCAGGTAGAGCCGATGTAGACGGCGTCACCCGGCAGGGGAGTGGGTGAAAGGTCGTAGCCGGTTGAGTCGCCGAGACTCTCGGAATAGATGTTGAAGAAGAAGGTTTTCATTAGAATTTATCCTCAGGTAAGCGGGAACGGACGGTGTTGATGAGTTGGTCGGCTAGCCAGAGGGCCTCCTGGTCGGTGAGGACGGTGGTGGTTTTTGAGGTTTCTTTCTGTTTGTGCTTGCGGATGGTTAGGATGACGCCGGCATGGAGTTGGCCGGAGGGGAGTTGAGCCGTTCCGTTTTCAACCTTTATCTCGCGGACGTTGAAGTCACGGGGAACGAGAGGACGGTAAGACATCAGCGGTTCTCCGTCATGAGAAGATCTTCGTATTCCTTTTGGGTGTTTCGTAGGTCGTTAGTCGCGATTTTGTGGAAGATGATGGAGATGCTGAGAATGGCGAGGCCGAAGACGAAGGCGTAAGGGGTGTGGCTCCAGGTTAAAAGGGAATATCCGGCTTGTTGAATGAGCATGCCGAGGGAGAAGATGGCGATAGCGGCGCAACCCTTTCTGGCGTCTTTGATGGCGGCGATTTGGTCGAGAAGGTGGCGCTTGTTTGAGGCGTGGGAGAAGGTTGACATTAGCTGTTGCCTTTGTTGAGAATAATTACCCCACTCTCGAAAGAGTCGGGGGAGATGGAGATGATGTTGTCGTAGAAGAATTTGATGTTCTCGCGTTTGATCAAAAGTCATCTCCTTCGGGGATGTTAAGGTGTTCGATTGAGGATTTTTTCTTTTCCTTTTTCGGCTTTTTCTCCTTGATGTTGCCGTTTTCGTCGACGGCTTTGTTCTTTTTCGGCCCGGTGGTTGAGGTTTGGATTTCGGCCGTTAACGCTGCGGCCTCGGAAACAAGAGATTGGACTTCTTTGAGGTTGATGCTTTTTCCCTCTTTCTTGTCTTGCTCGATGACGAGGAGCCTGTCCCGGACCATTTTGAACCGAACGTGAGGGAGCATGGCTGGGTCACGAGGAGGAAGGGTGAAGCCGCCAAAGCTAGCCAAGACGGCCTGTTCCGATATGGTCGGCGGGATTGTCCCCAGGTTCTCGTTCGGCTCTCCCATTTTGATCTGAGTCGGCTCCGGTTTCGTGTTCGGCGCGCTGGGCTGAGCCGCTACCATGGGGGTTGACGGCGTTGCTGCGGCTCGGAGGTGCAATGGAAGGTAGCGGTCGTTCATCGGATGGGTCCTTTAAGCGGGTGATTACCCAGTTGAGGAGGAGGAGGTTGATGAGGTTGGAGAGGGAGCCCTTAATAGTTCCGCCTCGAACGGGGTCCTTAAGGGCAGCCTGGACTTTGACGAGGACGTCCTCATCGATCCGGGCGGAGATCATTTTCTTTGTCATGGCATGTAGCGGTCCATTATGTCGAGGAAGTTGGGGCCGGCGTCTTCGTCGGGTAGGTCGGAAAGGTTGTTGTCGACGTGGGCAAGTTTGGGGTCGGAACGGGTCATGGATACAGACGGGACGGAGGAAACGGCGGCTAGAACGGCGTTAGCTGCGTCGTCGCGGTAGTCGATGACAAGGGTCCAGGGGTTGACGGAAGGGGAAACGATGTAGCCGGGGCGAACGGCGACAACTTTGGAGGTTGAGATAAGTTTGGAGCGGAAGCCTGAATATTTGCCCTCAAGATGCTCCGGGGTTTCCCATTCTTTATGGGCTCGGAGAAGGGAGTAGAACCGGGCTCGAACGGTTTTAGCTGTGGCCCGGTCTGGGCAAGGGATGAGGACTTCCTCGGTGAGAGCTTTTTCGAGGAGAAGGCGGATGTTTTCGTCGTGGTTGGATGGGTGAGCTTGGCGGATAGTTATCATGTGGGCCTCCTGAAGGGGATAAGCTCCCCTTTTCCGGGGGAGGGTTTGTCAGGGTTGCCGCCGTAAGCGGACATGATGCGGCGACGTTTGTCGGCTTTGCGTTTTTGTTCCTCGTGAGGGAAAGGAATGAGCGGGGCGTTAGCGGCTTCCCGAACCATGACGACGCCGTGGCCGATGTGGGCAAGGTCGGGTTTTGGAAGGGCTTCCATCGCTTGTATGATGCCGTTTAATGCGGCTTGTGTCTCGGAGGCATACGAGGAAACCCTTTGATGGTTATGCCCTGTTCCCTCATGCATGTAAGAACGAGTGAAAGCTCCTTTACGCAGGAGGATATCGTCCTTTGCAAGTTTAATCCACTCGGCTTCAGTGTATTCCTGAAGCGCCTCCGGGCACCATGAACCTTCCGGGAGGATGTAGTGGTTTTGAAGCCAGACAAGGACGTCCATTCCGTGTTCATCCATAATCTCCGTTTCGAGGATGGTGCAATCGGTGCACCAGGAGCAAGGGGCGAAGGTTGCGTTGCAGTAGCAGCCCCGGTTAAGGTCGGACATTGATTGATCCTGTTCCGTTGCAAGGTTTACATTTAATCCAGATGGTTTGAGGGAGGGCGGGAGGATTGTGGACGGTTTCGGTGTGACCACCGTTGCCGTTACAGGAAGTGCAAGGGACGAGGGGCATTAGGATAGGTTCCTTTCGGATGGGTCGATTTCCTCGCAGGTGAAGTAGGAAAGGGCTTCGGGGTCGACGTGAGCGAGGCCGGTAGTGAGCTGGTCGGCGTGAAGTTCACATGCCTCTTTGCTTGTGAAGCCGGGATAAGGGATGGTTGTGGCGGGTTCTCCGGGATACCAGACGGAAAAGAGAAGGGTGAAGAGTTTCATGAGGTTTACTCAATGGGAGGAATGGGGAGGCTAATAGGGTCTCTGCTTGGCATCCGGATGCGGAGAGTTTTAGGTTTCCGGGTCTCTTTTTCGAAGAGGACATCGATGAGGATTTCTTGCGGGTAAAGACCTCTCTCTCCTTTGAGGAGAATGCGGTGAGAGTAATTTGTGCAGTGTGTGGAAGTAGGGTCCATGAGGTTTAAATCCCGTGTTTGGCTTTGAGCCAGGCTTCGAGATGAGCGATGATGTCTTGCCCGTTGTCTCGGATGAGTTTGGAAAATTCATATTTGTCGAGCTTTTCGTTGCTGTTGAACCAGCGCTCGTAGAGTTTCCAGAGGAAACGGTCGCATTCGTATTCGTGGGCTTTTTCAAATGTGGCATGGCGAGTGCCGTCGTTGGCCTCGTAGACGATGATTTCCTTTTTGATTGGCAAGAGATGCCTCCTTTGGGGTGAAATTGAACCGGCTTATTGAGGCAACGGAAGAGCAGGAGGACGTTGGGGGAACTCCTGGCCGCTCCGCAGAATGCCATGGTCACGCTTACCAGACGGGCCATGTCCGTTGCCTGAAAAAGCCGGAATAAGCTCGCGGGGTGATGGAGCGAATTCCGGAAGTTGCGTTAGGGAGGGATGTTGAACGGGCCTTCCCTAACGGGGGAATGAGAGGTTACTTGATGGTTTTGAACAGGTCGCTTAGGAACTTGTTAAATGCCTGATCGCCTCGGGGATGTCGGCGAGAAAGGACACGGGCGTCACCGATGGAATTGACCTCGATGACCTGCAACCCGAGCGCTTCCTCGATGCGTTTGATGTAGCCGTCAACCTCGGCCGAGACTTCCTTGGCGAGCTGCTCGGCGTTTTTGAGGATGAATTCCGAATTCTCCTGCGTTCGGGGCTGGTCACGGGTGTTGAGCTTAACAAAGGTGTCGGCGACTATGTAAGGGATGTGTCGGCCGTGGTCTTCGAGATATTGCTCGGCTTCCTCGTCAGTGATGAGTGCGGGGTTGACCGTTCCGAGGGCAAGCATGGCGGAAAGATCATGGTAGACTGCGGCGAGGAGATCACGGTATGCGGTGGTGATCTGGTGAATGAATTCTGCCCGGTTGAGGCCAATGATGGAGAGGTTCTTGGCGTCCGTGGTCAGGTGCCAGAGATTGGAGTCGTAACGAGTTGAGTGGACCTCGGCAAGGATGCGACCGTCCTCGTGAATGTAGAGCTTGCACAGTTCCCCGACCCGGCTGATGTCGGAATGGATGTTGACCTGAGCGTGGTGAAGGTTGCAGGTTTTGAGGTCGATGTAGTGGCGTTTCATGTGAGGATGCCTTTTGTATAGCGTGAAAGATGGTTGCGTGATATACAAGTTACGAGAAGGTTTAGTAAAACCCGTGATCGGTCCGAGTGTTGTAGGCTTTGAGGGAGGGAGGGTTGATGAGGTTTTTTCTCCATTGGTGAAGGTTTCGGTTGCTGTTGAAGTCCTTAGGGTTGGGAGCGAAACGGGCCTTGTGCTGTTCTTTGTAAATCCGGACGGTGTTGGCGTGACCGGAACGCTCGGCCTCACAGATGGTTTGATGGATGTCGCTGTAACGGAAAGGGGTTTTTTGAGCGTAGGAGCTTTTGCGCTTGGTTTTGACGCGGGAGCGTGGCATGTTAGTTTTCCTCCGGGAAGAAATCGATGATGATGTTTTCGTCGTCGGGCTCGAGGATTTCTGTGGGCGACCAGTTGTTAGCGCTGATTTCGCCTTCACGATACATTTCGCGGGCGAAGGCTAGGGCCTCGTCGTCGCTTGTTCCATCCGGGACTTTGACCTTAAGCGTTCCGTGATCTCTTGAAACGGTTAAAACCCTTGTTCGGGTGATTTTGAACTCGTAGGTTTTCATTCGGGTTGCTCGTCGATGGTGCTGACGGGGATGATATTGGCATCATCATGGCTCTTTTTACGCCGCTCTTGAGAAAGTTTAATCCGTTCTTGTATCCTTTCCCTTGCCCGGCGAAGTTGATGAAATTCCTCGATCGCCTTGCCTTGGGCCTCGGCGATATTAATATCCTCATTTATCTGTTTCTGTTCGGCGAGCTTGTCCAGGATAAATGACCTCTGGAGGAGAATGGAATGAAGCCATTTGAACGGCTTGATGATGATGCGTTTGTATTGTTTAATCTCAAGTTGATAAAGCTGCCGGTCACGTTTTAAATCTTTGATGATATCCTTCGCGGCGAGGAGTTTTTCTTCTCCTTCGGAGATAAGGCGTTTGAGTTGCTGGTTCT
>JACCDR012107755.1_pt1 | contig 14070 bp, 8 predicted proteins | sample 7446431 | NCBI WGS metagenome assembly JACCDR01 (sample SAMN15323443, study PRJNA562643) | freshwater metagenome | isolation source: river surface water | place: USA:Blue River Watershed | collected 2017-08-17 | reverse complement strand
CGCATATTCACCCCTTAAAGGTTTGGAAGCTCAGCTCAAAACAATGTTTTGTTTTATAGCTTTATTGTTTTTTTCATCAGCCGCAATTGCTGGGCAATACACGGTTTCCAATGTTTCCCGTAAATCGGGGGGAACTTTGTACAATGTGAGGTTTAGCCCCTCTGAATCTGGTCAGATTACACTTTTGATGTCAGCGGCTAATTTTCGAATTAAACTCTACTCACTGGCTGTGAAATTTGATGATGGCGTAGTGACTGACTATTCTTCGATGATTCCATCTGATTTTTTCGTTGAAGTCGGAGTGACTTCGAGTCTTCCACCCATTATCAGTGATTCCAGACGAGTGATTGGAATTACGATACGAGCTGAATCTTTCGGCGGAATTGGCAGCTTGATGATGAATGTCGAGTCAACTGGCTCTCAGCAGTTTGGACAACAATTTCCTCCGCCTGTTCATGTACCCATTGTCCCAAGCACAAGAACGGTCGTCTGTGCCTCAGTTCAGGGTGGTGGTTATCAACCTCGAGTGATTGAGACCAATTCTTCGATTGGAGGAGGATACTTTAACCGAGTTGACGATTGCAATGCCTCCATTCGATATCAATCCAAAGGGATCATTTGCGCCGTTCGCAATGACGGACTTATCTCAGTTTATGATTTTGTACGAAACCAAGCTTTGGGTGAATACATTCCAAGCCAGGTTGCGCCTTGCTTGGAAATCATTTCCTCTGCAACAAACGAAGTGATGTGCTCTGTTGGGCCAAGCCTTGGTCAAGCGGCTCTCTACCAGTGGAGAACAGATACCTATATTGATCAAAACTACAGACCGATGCAAAGTTGCTTGGAATCTCTTGCTATGCTTAAGCAAAACTCAAATCAGTTTCCTCCTTTCCCATTTGGTGGGCATCACCAGCTTCCCCCTGTGGTGATCAACCCCGGATTTCCTCCAATCAATCAAGCCATACAAACAGCATGCGATTCTTCATCGAACACTTTGATTAATTTATCACAAGGTGGAGCGTTGATTTATGATTTTAGCAGTCCGGCAGATTGTCAGAGTGCACGACAAATTCTTGCAAGTGGCGGACAATTCTTTTGTGAAAGCTCCTCAAACACTTTGAATCAGTTTGCAAATTCTGGTGGCACAAGTGTGATCTATGATTTTTCAACTCCGCAAGATTGCCAAACGGCAAGAGATGAGGCCAATCGGGGCCAAATGCATTTTTGTGAATCATCTTCAAATACACTCAATCGTATTTTCAATGGTCGAGCGACTTTGATTTATGATTTCACAGGTCCACAAGATTGTCAGGCAGCTAAAGCCAGAGTTGCTCAAGGCCGAAACTTTTGTGAATCATCTTCAAATACTCTGCATGATGCAAACGGAACTTTCATTTTTGATTTTAGTTCTTGGCAAGACTGTATCAATGCCTTGAATTAAAATCTCAGTTCTTCGTCACTGGGCCAAGTTTTGGGATTGGTTTGACCAAAACTTGGCTTTTATTTTGAGGTGGTTACTTTGATCACAAAGCCTGGGGCAAGTGATAGTCAATTCATATCATTGAGCAAAGCACCTCGTTTTTCACAGGCATGAGATGCGAGACGCTTCGTTTAAAGATCAAGATATTTCTGCATTTTTTCTGGGCCAATTTTTTTCCAAGCAGCCCGCTGATTGCAGGATCGACAAGTCAGGCGCAGATTGGTAACTTCTGATTTTCCACCGTGCGCAAGGGGCTGGATATGATCAATTTCCAAAGCAAACGTGGACTTGCAATTCACACAGCGGCTTTGGCATTTGCGCCAGATTTCCCGCCGCAGCTCTGCTGAAATATATCGCGAGTTTTGTTTTGATTGAATAGCGCCGCTCTTTAGAAGTGGGAATTTTAAATTCAAATCGGATCCATCAGGAGTCGCTTTTACTCGCGGCGCCGCGGGCTTCTGACCTGGATCAAGTTTTGCGATAGCCAAATCAAGTAGAATCTCTAAAAGCTCAGGAAACGCCATCTTTGGATTTTTGTGAGCTAGTAACCCTTTCAGCTTTTGGATCTTCCCGAGCTGCTCAAGACTGAGGACAACTTTAAGTTCTGAGAGGTTGTCATTGATTGGGCGAATTTTCTCAGTTGGAAAATTCGCCGATTGGGAAGATTGTTCTATAACAATTCTTTCAGCTTCACGAGTTGAAGTGTTTTCAAGTTTTGCGAATAGATCCATTTTATTTTCAATGGATATTTTTTGGTGAGCTTCTTCTTTTTTAAATAAACTCTGGGCCATGTTTAAGTGGGTGAGACAGAGAGTACCTTCTTGGAGCTTTGATTCAATCTGCTGAGCCATCTCTGCTGGAAAGGACTTTAGCATCCGCATGGCAGATATTCTTCGAAAAGCTTGGTCCTCGGAATAGCCGAGCTTTTTCACCACATATTCAAAGAGCGACTTGTACTTTAGGGCAGAATAAAGTTTTCTGCGATCAATCTCTCGCAAGTGTTGCAAAACTGAAAGCAAGATCTCCCGCTCGGTTTTGACAATGTTTTCTGTTGCTGAGAGCAATTGGTGATCACTTAAATTTCGAAGTTCAAGAGTGTGAATCGTCATAGGCCATCCTTTTGTTGAAGGGAACATATCATGACTTTTAAATTCGATTTTTTAGCGCACAGATTAACTTGTTGCTGCTCAAGGAAGTGGGGCGGGGAGGATCTTGTTGCCGATGGAAATATATCAATAGCAGCTCGGAGGCAGCACGCAGATGGGCGCTAAACTGAATTCATGCGTGCAAGTTAACAAAAGCTTATATTGAAAAAACGGCGTCAATAGATTTCTTTCATTGACTTTGAGCTTCATGAAAAAATGTGAAATCAATCAGTCAGATCCACCTGTTGCGCCGAAGGTTAGTCTCATTCAGACAATTCCATTTCATCTCGATGATCATCGGCTATGATGTGGCAGAAAATAGTTTGTGTTTTATATATTGGAGCAAAATCAAACCTATGGTGTAATGCATTTCTCTTGCTCATCGAAGAATTTAAACTCTTCGAAAACTCGCTTTCCGCCTGCGCGAATCAGAACGGTAAATTGGAGCCAGGAAACTTCGCTACCAGTGGATAGCTGGGTAACAAAAGAAGTATAAACATAACTTGGCTGCTCAAGTTCCGCAGAATGAAGTAATTTTCCATTCGAATCAAAATAATCTAAGTGAGTGGCTTCAAAACAACTAATGACGGTTTTTTTATTTGGACTCACAGAGCAAGCTTTGAGCTTCAACGTCAATTTTTCAGCGAAGTCATTGGAGACATTCGGAAAAAGTGCATCGACCATCCAAGACACTCGTAAGCTGTGATTCATTTCAAATCTGAATGATTCTCCGACTTGTTCGATTTTAAATGAATCAGGAAAGGAGTGTGCTGAATCATCACAAAGGAGAAGAGGGCTACTTGCAATTGAAAGACGTGAAAATAAAATCAAAGAGAAGATCCAATATTTCATACTTCAATGGTATTATTCGGGTGAAGCAATAAGCAAGCCGAATACCCGAGCTTAATCTGTATTGCCATCGCACCTCTACAGAAGTCCTGAGGAGGCGTGATTTTTATTTTTAATGCATTTTTTTCTTCTGCAGTCGCTCTTGAATATACTGCGCTTCAAGTGCTGTGAGGACGCAGGAATTCACGATCTGATCCACTGTTGTTGTTCTTTGGAGGACGTTGGCAGAGCGTTTGATTCCCATTAGAAATGGGCCGATGACTTCGACTTTTCCGAGTTGTTGGAGGAGCTTGTAGGAAATATTGCTCGCTTCAAGATTTGGGAAAATCAGAATATTGGCGCCATCTTTCAAGTTGCTAAATGGAAAAATTCGATCAGCAATAGAAGGATTCACAGCTGTGTCGGCTTGCATGTCTCCGTCAACTTTAATGTCTGGGCGAAGCTGCTTCACAATTTCTGCTGCTTGCTGCATTTTTTCTGGTGTTCCCTTGGCGCCTGAGAAGTTTGAATAACTGAGCATAGCAATTTGCGGTTCTGCTCCAAAGTATTCTGCCACTCTGGCAGCTTGCAGGGCCATGTGAGCGAGTTGCTCTGCTGTGGGATCAATATTCACCGTGGTGTCGGCAAGAATTAAAAATTTATCTTCTGTCAAAACGAAATTCAAACCACCAGCCACGCCATTGTGGTGCAGTCCGATGGTTTGTAGAATTGGGCGAACACTCTCTGCGTAGTTCTGTGAGGCTCCGTTAACCATTCCATCGGCATCACCTTGAAGAATCATCATGGCGGCAAAATAATTAGGATCAGCCATTAATCGTTCGGCTTCCTTCAAATTCACGCCTTTGCGCTGACGTTTTTCATAGAGGGTTTGCACATAGTTCTGAAAATGGGGGTGTTGGGACGGGTGGATCACGGGAACATTCAAAAGGTTTTGCAAATCCAGAGACTGAATTTTTTCGCGAACTCGTTCTGGATATCCAAGCAGGATAGGTTCACAAATTTTTTCATCAACGAGGGTGCGAAGGGCTTTTAAAACTTTTGTAGAAGTTCCTTCTGGAAATACAATTTTCGGGAGTTTTCCTTGATTCAGCTGTGCGTTTTGGTGAACTTTGTGAATCGCATTTCGAATAAAAACTTTCGATGGTCCTTGGAAGGCTTCGAGTTGATCCCGGTACTGATCCCAATCCGCAATTTTTCTTGTGGCAACGCCAGAATCAATGGCTGCTTTGGCCACTGCGGGCGCTACCCACATCAAGACTCGCGTATCAAAGGGTTTTGGAATCAAATATTCTCGCCCGAATTTAAAACTCTTGCCGCCATAAGTGTCAGAGACTTTATCTGGAACTTCTTCGCGAGCCAGTTGCGCGAGGGCTTTGACTGCGGCAAGTTTCATGTCTTCGTTGATTTGAGTTGATCGCGTGTCAAGGGCTCCTCGAAAGATCGATGGGAAGCCAAGGACATTATTGACTTGGTTAGGGAAATCGGACCTTCCGGTGGCGATGATGGCATCGGGTCTGACTTCTCGGGCTTTGGCTGGTTCAATTTCAGGATCCGGGTTTGCCATTGCAAAAATGATTGGATCTTTGGCCATGGGTTTGAGCATCTCTTGGGTGACAGCACCGGCCACAGAAAGACCCACAAACACATCGGCACCGACCAGGGCCTCCGCAAGGGTGCGAGCTTTTGTATTGTTGGCAAATTTCTGTTTGTATTTGTTCATTCCTTGAGTGCGACCATTGTAAATCGTTCCTTGGGAATCACACATCGTCAGGTTTTCGGGCAGCACTCCGAGAGAAATAAAAATATTTGAGCAGGCCACTGCTGAGGCGCCAGCTCCGTTGACAACTATTTTTATTTCGCTGAGTTTTTTCTGAATGATTGAACAAGCGTTGAGAAGGGCTGCGCCAGAAACAATGGCAGTTCCATGCTGATCATCATGAAAAACCGGAATATTCATTTCGCGTTTGAGGGTTTCTTCGATTTCAAAACACTCAGGTGCTTTAATGTCTTCTAGGTTAATTCCGCCAAAGGTTGGCTCCAGTGCTTTTACCGCATGAATAAAATCTTGGGGGTTATCAGCTTTCACTTCGATATCAAAGACATCAATACCTGCAAACTGTTTAAAGAGAATTCCCTTTCCTTCCATCACAGGTTTTGAGGCAAGGGGGCCAATATTTCCTAGCCCGAGGACTGCTGTTCCATTAGAAATCACACCAACTAAATTTCCTTTAGCTGTGTAGTCGTACACTTTATTATGATCTTTGGCGATGGCTTTACAGGGAGCTGCGACTCCTGGGGAATAGGCCAGGGAGAGATCCTTTTCGGTGCTGCATGGTTTTGAAGAGATGACTTCAATTTTTCCAGGCTTTCCTTTTGCGTGGTATTCAAGAGCTTCGCGATCTGAAACAGATTGAGCAGATTCCGATGGAGTTTTTGGCGCTTGTTGTTGACCGCTCATGACAGCCGTCCTTTCGTCTTTTGTTTTAGAAAAAGTCATTTGTAATGCTCCCGCATTATTTCGTGTTGGTCATTGCGTGTGAAGTCAGTTCTAGTTTTAAACTAGAGTCAATGCTCTATTGTGGACGGAATTCCAAACTTGGCAAGAAGTTCTTGGGTCAACAGTGGGATTGTCGATAGGCTTGGATATCGATGCATAAAAAGAATGCAGTTCTCTGATTTGGCGAAATCAATTGTGCGAAGTTCTGAACTCGAGTTTAATGAGAGATGAAAACATAAAAGCGCTGGAGGGATCCGGTGCATTGATTCAATCACCACATGGAATGAGGTCGTATTATGAATCCTTCAGCATCAGACAGAGATGTTGTTATCATCGATGGTCTAAGAACACCGTTTGCTAAATCTGGAACAAAACTCAAAGGCGTCCATCCTGCTGATTTGGGAAGTGTTGCGCTGAAAGAACTTTTTGCGCGAACGAATCTTGATACCAAGCTCATTGATGAAGTGATTATTGGAAATACCGGAAACCCCGTTGATTCGGTCAATATTTCGCGCGTTGTTGCACTTCGTGCCGGTGTTCCTCAGCAAACGTCTGCTTACACCGTTCATCGAAATTGTGCTTCGGCTTTAGAATCCATTACCTCTGGATATGAGAAAATTAAATCTGGCACGATGGATGTGATCGTGGCTGGCGGGACCGAGTCCATGTCACAGATGCCGACTCTCTTGCCTCCAAAAATTCAGAGTATCTTTGATAAACTTTTAGCTGCCAAAGGACCCTCTCAAGCCCTGCCACTTTTGTGGAAACTTTTTAAAGCAGATCTCAGTCAGATCAAAGCGCTGTTTCAGAGCAATATGCGAGATGAATATTTTCCTGTGATTTCTGTCATGAAAGGTCTGACCGATCCATTCGTTGGCATCAATATGGGACAAACAGCCGAGATCATTGCAAAAGAATGGGGAGTCACCAGAGAGCATCAAGATGCGTTTGCTCTGCGTTCTCACCAGCTTGCAGTGAAAGCTAAAAATGATGGGAAAATGAAAGAGGAAGTGATTCCCTTTCATATTCCTCCAGAATACAAAGAAGTGTTGACCGAAGACATCGGTCCGCGTGCCGAGCAAACCATTGAGGCGCTGAAAAAACTCAAACCATTTTTTGATAAGAAAACTGGAACGATCACAGCGGGAAATTCCTGTCCGATCACCGACGGCGCAGCAATGATTTTATTAATGTCACGCAAAAAAGCTGCCGAGCTCGGTTACAAGCCCGTTGCTCGAATTCGAGGTTATGCTTTTGCTGGGCTTGAGCCTGAGCGAATGGGCTTGGGCCCTGCCTATGCAACTCCCATTGCCTTAAAGCGATCTGGAATCACGCTCAAAGATATTGATTTGTGCGAGCTGAACGAAGCCTTTGCCGCACAGGTGATGGCTTGTCAAAAGGCTTTAGATTCGGATCAGTTTGCGCGGGAAAAACTTGGGATCTCATCAAAAATTGGAGAACTCCCAACAGAGAAACTCAATGTGAATGGGGGCGCAATTGCCTTGGGTCACCCGGTCGGTGCTACGGGGACAAGGCTTGTTGTGACATTGATGAATGAAATGAAAAGACAACAAAAACAGTTTGGTCTTGCCACACTTTGCATTGGTGGTGGTCAAGGTGGGTCTGTCATTTTGGAATTAGAAAAATAGGAGATCGCGATCATGACGAGCAACAAAGCGTTTCAACTGAGTACCCGAAAAACTGCCCAAGGTGATGTCGCAATTTTAGAATTTGATCTCCCAGGAGAAAAAGTTAATAAATTTTCAACACCAGTCATGCTGGAGTTTAAAGAAATTTTAGAAGGGCTTAGCAAATCTTCAAATAAAGCCCTCATCATTCTTTCGAAAAAACAAAAGATTTTCATCGCCGGTGCCGACATCGAAGAAATTAAGGCGATGACGACAAGGGATCAGTTTGAAAAAGCTGTTGCTGGGGGACAGGGAGTTTTCAATATTTTGGAAGATCTAGCCATCCCAACCATTGCAGCGGTCAATGGTGCATGCATGGGTGGTGGAACAGAAATGATTCTTGCCTGTGATTACCGGATTGCAACGGATGATTCATCAACAAAGATTGGTTTACCAGAGACGCAGCTTGGAATTATTCCAGGGTTTGGCGGTTGTGTTCGCATGCCTCGTCTCATTGGAATTCCGAATGCCTTGGATATTATCCTTGCTGGAAAGGCCGTGAATTCTAAAAAAGCTCTCAAAATGGGTCTCGTCAATGAGGTGGTTCACCAGAATATTTTGCTTGAATATGCACTGACCACTGCTGAAAGAATGATTGCCCAAGGCAAGCCGCAAAAGCGGAATTATCAGCCCAAAGGCGCCATGGATTCTTTTATTCATAGTTTTTTGGGAAAAGGGATTGCCTTTGGAAAAGCTCGCGACGGTGTGATGAAGGCCACCAGTGGGCATTATCCGGCACCGCTAAAAGCCCTGGAAGTGATCCGCAAAACTTATGGTTGGAGCAATCGGGAGCAGGCACTGCAAATTGAGCGGGAAGCTTTTTGTGAAATGGGCATCACGGACATTTCAAAGAACTTGATCCACGTTTTTTACCTGACAGAAATGGTTAAAAAGCAAAATGGAGTTCCAGGAGTTGATGTGAAGGGGCGTGATGTGAAGGGCCTTGGGATTCTTGGAGCTGGAACCATGGGCGGAGGAATTGCCTATGTGGCTGCTGATAAAGGCGTTTCTGTTCGAATGAAGGATCTGAATTTAGAGGCTCTAGGAAAAGGAATTAAGCATGCCTCTGATTTGTGGATGAAACTTGTTAAAAGAAAATCGATTGATGAATTTCAGTATAAACAAAAAATGTCGCTGATTGGAACCACAACAGATTATTCGGGTTTTGGTCAGCTTGATGTTGTGGTTGAAGCAATCGTTGAAGATATGGGAATTAAACAAAAAGTCATTGGTGAAACGGCAACAAAGTGTCGTCCTGATGCGATCATTGCAACAAACACCTCTTCACTCAGTGTGAATGAAATGTCCGCAGGTCACCCTCGTCCAGAATTCTTTGCAGGGATGCATTTCTTTAATCCGGTGAACAAAATGCCTTTGGTTGAAGTGATTCGAGGAGACAAAACAAGCGATCAGACGATTGCAACAATTTACGAACTTTCAAAGAAAATGGGAAAGATGCCAGTTGTTGTGAAAGATGGTCCTGGGTTTCTGGTGAATCGACTGCTTTTGCCGTATATGGGAGAGGCCGCATTTTTATTGCAAGAGGGGATGTCTATTGAGGCCGTAGACAAAATGTATAAAAAGGATTTTGGGATGCCCATGGGGCCATTTCGGTTAATGGATGAAGTCGGACTTGATGTGTGCATTAAGGTTTTGAAGATTTTCAAGAAGGCATTCGGCGATCGGGTCGAGCTTGCTCCTTGTATGGAGCAGCTTGAAAAAACTAAACTTCTTGGCCGCAAAGGTGATAAAGGGTTTTATGTGTTCACCACAGAGGGAAAACACACAAAAGAGGCAGTGAATTCAGAAATCTATGGACTTCTTGGTCTTCCAGCTCCGACAAATCCGTTGTCAAATAAAGAGTGTTTAGAGCGCGGGATCTTTGCGATGATCAATGAGTGTTCGCGGGCTCTGTTTGATGATCACATTGTTCAGACTCCACATGAGGTTGATTTGGCGATGATCATGGGCACAGGGTTTCCGCCATTCCGAGGCGGTCTGTTGAAGTATGCCGACTTCCTAGGTGCAAAATACATTGTTGATCAACTGAAGACATATTCAGCAAAAGCACCAAAACGGCTAAGCCCTGCTCAGGCATTGGTGAATTTGTCGACAAGTTCGAATAAATTCTATCAAAACTAACAGGTCGCATGTTACGGTTTTTCTTTGATTTGAAGGAAAACCGTGAGCCGTTGGATCCAAGGTCTAAATCCTGAACAAGTAGATGCCGTCCTCCATACCAAGGGACCGCTTTTAATTTTAGCGGGTGCTGGGAGTGGAAAGACCACGGTTCTTGTTTCCAGAACCGGACATCTTTTGGATTCAGAGCCTGTGAAATCTTCAGAGATTTGTGTTCTGACATTCACCACAAAAGCTGCAGCTGAGTTAAAGCATCGCGTAACTCAGAAAGTTGGATCTCACGCCAAAGATCTTTGGAGCGGAACCTTTCACTCGTTTGGATTAAAGTTACTACGCCGTTATCATAAAATTGCAGGCCTGCCATCGGGATTTGGTGTCATCGATCAGAGTGACAGTCAGGAAATTCTCAAGGAGCTTACGGCTCATTTTAAAAACAGTGGCAAAGAATCCTTTAAGCTGGATCGATTGATGACCCTGATTAATCAGTTGCGTGAAACGGGAAAACTGCCGTCTCATAAGTCTGGCGATGAATATGAAGAAATGGCATTAGCTCTTTGGCCCAAGTATGTGAAGCGGCTTGAAATTTTAGGAGTTGTTGATTTTGAAGGACTCTTGCTCAAGCCCCTTGAACTTTTTGCGAAGGATTCAAAAATTTTGGAGCAAACACAAAACATGTTTCAATACATGATGGTGGATGAGTTTCAAGATACCAATGAAACTCAGTTTAAGCTGGTGCAGACATTGGTGCAAAAGCATCAAAATATTGCTGTGGTTGGCGATGATGATCAGTCAATTTATGGCTGGCGAGGCGCCTGCGTTTCCAATATCTTGGATTTTCCAAAACAATTTGATCATTGTAAGGTGATTCGTCTTGAGCGAAATTATCGATCAACGCCTGCCATTATTCATGTTGCCAACGAAGTCATTTCTAAAAATACGGCTCGCCACGGAAAGGTCCTGCGGCCTGATCCGAAAGCTGAGTACGGTCACAAGCCAGAGATTTTTGTTTATGAAAATGACGACACAGAATCCGAAGAGATCGTGACCCATGTTCAGCATTTTAAGGGTTTGGGATACGGTCACCATGAGATGGCTATATTGTATCGTTCAAACGGGCAGGGCGGTCTCATCGAAGCCCATTTGCGGCAGAATAATATTCCCTACAAGATCACCGGGGGAACGGGCTTTTTCGAAAGAAAAGAAACAAAAGATATTTTGGCCTACTTGCGCTGTTCGATTAGCCCCAATGAAATAGCCTTTCGCAGAATTCTAAATTCGCCAGCTCGGGGGATCGGTGATGCCACAGTTGAAAAAATTGAAGCCTATTCAGAAAAAACAGGGTTGAAATTTCATGTTGCTGCCAGGAAGTGGATTGACGCCGAAATCCCAGATAAAACAGGCGAGAGTTTAGAGGCACTTTTTAAGTTTTTAGATGAATTGCCTGGGCAAATTTTATCTCCGCACCCGGAGCTTTCCGTTGGTCAGTTGTTATTGAAGCGATTGCGTGAAATTGGTTACCGAGATTATTTGGGACAGACATGTAAAACCATGCAGGTGCTCGACAAAAAATGGAACATCTTGGAGATTTTTTGCCGGGTTCTTGATGGATTCATTGCCAAAGGTCAGCGAGATGAAAAGACCTTGATTGAGTTTGTGGACACCATGGAGCTTCGCGATCTCAGTGAGTCTTTGGAGGATAAAGATCAAACTCCTAAAGTTCAATTGTTTACTCTGCATGCATGCAAGGGGCTTGAATTTCCTGTGGTGATTTTTGTGGGCTGTGAGGAAGATTTAATTCCTCATCGCATTTTAGGCGGCGATGTGGCAGAGGAGCGTCGCCTGTTTTACGTCGGAGTCACCCGAGCCAAACAAAGGCTGGTCCTCACTCGGGCTGTTTCTCGAAAACGATTCGGGCGAGCCATTCCAGTGGCGCCTTCACGATTTCTCCTCGAGATCCCCACGGATCTGGTGACTGTTTTTGAATCAGGTTTTAGGCCGGTATCAGAGAATCAGAGAAAGCAAATGCTTGCCGATTTTCTCAAGAAGTGCGAGACCACGAATCTTTACGACAGTAAAATTTAATACTTGAAATCACTCTTTATGCTATCCCATGCGGGGGGCTTTCCGGAGCGGCCCAGAATGAGACAGGCAGCAAAATTGCATCATCATTCAATTGATGATGAACTTAAAGACAAGAGAAATCTACCAAAGACAAATTAAAATGAGCGTGATGCTTTTTGCAGTTTCGCTTTGTCTTCAGGCTTGTTCAGGAGGCTCGCGCTCAGCATCTGTGGCCAATGGCACGCGATCCGTCAACACTTCCAACGTCAATGGTTCGTCAAATAATGGAACCCTTGGAAACAAGAATTGTCAGGGATCTGATTTGGGATATGTCTATGACGAATCTTCGTCTCAAAATCAAACAACTGGTTTTCAACAACGAGTTGCTGGTTTAGTTTCAGCGGGAATTGCTCCAGAGTCTTTGGGGCAGGTGAGCGGAATTTATGGGGACACAACGGGCGTGCAGCTGCGTATGAAGCTTCGATTTTCTTCCAGCGGACAAATTGTTTCAGGAGAATCATTCCTTGAAATGACGATCACTGACTCTTACGTGGGTCAAGATGATGGATCCGGCGGTCTTGTTGAGCCGATCACAATTTATATTGAATCTGTGAAGACAGGAACTATGAATCCGTCAACCAAGCAGCTTCAGGTGACATTTGCAGATCAGTATGGAGAGATTTCCTTACAAGGTCGAGTTCAAGGTGAAGAGCTTGTGGGGTCCGTCAGTTTTGTGAACTTTGTTTCTTTTGATAATTCATCTCCAGCATCTGGTTTGCTCGGAGACTTTTCAATTCCTGCGTGTTCAATTGGTCAATAACCATTGACCTTGGGTCTGTTCCTTTGTTTTGCTCTATCAAAATATGCCTAAATTTCGGAGTTATTCGTTCTTTAGCGCAAGAAAGCCCGTGCAGAAGCTATTTTAGGCCAAATTCAAAGTTGCTTGCTTACATTGTTAAGATTAAGCTGAAGCGTGGAAATCGGATTTGATTCTTCTCAACTGCATTGTCTGGCCGGCGGTAAATCCGCGATTGATATGCCTGCTTTGAATTTCTCTTCGCTGCCTGAGGTGGATGCATTTTTGCTTAGTTATGGCTTTGATTTGCAAATTGATGAACATCGTGAGCGGCTTTGGTATTACTACCGACGAGCTTATGTTTTGATCACTGAGTCCTTGGCCTATTCCGAGGGAGATATCCCATCAATTCTGCGAGATCGAAAGGACCTTAAAGATATTCGGCATTTGCTCTTGTACGCATCGAGCAAAAGTGATCCTCTCCTGCAGAGATGGTCCTGTGCTTTGCTTCGGGCGATTCATGTTTTCGTTCATTCTGAAAATGATTTGTTTTCATCTTTTCCAGAGGAAATTCAGAGACAAATTCTTGGGGCCATTGAAAAAAATATTATGATTGATGGCAGTTTGCATAAGACGTTTTTGAAAATGGATGAGTCGGAATTTGATCCCATTGAATTAGAGTCTTTCGAAATTAAACCATTCAAGGGTTCCACCAGCACCGTCATTAAGCTGCTTGCAAAACCTGATGCCCTTGCCATGAAAATCTATGATAAATTGGGTGTTCGTTTTGTCACTCAAAACCTTTTTGATACCTTTCGTGTGATGCGATTTCTCACGGGAACGAACATGATTTCTTATCCGCACATTATGCCCGATCAATCTTCCAATAACCTGTATCCTGTAGAATTGTTTACTGAGCTTGTGAGTCAGTTGCAGACGAAATACAAGGGGGCTTCATCGGCGGAGATTTCTCAAATTCTAGCAAAAGAGCTTGAATCAAGTGAAAAAAAGAATGAACTGTTTAAGAAAAATAATCAGTTTTCAGGATTTGATTACCAGTTTATTAAATTTATCACACGGAAGTTGATTCGAGTGGAAAAAGCAGATGGAAAGCAGTTTTCATTTTTCTTTCCCTACGAGGTTCAGATCATGGACAAAGATGCCCACGCAAAAATTCTCTCAGGGCCATCGGAACATCAAGCTTACAAAGAGCGACAAAAAGACGCAGCCCGGGCAAGGCTCTTTCCAACATGAACACAGATTCTTTTGCAGAAAATAAACAGGAGCTCTCCTTCGGACAGATGTTTATTGTTCCATTTTGTTTTTTAAGAAGCTTTGTTTTTGCATTGTTGTACCTGCCGTTGTTGATTTTGATTTCAACCATTGCGGTGATTTTCTACGTTCTGCTGAATAAT
>JACCDR011754497.1_pt1 | contig 14070 bp, 24 predicted proteins | sample 7446431 | NCBI WGS metagenome assembly JACCDR01 (sample SAMN15323443, study PRJNA562643) | freshwater metagenome | isolation source: river surface water | place: USA:Blue River Watershed | collected 2017-08-17 | reverse complement strand
CTGTGTAGCTGCAAAGAGGATTAGACTGCCTGCACTAGCCACTTCACCATCAGCGAGGGTGACAACCTCTGCTTCACTCACCTTGATTGCATTAAGAATCTGCATAGCGATGTCAAGCCTACCACCGGGAGTGTTTAGGTGGATGATGATGGTTTCATTAGCCTTACTGGTGTAGAGTGCATCAATCAGATCGATGTAGTCTTCCTCATCATCGATAGGACCAGTGATATAGAAGTGACTATCGACACTTCCTAGATGTCCCCGCTCGTTATCTTTCTTTCCTAGTTTAAACATTCTTTTCCCATTCTTTAAAGGCTGTAATCCACATCTTGCACTGTTCAGATCGGAGGATGTCATCACGATCAAACTCAATCAGATGCACAGGTAGCTCGAACTTGTTAATGATAGCAATCAATTCCTTAAGCCCACTATTCTTGAAGCGAGGAGAGGTTTGAGCTACATCACCACAGAGAACAAGCTTACTCCATTTACCAGTACGAGTGAGCATCACCTTAAGCTGCTCAATACTCATGTTCTGGCATTCATCTACAATGATGATGGAGTTATCAAAGGTGAGTCCTTGGATATGCTCAAGAGGAAAGAACTGTAGCTGCTTCTTGTCTTCCCACATTTCAATCTGAGCAGGAGAACAGAACTTCCTCATATGCTGTAGGATAGGTCTAACCCAAGGCTCCATCTTCTCCCGTTCATCACCGGGAAGGAATCCGTTAGTATCAGCGAAGGACACATTAGGACGAGAGATAATGATTTGCTTATACGCCTTATCCTTTAGTCCTTCTACTGCTGCAGAAACAGCTCCATATGTTTTGCCAGTACCGGCACTACCAAAAGCAATTACGGGATATTGATGCTTATCCCGTAATGCAAGCTCATACAGCTTGTGATTGTCAGACATCCCCATACTTTCTTTGTAGGTAGTTTAGAGAGAGTTGCATAGGTTCAAACTCTCCATCTTTTACATCGTTTAGCATCCATACACCACGCCAATGCACATTACCTTGAGGGCCTAGGTAGTCCTCATCATGTAGGTAACAAGCTCCAGCAAAGATGCCAGTAATACGCTTCCCTTCAGCAGTGTATTGAGAGGCGATTCCATCTCTCTGTACATGCCCCATTACACAGGAGACATGCTGTTTCGTAACAAGAGCATTAGGACTTGTAACTGGCCTTCCAGCCACACCGCTTGTGAAGTAATGACTAAAGCAGACACCATCGATATTAACGATAGAGAGATATGGATGCACTTCCCAACCAAACTGTTCGTACTGTAGATCGTTGATACTAAGTACGCCGTCAAGCTTAGGATCAGAATTGACAGCCCGATTAATACGCTCATCATGATTTCCTAGAGTCATAACAAGACGAGGATTATACACCTTCTTCTTGTCATTCTTTTGTTTAGCTTGTAGAGTCCACAGGGGCCATAGAAGGTCTGCCTGTGCATCTACAACCGATTCAACATCCTTATGGTAACGTCTACCCTCAAAGCTCTTCTTACCCACGTCATATGAGCTTAGAGAGGGCATGTCAGCGAAGTCACCAATCTGCACAACAACATCTGGTTGCTTATCAACAATAAGTCTTCCAATCCAGTGCAGGTGATCTGTGGGTACATCTGGCTTTACTTGAACATCAGGAATTACTAGAATCTTCATTAAGGAATCCATCCAAAGAGGTTAGGACATTCTTTATGAAGTAGGTTGTTAATCTGTTTAGCCACTTCTCGAATCTCCCATTGAGCTGCAGTGTTATAGCGTAGCTTGATGAAATCTTGCCATGCCTGCAGATTGCCGGTTACATTAAGTTCTGTGTGTGTAGCTTCAGGAAGTACGAATCTCGCATCCTCCTTCTTAATCCCTAGTTCACGTAACCGAAGATAAGAAGCTTCAGCCACTTGATATGCGTATGTATAGATAGCAGCTTCCTCAAGAGACAGATTAGAGGGAGTTACAAAATCTACATCAGCTTCATCACAGTATCGTTGAGAACGCTGCAAGAAATCAAGATGCTTACTTCTAACGAACTGATGACTACATGCACGGGAAATACCAGAGACATTGAAGGTTGCATGGGCAAATCGCATAGTAGCGAGATGCCCTTTCTTAGAACAATTAATTGCTCTCTTAACACAAGCCTCTGGTTCTTTACTACTGTCGTAGCAGATTGAAGCCATTGCTCCAATCATCTGCTCCGCATTAGGAGTGATTTGCTCCAGCTTTACTTGCATCACGTTCCTCAATTGCTTGCTTTAGATATTGGCACAGGTCTAGCGCCTCTTCATATGCATCTTGTAATGCATCTCTTCCGTTATTGGCCTGTAAAGGAGTGCCGTACTTGGCGACTCCTGCAAGCTTTCTAATCTTGAGATCATTAATAACAAGATCATTGATATGAGGATTGCCATTATTAACCGGCTTTGGTTGCATAACCCCTCTCTTTAACCTGACGCTCAAACTCAGTATATACTTCCTTGCGTTCAACTTCTGGAATTGAATGGAAATACCCAATCATGAGGGCAGCACCCTTTGGGGTGATAAGGTTGTTTTTCGTGTATTGCTCGATGATATTGCACATAATCACAGCACGATTACGTGTTTGTAGCTTCTTATCCTCAATATCAGAGAATAGGGAGTAACCTTTAAACTCGTTCATTTGCTCGTCTTTCCTTCGCTTGCTGTCTCTCGACAGTGGTTTTTGCTTTATGGCATGTGGTGCATAGCACCTGAAAGCCTTCAGCTTCACAGAACATACGTTTTACTACATCGTCCCAATCGACGAATCCAATGAATGGATCAATAACAGGCTGGATGTGATCTACTTGTACTTCAGATGCAGGAAATTCATTCCAACAGCAATTGCATTTGTAATGCTTTGCTTCTCTTCCAGACTTCTTATTGATTTTCTTGCCGACGTATGCATTATTTAATGCCTCAAACTTCGGAGGCCATCTACTACTTGCTGCCCTTAACGCACTCTTGATGAATGAGTTAAACTTACTGTCTGTCCATTTACCTCCATTAGGCATAGATAGGTTTTTCTTTTAAATGCTCTATAACATCTTGAAGGTCCCTCTTACTATAAGAACCTTCAAGAACTCTAAACCAGAAAGGCCACCACCAAACCTTCTTTTCTAGGTGGTAAAAAATAGCAGCCGTAGCTGGAACAATTCTATATCTAGTTTCAAACATATTACCCCCGTTAGGCATTATGGCACTTCATGAAAAATAGTCTTCCTTCTCTCATCCTCAATGAAAGATAAGGCTCTCTGTTTAGAAGTCATAGAAGTTAGTGTGATATTAATCCAAAAAGGCCAGTACCAATATTTTACTTGAGGCATGAACCATCCTGGATATCTCTCTTTTAGTCGGTATCTATTCTTAAACATATGTTAGATTCCACATTACAGGTTTCCACTCTTCATCAAAGTCCCTAACCATCCATAGAAGTTGTCCTTGTTCAAGAAGCTCTTCTCTCCAAGTATCCCCATAGACAGCCTTGTAAGCCTCTATAACAGCTTTTTCCATCTCCTCATGGGTGGTGGTATTAGCTAGGAGTTTAAACGCCTCTACGGGGCCTTTACGTGGCAATCCGGGGATGTTATCAACCCTATCTCCAGTGATAAGCTGTGAGTAGAAAAACTTAGAGCCCCACCCAGAGATTTTCTTTTTATCTGGGCATAGAAAAATCTCTCCAATCTCATCAACAAGCTTAGGACCAAATCGAGGTTGATTACCAAGTTCCCATCCGAAGTGCCATCCGGGACATTGCCTTAGGTCTTTGTCTCTAGTGCAGATGATGGTGTTATCAAGAGCAGTTTGTAGGATGCACATCATGTCGTCAGCTTCCATCCCATCAACCACTTCTGCATCATAGCAACCAATCAAATAGGCTTTGATGTTGTTGTAGTGCCAAGGCTTAGCGAGTTTATCTCTATTACCTTTATAGATGGCCTTCTTAGCAATCTTCTCTCGGAAGTTGTCTTTACCTGTTAGGAACAGGCGAGGCTTTTCAGTGGCTTCTACAGCTTTACAAATCTCTTCGATTCGTCCATCTACCATCTCTGCTACATACTCCCATGAGGGAGGATCAGGAGAGTCAGGATAGATTGCTTTCCATCCTGTTTCTGCTCCAAATCCACACTCATAAAGAAGAATGTCTCCATCGACCAATGGGAGCATATTAGTCCCAAGGAACGTCTTGACCGTTATCGGCAGGGATAGGGGGTTCTTCCTTCTTTTCCTCAACTGGCTTACCACCAAGAGCAGCTTGAAGCTTGCTACCGTTGAAGTTGAGGTTGCCCTTAATCTTCTCTTGAATCCACTCAGGTAGGCTGCCAAAGATTTCCATATCTGGAGCATCTAGGTCAAACACCTTAGGAGGATTCTTAAGTGCTGGACACTTAGCAACATCCTTGGGACGCATAGCTGCAATACCAGCCACATTCACATACGGCTTAGTAGCATCCTTTGGATTAGGATTATGCACAAGTGTGACGTTGATAGGGGCATCAACAATCTTAGAGAAGTCTCCGTTATTAACATTCTGTGGATCAACAGCTAGATACCGCTTAGTTGATTTAGCCTTGTCTTGACTGATGTTATACAGAGGAATCACTTCACTAATCCAACGTGGTTTGTCCTCTTGCTCATTACCATCCTTATCCTTAAGGAAGAGATCAACCAGTTCATAGGTTAGCATCACCTCATTAGCTGGAGCTTTCTCCTTGCCTTGGAAGGCTTTCTGTGCTTGCAGACCAAGGTCAATAACTTGGACGATACGAGCAGGATAGACACCTGCTTCAATTACTTCTTGTTCAACACGGTCGGGATTTGTTCCCTTAATCTTAGCGGCGTTCAGTGCCATTTTCTTGTTCCTCAATAAGAGTTAGTTGTCGTTTTGCAGTGAGAATTGTATTACTGAGTTTGAAACCTTTTTCCTCCAAGGCATCAATCTGAGCATACACCTCTCCAATTGCATTTTCTAGAGCTTGAATCTCTAGTTCTTTCAAAACACGTTTAATGGATTTCATACCAATCCTTACCAATCTTTGCTTGACCTAGATGAGGACATGGAATCTTAAAGAAGGTTCCAGCCCATGCAATACTTTCTTCAGCAAACCTAGCTACTGTGGGAGCAAGATGTTCGACGCATTCGACAGTGAATTCATCATGATACCAACAGACAGTACCATACTCAATTCCAAACATATACCCTGCACGTTCCATTAACTGATGGAACCTGATATAAGCTGCTTGCATCATAATAGCTTCATCTGATTGAAGAAGATATACGAGAATCTGATGTTCAAACGGAACATAGATCGGCCTACCATCTAGACCAGTAATGTAACCATCGTAGTATTCGATTCTATTCCATTTAGCATTAAACCTTTTCTTAGCAGTTTGTCTCCATTCTTCAGTAATACGCTCCATAAGAGCGCCTAGGGCTGGCAATCCTTCAAGGAATTGTGCTTTAAGTCTTGCACCATCACTAGAAGTTCCTTTAACGATTTTTCCAATCTTTGCATCTCCTGCTCCGAAAAGGAACCCATAGAAAAAGGTTTTTGCATCATCTCGATTTGCCAGCTTAGCTGCTCGCATATTGACCGAATGAATATCCGTGCCATCTTCCTTCTTTCCGTTGAGGACGTTGTTGGTATATCCCTCATCGTTCATTCTCCCACATAACATTCTGATCTGACAAGCATCAGAGTCAGTACCAACTAGGACAAACCCCTTCTTTGATATGAAGATTTTACGCATCCACTTGCCAAAGAAGCTTTTGGCTCCCGGCATGTTAACGATGTTTCTGTGGGTTGCCCTACCTGTTACTGCAAGGTTATTGATTACGGATGCGATTCTACCGTCTTCTCGGATGTTCTCGAATAGACCTTCGATAATTCCTTTTCGCTGACGACATTGCACCCTCTTAGCCACCAGCCTACCAACGCCACCTTCAATGCCAACGAAAGGATCATCCTTCGAAAGCTTCGGGCTAGTCTGCTCACCTTCATCATTGTAGTTCCATTCTAAAGGTTCCCATCCACTGTTGAGTAGGAAATCTTTTGTTTCTTGGTTAGAATTAAGATTAACCTTTCTCAGGTTAATGCGAGTAAAAGGGCCACCAACAGATACAGAGGCCACATCGAGGCCAGTAGCTGTATACCAGCTAAGAACCGATTGAGTGTAGTCACCTGATTTGAGGAAGGGCTTTTTGATGTACTTGTATTCACCACCATCCTTGGTTTCTTCAACTTCAACTACATACGGAAGGTGAACATCTAACACCTTATCAATACGCTTAATCCAATGATCTAGCATATGGATTGAACGATGCATATGTTCTTGATCCACAAGCCAGCCATATTGCTCTTGCTTCTGCAGATACTCGAACAGCTTGAATGTAAGCTTAAATGCATTCTTCCAGTTCTTACCAGAGTGTTCCTCTCTTAAAGCTTTGAAGATTAGATGTTGAATCTCCACATCCTCTGAGCATCGATGTAACATCTCATCAGAATATTTTGACCAATCTTCATGCTCTGGCTTACCTCTTCCTACCCTATATCCCCACGCTTCAACAGAATGAGGACCTATCTTCTTATTAGGACAGTTGAAAGGGAGAATACGTTTGGGATTAAGAAGCCGAGACATGATGAGGGTATCAACTTTCTGTCCCTTAAACTTGTAGCCATAGAGCTTTTCAAGGAGAGGCCAGTCATATCCAATACCGTTATGTGCTATTAATACATCATAAGAATCCATATGTGTTAACATTTTCTCTATTTCACCAGGTTTAAATTTGAATACCTGATTATTTGAAATGTTTTTAAACACACCACAATGAACCTTAGTAGCATCTTTTAATAGACCATCAGCTTCTAAATCAAAGATTCCTATAGTAAGGTTAGGCCTTTTGACTCCCTTAAATTGTTCTGCCATGTATCAATCCTAACATTCCCAAGTTCATAAGCACCTTCATCATTAGTTCTACACATGCAATATTTTCCATAATTATCTTCAGACCAGAAGGGTTCCCACAAGGACCACCATTCTTCAAATGTTAATCTGAATGCAATATTTCTTTGTGCAGCATTAGACTTGTGTACGTGATATCTGCCCCTTGGTGTTTTTCTTAACTCTCTCTCTTTCCCTTTATTCCTCCACGTTCTTGTTCTAAATGCATTAGAGCATTTCAGAGAACAGTATTGGGTATCTTTTCTTTTAGGGTTAAATCCTTTACAACAATTTTTACAGTAGTTCATTTATTTCTCCAAAATTAATAATACTCTTAGAGTAATGGTTTTCCTACTGTCAACTATTATATCGTTCCTTCAAACTGTTCTTGAATCTCTGAATGATTTGATCTGCAGTTTTATACTTCACATCTACAATCTGAACAATATGCCTTAGTTCAAATCCATAGACGAGATGCAGCTCAACAATCTCCCGATGTTCAGGGGATAGGTCTTCAATAGCTTCTCTTAGTTCAATCTTAACACTGTTAGGTAGTGAAGTGCATTCAACTCTTTCCTCTTCTTCAGACAAATCATCAATGCTAGAGTAGTCACGTTCAGCTTTCATGTAGTCATGGAAAGCATTAGTTAGGATGCGAGAGAACCATCTATCTAAGGGAGTACCCCAGATATAGGCATCTTTATATTTCAATGCTCTAACAAAGGCTTCCTGCACTACATCTTCTGCAGCCCATACCGTCTTAGTACGGAACTGCATTCTCTTAACTAGAGACTTGAAGTTCTCTTTATAGTATTGCTCGATCAGTAGAGCCGAATCCACCCGATCCACGAACTGTGTCACTTAGCTTCTCCACAACATTGAATGTTACTTTAGGAACTGGAAGGATACAACCTTGAGCGATACGATCACCCTTCTTAAAGAGCTTAGGTCCTTTATCTGCAGCGAGTTTGATCTTCACTTCACCCCGGTAGTCAGAGTCAATAACCCCAACACAGTTCCCCAAACGCACATCATCGTTGAAACCATGACCTGAACGTGAGAAGATGAAGAGGCCATATCCTTCAGGGATTTCCATTTCCAACCCAGTTGAGAAAACTGCTGAATCATAATGTGCAACCCATGAAGTGCTAGTAGAGTAGAAATCGAAACAAACAGCACCGTTACTACCGTAAATAGGAACAACAGCATCTTTATCCTTTAGAACAATATTAACTTTCATTTTGCAATCCCCATTAGTTTCTTAATCTTAGCCATTCTCTGTAGATAGAGAAGACCAAAGGTATTTCTCAACCAGTTAGTCCAGAAATCGTTGAGCACGTTCTTCTGCTGTGTCACGATCAACTCCATTAATAATGATTTCATGAATAGCAACCCTATGAGCCTTAGCGAGATCACCATTTGAAATAAGATAACACACTTCTGCTGCTCTTGTAAAAGCTTTATAGTATTCAACAGATTCGGTTAGAATTATATTTACATCCCCAGCTCTTAGTGAAGTAAATTCTTCCCCAATATATTCTCCATCTTGTTTAAATCCTTCTTCAATGAGAATAGGAAAAATTTTATTTCGATCCCCTCTAACAAGAAGATCAATATCCTTACCTTTATTATTAATATAACAGCTTCCTACCATTGCTATTTGTGGTGTTATTCTTCTATCAAAAAAGAAGGTCTGCCAATACTGTTGCGCCCTGATTGCATCTTCATAGGTTTTCATATTTACTCCTCAATCTCATTGAATAAACCAGTTGCCTTGTCCCAATACAGCCTGAACTTACCGTTCTCACCGTATTCACGATCTTCTAGCAGCACGAGTGTCCGCAGGTTCCTTTGCTCTGGTGGCAAGTTGGGGTCTCTGTTTCCTTCGATACCGAGCATGAGGTTACAACTACGAGCCATAGCACGGCTACCAGCAAACTGACTAGACAAGACTTCTCCACCACGTTCATGTGGAGGTCCAGTGTCAGGATTGCGAAGGTGACAGAAGATAAAGATAACAATGTTAAGGTCGAGAGCCATAGCCGAAAGCTCTTGGGCGATTTCTTGAAGCTTAGTGTTTGCATCTGCTGCATTAATTCCATTGGTTAGGTTGGTGATGGGGTCAATGAAGATGGCTTTACATCCTTCATGTGCTGCTTCCCTGATATCTGCCTTGAGTGTTTCCCATCCCACATGCTGATAAAGATTGAGAAGATAGAGTTTACCTTCAAGTTCCTTAGCAGCTTTGTCAAATGCAGCTTCATCAAACTGCACATTAGGATCGTGGAAGATTTTACCAGCAAGCTTACCAGCAACCATCTTGATGCTCTTCACATTAGCTTCTTCTGGCTTAGCAAGCAACACTTTCCATCCAAGAGTATGAATGAAATGTGCAGCTAGAGTGTTAACAATCTCACTCTTACCTTGCTTCTGACCAGCACCAATGTAAATAGTTTCCCCAAGACGGATACCTCTTGTGGTTTTAGTTAGCCCTTTCCAAGGCCAAGGCACCCCATATTCAGGAGCTTTCTTTGCTGCAGTGAAAAGCGATTCTGCGGCCACTAGACGAGTGTTCTTAGGCTTCTTGGCATTGAACACTGTCGCAGCTACAAGAGCCTTGCTACGGCCCTCTACGAGGCAAGCAGAGGCATCCTTAGAAGGAAGAGATGCTACCAAACATTCTGGCATCACCTTCATCACTTCCTCAACAGCTTGCTTACCTGCATTGTCCATATCAAATACCAATACTACTTCTTTGAAATGGTTTCGAATCTTTCCACTGAACGCCGCCAAATCTCTAGCAGCAGCAGCACTACCGTGAGCAAGAGAGACAACAGCAACTTCACTATTTGCATACTCTCCTTTCTGGTTGTCCTTCAATACCTGATATAGAGCTAGTGCATCAAGCTCCCCTTCGGTAATATACAGACGTTTAGAGCCACTGCTAATAGCGTTCTGCCATCCGAACAGATCAACCTTTTTAGTGTTGCCCATACCCCAAAATTGTTTGGTATCAACCATCCTCACCTTATATCCAACAAGCTCATCATCAATCTTGTATGGATAATAGTGGGCAGTGATGGTTTCTCCATCTGTTTCAGAGACAGACATCTTCACTTCAAACTTATCTACTGTTTCCTTGCGGATAAGCCGGTCTTTCAATTCAAAGCTACGGAATCTTTGAATCCCTAGCAGCTCCTTCTCTACTTCTTCTGGCGTCTTAGAGAACCCAACAGGAGGTTTATAATCAGGAGGCCTATCGCTATAGGGATCAGGAACATAAGTAGCGCAAGCAAAGCACCAACCAGAATAAGTCCCATCATCATTAGCGAATACGTTAAGACCTTTACGGCTACCACATGAATGAGGAAGTCTTTCAACTACTACTCCTGTCATTTTCTATCTGCACTCCATACAGCAACAGGAAGAAAAGCAAACACAGCCAACACCCATTGCTCCTGCATAAGGAAGCCTACAATTGCTAGGAAATACAGGAAGAAGATGGCTCCCCAAAGTTCTTCTTTAATCTCTTCAAGTTCTGATTTCATTCGTCAAACTCCATTTCAGTGTAAGGAAGTTTCTTAATTTCATAACTAATAAAGTTTTTGATTGTTTCTTCTTCCGTATACCAAATATTATTAGTTACCCAATAATGTCCCACTTTATAAATGTATTGCCACCGTTTTACTTTGGGCTTGGGAACTTCTTTGATGCGGTATTTGATGTTCGTGTCCCAAGAAGGATAGCGACAATCATACCAGTCTTCATCTGCTCTATCAAAAGCTTCAATCTTAGCACCATTAGCCCAAGCAATGATGAGGTCTTTGTGGGGGTGGGGTTTGTTTTCAGTACACATCTTCAACACTCCATAATAGCAACACCATCAGGTGTTGTATAAACAACTTCTTTAATGTGGAAAGACTTAATCACTTCTTGGCAATGCTTACAAGGCTTAGCTATTCCCACTTCTCCATTCCTACCAACCCTACTAACATAAAGAGTGGAGCCTACAAGAGGAACAGGCCCACCCTTCCTAAGAGCATTGAGGATTGCTGCCTCTTCTGCATGAAGACTGCCCGGCCATGACTGTTTCCACTTGTTAGTGTAACGTCCTGTTTCGTTATGCCCACAACCAAGCACTCTTCCACCCTTTACAATCACAGCTCCAAGCTTGTAATTGAACCTACTCTTGAGAGCTTGTTTGATGGCATGGTTAATCATGTCTTCATTGCGGCGTCGATTTCCGCGTCTGCAACATCTTTTGATGGATACCAAAAAGGAGCAGCATACCGATACCGCTCCGCATCGCGCTTGTCCGCGTTGGCGGTCTTCACGGCGCGCTCCAGATGCCCTAAGATTTCCTGCCAGCTAAACGGTTTGTCAGGGAGTTCGAGCACTCGGCAGACATCGTTTTGCCATGATGTGAGCAAGTTTCCGAGTCGTAGAGTCTCCGCGTCTGTTAAGAGATCGTTAGGTGCCAGCCGATCAATCAGTCGGGCCGCGTCGGCATAGCTCGAACACGCAACATAGTCTTTGCTCTCCGGGTTTGATCCGTTGAAGCTCACACCCCACTCGGTTCCTCCTTCTGTCTGCGTTTCAATCAGAACCGCGTTGCTATATGTGTTCGCCACGTGGGATTTCGCTTCCTTCGGCGGTAGCGAAATCCAGTGGGTAGCGTTAGCCTCGAATCCGGGAACCCATTCGCCTTTACTCACCCAAATGTTGTAGAACGGATTGAAAGACACAAGGAGCTTTACAAATCCTTGGTTGGCGTAAGCTGCTACAAACTCAGTTCCGTCTTTTGGGGCCGTCACAATCGGTTGCCAAGTGTCAGTCATTTCGATTCCTTTGCTGCGTCGGCTGGCTGCGGGTGGGTGTAGAGGGGCTGTCCTCCCGTTCGCCCAAACGAGAATTCGTCAGTGGCGTTGTATTCCCAATCCCCTGCTGAAAAATCGTCGAACATCCGATACGCCACCGGCTTGCTCTGCGCCTTGAGCGCGGCGAGTTCGGCCCGCAGGCGCTCGATTTCGACACACAAAAGTCTGTAGTGCTCCGGCAGTTCGGCAAGCTGGCACGGCCACCCAAGGGCTTCAAGCTGTACCAGCATCGCATCTCTCTCTTTCCAATGTCGATATATAGTATCTTCCAGCCTTCGAATCTCAATCCGATATGCATTTCCTTCACACATCCTAGCGCATGTTTCGCTCATCTCAGCCTCTCAAAAGCTTCCTTATACTTCTCCACTGTTGTCCCTTCGATACCGGGAGCAGTGTTGATTTCAAGGACATATGCTTTACCTTGCTTCTCATTAAAGCATACATCCACTCCACCAAAGTCAAGCTCGCATCTGGCTACTGAATCAATTGCAGCCTCAAGTACACACTGCGGAGCAACGAAGCCCTCCTGCTGGAAGATAAACCCATTTTCGTGGTTACGAATAAGCCAGTTAACCTTCTCAATAGGCACCTCCAACTTACGTGCTTTACGCTGAACATGGATGACTTCTCCAAACGCGACGTGCACTCTATATTCATCTTTCTTAGGAATGTAGAGGGTGTAAAGAGGTGCTTTGACAAGTTGTTCTTTGGTTTCCGCGATAACAATACCCTTGCCAGAGTGAGCTGTGAGGAGCGTCCGACAAACCACTTTCGTCCCCTCTTTCTCAAACCATCGAGCTGCTTCTTCTTTCGTTGTGACGAAAGGAAGACAATACGGTTGCCCTTTAAGGGCGTTAAACGTGTGCAGCTTGTTCGAAGCAATCCCGGAATTGACATTATAGACACTACACTTCTCCACTTCAGGAGGAAGCTCGCTAGCTCCCCAATTAATAACAACCTTATGCGCAGCTCCTTTAAACTTACTGTTCTTATGGGCGATACACTTAATACCAAGAGCAGCAGCAATATTCTTAGCCCCATTACTACCGGGCTTGTACGGATAGATGTTCATCATTCCACCATGTAAGGGATGTTAATAAAAAGAGAGAAGGCTTGACGAACATCTTCGTCAAATCCGGGATAGTTGAGGTCTTTGAAATCATCTTCAAACACCCAAACACCAAAGGCTACAGGCCCAAGTTCCTTGAGCTTCTGTACAACCTCAAGAGGTGTCTTGAATGTACGAGATTTATCGAACAGTTTCTTCAAGATGGACAGCCACTTAGACAACACCTTGTACGAAATAGTTCCACGCATCGAACGAAATTCAATGGTGCCGAGACGACGGAGACAAGCAAGATTGATTGCAGAATACTTCACCTTGTTGTTATCCATCACTCTGAATCCTTCTTGTTGGATCAGATACTCCATCTCATCCACCTTGTAATATGAATCAGATGAACGCAGACAGAATCTATTACCCACTCGATTCTCTCCAGAGAAATTGACTAGAGCATTCTCAAAAAGGAAAGAGAGATAGAGGAAAGTAACCAACTGCATCTTGTCGAATTCAAGCACATTCACATGAACATGGACAGAGGTGCGGAAGCTCATGTCAAGCTCAGAATCTTTCATTGCAATCTCAAGCTTCTTGAGAAGAGCAAGGGATTCCGTCATGGTGGAAGCTTTGTTGAAGATGTACTCACCACTCTCACCACGAAGAGAACCATCCTGCTTAAGGCTGAATCCTGCTACTGCCATGGGGAGATTCTTACCCTCAACTTCAACTTCCACACCAAACTTCACCTCATCACAATTGATGGGAGGAATCTCAAAGTATTGATGAACCAGCATGTTTTTCCTTTCTTTAACAGTTTCTTTCTTTGGAGCAGGCCAATCTCTTACAATGGGAGCATCTTCCTCTTCCCATCTTGGGAGATCAAGGTCATCCATCCTTATTTCAACCCTATTCAAACCAACAGCACGGGCAGGGTTAGGAACAGGATCAGCACGCATACCAACATCGGCTGCTGCTGCAAAATTACGTGCCATTTGTGCAAAAGGATCAGCCTCAATACGAGCACCTCTCCTAACTGGTTTTGGGATATTACGAAGTTCAATTTCTGGTAGTGGCATACTTACTCCATCAAAGCCTTAAGGTAGTTCTTTGATGCATGGAAGAGAGGCTTTCCATTTTCCGAATTGATCATCCCCACCTT
>JACCDR010360367.1_pt1 | contig 14070 bp, 25 predicted proteins | sample 7446431 | NCBI WGS metagenome assembly JACCDR01 (sample SAMN15323443, study PRJNA562643) | freshwater metagenome | isolation source: river surface water | place: USA:Blue River Watershed | collected 2017-08-17 | reverse complement strand
GGGCCGACGACCCAGGCACCGATGCCCACACCGGCGACTTCTGGTACCAGCCGTAATGGGCACGCTCTACCTGCGCGTCCCCGCCGACGACGGCATCACCCTGTCCGGTGACGGGTCCCCCGACGCCGTCCTCGACGACGACCCCGACACCGCCTGGTCCACCGCCGTCCCCGCCCAACCCGGCTACGCCATCGTCATCGACCGCGGCGACGGGTACGGCTCCGGCCGACTCACCCACATGATCGACGGAGCGGAATCCACATCCTGGTCGTTCGGGCTCCCCCAGGTCCCTGCCCAGGCCATCACGATCGACCGCGGCGACGACGCCGACCCGTGCAACCGCATCCAGTTCACCAGCGGCGCCGACCATCCCGACGACTACCCCCGCACCGTCAACCTGCTCGCTTCCACCGACGGGTCCTCGTGGACCACGCTCACCTCCGCGATCATCGACGGGCAGGACGTGGAACTCGACTTCGCGACCACCAGCGCCCGATACCTGAAGATCGTCAACACGGCCACCGCCGACGACCCGTGGACCATCGCCGAGATCGGGCTCCAGTACGTCGACGCCTTCGGCACCACCGACCTGTCCGCCTTCGGGTGGACGCTCTCCGCCTCCGGCAGCGTCGCCGAGGGACTCCCGGTGTTCAACCAGATCGTGATCGACGCCGGCACCGCCAGCGAGCACTACCCGCGCGCCTACACGGTCCACACTTCCAACGACGCGACCACCTGGACCCTCGTCGCCACCGAGACCGCCAACACCGCACTCACCTCCACCGCCGTCTTCACCCTCACCAGCGCCCGCTACATCAAGGTCACCAACACCGCGCCCAGCCCCTACCCGTGGACCATCGCCAACCTCCTCGCCCGCCACAACACCGGCGGGGAAACCACCACCGACCTCGACCGCAGCGCGTGGCGTGCCGACGTTGCGGAGTTGGCCGCCAACAGCAGCGACCACTGGGTCGTCATCTCCGTCGACGGCGCCGGGCCGGCGGTGAACGCCGCCGCGGTCCTCGACGGCAGCCCGCTCACCACCTGGTCCACCAACCGCCCGGCGCTCCCCGGCGACTGCCTGATCCTCGACGCCGGTAGCTCCCTCGACCCCTACAACCAGGTCGTCGTCGACTCCGGACCGCAGTACACCGAGAACGTCCCGACGATGTTTCAGGTTCTGGTCAGTGATGACGCCGACACCTGGACCTTCGCCGGGTCCGCCGTCGCGGGCGAGAGCGGCGAACCCGCCCGGAGCGTCATCCTCGACCCGGCCCGGACGCAGCGCTACATCAAGATCCTCGTCGAGGACCCGCCCGAGTCGAACCGTCCCTGGACCGTCGCCACCGTCACCGTCTTCAACGGTGACCTCCCCCTCGACACCGCCGGCTGGACCGTCACCGCCCCCGGCATCGGCGGCCCATACCCCGACGCCACATCGACGCTGCGGCTCAAGCCCACCGACGGTTACGACTGGCTGCGCCACGTCGCGCCCGGCGCCACCGGCGCGCGGCCGTTCAAACTCCGGATGCCCGACCACACGTGGCAGACTGTCCTGCACCTCACCGCGGCCGAACCATACCCGTGGATGTACTACACCCAGACCGGTATGCGCGAAGACCACGAGTCGATCCCCACGCCCGGGGTCGACACCATTCTCACCTCCGCGTCGAACCCGCTGTTGGTCGCGGGAGCATTCGGCACCGAACGGTGGACCCGAGCATTCGACCCGCCGGAGATGACCGACCCGCAGTACCGCGTCGGCGACCAGCTCCGCATCGAATACTCGTGGTACTACCTCGCCTCCACAGTCCAGCTTTACGGCGCCGAACAACTCGCCGACTACTGGCAGGGCTATCCCGTTACCGGACTGCGGTACAACTTCCAGGTTCAGAAGTACTACGTCAACGATTTCTGGGCGCCCGAAGACGGACCGGTCCTCAGCACCTTCGACCTGTACCGGCACGACACACCACCAGCACCCGGTGACATGGCCACGCCGGAATCCGGGACACTGGTGCACACCTTCATCGACATCCCGCGCGACATCCCCACCGGACTCGAACCGTCCGGCGAGGCCCCCACCAACCGCGGCCCGATGTTCAGCTATGAAGTCAGCCCCGTCGACTGGGCGGCGTTGCCCGCGTTCAGCCTGTACCCGTCGTGGTACTTCACCGGCGATCACCCGCCCTATGGACAGCCCGGCGGGCAATTCCCGGAACTCCCACTGCCAGCGGATGGCCTCTATGTTTACGGGGCGGGGGACCAGGTCACCGTCAACATGACGGTCGAAGTCATCCTTGACGCAAGCTGACAGCTCCGTTACTTGGAAGCACTTCCAAGGCCGTCAGACAACTTCGACCCGTCATTGCGCGGTAAACCGCGCGTAAAAGCGGTAGAAGTAATCGAGGGAGCTGGTTCGACCAAGGGAGGCCCCCGGTGGAGTTCATCCCAGCCATCGCCATGATGGCCCTCATCGTCAAACTCATCGACTTCTTCCGCTACGCGGCCAACCGCGACTGGAACGGTGTCGTCACCCAGACGATCGTCTGGGCCGGGGGCGTGCTCGTCGCATTCCTGGTCGCCCAGACCGAATGGGCGACGACGATCCGCATCGGTGACACCGCACTGTCCCGCCTCGGCGCCTGGTCCCTGGTCTTCGCCGGGCTCACCCTCGGCTCCGGCGCGTCCGTCGTGAAGGACACCCTGAAATCCGTCGACAACCACAACAGCAGCGCCATCCCGACCCTGCTCCCGGTCGGCCCGGCCCGGCACCAGACCGCCGCCCAGACCACGGCCACGGACGTGGGGTAGGACCCGTGACCGAGATCCCCGCACCGCGCAGGCGCACCCGACGGGTCAGCCCCGTCGACATGAGCCTGTTCGCCACGGAGATCGACACCGCGCTGCGGGCCTTCGCCGCCGACGTGTCCTACGCCGCGCAGATGGCCCGCAGCGCCGTCACGATCACCCGCAAGCGGGCCGTGTGGCAGGCCCGCAAGGACGCCAGGGCCGCCGAACATGCCGCCCACACCGAATGCTCCGCCGCCGCGCCGTTCACCTGCACCGCGGTCAGCCCCTGCGGCACCGGCGACTGCAAATACGCTCACGGCGAGATGACGATGCTCGACATCCCGGCCCAACCCGGACCGACCAGCCGTCCGCAGGCCGACAACACCGGCCGGTACACCATCGAGGCCGCGGTCACCCCGCTCGTGCAGCTCCGCACCTCCCAGCAGTGACCTAGTCCCGCGGGGTGCGTTTGCGCTTGGTCGACAGCGGCGGGACCGTCGCGTCCTGGAACGGCTCGATCACCGGGTCATAGACCTTTCGGCGTTCCTTGAGCAGCCGCAGGAACGAGTCCTTGTGCATCCCGCACGTCAGGTAGGTCCGGGCGTTGGACTCGTTGCGTTGCAGATCCGAGATGATCTTCCACTCGGCGAGGTTGAGGCACCCGCCGCTCATCGCCGGCTGCCCGTGACAGGCCAACTCGTCGCCGCGCGCCCACCGTCCCATAGTCGACGACGGTACGACCCCGCGTAGCGCCTGGTCCAACGCTGCGGTGATAACCGGGCTTATCACCGCCGGAGCTTGACGACGCTCACGCGCCGTGCTCCGGCAGCCGCGGGCGAACCGGGACCGCACGGCGCTGTAGATGTGAATGTGGACCTCGTCGACGTGCGCGCCCTGCCGCGCGAGAAGCGCCTCGCCGCTGCCGACCAGATCCGCAGCCTGCCCGACTTCCGACTGCCCGACCTCACCTGGTTCAACTCCGCGCCGTGCGCCCGCCACGCCAGCCTCGACGAGGGCCTCGCCCAGATCCCACCGTGCCGGCACTGCGGCATCCGGTTCCGCCGGCACCAGCGGATCGGCGTCGCCTGGTTGTTCATGCGCGGGAAGGGGCTCATCGCAGACCAGGTTGGTACGGGGAAGACCTGTCAGGCCGCCGGTCTGCTCGCCTGCATGAAGCAGGTCGGGGAGCTGGAGCACGGCCGCGCCCTGGTCGTCTGCCGCGCCGCCGCGGTCCTGCAATGGGTCGACGAGTTGCGCCGGTTCCTGCCCCGCCTGTGGGTCTCCAGCGCCACCGGCAGCCGCCGGCAGCGGATCGAGCACTACCTGACCGGCTGGGAGGTGCTCGTCGTCGGGCAGCAGATGTTCCTCCAGGACGCCGAGCTGCTCGACAAGTGCGGCGTGCGCACGCTCATCGTCGACGACGTGGACCCGTTGCGGAACCCCGGCAACCGCACCGCCTACCACCTGAAACGGCTCGCCCGCGACTGTGAGCGGGTGGTGGTGCTCACCGGCACCCCGTTGCAGAAGAAGCTGCTGGAGATGCACTCCGTCCTCGAACCGCTCGGCGGGTTCGAGGTCTTCGGTTCGGCGACCCGGTTTCGGGCCAGCTACCTGCGCGAGGAGCTGGTGCGTGTCTACTCGCCGAACGCCGGGCGGCGGGTGCTGACCAAGCAGACCGTCGGGCACAAGAACCTCGACGACTTCATCCGCAAGCTGCGCCCGTTCGTGCTGCGCCGTACACCGGCGGACATCGACGACGTGGAGCTGCCGGCGATCAGCCCGCACAACGTGTGGCTCGACCTGTATCCGCAGCAGCGGCAACGCTACGAGGAACTCCGCGCCGGGGTGCTGAAGATCATCAAGGCGGAGGGGACCGCGGTCAAGCAGGCCAAGGCCGCCGCCGCGTTCACCTACGGGGCGCAGATCTGCGCCGGACTGTCCACATTGGGCGAACCGGACCGGCCGAACACGTCGGTGAAGCTCGACTGGGTCGAGCAGGCCCTCCTCGGCGACCTGGGCGAGGAGAAGGTCGTCGTCTTCTGCCGCTTCACCCGCACCGTCGAGGCGCTCGTCGCCCGCCTCGACCGGCACGGCGTCGGCAACGTCGTGATCTGGGGCCGGGAGACGAACAAGCACGTGCGCAACGAACGCAAGAACCGGTTCTGGGACGACCCGCAGTGCCGGGTCCTGATCGGCACCGAGGCGATCGAGCAGTCGCTGAACCTTCAGGTCGCCCGTCACCTCGTCAACGTCGACCAACTGTTGAACCCGGCCCGGATGCAACAGCTCGCCGGGCGGGTCCGTCGTGACGGGTCGGCCTACACGACCGTCTACGTCCACAACCTGCTGACCCGCAACACCCAGGAGGAGGGCGTGATGGACCTGCTCCAGCGCGAGCAGGCCCTCGCCGACCACATCTGGGGCGAGCGCAACGAGCTGTTCGAGGCACTCAACCCGCTCGCCCTGCTCCAGCTCATCGGAAGGACCACACGATGACCGATGTCCCGCAGCATCCGCACGACGGCCCGTGGGCGGCGGGTCTCGACAGCCGCGCGATCGTCCTGACGCCCGCACAGTTCGAGCAGGCCCGCCGCAACGACGGCCGGGTCGGCGACCGGGGCGTGCTGTTCGAGCCCGTCGACCGAAACCGCGACGCGCGGTGAACGCCGACATCCGCACCGACCGGCTGCGTTGTCCCCACGCCGCGTACGTCGTCACCGTCGACCCGCTGTTGCTGGAGTGCCGCTGCATCATCTGCGCCCGGTGCCACGAACACACCGGCAACGGCACCCAGGGCCACTACTGGGGACTGTGCCGGGTCACCCACACGACGCGCGAACACCACTTCTGCTGCCCCGACAACTGCGAACTGGAGACCCCCGCGTGAACCCGCCGTTCCGGCCGACCATACGGATCTGGGCCACCGTCGACCGCGAGGAGCTGTACGAGCAGCTACGGACCGTCCCCGACCTCACCCACGTCCTCCCCGAGGGCCTGGAGTTGACCGCGGGTGATCTCGCGCCACGGATGACGACGCTGCCGTGCCTGGTGCACAGCAAGCACATCCCGGAGTCGCACGTGAACCACCGCCATCACGTGTGGCCGCTCGCCGACGGCGGCCCGTCCACGAACGACAACACCGTCGTGGTGTGCCCGACCGGGCACGGCAACATCCACGCGCTGCTCAAGGAACTGTTGATGCACGACGGGGTCCTGCCGTACTCGCGGCTGCGGCAGTTCGCCCGCCAGGAGCGGGCCATCGCCATGCTCGGCTGGGAGCGCATCCAGCGCAAAGCGATGTGACGGTGTTGCCGGTGCGCCCCGATGACCTGATCGCCGAACACCTCGGCCTCGCCCACTCGTTGGCCCGGCAGGTGTGGCGGACCGCGCCGCACGCCCTCGAACTGGACGAGCTGATCGCCATCGCCAACCTCGGCCTGGTCAGCGCGGCTCAGCGGTGGACCCCGTACTGCGAAGAGAACCAGTTCAGCCCGGCCGCGTTGGAGTACTTCAAGACCTTCGCGGTCCGGCGCATCTACGGGGCGATGATGGACGCCATCCGACAGGCGGACTGGGCCACCCGGAGCCTGCGCACCCGCGCGAAGTTGCTCCAGGCGGCCGGGCAGGACAAGGGGTTGACCGACGCCGAACTCGCCGAGCGGACCGGGTTGAGCGTCGGTGAGGTCCGCTCCACCGTGCGGGGGATGGCGCAGCGGCCGGTGTCGTTGGAGGCCGAGGAGATCGAGCCGTCGAGCCGGCAGGATGTCGAGTCGTCGGTGCTGGTCTCGTCGGTCCTCGACGACGTGGTCGACACGATCCGCCGGCTCCCCGACGAGGAGCAGGTCGTCGTCGTCCTGCACTACCACCGCGGCCTGCAACTCCAGGAGGTCGCCCAGGCGATGGGTGTCACCGAGTCGCGCGCCTCGCAACTGCACGCCAGGGCGGTCCTCGCCGTCCACGAGGCGATGGTCGCGGCGGTCCGTGCGTCACTCTGAGCGGGATGCGGTACCGGGATTCTCGACGATGATCCGAAGCACCGTCTGGTTCCAGTCGCCCCGTTCTGGAAGGTACGGAGCGTCTTCGTAGCTGATTCTCATCAGCCGGTCCACGTCCGTCCGGGCGCCCTCGATCGTGGTGGCGTGGACTGTCCGTTCTCGCTGCGACGGATGCCACACACGATTCCCGACAACGATCTCGTGGGCGGGGACCGGTTCAGCGACCCGGCCGTCTGGCAGCTTCTCTCGGAAATGCCCGCCGGGTCTAACCAGCCCGATATCAGTCAACTGAGCCTCCCAGGTGCAGGTTTTCGGTTGGGGTTTGGGGGCGTGAGTATCCACTGCTGCTGTGTGTGGGTGCAACCCGCCTGCGGGTGACCGTGACAGTGGGGTTACCGGACCCCGATCCCGATGTACCTGAAGTACCCGCACCACGCGAGATCCAACGGGAGGACCACGATGGCGCAGAAGCGCAACCACGAGGACACCTGGGGTGCCAGCGAGGAAGCCAAGCAGGAGTGGGAGGCCGACAACGGCGACACGGCCCGCAAGAGCACCGAGCGGGAGACCAAGAAGCGCGGGAAGGAGCAGAACGATGCCTGATCGCAACCGGCTCCCCGAGCAGGAGCGGAACAACAAGAACGAGAACGAGGACATGAGCGACGGCTCGACGCAGGGGCTCGCGCCGGGTGGCGCGAACACCGGCGGCGGCACGTACGGCAACACCGTCCCCGGCGGGGGCGACCCGGGCCTGCCCAGCGGCGGCAGCACCACCGGCGGCGGCGAGGGTGACACCAGCGGGCGATGACATTCCGCGGATAACAGCAACGGGCGTCGGTGGGGCCGGCGCCCGTTGCTGTTTCGTCGAGCGCGGAAACCCGTCTGTCGAGCGGGTAGAAGCCTCCAGGACCATCAACCGCGCGGGAGGCCACAGTGGACGGCGGTATCGAAGGCGTCAGGGTGTCCGGGGTGCCGGCGCACCCCCAGGTGCGGACCAAACTGCCCACGCCGTTCCAGCGGCCACGTATCGACCTGGACGGTGGCACCGGCCGGCAGGTCCGGCGGGAGTGGCGCACCGTCCTCGCCAACCGCATCGGTGAGGGCGACACCGTCGCCGGGTTCGGCACGATCTACGAGGTCACCGAGATCCTGAACCTGCCTGGCCGCGGTGAGCGGGTCCCCGACGACCCGTGGACCGTCACCCTCACCAACATGCTCGGCGAGCGGCGTGTCCTACGCGGCAGCGAGCCGGTGTTCGTGTTCACCGCGGCCGACGGTGAGGGATCGTGATGGGTGGCGTCATCTTCGACTCCCCGAACCCCGAGGTGGAGCACCACTACCTGAGCACGGCGTGCCTGCACGGCCGGCACGACTACTGCCGCAGCGAGGTCAAGCTCGACGGCACCGGACCCAAGCGGCCCGGCCGGTGCAAGTTCTGCCCCGCGCTGTGCACCTGCCCGTGCCACCAGCGCGATGGCGAGCAGTGACGGCGAGTTCCTCGCCTACGGCTTCACCTGGGGGCCGGTGAGCGTGGAACGCACCGCCGTGTTCGAGCACAGCAACGGCCCGTACCGGGTGCTGCGGGTCGTCGCTCCCGAGGTGGGGCGCAGTGTGGAGATCTACATCTCGCCGACCGGCCGGTCGATGCGGGTGTTCCGCAACGGTGTCGAGCTGAAGGAGCCCGTTGACCTCAGCGACTGAACACGGCGAGCGGCTGCTCGCCGCGATCATCCCGGATCGCCGTGACCTGCTCGACCGGGCGTTGCGGCACCTGACCGGTACCCATTTCGTCGACCCGGTGCACCGCACCCTGTTCCAGCTCCTGGAGCGCTACGCCGAGGTCACCGGCGCCATCATCACCCGCGGCGCGTTGGAGGATCTGCTGCGCCGCGGTCGGGCCGACGCCGGCAAGATCGCCCAGTACACCGAGATGTACGACCTGCTCGCGGGCAGCGTCGCCGACGAGGCCGACTTCCGCTGGTCGCTGGAGCAGCTCCGGGAGCTGGCCGCCGAGCGGGCCACCGCCGAGGCGTTGACGCACGGGATGGAGGTGCTGACCCGCGGGGCGGAGAGCGAGCGCGGGGAGCCGCTGCGCGGGCACGTCGACGCCAGGACCCGGGTCCTGCAACGCTTCGCCGAGATCGACCGGGACCTGTCCATGATGGAGGCCCCCGAAGGCGACATGCGCCACGAGGGCGACGACATCCTCGCCGACTACGCCACCCGCAAGGCCGCCCGCCAGCACGGCCGCTCCACCGGCGTCATGTTCGGCATCCCCCAGCTCGACGACAAGATCGACGGCATCAACCCCGGCGAACTCGGGCTCATCGTCGGTTACACCAGTGAGGGCAAGACCAGCCTCATCGTGCAGCTCGCCTGGTACGCCTGCGTCGGGCAGGGCCGCAACGTCGTCGTGCTCACCACCGAGACGCTGCGCCCGCAGGTGCGTCGCCGGTTGACCTCCCGGCATTCGTGCCTGGACCGGTTCGACATCCCCGACGGGATCAACAGCAAGCACATCAAGAACGGCACGCTCGACCCGGAGCAGGAGCGGCAGCTCGCCACGGTCGTCGCCGACTTCACCAACAACCCCGGTTACGGGGCCTGCTATCTCGTGCAGGTGCCGCGGGCGGCCACCATCGGCTACATCGAGTCGAAGCTGATCCGCATCCAGCGGCAGTTCCACATCGACCTGGTGATCATGGACTATCTGGCGTTGCTCAAGCCCGACCGGCGGCGCCAGTCCGACCGTGAGGAACTCGGTGGCATCCTGAAGGAGGCCAAGCAGCTCGCCACCACCTTCAACGACGGGGCCGGCGTGCCGTTCGTGTCGCCGTGGCAGGTCAACCGGACCAACCGTGAGCTGGCCGAGAAGACCGGTTATTACACCGCCCAGGCGCTCTCCGAGACGGCCGAGGCGTCCAACTCCGCGGACCTGATCGTGTCCCTGCTCGCCCCGCTCGACAACGACAAGCGGGTCTGCACCCTGAAGATGCAGGTGATGAAGAACCGTGACGGGGAGAAGGCCCAGGGCATCGAGGTCGTCGTCGACTACGCCACGAGCCGGTTCGCCGGTTCGACCCAGCAGCGCCGCGATGACTACTTCGGTGACCCCGCCAACCTGCTCACGCTGTAGTGCGCGAAAATCCACCCGGTTCGTCGGTATTATGCAGTATGCAGAACTTGCGGGAACTCCGCCGGGTGACCGGCGCACCGGCCCTCCTCACCCCGGCGGAGGTCGCGGCCATCTTCCGGGTCGACCCGAAGACCGTCACCCGCTGGGCCAAGGAGGGCAAGCTCCAGGCCGTGCGGACCCTCGGCGGGCACCGCCGCTACCCCGAGGACCAGATCTACGCGCTGTTGAAGCAGCGGCGGGGGGAGGCCGAGTGAGTGGGGGCCGCGACCGGAACGCGCTGCTGGTGATGGGTGCGCTCGGCGTCCGTTACACCCACGCGCTGCGGCTGCTGCGGGAGGGCAAGGTCAAGGTGGTCGACGGTGTCGTCGTCGACATCCCCCCGTCGCCGTAGGCCGTCGCCGGTCACGGTGGCGAACGAACAGGTGTCCATCGTGGACGCCTGCCGGTTGATCGGCATGGACGTGCCGGACGGCGTCATGCACGGACGCAACATGAAACTGCACTGCCCCTTCGGGGAGGTGTTCCACTCCGACGGTGGGGTCGAGGCCGCGATGCGGATCTATCCGGAGTCCAACCACCTCTACTGCTTCGCCGGCTGCGGCTACCACACGCCGGTCACGCTGGTGGCGCAGGCGTTCGACCTGACCCGCCGGGACGCCGCGCGAGAGCTGCTGGAGCGGGCCGGGCTGCGCGAGCCGACCCGGGAGGAGATCTGGACCGCGGTCGCCACCCACCACGACCCCCCGGACACCGCGTACCTCGCCCAGGCGCTCAAGACGTACTGCCGCCGCACGGTCCCCGACTGGGAGCGGCGGCAGTACGAGCCGGACGTGTCCCGGCGGTTGTCGGCCTGCCTCGCCCTCCTCGACCACGTCGACACCGACGAGGCCGCGCTGCGCTGGCTCACCGGCTGTAAGGCGATCATGGGCCGGTTGTCGCCGGAACAGATGACTTGAGGCGCCCCTAGTCCTCGCTAGGCTTGTCTCACGGACCCCTTGGATCGGGAAGGACCACCCACATGAGCACGACGACGAAGCGCACCGTCAACTCGGCGGCGAAGGCCGGTGTGGAGATTCCACGCCTGGAGGGGTGGTGGACCCTGGACGAGGCCGGTGCGCACCTCGGACTCACCCGCAACGGCATGGCGTTCATGGTCTTCTCGTCCCAGCGCTTCAACTTCGAGCACGACGTGCGGGTCGTGGGAACCCAGAACGTGTACCTGCTGCGGATCACCGCCGTCGAGGCGGTCAAGTCCCACCGTGACGCGGAGGCGCGTCTCGCCGCGCAGGAGCGTCTCACGGCGAGCGCGTAAAACGGGCCGGCGAATCTGTAGTAGTCAGCAGAAGGTGCACTCATCAGCACGGAGAGGGACTACTACGGTGGCACAGGTCAAGCTCGGTCGGCGCGGCGTCTACACCGACGGCAACGGGTACCAGAAGGCCGCGATCGTGATCGGTACGTACGACTCGATCCAGGACGGCACGGACGTGCAGCGCCCGGCGGAGGGCAACGTGAACGTGCGCGTGCTCAGCCCGACCGGCGACGCGAGCAAGGACTACGCCCGGTTCGACATCCCGGTGGGGGCCGGTCCGAAGGCGTTCAACATCTGAAACAACGGCAATATCGACGGTGGCCCGGTACCTCGCGGTACCGGGCCACCGGTGTGATCGGGGGGAGAACGACCGTGGGCTGCACCGACGCTTCGGCGTTGACCGAACTGGAGTTCGTGCACGAGTTGCGCGGGTTGGCGCTCGACGCCTGCGCGGGGCCACTCGTCACGTTGCCGCTGGTGGCGTACCGACTGGAGATCGTCGAGGCGTCGCTGACCCATGAATGGCAGCACCACAAACTCTGGGACGCCTTTCTCGTCCGCACCGACGACGACCGGATGCTGTTCCAGCTCTGTGTCGCGCACTGGATGGCGTTGGCCTACATCGTGCGCTACGCAGCCGTCAGGGTGAATGACGCCCACCGCTTCAACGAGTCAGTGACGCTTGAGCGGCAAGTGTGCCAGGCGGTCGGGTGGGACGTTAAGGAGATCCATAACATGATTGCGTGGCAGCGCGTAAGATTGACGTGAACGCAGCGTAGAACTTACGCTTCTTCTCCCGGGGCGGTGGTGCCGCTCAGAGTAGGTGGAGGAGTTGCCGTGAGCGATGCCGGTGAGGCGTTCGGTCCCGCGACCGAACGGTTGACGCCGGCCCAGCGCGCGGGTGACGACCAGTTCGTCGCGGCGGTCTCGCTGCTCGCCGACGGAGAACTGATCTTTCCACCACCGTTCGATCTCGCGACCGCAGCCGCGTTGTGCCGCAACACCAGCGGCGGTGACGCGGCGGAGCGGAACTTCGAGCGAGCCTGTGATGCGGTACCGCGCCAGTTTCGATTGCGACTCCATCAGGTGGCCCCCGGCACCGGTGTGGAGCCGCGCGAGATCGTCGACACGACGGTGCCGGGTCTGTTACAGATCCTCACCATCGTCCACGGTCTCGTCGCGGAGATGCTCACCGACGACGAGAAGGAGTGCTGACGGTGGCGAAGCGAACAATCATCCAGATGACTGACGATCTCGACGGGTCCGAGGCGGCCGAGACGATCCGGTTCGGCATCGACGGAACGTCGTTCGAGATCGACCTGTCGGGCGCCAACGCCGCGAAGCTACGCGCCGCGCTGAAGCCCTACGTCGAGGCGGCGCCCAAGTCCGGCCGACGGCCCGACCCCGCCTGGTCCGGCACCAACGGCTACAAGCCCAAGCGGACCTCGCAGGAGCGGGACAACCGCAAGGAGAAGCTGGCCGAGATCCGCCGGTGGGCGGCCGAGAACCGGATCAAGGTGAACGACCGTGGGCGGGTCGCCGAGAGTGTCGTGGCTGCCTTCCGGGCCGGGAACCCGAACCTGGTGCCGGAGCATCTTCGGCTTCCCCCGCCGCCCCCTCCGGTCTCCGCTCCGGCACCGCGCCGTGGGGTGACGCGACGGACCAAGGTCGCCGTCTGACCCGGTACGACTGACGAAGCTGCCCTGTCGTCCCCGTCGCGGGACAGACAGGGCAGTTTTTCGTGGTGGGCGTAACCGGCCGCCACGAATCTGTAACAGTAGGTGTGCGAATGTTCATCGTGGGTGACACCCACGGCAACGGGAGGTTCTGGGAGCGGTACCTGTTCCCGATGGCGCGCCGGCACCACGCGGACGTGATCGTCCAGGTCGGTGACTTCGGCTTCTGGGAGCACGAGGCGGAAGGGAGCGACTACCTCGACGCGCTCGACGCGCTCGCGGCGCAGGACCCCGCCCTCGTCGTCCACGCCCTCCACGGCAACCACGACAACTGGCCGCTGGTGATGCAACGCTACGGCCACGACCGCGACGGTGACGGGTTCGTGCGGGTCCGTGAGCGCATCCGCTACATCCCGCAGGGCCACATCTGGACCTGGGCCGGGTTGCGGATGCGTGCCTTCGGCGGTGCCTACTCCCTCGACAAGGCGCACCGGCTCACGCTCGAACGCAAGCGGACCCGTCAGGCGTACGCGAAGGAGAACGGTCGGCGCGAGCAGGGGCAGCCGCCCCGCAGGCCGCGCAACTTCGCCGGCACGCTGTGGTTCCCGAACGAGCAGATGACCAACTCCGAGTTCGCCGAGCTGATGGTCGCCGACACGTCCGACCTCGACGTGGTCGTCAGCCACGACAAGCCACGCTCGTCCAACCCCGGCATCCGGTTGAAGGACGAACCGGAGTGCTGGCCCAACCAGGACCGGCTCCAGCTCGCGTTGACCGTGCACCGACCGCGGCTGTGGCTGCACGGGCACCTGCACCATCCGTACGTCGACACGGTCCGCTGCGGCGACGACGACTGGTTCACGAAGGTGATCGGGTTGTCCTGCGACGACGAGGCCGCGTCACGGTTCTGGCGGCCCACCGACGCCTGGGGCGTGCTCGACGTGCTGCCCAACGGCACACCGGTCTTCGCGTGGGGCAGCCTGCTGGAGGACGCCGCCGAGGCCGCCGGGAAGGCGTTCGCGACCCTGTCGACGCCGGAGCTGGTGGAGCTGGCGCGGGTCGAGATGGCCAAGCTCGACCTGGCCTTCGAAGCGGAGGATCGCGATGTCTGAGTACCCGCCCAGGTTGGCGGTCGAGGCTCGGCGTCTCGCGGGCGTG
>JACCDR010025091.1_pt1 | contig 14070 bp, 17 predicted proteins | sample 7446431 | NCBI WGS metagenome assembly JACCDR01 (sample SAMN15323443, study PRJNA562643) | freshwater metagenome | isolation source: river surface water | place: USA:Blue River Watershed | collected 2017-08-17 | reverse complement strand
AAGACACGTACCAGCCGCCCTCACCCGGGCCGCCGATGCCCTCGGCGCATTCCGTCCACCCGTGCCTGAACTGCGTGCCGTAGCCGCCGCCGGCCGACCCGCTGAAGCCGCCAAGCGTGTTGTGATGGCCGCCAGGGGTCAGGCCGAACTTGCCGCCCAGGTCGTTCCACTTGGCCATGCCGCCCGGCTTGTCGGACCAGACCTGCCGGCGGCTTGCTGGCGTTGGTCGTCCGTCCGGGTAGCTCAGGCGCATGTACAGGCGCGAGAACAGCCGGCGCTGGCGATAGATGCGCTCGGCCGGCATGTACAGGAAGCAGTGGCTCGACAACGTGCCGCCGTAGCCGGCCACGTCGCCGTGCTGCACGTCGCGCAGCGCACCATCAGCGCCGCGGTACTGGTGCGGCTTCATGTGGACGCGGATCGCGCCCAGGTCGGGGTGCAGCGGCTCAAACAGGTCGTCGCCGGGATTGGCGTAGCTGAAGCTCTGCGTCTGGCCGACCCACAGCCCTTGCCCCAGGTGCGGCAGCTTGGTCAGGTCGGATGGGCCGGTGCCGGCGATCAGCCCGGCATCGAACTCGGTTTCGTTGTCGGTGTTCCCCTTGAAGGGGTGCACGAAGTCGGAGAGCGACCCGCCGGCCGGGTACTGGTGCGCGTGGATCACGTCCGGGTGCGCCTGGATGCCGGCGTCAAGCGGGTAGGCGCTGGCCAGGCCGTGCGTCACCGGGTCGGTGTTCAGCGGCGGTGTCAACGGGAAGACCTCGAAGCGCGCAGGGCCGCCTCTGGAGACATACTCGCCGCCAGTCATCTGGATGGACAGCGAGGCAGAGCGCACGGGCTTGGTGGCGCGGTAGAACTCCACCACCACGGGGCAGGCCATCTCTGGCGCGCGCAGGGTCGGTATGGTGGTCGCCCCGGGCCTGCACAGCGCAACGACAGTGGCCGCCTGCGTCTCGCTGCTGCCGTCGTCGTACTCGTAGGTCACGCTCGGCCGCGCGGATCCGGTGGTCAACAACCGGCGCTCTGCGTTGGGGCACCGGATGATCCAGGCCGCCCAGCCTTCGCGTCGAGCAAGCTGCGTCACGTCCAGCAGCAGCGGCGCGACTTCGCCCGCGCGCATGGCGCCCGGTTGCGTGGCCATGGCCCATGGGTTCAAGCCCTGCGGCTTGCCGTCGATGTCCACCCAGTCGCCGCCGCGGTTGTTCCAGCGCCAGCCAGACAAGGCGTCCACGTAGTCGGCGGTCGGGCCGAAGCGGTGGCCCTCGCTGTACATGCCGCGGCCGGGGATGCCAAACACGCCCTGGCCGAAGCCTTGGAACAGCAGGTGCTGCTCATGGCGGTACTTGCCTCGCGGCTGCTCAGGCGCAGGAGGCGGCGGGGTCAGGCGCGTGTCAAGGATGTAGACCGTGGCCCACTGGTCGGCCACGTTGACGGCCAGCGTCTCGGTGCCCTCGGTCAGCTGGTCGGCCGCGATCTGGATGACGACACTTGCAGAGCCATCCTCGGCCACCACTAGGTCGCCGTGCATCATCGCCAGCAGGTCAGCCTGGCCGACGCCACTGAGCACGTAGGGCACTGCCGTCCCGGCCGGAACGCCCGTCGTCTGCAGCGTGATCGTGACCGACTCGCCTTCGCTGACTGTCTCGGGGCTGACCGTCAGGCGGTACGTGGGGGCGGGGGGCTCGGCGTCTTCCAGCGAAGCGCGCAGCACGCTCGCCGACTCGACCAGCGCAGCGCGGGCAGCGTCAATGGCGACGGCTGCCGACTCGACGGCAACGATGGCCGCGCGCTGCTTGGGAGTCATCACGCGCTCGCGGTGTACGTGACGTTCAGCGTGTCGGCGGCAGCCACGGCCTTGTCGCCGCCGCTGAACAGGCCAGCCGAGTACAAGATGCCGGTTGTCCCGCTCTTGGTGCTGTTGCTGATCAGGAACGCGCCCTTGATCGTGGCGGTGCCGTTGATGTTGAACGCGGTCGCGGTGCTGGCCTTGCTGCCCGACGATGCCGAGCCGAACGACGGCGCCGGCCGGGTGCTGTTGCTGTAGGTCACGTCCTCCGTCCACCCGGCGTGGCTGGACGCGGTGTCAGCCGCAGCGATGGCCGAATAGCTGGTGCTGCTGATCAGGCCCAGATACCACGCGGCCGTGTACGAACTGCCGCTGAGGTACTTGTCCAGCAGGTCGTTCTTGCCAACGGTGGTGACGGTGTTGCGGAACTTGTCGGTCCACTTCACGGTGCCGTCGGCGCCCACGCAGGTGACGGTGTACTCGCCGGATGCGAACACCTGCTCATGCAGCACCACGTTGCGTGCCAGGGCGACGCCTTCTCGCGCTGCTGCGGCCACGCGCGCCACACTGGCGCCGGCCTTGATCCGCAGTGCCGCCAGTTCGGCCTGCAGCGCCTTCTTCAGTTGGTCAAGCCAGGTCATTGCGCGGCCTCCACGAGTTGCAGTTCGCCTTCCAAGAACCAGCGGCGCTGAGTGGTGCCGTCGCTGTCTTGGTACTCGAGGAGCACTTCTGTCTGGTCAGCCGGGCTGATGCGGCGCTTCAGCACCGCTCCCTTGATCTCAGGCTGGATGAGGCGCGCGGTGTCGCCGGTCTTGATGGGCATGGGTGATGCTCCGTGCAGCGGTAAGCCGCATCAGCATCACCTACGAATCGCGGAAATCAACTGGACGGCTTGATGCCTCTGACCTTCTCGAAGGTCCGCGCGCCAGCGATCCCGAGGATGCCGGTCAGCAGCACCCAGAGTGCTTCAGCCTCCAACAGCGGAGGCGCATTCATGTTGTCCGGCACCCAGCCTTTGGCTTGGAACCATGCCCACACCCACAGCAGCAGCGGGTAGAGGATGTACTGGTAGCCCAGGGCCACCACGCCGACCCAGCCGATTGCGGGGCGCCAGCCAGCCACGAAGATGGACTGATGCGCTGCTTCGACCTTGTTGATTTCCTGCTGACCCTTGATCAGATCCGCATCGACCTTGGCCGCTTCAAGACCGATCTTGTCAGCCTCAAGCTGGGCCTTCATCCGTTCTTCGTCGCTGGTGAACAGGTCGTCGGCAACCTTGCCCACGGCCTCAACGATCCCGCCGACAACCAACGGGCTCATGCGATGTCCTTCAGCGTGCGGTTGATCCAGCCCAGCAGGAACGTGATCTGGCTGCGGTCCCTGGTCACGATGTCGCGGTAACGGGCGATCTTGGCAAGGGCATACGCAAGGGCGAACCTGTCGGGGTCTGCAAAGTTCAGCGCCTCAATCGTGCGCGGGCCGAGCTTGCCGTCTGGCGTGGTGCCGACGACGATCTGAGCCAGCTTCGCGGCGGTCGATGTCCCGGCGTTGACGGCAAAGTCAAAGATCGTTTGTGCCGTGCGCTGCTGGGTCACTTCGGAGAGCCGCAGGGGCTCCCAGAAGTTGGCAAAGTAGAAGCCCCGCACCAGCTTTGCGTCGGGCGTCTTGTCCGCGTCGATGTCAATCCAGCCGGCCCAGTTCGGCCAGTTCCTGCGGCTGATCCCGGCGTATGTCTGCCCCCCGGTGTCGCCCTGCACCTTGTGGAGCTTGTAGCCGCCCTCGTTGATCAGCATCCGCTCAAAGGCGGGGAGGAACTCGCTCACGGCCCAGGCACACCAATCTTGGACCACCACACTGCGCCTTTGGCAATGAGGGCGCCGACCGTGGCAGACGCACCGCCAACCATCAGCATGACCTTCCAGCCGCCCCGGGCCTCGGCCAGTTGGGCCTGGATGGCATCCATCGACTTGGCCATGGCGTCCATGCTGATGGCCATGCGGTCAAGATCGCGGCGCTGTGCAGCCATCTCGGCTTGCAGCCTGCCGAATTCCTGCGGGTCGATCATGCGAGACTCCATTGAGGTCAGTTCATCAGCCAGGTAGTTCATCGCCCGCTCTTGGGCCGTCCCTGGCGTGCTGAACTGCGCATCACCATGGTCGTAAATGATTCGATATGGTCTGTTCGCCATGGCATCAGTACATGAATGCCTTGCTGCGGTTGCGGCTGCGGCCGAAGCCCTTGCCAGCCGCCGCTGCAACGCGGTCCATCTCGTCCTTGAACTTGGCGCCGTAGATGGCCGCTTGCTGCAGGTCAGTGAACGACTGGCGCGGGATGGCGGCGATGCGCGACACGGCACCCTCGGCGATGCAGGTCGCGTAGTCCTCAAACAGAAACTCGGGGATGGTCAGCGCGTCAGCCGAGGGGCGCAGCGCCACCGTGATGGCCATGGACTGGCCGGCAGCCTTGGGCACCGGGCACACGCTCACGTTGAGCTTGTCCGTCGTCCAGATGGCGTCATGGCCCGAGCTGTAGTCCAGCAGGTCCAGGCCCTTGTCCGGCGTGACGATGTTGCCGTAGGCGTGGTCGTCCAACTGGTAGCGCAGCAGCTTGACCACGCGCGACTCGTCGGGCAGCTTCAGCGCGTAGGTGCCCTGATCGACCACCGTCAGGATGGGGTCCAGATCCACGCGCCACACCAGCGTGCGCGTGCAGAACTCGATGGCCGCTTCGCGCAGGTGGTAGAGGATGGTGGCGAACGGCGCCCCGTTGACGTAGGGCGCAACGGCCGGGACGGCATCCTCGAGGTCGGTGGTGTCAACGAAGGCCACGGGCCGCTCCGGTTCAGGCCGCCGCGCCTGGCGCGCTCACGCCCGGCAACGTCGTGAGGTTGGGGTTCGTTCCGGTCAGCGCCAGCATCCGGGCGTTGATGGACTGCAGGAACCGCTGCGTGTGCACCTGCGCGCGGCCCGGGTCGGCGTACTTGGAGTCCGACAGGTTGGCCCTGGCCACCACGTAGTCCACCAGTTCCTCGGCGTACTCGTCGTCGATGGTGATCTTCTGGGTGTTGGAGCCTGCCCATGCGTACACCTCAGACCCAGGCGCACCGCCGGCCGGGATGTCCAGCGGGTCGGCCACGTAGGCGATGCGCAGCCACACGGCCGTCGTCGCGTGGACAGCCGGGTAGGTGTAGAAGTACCGCGGCGTCTGTTGGTCCACCATCACCTCGCGCACGGTCTTCGAGGCCGTGCGGGTCATGTGCCAGTAGGGGTCTTGCGTGTCGATCATGTCGCGCTCGACGACACGCGGCACCAGGCCCGGGGTCAGGCCATCGGCGCCCATGTTGCACACCGGGCGCAGGAACTGCCGGCCGCGGATGGGGACTGATGGGGTGGTGCCGTCGCCGGGCTTGCAGTCGGCCGCCGCAATGGATGCGATGGACTGCTGCGTTCCAGGCACTAGCTTGATGGCGTCGACCCGAGAGCCTGCCAGCGGCAGGTACTTCACGATGACGCTCTGCGCGTCCTGCAGCCACTGCACCAAGCCCGCCTCGGGATGGCGGGTGAACTGCGGCGTCGTGTCCACCAGTTGGCTCGACACGCGCCACAGCACTTGGCGCACGGTGATGGTCGAGGCCATGGTGGGGCTCCTACAGGTCGTCGATCAAAGCGTAGATTTGGTGCTTGCAGTTCACTCTGAGGCGGTCCACCGAAAGCCTGTCGGCGTCCACCAGCATGCCAAGCTGCCGGGCGTACTGGCGCAGCTCTGCTTCAGGCATGGTGTCGACGTTGCGGCCAAATTGCAGCGGGTCGTCCATGCGCGGCGTCACGGCGCTAGATGCGGCTGCGGTGGCAATGGCCACTTCTGCCACCTTAGCCGCGCGAGAGCGCGTGAAACCGGGCTTTGGGCCCGGCTTCTGCCTCTCGTGCGGAGCCTTGCGGCGGGTCATCAGACGCCTTCGGACTGCGGTCGCGCAAGCACGGTCAAGCGTGCCTTGGCGCCGGCAACCGGAGAAGTCAGCGTGCCAGAGATCACAAGGCCAATGCTTCGATCGCCGGTCGTCGGCGCCAGACGCCCACCCAAGCCAACGTTCAGGCGCTTGATTGCCGCCGCCTGCATCGTCGCCGCAGCAATGAATGCCGCGTCGCAGGTCCGTGAACCGCCGTCGCCATAGGCGCCGCTCATCAGGCCGATTGCGCCGGTGAACGCTGTGCCCAGGTTGTCGTGGTCGAGGATGAAGTCGACCGGAACATAGCCAGCCGGCAGGGGGCACATTTCGATGATGTCCCCGGTCGTCAGGCCAGAAGCCGGGACCGTCCAATCGCCCACGATAGGGATGACATCGGTGCCGTTGGCAGCCGAAGGAATGGTCGCCTTGTTGGTGACCTGCGTGCTCTTGAAGATGGCCATGTCGTCTTGCTCCTTGTTGCCGGTTCTGTTGGTTCAGTGGCCGGTCAGATCGTCGAGCCGGGAGCCAGCGTGTAGGTGTGGTCCACCGCAATCACGTTGGTGTCCATGCCGTTGTAGCGGCACTTCTTGTAGCCGGCGATCAAGCGCATCTTGATGACTTCTTCTTCACCGTGATCCAGATCGGACTGGCTCAGGTTGTAGCGAGAGTCATTCGACTGGCCCTTCATGCCGTAGGCCACCGCGCAGGCGTGCGCGCCCAGGAACAGCGAGCGCATTGCCAGCACAGCACCCGAGCCAGCATCGTTGAATTTCACGATGGTGGACATCTCGTCGATCAGCACGCCGTTGTGGTACGCCTTGCCGCCCGTGAAGATCAGGTTCTTTGCGCCTTCCTGGGTCATCTTGGCCTTCTCCAAGGTCAAGAAGCCGGCCTCGCCGACTTGCTGGCGCAGGTCGTACATGCCCTCGGGGCCGGTCAGAAACACGAAATGCTCGGCGCCTTCGACCGAGGCCGGCGTCATGCGCGCGGCCTTGCTCGACTTGATGTCGCCGATCATCTTCTTGGCGCGCAGGTTGGCCGAGTCGATGACCTTGAGCACCAGAACGTGCGTCGCAGCCACCAGCGACCCGTAGGCCACCGTGCCGTCGTACACCTGGCGGTGCCCGGTGTCCGGCGCTTCAAAGGCGTTGGGGAAGCCGGCGTAGCCAGTGGGGTAGTTCTGGATTTCATCGCCCACACCGCGAGAGCCAGAGAGCGTCATCACGATCTGCTCGTCGTAGGTCTCGGCGGCCCAGTTGGACAGGGCGTTCTTGGCCTGCTCGGCGATGTCGAACGGCACGCGCTTCTGGTCCATCACGTCGCCGCAGTTCACGGCCTTGCGATGCTTGTCGATGCGCAGCTTGTCGGTGTAGTGGTTGAGCTTGTCCTCGAAGCCAGCCAGCTTCTCTGCGCCCTCACGGGGCTTGCCGGTCAACTTGGCAACGAGGTACATCGTCACTTCGTCGCCGGCACCGCTTTCGAGAGCGGTCTTGCGGACGATCGGAAGATTGACCTTCTCGGTCCCGGTCATCTTCGTGAACTTCGCCCGCTTGGTCTGTTCAACGGAGACTTCGGTTTCCCACTTCTTGACCGCGCCAGCGTCGGTCGGAAGAATCTGCGTGCGTGCCATCTGAGTTGCTCCTTTGGAGTCCACTCAGCACGTCCTGCGCTGATCGGCGCACATGCGCCAGTAGGTTACGAGGGAATCGTCTACGAAAATTCGGCGTTGTCAACTGGCGCCGGAATCTTCTGGCCAATCGTCTTCTTGATCTTGAGTCCAGCCGTCGCCACCAGGCGCACGCGAGCGCGCTTTCCCGACTTGGCCAACATGGTCAGGACCACGCTTTGCTCGTCAGGTCGCGCTGATGGGTCAACAGTGACATGCAGGCATTCGCCCACGTCCATGTCGAGCATCAGCGTGCCATGGTGGGGCTTGTTCATCAGTGGCGGCCTCGGCGTGCCGGCACCGTGCTGCGCAGCATCTGCTGCCGCGTTGCAACTGGCAGTGATGCCCATTTGGCCTCTGCAACGTCAGGGTCGGTGATGGCCGAGAACTCGTCTTCCAAGCCTTGGCCGACTGGCTGAACTGCGGCGGCTGGTAGGTTGGCCAGCGTCTGCGGGATGTTGCGAGGTTTGGCCGGCGCTGGAGCGGCAGCAGTTGTTGCTGCAGCCGGCGTTGAGTCGGTCAACCCGTTCAGCGCCAGCACGGCCTTGTGCGTCTTCTCCACCACCTGCTGCGCGCTCAACTTGGCATTGGCCGGGTCGAGCTTGGCCGCAGCGAACAGCGAGTCGAACTGCGCCGATGCCACCTTGTTGGTGCCGTAGTCGATCAGGCCAGCGGCCTTCGATGCCGTAGCCACGTTGTACATGGCCTGGTTCTCGGCGGCTTCTGCTTCTGCCTGGGCGCGGGCGGCGTTCTGCGCGTTGATGCGCTGCAGCGCCGCGGCCTCCGCTTCGATCTTGACAATCTGCATCAACTGAGCGTCAACCGACCTTGTTTGAACAAGGTAGTCATCAGTCGATAGCTCGCCAGCCTCCCATTGCTTGAAGATCACCGCTTTCTTGTCAAGCAGTTCCGCATTTTGCGCATTCATCGCAGCGGTGTCGGGCACGTCGAAGGCGGCAGGCTTGGCCGGCGGCGTCGTCGGCTCGGGCTCTGCAGCCGCAATCTCTGCAGCCGGCGCAGTTTCCTCGGCCGCAGGCTCGGTAGCAGGGGCCGCCACTTCGGCCGTCTGCTCGACAGCGCTGTCAGGATCTGCGCCTTCGTTGTCTTCGGCGCCCGGGTCGGCAGCAGCTTCAGCCGCAGGCGGCGCGTCCGGCGTGATCTTGCCGTCCAGCATGTCGAGTTCGTCTTGCGTGTAGCCAGCGCGTTGTGCTGCTGAAAGGGTGGTCACTGATCTGCTCCTTGTCGGTCAGGTGGTGCCCGGCACCAGTGCCTGGGCTTGCATGCCCGAAATCTCGGGCGATTGAATGCCGGCTTGTGAGCCAGCGAGGGCGCCGTCGGCTTGCTGCGGCGGCGGGATCTGTGCTTGTGCGCCGCCAGGCAGGTTTGGCCTGGGCTGCTGAGGCTGCACGGGCACGCTGCCGTCCAACGGCGCATCGCCGGCCTCGTCCTTGAAGCCCACGCTGCGCGCCAGTTCGTCAGCTACAGGCGCAATCTGCGGGGCCATGGTCAGCACCTCTGCGGCCTGTGCTGCGACGTACAGCGTTTCCATCTGCTTGGCCATGGCGTCGGCCTCAAGTTTCTGGCCCTTGGCGTTGGCCTCCCTGATCGTGGCCCGCATCTGCGCCATCTGGGCCTCAAATTGCGCTTTCTTCAGGTCCGCTTCCATCTGCTTGGCGGCTTGCTGTTCCGGCGACTCCCCAGCGTCCGGGTCTGGCACGTTGGTCACAGATCGGATGCGTTGCAGGATTAGGTTCTTGTTGGGCAGGTCGGCCCACTCAAACACCAAGTCGATGATCGCAGTCACCACCTGCGGCGCAACCGGGCCCAACTGACCCAGCATGTTCATTGCCGACTCGAAGGACGCCTCTGCCAAAGCCTGCCGCCACGGCGCTTCGCCGATGACAAACGATGCCTTGTGCCGCGTCACGTCGTTGAGTCGCTGGCCAGTGACAGGATCTGTCTGGTTGATCGTGTGGTAGTCGAGCTTGTGTCGGTCGCCGGTGACGCTGAACGTCTTTTCGTCGGTGTAGAACTGCTCGATCAGGCTCAGTGTGATCTCGCCCTCCAGTTGGTGGGCATAGAGCATGTTGTCGAAGATCTCGGCCGTGACCATCTGGCCTTGGTCGGCCTTGGCAAGAATGGCCTTGCCTGATTGCTGGCTGCCCGATTGGCCGCGGTTCTCCATCGTCACACCGGATGCAGACCGGATAGCGGCAGAGTCCCGATCGGCAACGGCGAGATGGCTCATAGCCAGGTCGGAGCCTTCGCGCACCTGCACTTTGCCGCCAGACAACGCGCCCTTGGCCCAAATCGTCAGGCCGTCTGGCGCTGCCAACTCGGAGCGGATGGTTTCTTCGTCCATCACGTCAGGGTCGATTGCTCCAACTTCAACGCGCGCTTGGTTGACCGAAATGAGGAACTGCGCCTTGCTCATGCGCTTGTTCAGGTCATCCTGCGGCCCTCGGATGTTGCGCACCACGCCATAGGGCAGCCCATCGGCCTTGCGCCGGTAGCACCACAGCGGCACGAATGGGAACCTGTTGTGGCCGTAAGGACTCTGCAGGTCCAGCAGCAAGTCGTGCTTGGTGAAGATGGCTACACGCATGCCCATGCGCGTGCGATCGGTCGATGAACCGCCTTGTCCTGTCGTTTCCGACGTGGGCGCCCGATACCAGCACTCCACCAAGCTCACGCGCGGCCGTGGGTTGTGCACGTCCGATTCGGCGTTGTAGGTGATCCAGCGCATGGGCACATCGCTCGTGCCGCTGACTCGAGATGTCGGCCAGGCCCCTTGCCAGTCGTCGTCGGCTCCTGCAGTCCAATCGCCCAGCGTGCTGGCTCGGTTGAGTTCTTCCTTCTGACTTGGAAAGTACGCCTCTGCCACGTCAAGGTCGATCTCTTTGAAGCGGAAGCAGTAGCGCCACTCGCCCGGGTCAGGGCTGTGCATGGCCTGGATGCTGTCGTGAAGCATGTTCCGCCACGACTCAGAGCGCGCGTAGATGGGCTCGTCCTCGGGATCTGCCGTCACGCCAATGTCAAGCCAGCCCATGCCGGCCTTGATCGCATCGTCGAAGGCCCGACTGCGCTCAAACGGCGTGCGGTTCACGTCTGCCAGGTACTTCAGCAGGTTGGTCTTGAGTTCTGCGTCTTGAGTTGCTTCCTTGGATCGGTTCTGCCGCGACAGCACCTTGAAGTCTCGGCGCGTCTTGCGTTCCACGCCGATCAGCCAGTCGCAAGTAGGCTTGACCTCGTTGAACACGGTCGGGTTTTGACCGCGCCCGCGAATGTCGGCCGCTTCACTCGGAAGCCATTGGTCGCCGTCGTAGTAGTCGCAATCCAGGGCCATCTGGTAGCGATTGACCTGCTGGCGCATGTGTTCCAGCTCAAACCACGAGCGCAGCTTCACATACAGCTCGCGCTTCTTCTCGGCATCAGACTTGCTGACCGTGATTGCGCGGCTTGGTTTCTTTTTGGTGCTTGCGACCATGGGTTTCCTCAGATGACCGTTTCGCGGACTACCTTGCCGTCCTGATCCTGGGTCGTCAGTTCCAGCAGCGGCGGCGGCGCTTCGGCCATGCGCATAGCCGGCGGCATTGGCGGGCAGTTGATCAGGTCAGGTGTGTGGCGCAGGATCACGTCAATCAGGCGGAACACCTCCATGTCGATCTGCGCCCGGCCGAGCGTTGGCAAGGCTTGCCAGCACGCCATGAATGCGGTGTCGGAAGGCCCGCCGCTGGCGTCTGCGTACTTGCCGATGCTGCTCAGGCAGATGGCAAACACGCCGCCGGCTTCGCTTCGCGGGCTCCAGATGGCCATGACTGGCTCACACTCGCGGCCCTCAGAGAACCACTCGATGCTGACATGGTAGTCGCCGGCCCGGAATTGCTTGTGGAAGTGCTCGCCAACCAAATGAAGCGGGCGGCCCGTGGCGCTGAGAATGAGGCGGTTCAGGTGCATGGTGGTTAGGCTGTCTTCCAGTTGCGTTCACGCCGTTGTCTCGGCATGTCAGGGTCGCGCAGCGGTGTGTTGCGCATCAGGTCAACGGCTTGACCGATGTAGCGGAACATATCGGCGCCATGGCTGTACTCGTCGTGCAGCGGACCCATCGGCTCGTTGGTAGTCTGGTTGACCTGGCGCCGGTAGCGCTTCAAGCACTCAAGCAGGCGTGCCGTCTTGTCGGCGTCGAAGTAGCACGCTGGCCACATGACACGGGCAGCCTTGATGCCTTCCTCTACGCTTGTCACTGGCAGCACTTCAACGCGCCGATCCATCTCGGTCAGCAGTTCCTCTGTGCTCTTGCCGGTCTGAAAGTTGCGCGTTCGTCCGTCGTGCGGGATGTAGTCGGTGCCCCATCGCCACGGACGGCGCTCGATCTGCCCGACGTACCAATCAAGCGTTCGGTTGCTGTCCTCGATGTAGTCGATGATCCGCACGTCGCTTGGGCCTCGCTGCACGAAGCCGATCGTCATGGCGTCGTTCCAGCCCAGATCCCACACGGTGTGGACCTGCAGCATCGGGTCGTATGGGACGGCTCGCACGCGGCCAGCGCTGAAGGCGTACTCAATCTCATGCCTGTAGATTGCGCCGGCTGCCACACGCCTGGGCTTTCCTTCCCATATGTGCTGGTAGTCGTCGGGGTCGCGCGCCTCGGCTTTGCGCCGCTCCTGATCCAGCACTTCCGGGAACCACGGGTTGTCGCGCCAGTTCACCTCGATGACCACCGAATCGGGATCGGGCGCGGCAATGAACCGTAGCCACGTCTCGTCGGTGTCCATGTCAGGGTTCAGCGTCAACCAGATTTCAGACCCGTCCTTGCGGATGGTCGGGATCAGCGTGTCCCATGACTTCTTGCTGATGCCGTGAGCTTCCTCGCACCACACCCGATCCACGCCCTCGAACGACTTGATGGAGTCGACCGTGTGGCTGGCCAGGCCGGTGAAGATGAACAGAGTCCCATTGATGCCGCGTATCTCGTTGTCCAGCACCTCGTAGAACGACTCCAAGCCCAATGCCAGGATCTGGTCTTTCAGCAGCCGGTGCACAGAGTCGCGCATGGAGCGCTGCACCTCTCGCGCGCAAAGGATGCGCAGCGGCTTGTTGGCGCCCTGGATCAGCAGCGCTCGAGCTACACCCCAACTCTTGGCGCCGCCTCGGCCGCCGTGCAGCACCTTGTAGCGGCGCGGCTGAAACAACGGGCGCAGCTTGACCGGGAAGTCGGCTACGCGCTCGGGTGCTTCAGTCGCGCTCACGCTGCGCCAGGCTCCACAAAGCGGATGGCCAGCCCAGACAAAGCCTTTGCTGCTGCGTCTCCAGCTTGGGCGTTGTCGGCTTGGTACAGACCGCGGATCTTGTTGCCCATGTCAACGAAGCCCTTGCGGTCGGCCAGCTTGTACTTCCGCACTACAGTGATCGAAGGCGAATCAGGGTCTTTGCCTCGCTCGGTGGCCAGTTCCAGGCCGGCGATTGCAGAGGCCGTGTCGTCGTCCAGCAGGTGCAACGGAAGCGGGTTGCCTTCAGCGTCCAGCAGTTTGCGAACGTCGTAGAAGGCACCTCGAGCGACTTCGCGCGTCAGGCGTTCTACGGTCAGGCCGGACTCTTGAACCGCTGCCTGTAGCTGTTGCGCCTCCAGGCGGTCGATTTCAGACCGCACCTTGGCATTCCCTAGCATTCGAGAGCCGCTGCCCTCGGCAACCTTAGCAGTTCCTCCGTAGACACGCAGGTAAGCCTGGGTGGCGTTCTTGTCCTTCAGGTACTCGGCAACGAAGGCCCGCTGTCGTGGGTTCAGACCTTGCGGGGTGGTGCCCGGCACCAGTGCGGTGTCGGTTTCGGTCGGCTTGCTGGTGCTTGGGGTGGTGCCGGGCACCACTTGGGCCTGATTGGTTGCGGCTGGTGGTGCCCGCTTGGCCCGCTTCGCTGGCGCCCGCGGCGCCTTCTTGGCCGGGGCGACTGTCCTTGTCGCCATGGTGTGACTTCCGAAAGGTGCCCCGAGCCATTGCGGGCCCGGGGCGAATCAGGAGGAGATAGCTCGCGGCAACTGCCGCGTTGCTACTCTTGCCTGAGATTTCGGAAAATCAAGTGGCGCTGGTTGTCGCCTGCTCTTGGTCGCCTTGCCAGATGACCGTATCGCTGGTCTGCCAGTCTTCTTCAACTCTCCATGGTGGGAGCATGTCTTTCATCGTTGGGTTGAACGATGGGCAGAATCTGATGCCGCGGGCGGCCAAGATCACGCAGATGGTGTTTTCGAGGCTTGCTTGAGGATACGGCTTCTTCGCGTTGCAGATCTCGTGCGATGAAAGTCTGACGACTGTTGGCATAGTCAGCGTTCCAGGGTGGCCAGTTGGCGGCGCGACAGCGCCCGCGGCCATCGCTCATGCAGGATCTGCCACAGCGCGGTCAGCCCTGCGGCCTCTGCAATCACTTCACCGTCAATCTCGGCCGCCCACTGGTCGCTGCGGTGCCGGGGATGGCGCATCAGGCGCACGATGACGGTGTGCCCGTTGATGCAGCCTCCCAGCCAGTCGCCGTGCATCGGGGCCATGGGCGGATAGGCTGGCGCAGGGCCGGCAATGCGCGCGGCGTCGATGATGGCTCGGCGCCTGGCGTGGTTGGCCGGGTCCGCGTTGTATCGGGCCCATCGACCGCGCGGACTTTGGAAAGTAAGCATATCAACTAGTT
>JACCDR011355509.1_pt1 | contig 14071 bp, 15 predicted proteins | sample 7446431 | NCBI WGS metagenome assembly JACCDR01 (sample SAMN15323443, study PRJNA562643) | freshwater metagenome | isolation source: river surface water | place: USA:Blue River Watershed | collected 2017-08-17 | reverse complement strand
TGCGTTGTCCTCGTCAGTGTGATCATGCTCGGAATGCTGGTCTGGATCGCCGGTGGAACTCCGGTGCGACCTTCGCGAAATTGCTCAAACGGCACGGTAACAGGGAACATCGTTGGGCACTGAAAGAAGTCTGTCGTCCCGGCCTGATTGATGCTGGCTGCTGGCGCGTGCGTAATTGTGCCGATGCCTGTTGCTGATGTCGTTGTGCGATACCCGGACGTGGATGGCCTGTAAAAACACACGGCCGACGAAGAGATTGTATTCAGCGGACCCGGCCAGATTTCGACGTGCGGACATTCACGGTACCAGTCGAAGACGATCTTCCAAATGTGCCCGTCATTGACAGCCTTTTCCCAACTGATGCGGCCGTTCTGGATGACAGCGATCCATCCGCCGCCGCTGACCATTTTGTGCGGACCGTCGCTGCCATCTTTCAGCGTGTATCCCGTGTGCCCTGAAATGGTGATGTTGTAAGTGTGTTCCCGGTAGTTGAACGCCGCTGAAAAGTCAGCGTTTCGAAACGCAGCAACTGGTAGGTTCTGCGTGTTGCCGAATGGCCGACGCGATCCACCCGTGACTCGTGTCGTCGGAATGTACCAAAACGCTTTTCCGCTGGTCGTTGGCATTGATGCTGAGTTCGGCGTGTAGAGCCGATACCAGACATCAATTCCGTAAGTGTCCCCCGGACTCAGGTTGACTCGCCACGCGTCCGTGGTTTTGCGATTGATCGGCGGTTGCATTTGCAGCGTGCCGACTGCGGCATTATTGACTCTGTGCCTGATTGCGTGAATCTCCACCAGCCGCGGTGTCATTAGACTGTTGGCTGACAAAGCATTTAGAGTGACTTCCGTTCCTCGTGAGCCCGGATAAACACCAAAGCCCTGATTCCACAATGGCAGCACCGCCAGCTCTGCAAAGCCTTGTTGCCATGTGACAAAATGCGACGCTGGCAAGACAGTCGACGAAAAGCCCATCGTGCCCTGTGATACTGTCGCGGTCGACTCCCCTGAATCGCCAATGTTACCCAGCGCAGGCGTCGTGTAGCGGTTCGCCGCTGCTGACAGATTCCACCAATCATACGTGCCGCCGTTCACTGGTGGGCATGCAATTGACCAGCGGACCGGGTCCATAATGACATCGATCGGCGTCGTTCTCTGGTTGGCTGTCGTGGCGTGGTAGTATTGACAGTTCCATGAGCTGTTGGCAATGCCGTCAATTGTCCCTGTTGTTCCGCTTGACCAACTGGCCGTGCTCAATCCTTCGTAGTCAGAAATGACGCTCGGAATCATCATCCGCTGAATGTACCCGGGCAACGGAATTGGCGGAGGTGTCGCGCCGCTAGTCAGATGCCGCATGTATCGCCGGGTTATCCGCCGTTTCGTTCGGTCTTCCAGTGTCGGAGATCCGGTGCGAATCATGTTCAGCGGTCTGTATCGACGCCTCATGCTGTCACCTGCTCAATGCCGCGGTCAACAATCAGCACCGTGGAAGGTCCACCGCTGGCCGTCAATTCAAAGCGGCGTTCGACGATCTGCACGTATCGCGTCACTGGTGCTGTTTCCGGTGCTGCATCCAGTGAGATTTCACGCCCGTTGATTTTTGTAATCAGGTCGCCGATTTTGTATTCGAGATGCCAACCCGGCAAACGGAACTCGCAATCCAGTTCCGCGTAGTGGTTCTGGTCTCGGAGCTTTTCGGCATACGACTGAATTTCTTCAGTGTCATCCTTTTCATCGGCAAGCAACGTTCCGTCAGCAAAGACGCTGGCATAGTCGCCCATTGTCTGCCGCCATCGGCTTTGGAACTTTTCAGGCTGGAACATCACAAGCTTGTTTTCCCTGGCGTTGACGGCAAATGCCTGCTTTGCTGCAGCACCCTTCACGCGTGAGTCGCCGAAGATGCAGCCAGTGATTCGAAGTCTGCCGTTGTTGCCAGCGTCGTAGAGTTCTGTTGGAATGTCTTTGCCGTCAAACAGGATTCCGATTTGATCTGGCAGCAGCTTGATTGTCCAGTTCGATTCCTCGGGCAACCATGTCGTTCCGCCGTCGGTGGAATACTCGACCTTGATCGGCATTCGCTGCTTCGACTTTGCCCCGTTGTCGTCATCCATGTAAGTCAGCGGTTCCTGCAGTGTTCTGCGATGCGGATGGAACACCGTGAAAATGTCGCTGAAGTCCGGGACCGCTGGCAGTTGCCCCAAGCGTGATGTTGCCGGGTCAATGTCTCCGGCTTCGTTGGCAATCCACAATCGCCACACCGATTCGTTGCCGGCGTAAGCGTCTCCATCTTTTTGCAGATCGGCTGTCGACGTTGTGTCTTTGTCCGCGGGCCAACCTGGATAGAGCGGCAGTGTGACTTCGACTTCCTCAAATTCGCCATAGACATCGACGGCGTTGAACGAATCGCCGATGTTAGCGTCAACGCTGTACTGGTTCACGTTCGAAACGGCAAGATCCAGCACCGAGCCAAAAGCCTGAAAGTTCAGTTCCTTCGCGTCGCCGCTTCCGATTTTAAAAATGCTGATTCGCGGAGTTGCTTGGGTGTAGTCCACGTACCAATTGTAGCCGTGCGGAATCAGCAAAGTGTCGAGGCACTTCGGAAGATACCAGCCCATCTGCAGCGTGACGTTTCGCAACGGCGGCGCGTCTTCCAGAACGGTGTAACTGGCTGCATTTGGCCACGCAATAAATTCTTCATCTGTGTTCAGCAGGTCCATGCAGGCTTTGACCGCATGCCTCAGTTCCCATTCGTTGCGGCTCTGTTCGTGGAACAACTCGCCATCCGTTCCAGACATCGTCTCCGGATGCGTGAACAGCGAACCGTTCGCCCCGCCTTCGCGATTCTTCGTGGAACGGTTGGGCTCTGTCTTGTCGTCAATCGTCGGATTGAATCGGATGTGATCCTGAATGATAACTTCCGATTCGCTTATCGGGTCGTAGACATCGTAGCCGACAATCGGCGTTCCGAAGTGATAGTTGCGCAATTGACTCTGGCCGGTGAACACCTCACCTTCCTGAGTGACCTCCGTTTTTTCGCGGACATAATCGCCGCGATGAATGCGTGTTGCATCCGGGTCGGGAAGATGCACATCGACCATGCGTGCAAAGTTCGCTGGCATAGCCCAGTTTTCGGCGGACTCTTCGAGCTTGTACTGCAACGATGCGAAGTCGAGGCGAGATCCACTGGCAGACTGGACAACCAACACAGCGTGCCATTTCGGGTCAGCATCCGACTCAGTGGGAGGCGCACCACCGGCCGGACCGATGCGCACCTCCATATCGTCGTACTGACACCACAGCTCGTCACTGGTGTTGATTACGTCCGTGCCCACTCATCATGCCTCATAGACAGTGATTAGAACCTTTGTTGCTGCCGTGTTGGCCTTGAGATAAAGCGTCGTTTTTCCAGCATTCAATGTCAGGATGTTCGGCAATCCGCCGGCGGCGTACGGCTTGAGTCGGATGGGATAATCGGTCGTTGTCGTGCCTGCCTCGCAATAGTTGGTTCCATCGAGGTTGCGAAGGATGCACACGCCCGGCGTTGTGATGCCTGTCAAAGCCACCGACGTTTCCGTGGTAGCAATGCTGACAACGCGGGAAAACAACAGATTGGACGCCTGGTCAATCTGGATTCGTCCCGGGTTGAAATCATCCGTCAGCCCCGCGTTGGACAACTGGATGCGGATGTTTGCTGTGATCTCATTTGTCATCGGTCGTTACCTCCTGCACTGGCTCCAGCTCTTCTGCCTTTACCTTTGGTTGCTCTTGTCCAAAGCCCGGCTGCTCAATTTGCTTCAGGGCCTTTTCGCGATGCTCATCAAGACTGCCCGTGCCGTCCCATGACGCATCTACGTCGATTGTTTCCGTCATTGCTTGATCTGCCTGAATTGAAGAAGCAGCCGCGTCTGCCAGCCATTCACTCCGCTGCCATCAAGGAATGGTGCTTCCTGTTCCGAAAACGATTCAAACGTCACGTTTGCGTAAGTGCCCGTGTCTGCCCCAATAGTGATTTCCAGCGTGCCATTGACGCCCAGATAGTCGCTGAGTGTCGCGATGCCAGTTGCCAATGCAGAGTGCGACGCGTATCCAGTCAGATGCACCCATGTCGACAACTGCCGCCCGGTTGCCCGACCGACCAGATGGGCTTCACCTTCCACGCCAAACCACTGCTGACGGACGCGCTGAACGTCCCACGGCCCTGCGGTGATTGGCCCATGCGGATGCGAACCGAACGACAGCCCGGCAAACGATAGACTCATGGTGCTGTCTCAGCTGGCAAGGGTGCTTCTTTGGGTCGGACGTTGGGAACGGCGCGGGCTGGGGCGTTCTTCTGCTGAAGTTCCAGCAGGCGTTGCAGTGTCTTGTTAGTTTCGCGTGTGTCTGCGATAAGGTCACGTAATGCCGCGGCGTCTTCCGGAGCGAACTTAAACGCTCCATCGCCCAGCATTCTTTCAGCAACTTTTGCGACTTCTTCGAGTGGATCTTTGGCAGTTGAAATAGCGAGATTGATACCCGATTTCACCAATGGCTCGGTAATCATGTCCGGGCCTTCCAGATCAGCTTTCCCGATGATGTCTTCAAGTCGTTTCTGCGCCGCCCCAACCTGTGCCCGCTGGTCTACAAGGGCCACAGATTCGGCTGATGCAACACCACCCTTTTCAAGAGCCACAGTTGGAGTCACCAGCTTGACAACGTCGACGATGTCACGATATGCCTGCTCGGCTTCCTTCAAAGGCGTCACGATGCGTTTCGCGGACGATTCCAGTTCCTTTACCGCTTGGCCTCCGAGCACCAATTGACGAATGGCAACTTTGCCTTCACTGTTTTCGATTGTACTGAGAAACTGTCGGCCAAGTTCCGGGTTGGCTCGCATTGCCGCCAGTCGTTCGTCAAACGTGCCCATTTTGTTGAACGATTCAACAGTCGCTCTGTCCAGCCGCGATGTGGTGCCGTCATCCAGTTTTGCCGAAGTAGCAGCCGTGAAGGCGTCCAGCTTCGTCACCATCTGCCGCATTGCCGTCCCAGTGACTGCCATCCGTGGGTCTTGAAGCACCTGAGACATTACCGATGCCAGCTCAAGCGTGCGCTCACCGCCAAGAGGTGCGATCCGTTCGCCTTGTGTGTTCGCCGCGGCTAAGGCAGTCGACATGTTGTTGATTGAGGTCGCAAGATCCTCTCCGCGTGCCGCTTCCTGAAACTGTGCCAACTGGCCGAGCGATGCCTGGAAATTCCTGTTGCCAGTGGTCGCAGCCAGTGACAGCATTCCAGACATTATCGGTGCGGCTTTTTGTGCGTCTCCGCCAGTCACTTTCAGCGTGCTGGCTGCCAGCGTCATAGCTTCTTTAAGATCTTTGGCCCCGCCAGATACTGCCGCTGCCATCAGGTTTGCAAGTCCTGCTCGATCAACGTTCAGGTTCTGTGCGTTCTGGTTGATCATTTCGCGAGCAACAAGCGTGTTTCCGGCACCGACGTTCATTGCCATCGACGCCAGCGCCTGCTCGTACGTCATAGCGATGTCGGCCGCTTCCATTCGGACTCGCCGAGCCTTCTCCAATTCAAAGATCGCCGCCTGAACAGCCGCTTGCAGGCTGAACACACCAGTAACCATTGCGCCCATTTTGCCGACGGCTGTATCGAACACACCAGCGAGTCCGCCACCGGCCTGAGCAATTTGCCCTTTAGCCGACGCAAACGACGCTCTCAACTCATCCACCTTTTGCTTCTGTGCCGCAAAGGCTTTGGTTCCGATCTCTAATCCTTTCAGAGCTTCCTCGTTTTGCCGCAACTCCTGCTCAAGTTTATTGAACGAACCAGCGACCAGCTCAGCCCCTTTTTTGCCGGTGTCGCTGAGCTTCTGGAGTGCCTTTTCCTGCTTCTCGAATCGCTTGTCCATGCTGTCCAGCGTGGCCATCATGCGCGTTGCTGTGGCGATCCATTCAACTTCAATTTTCTCGTCAGCCATTGGCAGGCTCCTTGACCTTCAGGCCCAAGGAACCAAGGAACGCCGTCAGCACAGCGTCCTTTCGGAACCACAGCCCGAGATGGTTGGCAACCTCCGGAGTCAGCCGGTAATTGACTCGCAGGAGTTTTAGCAGCCAGTTGATCTGTGCTGACGGGTCCACCTGGAACACCATCGAGCGAAGGCCGAATTCCTGCATGTACGTATCACGCAGTTGCGTGGCTTCGTCGCACATCCATGAGAACTCTCTAACTGGCTCCCATTTGTACGAGCCGTCATCCTGAAGGAACGCGCGTGAATCCACAGTGTCCGGTGTTGGTAGTTTCCATTTCTGCTTTCCGAGTTCCACCCAGGTTCCATCCTGAGTGTACTTCCGCCGGACCTGCGATTCTGTGCAGGGTTTCTCTTTGTCGAAACCGATCCAGTACGCCGGCGTGCCGTCTTCCAGTTTGAGAATGGACTTGATCCATTCCTGCCGTTCTGGTTGGTAGTGCATTCGATCACCTACCGCTGGCCAGCCAATCATCGTTCCAATTTCGCATTCAGGGCCTGCAGAGTTCGGCAGGACTTCCTGCTCTGTCAGCAGGTCAGTCAGCCCGGCAAACTTGCATCGCCCGTGAATGCCTTTCAGAACGTCGTCATCCGGCCTGTTGGGAACTGCGTTGGGAAGGTACAGCAGAAAATGCACACAGCCTCCGTTACGGAATAGACTGAACCACAGAAGCCGTCAGTGTCTTGCCATGCAGGGTGATCGTCCCAGAGCCGTTGTCGTTCTGGCTGGTCGTGACGCTGCCCGTGTCGGCGATACCCGCGGCAAATGTGAGCCGAACAATGTTCGAACCTGCGGTGTTGTAAACTCCGCTGTCGCTTCGAAGCCGAAAGTAAACGTTTGCGGAAGTCATCGCTGTGATGTCGCCGACCGTGCCAGCGATGGCGTCGAAATCGTTGACGCCGATTTCCATGGTCGGAACGATGTTTTTGATAGAGGCGAACGCGGGCCAAACCTGACCGGCTCCGTTCATCGTTTTCAGCACTTCGATACCGGGATTGATTCGCACACTCTGAACGCCAGTCAACAGCGTGCCGTTGATGTACGCTGGCCCAAGAGTGTATTCGGCTCCGAATGCCTGCGAGCCCAAAGCCTGCCCGACGGCATCGTCACAGCCCTTCGTGAACCCATCACTTGAAAGCCAGTGGATCTCAAATTGAGCGCTGGCCGCGTCACCTTCCTGTGTGGCTTCGATCAGCGTCGGAATGACCAACGCCTTTGCGCCGGTCAATGCCGGGTGCGACGAACCGCTGGCGAACGATCCGCCTGCCGCTCGTTTCTTGTACGGAACCGTCACGGTTGACGATGTCAAATACAAGCCAGCCGAACAGAACGCACTGGTGTTCAACGCCAGCAGTGTCGCCAAGTCGTTCGTCGTGACCGTGGTGACTTCGCTCGCCATCTTGGCAAAGACCTGACTGACAGCATTGCCGCCGCTGGTCATCACCTTGCGGATCTCGACGTTGGTCTTGTGGTCGGTCGCTGTCACCTGCCGGATTGTCGCCGCTCCCAAAATCACGTCCGCATTGACAAAGAAGTTTTCCGCCATTTACTTGATCCTCCGTTGTCGCTGCCGACGGTATTCAGGACTCAACGCGCCACGCCTGTACTCTGAGGCCTGTTGCTTTCGTTCCTGTCTGATTTCTTCTTTTGACAGCCTCGCAATTTCTTGCTTCTGCCACTTCTGCAACCGGCTTTTGACCGTGCCTCTGGTCGTCAGTTTCGATCCGTACTGCGTCGCGGTGATCTTCGCTTTCGACAGTACAGATTTCCTTAGTCGACCTGTCTTGACGTTCGGCCTGATGTGCCCGATTCGCCTCGACTTTTGTTTCCATTCGTTGTATCGAAAGTGGCGCTCTCGCGCTCCGTATTTGCCATAGGCCACGGTTTCGAAGTGCAACGGCAGGCGTTCCTGGAGATGCCGCTCCATGATTCGCCTGTTAATCTCTCGCATCAGTCGGGCATGTGCTCTGGCCGTCAGTTGGAAACGCTTAATCTGCAACTCAATGGAGAGCATCAGATGAAGTCCAGCGTCAAGGCAATCACCCAGCCCCACTCAATCCGGTTGTTGTTTTCGACCGGGTTGATCTCACCCGGTTCTATCTTCACAGCCAACGCCCTGATCATCAGGCTTCCGGGCGTGTCATTGATGGCGGCCATGATCGCCGACATCTTCTGCCACGCGTACCGGTAACGATCAGCGAACGTCAACTGGCTTTCCTCTGGAATCGGGACCTCACATCCGATGTCAATAACCAGTTGCCCCATGCTGGTTGACTTCCAATCCGTTTGAAACGGGTCGAACTTCAACGTGATGCAAGGGGCCAGCGAGTCCTCTTCCGATGTGTCTTCAATGCCGCCTTCGTAAATTCTGAGTGCCGCATCGGTCGAGTTGTCGACTTTGCAAATCGTCTGCCATGCGGCCGAACCAGCCAGCACAGCTTTCACGTTCTGCATCGCTCCATCGACGTCCAGACTGGCCATCAGAATTGACCTCGCAGGGGTCGTGCGCCCTTGAGCTGCGGAACACGGCGAACGATGAACGCGGTAAACATTCCATCGGTCGCCGGATTCACGTTTTCTACGGCGTACTCGAACCCATCAATCAGCAGAGTGTCGGACGTTGTCACCTCGACGCCCTCAGCAAAGATCACTTCACCGCGGACGTGTGTTTCGGTGCCTCTGTCGTAGTTCTGCTGCGGCTTCTGGAAGTCGACGATGCCAGTCAAATTCTGAACGCTGGTCTTGCTGTCGCCGATGTATCGCCTGATTGATTGGGCGAAATGTTCGGCGTTCAGAAAGACTGACGAAACGTGTTCGCTAATCAGCGTCCGAAGACTCACTGGCGATCTCCTGCTTCTTTGACCGACGCGGCTTTGGTTCCGCTTGCACTGGCTGTTCTGGCTCTGGCTGCAACTCTTCCGCAACGACATCTTCAGTGATCACCCGAGGTCGTGCCTTTTCGTCGAACTCCACTGGCATCAGCGCGATACCGATGTCTGGCTGTAAAGCAGAAATTTCGACTGGAGTCAGGTCAACCGGGACACCCGGCCTGAACTCCAGTGTCTGTTTCTGGCCTTTCAGTGTGACCGTGCGGCGAAACGTGTTAGGCCAATTCGAACGAAGCATGACAAAGGGCATAAAGTCTTCCAGAAGAGACGCCGCTCATTGCTGAGCGGCTAAACAACCAACCGCCGGCACATCATGTGAAGGTCGTAAGAACTGCCTTCCACCAAGCCAAGTATCCGACGTTGTATCGGGCGTCGCTCATCATCTTCAGCACCTTGTATTCAGGATCGTCAGCACCCTTCCAGGTTGGCGTCTGAATCGGCTTGCGCTTCTGAAACACAAAAGGCTTCAGGGCTCCGCCAAGGTTGAAGGTGTAGAACTTGGTTGCGTCGGTCAGGATGGGGCTCACGATGATTCGCGGGCGATCGATGACGACGTTGGTTGCCCCGTTGCTGTTCAGGGCGGCATACAGCCCTTCGTAAGCAACCAGCTCAAGCTCCGGCGGAACGATCACCAGCAGACTGCTCATGCTGGTTGACACTGGCCGATTGAGCTTCTTGCCCTGATCGTTGGTGTACTTCAGCATCGCCGTGCGTGCCTGATGGAACGCGCCTCGAAACTCCGCAGCGGTTGGCGTTGTGCCAGTCGCTGCAGCATAGGTCAGATCGTTGTCCTGAGTGCCGCTGTCGCCCCAGCTATGATCAGTATCAAAGAAGAACTGACCATCAAAGCAGGGGGCAGTTTCGCCCGCAACCAGAACTTCAAAAAGCAGGTCATCAGGATGCAGGGCAGCTTCGTTACCGAAGTCAGCCATGACAGTCGACATCAGCCCGAGGCGGTCGTCATCAATGTCGTCCTTTTCGAACTCAACCGAGTTTTCCCACTTGCGATTGCTGATGGTGAAGTCGGCGGCTCGCAGTTTCTTGAACTGGCGATCACCGAGCCATTCGCGAACACCAGGCATTGAGCCAAGCATTCCGTACTTTTCGTCCGCTCCGTTGCTCTGCACTTCCGCACACAGCGTCGGATAGAACGGCGTTGCGGCCATGACCGCTTCGCGGAACTTCTGAGTCAGATCTCGCTGAACTGAAATGTATTTGGCAGTATTGAGTGCCATTGGAGGTTCCTTTCGAACCTCCGTCACGGACACAATTGAACACAAAACTCAGTCCGGGAGGCGAGCGGGGAGACGCTGGCCAGCGTACTTCCCCGCCTCCCGTGACGGAGACACAAATTAGACTGCTGTCCAGGTTCCAGTAAACCCAAACACTGACCACGAGCCCGCTTCGACACACTGGATGTCGACCGTTTCACCGATTGCATCAGCGACGATGTACGCTCCGGCGGCGGATGGAGCCCCGGTAGATGGCAGCGAAATCGTTTCGGTACCGTTCGGGTCAATTCGCAACTGCTGCGCGACACCAACGCGGAATCGATATCGCAGGCCAGCGACTGCCGCAGGAAGGGCAAACGTCACCGCACCGGCTGCTCCGGTGTTCGTAAATGTTCGGCCTGATTCCGCCGCGGTCACAGTGTAGTCAGCAGTCTTAACGACCGTTGTGCTGACCGGTGCAATACCGTCAGGGTCGATGCACACAAGAATCTTCGTGCTGCTGACAAAGCCAACGCATTCGCCAATGTAAACACCAGAGGCTGAAGGTGCTGTGGTGATGGCGTAGTTGTCAGTCGCAAAAACTGACAAACCGACGCTGGCCTGGCTGAATCCTGTTCCAACAAGCTCGAACACGCCTTCAGCGTACACCTCGGCCTGCAGATCACCAGCCGAACCACTGGAGTTGTCGACGAACGCCAGAGCGACGCCAGCAAACCGGTTCTGCCCTGTGGCGGTGGTTGCTGACAGATGTCCTGTTGCTGACAGAAACGCCAGCGTTCCTTCGTAAATGACGGTTGAAGCGGCAACAGGGAACGACTGTCTCATTCCGTCCTGTCGCTTCGTCAGTTGATTGGCAGTCACTGCCATGTTTGACACTCCTCAAAAACGTGATTGTTGAAATGGCTGCTCTTGTGGAGCGTCTTACTTCACAAACGGCTCAAGGCCATCTTCAGCACGACGCAGAGACACATACTGCTCTTCAGTCATGCTGTAGTTTCCGGCCTTGTACTCTGCCTTGTAAGCTGCGTTTTCGTCCGTGGTTTCCTCCGCTGGCGATGATCCAGCGTCTCCAACTGGAGCATTGGACGAACACAGGGCGTTGAACAGTTCCGTCTGAACTTCGCCAACTGACAGGCCCTTTTCGCAGAACGCGTCAGCCAGTGAGTCTTTGCCAGCTCGCTTGCACAACGCGTGAATCTGCGTAATTCGGTTACGCTCTTCAGCGCGAGCGGCGTCGGCTGCGGCCTTGCGTTCTGCGGCCAGATCCACGATTGCCGCTGGCTCTGCTGTTGCGGTGGCTGTTTCTGCAATTGCTGGTTCAGGCATTGTCTTGCCCTTTCCCTTGAAGTAAGTCGTCAGGAAGCCATTGATACGAGCGGTGACGACTTCCGGCTCTGCATCTGCAAAATATGAATCCAGCAACAGCGTCGCCTGTGCTGGGAGGTTTCTGTTGTCCACGTCTGACAAGCTAAAGAATCCGCCTCGCGTTGCCGCTGGCTCATCAACGACATCAGCGGCATGAATTGCCCGAAATCGAAGTGGAACACGACCTTTCCACTCAGGGTTTTCTGACAGTCGTTCCAGCCGCAGTTTTTCCATTTCGGCTTCGTTTACACGAGTCGCCAGGCTGACTCCGAACATGTCCGGGTCATCCTCGGCCATGTCCATTACATACGTTCCGAGGTCTCCCTGAGGTGATCTGAACGCCTGCTCTGCGATGTGCAAATCAGCTCGCAGCGTGTCGCCTTCAATGCGGGGATTCTTCCAGCGTCCGAGGAATGAACCCATTCCATCAGCGCTCATGTTTGGGTGTGTGAAGCGTGCCTTCGTGCCGCTGTTACCCTTCTGCATCAACTCAAGGGCATTCTTCAGCGATCCGTCATCAACGGTCCACGGGCGTTCGTCGTTGATGTCCCCGGCCTGAAATAAACTGGCCCCGAAGATGACCTTCTTTTCACGATCAACACGCGGCGATTCTTTTGGAGTCGCCGTCATTGTGCGGAACATGTCCACTTTCGGTGGCGTATCAATTACCGGCATTTGCCACCTCCATTGCTGGAACGCTTTCAACCTCTGCCACGGCATTCGGCTGAATGTTCATGCGGCGAGCCATTTCACGTTCGATCTCTCGCTGAGCAAAAGTTTCTTCCAGATCACCTTGGCGTTCGCCGAGTTCCTTCTCCAACGTCGTCAAGTTGTTGTCCAGTTCCAAAATCGTCGCTTTGACTTCCTCGGCTGGATTGATCGCGTAGGACCATTTCGGAGCGGTCCACTGATGGCGGCGAAACACGGCGAGGTTGTCGCGGTACAGTCGCGGGTCGACTTCGACAGCACCGACGATGACGCATTCTTCGACGAATCGATGCCAAATGGGTCGCAGCAGAGATGCCATGATCAGCTTCTGCCGAACCTTTGTGGCTATCCTGGCCCCGTTGAGAATGATTCGACCGCCAGCAAACGAAACGCCGCGCCAGTCCTTCATGAGCATTTCGTACGGCCAGTTCAACGCCGCTGCAATGGTGCGGTTGTTGTACTCCTGCAACGTGCCGACAGCGTTGGCCTTGTTCGGAGATGAGAACACAACTTCCTCATCGGCACCGATGTAGTTCAGGCTGCCCGGCCGAATTTCCTGCAGACGTCGCGTGCTTTCCGTTGACGTTGCCGCACCAATGGCTTTTTGCACAGGATTCGACTTTGTCTTGACGAACCCCGCAAAGCAGGCTTCCACCTGAGCGGCGATGATTCCAGCTTCAGTCAGATCCTTGCCGTCCTTCGCCCGATTGAGTGCCCGAGTCATCCACGGTAGGCCGCGAGATTGACCAGCAAACCACTCGACGAACGTGTGAAGCACTCGCCACGCTGGGATCAGCTCGTACTCGAGGCTGAATTCTTTGTTGTCCGCTGGATGGTTTTTGCGGATGTAGTACCCAATGATTTCGCCGTTCTTGCCGTTCTGCCGACGGTATTTGATGCCCATTCGAACCGACGGGTCATTTAGAAACTCTGGCGGCGTTTCAACGCGATCGGCATCCACCACTTCAAGGCAAAGCGGAATAGGCGAATCTTCGGAAGCAACGTCGCTCATCACAACAAACGATTCGCCATCTGAGTCTATACAGCGACATGCCAGCGAGATTTTTTCCCACAGCGAATGCTTTCGAGTTCGGCAGGCAATTGGTTCCCATTGCTCATACGCCTCCTCAAGCGAAACATTGAACGCCTTTGCGTCATCAGCACTCAACACACCAGCCCGCTCTCTGACGCGAGCCTGAACCATGAATCCAGTGCCGACAACGTGCTCAGTCCGGCTGTCAATCGCTCCGCCGACAAAGTCGTTGCGGTACAGCTCGCGGCTTCTCTGTCTGGCCGTTTCAAGGTCTTCTTCTAGGAAAGCGTCGGTTGACAGGCGAGATGCCAGCCATTTGCCTTCGCGGTGTCGATCTGATTCCGCAGACTCCAAAGCCCTGGCAAAATACTTCTCGGAGACTTCAATCTGGCGACGCGCAGCGATTCGCTGAGCACCCCAGACGGGAGCCACGGCAGAAATCGCTGAGTCGAGGAATCCAGTCAGGCTCATGATCGCACCAGTTTCACGTAATTGGTGGCCATACCTTGCTCTGACGAGATCCGGCTTTCCAGCCAGTCGATTGTGTCTCGCATTGCTGGGAGTGACGCCGCTGTGTAGGTGCGTCCTGCGATCTGATAACTCTGGCCAGTCGCCGCAATCTGCGCAACGCCTTCACGGTACAACGCCAGGAGTTCGGCGTCGGTGTAGGTGTTTGCGGTTGTGACTTTTGTTGCCATGCCGCCAAAAGTAGCGGGGGGCAGTGGCAACAATCAACGCGAAGGTTGATGTGCGGTCCTATGTGGTAGGAGACGAAAAAAGGCGACCGAGTTTCCTCAGTCGCCTTTGCCCTTGCCTTACACTGCCACGCCGCGCC
>JACCDR011130735.1_pt1 | contig 14073 bp, 12 predicted proteins | sample 7446431 | NCBI WGS metagenome assembly JACCDR01 (sample SAMN15323443, study PRJNA562643) | freshwater metagenome | isolation source: river surface water | place: USA:Blue River Watershed | collected 2017-08-17 | reverse complement strand
GATTGACGAAGAGGAGATTAAGAAGCTTCCCGAGTGTGCTAAGTGGCGCGTTCGTGAATTCTTGGGGTTAGAAGAAGAAAAACGTAATGAGCTTAAGGTTAGGCGTAAAGTAATGACTGTACTTTACCAGTACATAAGTACTTTAGGGTCCTGGCTTGAGGCCGGAATGAAGTATATCTGATTCTACCCTCATGCCAATGAAAAAGAGCGACGTCTTGTCGCTCTTTGTTTTTTATGCCAGGGATCTTTTCTCCTAGGCTCTTTACGGACCTTCCACTGTTGCTTCTGCCCTTTGTGGGAAAACATTGGATAGAAGTCATAGTCCTCGATCCGATGACCGAACAGTTTGAGCAACAAATCCTCACTGATTTGTTGATTCGTTCTGGCGAATGAGACATTGATGACTGGAACCGACAAGTCTTTCGCGCAAGGATGCTTGGTTAAGTACCTCGCCGCCGCCGTTTCTGATGTAACCAGCTTGATCGGTACTCGCTTTACTTTAAGTCGTGGATACCTTGTTTTTATATAGGCTACGCATTCTGTCCCACACTTTCTGTGGGTTGGCGCAGCAACAGTTACTCCAAGTAGCCACGATACTCCTTTGAAGTGGTGACTATTTAGGATTTCTTCCAGTCTAAGGTACTTTGGTAACAACCTCCAATCAAAGTTATTCATGTGTCCTCCGGGGGTAATGCTTCCGGTTTATGTTCCAGATATTAAAGTTACAGGATATTTGGTAAGAGTCAAGAGTACTCTACGACTAGAGGGTTGTGTGTCAGAATGGTAGTGTATAATATCGTTATGGAGAGTAAAGATTTACTTAGTATCCTCCTTACCTTTCTGTTGGGTATTTTTGTCGGTGCCTATGCCTATTTGTATATAATGAATGGACCAAAAAAAGAGGTAGATGAGCTAGAGGTGGTTAAAAATGAGTTTGCGATTGTTGGTGAGAGTTATGGTGCTTGTGAAGCGCTCGATAATTGTTTTGCTTTTCGTCTTGATCAGAATGGTGAGTATATTGTGCAGTATGATGGGGGAGGTTTAGGTTATCGCGAAGAGGTTAGTAGTCTACCAGGTAAATTAGTTAGAGAATTTAGTCAGGAAGTCTTCACTACCGAATCCTTAAAAAGGCAGTCTCGCGCCCCCTTGTCTGCCAGTTGTTACTTCGGTAACAACGAGACGAATTATAAGTTTCGAATCACCAAAGGTGGTGATGATTACCATCTCGATACTTGCCTTACTGATATAGACTACGAAGGGGACGATTGGTACTTATTGTCTAAGTTATGGAATCATATATCGCTTAGTTTGTAGGTATGGATAATTTTTTTAACAGAATAATCATAATTCTATTTCTCTGTCTGGTGTTTAGTGATCGGTTGCTGGCTTTTTCGCCACAAACGCACAATACCGAACAACCTTACGAAGAACAGGTAATTGATGGCGACTACCGCTTTTTGGCCCACTACTTAGGTGAACTTAAGGGTGACCCTCATATGTATGAATTTAGTACTGGTCAAGAAGATGAATTGGTGCTAAATCTCTGGCAGAAACCAGGAGAAAAAGAGATCCCTTTTTCACTTATTGTGGTGCGGTTAAACGAAGAAAGGGGGGTAACTGAAGTTGGTCGACTAAAGGGATCAGAGGCCATGTGGGAGGAATTCTTTGATCCGACCATTGGGGTAAGTTTGTTGCGTAGTTCTGATTTTAAAGCACAACTAAAACCAGGAATTTATCGTGTTGAAGTGAGTACCCCTGCTAATGAGGGTCGCTACCTTTTGCAATTAGGAAAGGAAGAAAGAGAGTATGGGTACTTCACAACTTTGGCCGGAGTAAGGGAAATACAAAGCTTTTTTGGTTTTTCTAGCTTTTCCATTTTTGCCTCTTCATTGGTTATGTATCCGCTAGGTCTGATGTTACTTGTTGTGTTGGCCTATGTCACTTGGCGCTTGCGGCGACGTATTTCCCATGCTTAAATTTATAATTATTATTGTTTCTCTAGGAGTTTTGTATTGGTATGCTAATCTGGCTTTCCAAGGCAATCTTTAACTATGGGTTGGTTCGTGTATATACTGAAGTGTTCTGATGGTACTTTGTATACAGGGATGACTAATAATCTGGAAGAGAGAATCAAGAGACATAATGCAGGTAGAGGAGCTAAATACACTAAAGCACGTCGGCCAGTCCAGTTGGTCTATTATGAGGAAAGTGCTAGTCGCGGTGGTGCTCTAAAGCGCGAAGCAGAGATTAAAAGATTAAAAAGAAAGAGGAAGCTCGGTATGTTGTTTGTAAGATTTAAGTGATGGTGTTGACGTATCCTACAGAGACAGCTATATTTCCTAAGGATTAACCACAGCACAGAGAGTTGAGATGAAGAAACAAGATTTTGGCGACGTTTTTTCGGACGTCGAACTCCTGAACACTGACTTGAGAGATTCTATTAATAGACATACTAGTGAAATGGAGTTGAAAGCCGTAGTTGAGGAGACTGTAGCGAGGGGCGCTCTTGCGCGAAGAAAGCGAAGAATAAAAAAGGCGCACAAAGGTTTGAGCGCACTCATCAAGTTCTGTTCAGACACCAGAATTAGAGAAATGTATGAACTGCTTGGACAGCTACATCAGGAAGCAGGTCTAGTTCTTTTTTCGCTGGTCGATACTCTAACCGTAGCTACCGATCAGTTCCCGGATGACGAAGTTTTTCATAGGTGGATTTCCTGTGAGTCTACTGTTGATGAAATTCACTTTTCCGTTCGACACGAGGGTGGTTTCCCAAGCAATCTGGAAGCGACTATCTATCTTAAAGAAAGTAGCTTTATTGAATGTTCGTTTTCTAACGAGGAGTTGCAACGAATCTCAGTAGAAGATTTCTTGAATCTTATCTATGTTGATGAAAAAACCAATCTCTTTTCTGAGCATGAAGTGGCTAAGTCGAAGGAATGGCGTGGTATGATCTTTCAGTTCCTGGAGGATTGTAGTCAGCCGGTGAAGTTTCAAAGACACATGCGAGTCGCATTGGCCAAGATGAGAGATGCTCTACTCTGATGAGTTATGACTCTGGTTCACACCAGAGTCTTTTCCTGTTATTGTTATGGACAAAACCACCTTTTTAGGGTAGGATCGGGGGCACTGGACGCGTAGAACTCGAAGACAAGTAACCTTTTTATCACGCTTGTTATCGCGACTTATTTATTTTGTTATGGAAATTAGAAATATTGCAATCATTGCTCACGTAGACCACGGTAAGACAACCTTAACCGATGCACTCATGGAACAGACTGGTGCTCGTGAGGGCGATTCGTCGATGGATAGTAACGCTCTAGAGAAGGAGCGTGGTATCACTATCTATGCCAAAAATACTTCGGTGGAATACAAGGGTACGAAAATAAATATTGTTGATACGCCTGGTCACGCCGACTTCGGGTCGGAAGTGGAGCGTGTTCTACGCTCAATTGACTGTGTACTTCTAGTGGTTGACGCTCAGGAAGGGCCGATGCCACAGACCCGCTTTGTTTTAAAGAAATCACTTGAACTTGGCCTTAAGCCAATTGTAGTTATAAATAAGATTGATAAGCCAGCTGCTGATCCGGCTCGTACCGAAGAACAGGTTCTTGAATTGTTCTTGGAATTAGGGGCAAGTGATGAGCAGTCAAGCTTCCCAGTGGTTTATGCCATTGGCCGAGAAGGGGTCGCTAAGCGAAAAATGGCAGATGAATTTAAAGATTTGTCGCCACTTCTAGATGTGGTTCTTGAGCATGTTCCGGCTGCTCGCGCTACAGTGGCGGGGGAGGCTTTGCGAGCTCAGGTTTTTAACTTAGGTTACGATAACTTCTTAGGTCGTTTGGCGATTGCCCGCATCTACGAAGGAGAAGTAGTAGCCAACCAAAATCTATTTGTAAAACATGAAGGGGAAGAAATGCGAAAAGGTAAAATAGTTAAGTTGTTTACCTTTAAAGGGATTGCTAAAAATGAAACTGCAAAGGCTGAGGCAGGAGATATCGTGATGATCGCTGGCTTCTCTGATATAAACATTGGTGACACGCTTACTAACGATGAGGGAGCTATACCACTACCGGCAATTGCTGTAGATGAACCAACAATCGCTTTGCAATTTATGCCTAACAACTCTCCTTTTGCTGGTCGTGAAGGAAAGTATGTAACCTCAAGACAAATAAAAGAGCGTCTAGAAAGGGAGCTCGAAATAAATGTTGGTTTGCAAGTAGACTTTAATCAAGGTGATAGTTTTGAAGTACGTGGTCGAGGGGAGATGCATATTGCAATTCTTCTTGAAAATATGCGTCGTGAAGGTTATGAGCTTTCGGTCTCACAGCCACAAGTAATCATAAAGGAGGAGGAAGGACAAAAAATGGAACCCTTTGAGGAGGTAACCATCGATATTCCAAATGAGTTCCAGGGAGCGGTTATTGAGCGCTTGGGCAATCGGGCTTTTATAATGAGTAATATGATGGTTCACGAGAATCAGGTGCGGTTGATGTTTGAAGGACCGACTCGAGGGCTTTTGGGGTATAAAAATCAGTTTATTGTTGATACGAAAGGTGAAGGTATCTTAGCTTCAAGAGTAATTGGTTTTAGACCGTATGCCGGAGAAATTAAGCGTCGACAAGTCGGTTCGATGATTTCGATGATACAAGGAAAAGCTCTTGGTTTTGCTCTTTTTGGTTTGCAAGATCGAGGACAACTATATATTGGACCAGGTACGGAGGTTTATGAAGGGATGGTGATCGGAAATACTAGTAAAGGAGAAGAGATGACAGTGAATCCAACCAAAGGTAAGCAGCTAACTAATATGAGGGCTAGCGGATCGGATGATGCGATTGTGCTAATAAATCCTAAGTTAGTTACTATTGAGACTGGTCTTGAGATTATGTCTGATGATGAATATTTGGAGATAACTCCCCAAAGTGTTCGGTTACGAAAGTCTAAATTAAAGGAGAGCGATAGAAAGCGGGATAAATAGTGCTAGGAAATAGTGACTTCACAGAAGCCAATTTGTCATTGGTTTCGGGTTGTTTTGAGTGGAGTATGTTTGCAGACTATGTTTAACTTGCTAAAATAAGAAAAACTTATGAACGAATTTCCAAATACAGGACCAGCTCCCAAAAGTATTGAATCACTAAAGACTGAATACAAGACTCGTTTAGAGAATATATTAAATGCAAAGCTCACGGTTTATAATATCGATGACTTTGCCGATGTTGCCACTTTGGATACGATTTCTCTTCTTACGGATCTACATTCTGTTGTTTTGGAAAATCCTCAACTTCTTTCAGTTGATGATACCTTGGTGGGTAAGGACAGAGAAGATGCTATATTTAAACTTCTTGATCTCCCTGATATTGAAGAGGTACTTGGACAAATACAGGCTACGGCAGATATTGTTGCTGAAACTGAAAGTATTTTTCAAATAGAAAAAAGTGATATTGTTGTAACAGAAGCAAACAGTAATCATGTGAGAATAAGCGGTGAAGGGGGTAACTTTGAAGAGAAAAAAATGTTACCTCGACTTAAGCTTTTGCTCTACATTTTAAGATCAGACTTTGATGTGGATGTGAGTGATCCAGAACAAATAACTATCGTGGAGGGTAGGGTAACAAGCGAAATGATGAGAAAGACTCCCTATTTTCGCGTAAATGTACCAAGCTTAGAAAGAGTTGCGTATGTTTGTGATGAGGAGGGTAATGCAAGTTACGTGTTCGATACTTTAATATTGGAACAATCGGGAGTGAGTCAAGATGTGTTAGATACATATAGTAAAGATAAGAAGAATCAATTAATTCAGGATGCTCCGGGAGTGGGTGTTCGTTTGATTCAAAGTGATTCCTTGAGAGTTAGACTGGCAAAATATCTTTCTCAAGAGTTACCAAAGGTTATGGTGTCAAATGAGGATAAAGAAAGCGAATCTCCTGTTTCTGAGTTTAGAAAGAGAGTTCCTTTCCTAGGTGTCGAAGAATTCAAGATAGAAGTAGCAAACGAGTGGAATAAAGCTGTGGAAAGTAACGGTTTAGATATTAAAAACTTCGATGTTTGGTATAGGTCTGTGGCGGGGAATCATCCGGATTGGCCGCTGAATTATCGTACTGTATACAGGGAGGAAGGTTTAACCAGTAATGCGATTCTTACTGGTAGAGATCAGAGAGGGCCAAAAAGAAAAAGAGAAAGAACACCTTTTCCTAGCTTTGATCAATATAAATCTGAAGTGTTAAAGGCATGGCAACAAATGAGTGCAGAAGAACAGTCTGACGTAACATCAGTAATACGCTGGTATAAGGAGCAGGTCCATACGCGACTCGACTGGCCCGTTACTCCGGAAGTTACTTACAAAGATAAGGGTTGGAAAAGTTATCCAGAACTTGTAGGAAGACAGCCACAAATGGGAAGACCTAAAAGAGATCAAAAAAAGGAGGAAGGTTCTGATTAACTTTTCTACTAGAAAAATTTACTTAGCTTTTTAAGATTGCTAAACTGAGCAGTAGATCCTTAGTCTCGGCGGCTGTGAGTTTACGGTATTGGTTGGGTTTTAAATTTCCTAATTTGATATTTACCACTCGGGTTCGTTTTAAGTTCTGTACTTGATAACCTAAGGCCGCGCACATCCGTCTAATTTGGTGCTTCTTGCCTTCGGTTAGGGTTAGTTCAAATTTCTTGTTGTCGGATTTTACTTCCTTCACTTTTGCTTTTTTGGTTCGATAACCTTCGATCTCTACTCCGTTTTGTAGTGCTCGCAGAAGAATAGGAGAGACTTTTTTGTCAACGGTCACCTCGTATTCCTTTTCGTTATTGTTCTTCGTGTCCAGAAGTGGTCCAGTTACGCGACCGTCATTGGTCAGGATAAGTAGACCTTCGGATTCTTTGTCTAAACGACCAACCGGAAAGATCCCCTGCAGGTTGTAGTCAGTTTTTAATCTAGTGGCAATATCTACTTCACCTTTGTCGGGGGAGTGGGCGATAATTCCTCGACCTTTGTAGTAGGCGAGGTAAATATACTTCTGTTTACTAGTGTCGACAGTTACTTCATCACTGTCACTAACTATTTGACCGATAACAGCTTTTTCACCGTTGACTTTTACTTTACCGGCTTGAATTAGTCGGTCGGCCTCCCTTCGGGGGGCGATTTTTTTGTCAGCTAAGTATTTGTTAATTCTCACCCCTGTTTTCATTTCCTCACTATGGCACGAAAAATAACTTTAATCAAGTTTGCATCTACTTTGCTATCTCAGTGACAAAGGATTCTAAACTATTCTCGTCTATCAATGCTAGTCTAACCTTCTTGTCTTTGTCGATAGTAAGGTAGGGTAGTTTAGTTACCCGTAAGGCGTATTCAATTTTGTCTTTAGGAATTTCGGCAACTAGTACGAAGGTGAAGATGTCGTTTTTACCCATGGGCAAGTAATACTTCTTATCTTTTAAGATAGCTTTGCTCGCTAGTAATACTTGGTTGGTTTTAAAGTCTTTCTTTTCCCCAAACCCATCTTCAAGGACGAAGTTTAGCTCATCACCAAGGGGGTTGTTGGTGTTGTTGGTTGTTATAGGTAGAGCCAGAATGCGGTTTAGGAAACCCATTTTAAATGAAACTGTATAGAGAACATAACTATCATTTAGTCGATAAGCGGTCGTTGTGGCAACTTCGTAGGCTGAAGCTGTGGGTGAATAAAGCAAAAAAGCAAAAAGGGCGAAGAAAAAATATTTAGTCATATGGAGACATTATATGCTAAGCGGTATGTTTTGTCTCTATCCCCAGTTGGTCTTAGAAAGCATCTACGGAGGCTTATAATATAAAGTGATAGTCACTCAGGAATACTAGCTTAATAAGTAAATTCCATGTTTAAAATTCATTGGGGCGGAGCAGTGTGTTTATTTGTAGTGGTCTTAGGACTAGGTCTACCGTACCTCTCCAGAGCCCTGACTGAAGAATTACTTACCGTTACTAGTGTAACGGTTGGCAATACTACGGAGTATCGCAGTGCTTTACTTGATGCCAGTTCATACGATAGTCTGTCGCTTAGTTTTGCTTTTGATGCCACGACTCTAGATTTTGGTCCGCCACAGGATAGTTTTGTCTATGGCTACAAAGTCGGTGGTATCGATCAGATCTTGGGGAGTTTCCTGGGCTTGGCGGGCGCTACCTCTTCAGAAGTTGGGGTAGTTAGTCTCGGTCTACCGAACGAGGCTTTGGTTTCTGATCTTCAAGTCTTTATTACGGTTACGGCAAATTCAACTCAGAGTAGTGATCGAGTAGTTGTAACTGATCTAAAGTTAACAGGCGTTAAGTCTGATCCTATTGATTTGTGTCCGAATCTAGATGGTGTACAGAGTACTATTCCTAGTGGATTCCACTTGGAGGGAATTGATTGTGTGCCTGATGTGGTAATTGTTGATGTCTGTTCTAATCTTGCTGGCGTACAGGAGTCCTTGCCAGCAGGCTACCAATCTACGACCGAAGGTATATGTACACCCCTTCCTCCAGTTGATCGTTGTGCAAACCTAGACGGGATACAAGAAACTGTACCAGATGGTTATCAGGTAACTGAGGGTGGAGTTTGTACCCTTATCCCATTAGCAGATTTGTGTCTGAACCTGCCAGGTAATCAAAGTTCGGTACCAGAAGGTTATGTTCAGAATGGTCTAAATTGTACTCCGTTAGTGGTTGATATTTGTCCTAATTTGTCAGATGTACAGATAACTATTCCTGACGGCTATGTATTAGTTGGAGCTGATTGCGTTTTGGTTCAGAATTCAGTTGATCGATGTCCAAATCTCCCTGATATACAGCTTGAGATACCTAATGGTTACGAAATTAAAGATGGTAGTTGCGTGGTAATAATCACAGACCCGGTCGATCTTTGTCCAAATCTACCAGGTGTGCAAGAGCTATTACCTAATGGTTACGAAAAATTAGGTTCCGGTGAGTGTGTACTGATTCCACTTGATATCTGTCTCAACCTGCCTGAGGTGCAACTAACTCTACCAGCTGGCTATTACCGAAACTCAGAGAATGAATGCATGCCAGTCATCATTGATGAAGATAAACCGAGAGGAGGGGGAGGTAGTGGTAACAAACATAAGAAGGGAACGAGAATCCAGAAGTATTACCACAAAAATGTTGCTTTTTGTCCGACTGGTTATGCAAAGTGGATTGATCAATTCCGAGAAAGTCACGTCTGGGTCGCTGATGATGTTTATCAAGAAGTCCTTTTAGTGGGTGGTCCCAAACCAGGACAAAGAAATCTAGATGGCGCTTACTACTTGAAAATTACCGGTCCTACCGAAGTGGGGGATCGTTATTTCCGCCGTTTCCATAAAATTGCTCATGTCTGTGTAAAGGGGTAATTGTTTGAATACAAGGACTTAATTCTACAAAATCACCACAGTGTCTTTCTTAAAGACCGATAGGTGGTGATGTTGGGGATGGGCTATTATAAATATGCAAGGTTTTTCCTAGGTTTTTTATTAGACCACTTAATATGAGTTTATCAAGGTATAGGCCTTGAAATTTTTCTAAAATGTGCTACGGTAGCCGGGAACGAGGTAGATTGATATTACCTTAAGTGTAACTACTAAACTACTGGTTATTTATTTGTAGGTTAATAAACCGATTATTTTTATTATGTTTAACAAAATTCAAGAGTTATTCACGCGGCATCGCAACCTTATTTTATACGGTTTGATTGGTGTTTCAGCGGTTGTGGTTGACTACTGTTTCTTCCTGATCTTTTATGATCTTTTAGGTATAGATTCAGTACTATCTACCATAATGTCGGTTGCAATTGCTACCGTCTATGCCTTTATCCCTAATGCGTATTTTAATTTCCGGACTAAGGATGTAATTCTGTCGCGTCTAGTTTCCTACTCAATAGTTAGCCTAATGGGAATGGTGTTGAGTGCCATTATTATCCGTGGTTTTGATCTCCTTGGTGTTGATTCTAACATCGGTAAAGCGATTTCAATTCCGCCGATTGTGGTTCTGCAGTATTTAGTTAATCGTAAATTTGCTTTTAAAGAGACTATGAATAGACAACCAATTGTTGAACAAATAACCAAGAACCCAAATCCAAAGAAAATCGCCGTTATTGGCGGAGGGTTTACTGGTCTAACTGCCGCTTACCGTTTGGCGCAGATGGGTCATAAAGTAGAAGTTTTTGAAGCGGAGGCGCATCTTGGCGGCTTGGTAGCTGGATTTGAGGTAGATGGTTTACCTCTAGAGAAGGCCTATCACTTCTTGTATAAGACTGATAAACACATCATTGGCCTTGCTAACGAAATCGGTATTGGGGACACTTTGAAGTTCTATCCAAGCTCAATTGCCATGTCTTACGGTGGGAAGTTGTATCCTTTTATGACGCCAATGCATCTCTTGCGTTTTACGCCACTTAGTTTTATTAATCGTATCCGAGCCGGAGTAATTGCGCTTTATCTTGGAAAAGAAACGGCCTGGAAGAAGTTCTCGGAAGTTACCGCTTATGCTTGGATGAAGAAATGGGCTGGTGAACAAGTAACCAAAATTATTTGGGAACCGGTTTTGCGTGGTAAGTTTTTCAACTACTTTGATCGTATTGCCATGTCCTATGTTTGGTCACGAGTCTATATCCGGGTTAATTCCAAGGATAAGGGTGACGTTACCGAAAAGCTTGGTTACTTTGCTGGCGGTTTTCAGACCTTCACCGCTCGATTGGTAGAAAAGGCTAAGGAATTAGGAGTAGAGTTTCATACTGGTGCCCGGGTTGACTATCTAAAAGAGACTGGTCGTGGTGCCGAGGTGTCTATTAATGGTGAAGTGAAGATGTATGACGCTTGTCTTTCGACTCTTCCTTCACCAACTTTCAAGCGTTTGATTGAAAACAAGAACGTCGTGACAGAAAATTACCTAAGAAAGCTTACGGCCGTTGACTACCTGGGAGCAGTCTTGATGGTCTTTACTACCAAAGATAAGTTTACCGACTACTATTGGCACAATGTGAATGATCTCGATCAGCCATTCTTGGTTCTTCTTAGTCTCTCAGCGCTTGTTGGTCCAGAAAATCTAAAAGGTAAGCATGTCTCATATATCGGAGCCTATGTGCCACATGATCACCAGTATTTTACGATGTCTGATGATGAAATTAAAGCTCTATGGATCAAAGGCGTGAAGCGAATTTTCCCCGACTTCGATGAAAGTAATATCACCAGTAGCAATATTTTCCGCTTCAAGAACGCTCAACACATAGTTGAGCCACATTACCAGGAAAAGATTTTGCCTTACCGCAGTGAGTTGCCACACTTATACCTCTCGAACTTCACCCAGATTTTCCCTGATGATCGCGGTACAAACTATGCGGTTGAAGAGGGAACAAAGGTAGCTAAACAAATCGACGCTGACCTGTCTAACAGAAATTAAGTATGAATTGGTGGAGGAAACAAAAGTTGGCTATAAAACCAGAAACACAAAACGACACCCTCATCCCATTGGATGAGGTGCGTTTGCGTTCGGAAGTTCCTTCTCCACAAGTATCGGTAATTCTGCCAACCTATAATGAGTCAGGGAACGTCCGTGAACTACTACGACAACTCAATTTTACTTTAGTCAGTGCCGGGTATACTTTTGAATTCATTTTCGTCGATGACAGTCGTGACCATACTCCCGAAGTGATCTTTACTGAGTCAGCCGAGTATCCCGGGTTAGTGACTTTTGTAAAACGCAGTGGAGTGAATGCCAAAACCGGTTTAACGATGGCCTTTCGTCGTGGGTTTATGGAAGCGCGGGGTGAGATGGTTGTTTGTATGGATACAGACCTTCAACATCCACCTCGGGTGATTCCTCAGCTACTTAAAGCTCTCCGAGACCAGTCAGTTGACGTTAGTATCGCTAGTCGTTACGCCAGAGGGGGGAGCGCTGAAGGGCTTGATGGTGCTTTTCGTAAGATCGTATCGAAGACCAGTACGGTGCTGGTTTGGCTTTTGATCCCTTCGACACGTGAGACAACTGATCCGATGACTGGCTTCTTTGCTTTTCGTCGAGAGTTGTTAAAAAAGATAAAGTTCTCTTCGGTTGGATTTAAGATTCTAGTAGAGCTGTTGTCTGGTTTGCGTCGACCGAAAGTAGTTGATGTACCGTTTGTCTTTGAGAAACGCAAAGAGGAGGTAAGTAAGGCGGTATTAAAACAAGGTTTTATTTTCTATCTTGATACCTTGCAGTTATTTATGACTGGTACTCGAGGGAGTGTGTTTGTACGTTTTGCGGTACTTGTATTCTTAGCCTCTGTGACCTATGGCTTACTACCTTTGTCGTTTGAAAACTATTCGGCATCTGAGGTGGGAGGGGATAATTTGGCGGTAGTGGCTGGGTCCGGATATGCTCTATCAGCTTTGAGTGATTTCGCATTATTAGCCTTGATTATTCTATTTTCGGTACCGATTTTTGCCTGGGCCTTTAACCGCTTCCATTATTTCAATCTTAGTCGCCAAAACGTGTTGGCCTGGATGATTTTTAATACTGGGGTGGTAACCATCTACTTCTATTTAGTCGCTAGTAGCACAAGTGATGCTGTGGGTGTGGTTTATCGGACTTTGGCGCTCTTAGCATCGTATATACTTAGCTTTGTGATTTTACGACCGTTTTGGCAGAAAGACTTTACTTCCCTTAAGAAACCGGAAAAGTGGTTTGGTCCATTTGCGCTAGTTTTCTTTGCGGTCATCATGCATAACTTCATTGACTTTGGGGTATGGTGGCAGTCGGCATTATTCTTCTTATATATTGGAGTAATTGCTCAAGGTCTCTTCGCTCTCTTTTTAATGATTTATGCGTGGGAAGACAAAAATAACACTCGCTCACCGATCCGTGACGAACATTTTCTACCGCCACGAAACTCCTTTACTGCCATAGTGCCTTGCAAACACGAGAAAAACACCATTGCTGACACAATCAGAGCTATGAATCGTCTTGATTACCCGGCACACCTGAAGCAAATCTTGGTGGTTATCCATGTTGATTCGGATGATGGTACGATTGGTGTAGTCGAAGAAACTATTAAGGAGATTGGCGCCGATAATATTGAATTAGTCACCTACAATGAAGCGCCGGTCAATAAACCGCACGGTCTAAACGCGGCCTTAGCCCGTTCCACTAAAGACTTTGTGGTGATTTTTGATGCTGAGGACGAGCCACACCATGACCTCTTTAAGGTGATGAACACAGCCATAATAGAATCGAGGGCTGATGTGGTGCAGAGTGGAGTACAGTTGATGAATTTTCATAGCAGTTGGTACTCGCTCTTTAATGTTCTCGAGTATTATTTCTGGTGGAAATCAAGTATGCACTTTTACGCCAAGAGTAAAGTTGTCCCTCTAGGTGGTGTTAGTGTATTCTTCCGTCGTGAACTTTTGAACCGAGTGGGTGGTTGGGATCTTACCTGTCTTACCGAAGATGCGGAAATTGGCCTTCGTCTCTCTGAAGCGGGAGCGAAAATGGCGATCTATTATGATGCTAAATATGCTACTCAGGAAGAAACGCCACCAACGGTTACCAGCTTTGTTAAGCAACGGACGCGCTGGGCACAAGGATTTCTACAGATCCTTACTCGAGGAGCTTTTATGCGTTTACCGACTTTGAAACAAAAGGTCTTGGCAGTCTATGTCTTGGCTTGGCCGATTATTATTCCGGTTGTTTTCCTGCTTTTACCCTTTGGTTTGATCTTGATGTTTACTATTTCGCTACCGCCACCACTGGCTATTCTCTCTAATGTTTCGTTATTGATTTACCTGGGATTCTTGGTGGTGTTACTGTTAGGATTCTTGGAATTTGTTAAAGACTATAGTTTGAAGTATCGCTGGTATCATTTACTCACTTTACTCGTAATGTTTTATCCGTATACCTTCCTTCTGACCGTCGCTAGTCTTAGAGCGATGTATCGTAACTTGGCGCAGATAACTGTCTGGGAGAAGACAGAGCATCTAAATACTCACCGTCAGGTCACGGTCGAGACACCAATCGAAGCGCCAGTAGTGGCAGAAATAAAATAATATGGCAATTAAACGATTTGTAGGGGTGATCAGAAAAGGATTAAGGGTTGTGCACGACAAGCG
>JACCDR011105714.1_pt1 | contig 14074 bp, 11 predicted proteins | sample 7446431 | NCBI WGS metagenome assembly JACCDR01 (sample SAMN15323443, study PRJNA562643) | freshwater metagenome | isolation source: river surface water | place: USA:Blue River Watershed | collected 2017-08-17 | reverse complement strand
ATAAATGATTTAATCAAGGAAATAAGAAAAGTGTTAATAGAGCATGATATAGAAAAGAATATAGAAATAGCGTTAGAGAAAGGTGATATATTAAAAAGGGATGAAAAATTGGGCGATATATATAAAAAACATAGAAATCAAAAAGACAAAATCTTGTATTTGTTAGTTACAACAGAAACAGGTATTTATGGATATTTAAAGTCTATAATAAGATATATAATGAAAATGATAAATGTTTAAACTAAATATTTTTAAATTTTAATTAAATTAATTTCTAGGTATATAAAAATGTCAAAAAGAGCAGTTTTAGTGGGGATAAATTACAAAAATACGGGAGCAGAATTACGAGGATGTATTGAAGATACGCATAATATAAGAGATTTTTTAATAAAGTATTGTGGATATAGAAAAGAAAATGTAGTGGTATTAACAGAAGAAGATGGTGAAATTCCAACTCGAAGAAATATTGAATTAAGAATAAGATGGTTAGTAAAAGATGCAAAAGCTGGAGACGTATTGTTTTTCCAGTATTCTGGGCATGGTACATTTGTAAATGATACGTCTAGTGATGAGTCTGATAGACGGGATGAAGTTATTATACCATTGGATTATTCTACAAGGGGTGTAATAACGGATGATCAATTATTTGATACATTGGTGAGTAGAGTACCAGAGGGAGCAACATTGTGGTCTATAATTGATTGTTGCCATGCAGGAACAATATTTGATCTAAAATACAATTACAAGTACACAGGAAAATACGAAAGTGGTAACATAAGAAGAGATATGCCATTTGTATCGCGAGAGTGGTCTAATCAATATAGTTTTTCTATAGAGCCATCAAAAAGTGTTAAAGGAAAAATTTGTTTATTTACTGGATCGATGGATGACGAGAAAGCAACTGATGCGTACATAGAAAGAAAATTCCAGGGAGCATTTACATATTGTTTGTTAGAATGTTTAGAAAAGCAATTAATAAGAAATGAGAAGGGAGAAATGTATTTCCCCAAGAATACTTTAAAATTAAGAGAAATGTTAAAGGAAATAAATTGCAGATTAGATATACATGAATACAAAGGGCAGAATTGTCAATTATCTGTTTCTGCTGATGAATTGTTAAGATTGACGTTTGATCCTTAATTATACGACTTCAATTATTGTAATCGTTTAAAACAAAAGATTATAATAGCTTTGCTAAATAAAAACAATGGAAAAAAAAGTACTAGGGATATTAGATACGATAAAAAAATCATTGATATCAAAAGAAGAAAACACAAGTAGAAAATATAGATTAGAAGCAATAAATGAATATGAAGAATTGTTAAAAGGGGTAGATATAACTGAATATTTATTAGTAGATTCAAACCCTGTATTTAGTAAGTCAAAATTATTGGAGAGTTATTTTAATATGGGTACGTTATATAAAATGGAAGGAGAATATGGTTTGAGTAAAAGAGATAACTTAGACGAATGTATAAAGGTATTAAGAAAGGGAATAAATTGTTTCAAAATGATGCTAAGAGTGCAGTTAGATGAAACCCGTGCAATTGAACAGATAGTAAGTACAATAACGATTATAATATATAATAAGCAACCCAATTGGGAAGAATGTATAATGTATTTACAGGAGGGTTTAGTATACGCATCAGCAAGTGATATATTACATTATAATTTAGGTTTTTGTTATCAAAAGATGTTGAAGCTAGAGGCATCTTTGATACATTATAGAATAAGTTTAAGGATAAGTGAAGACAATAAAAACAAATTAAATTGTTTGAACGGGATAGCTGGAATATATAAAAGTTTAAAGCAATGGCCAGAGGCGTTGCATTATTTAAAGATAGCTGAAAAAATAAAATCTGACGATCCAGATATATGTAATCAGTTAGGAATAGTATATACAGAGATGAGAAGAACAGATATATCAATGGAATATTATAAGAAAGCATTACAAAATACAGACAAAAGTTTTATAACTAACAATTCAAAAGTATTAGAGTCAGAAATATATTTAAACATGGGATTCATGTATAGTTATGATGGAGATAATTTTGAAAGTATAGAATGTTATAACAAATCTTTAGGAATAAACCCTAGATTTCCGTTGCCATTTCAGAATAAGATAATGAATTTGAATTACATATTTGATGAATTAGAATCAAGTTATATAACCAATCAACATAAATTAATAAATAAATTATATAAACGAACTAGACATTATAAAGAAAGACCTAAAAGACAAGGTAAAAGGACGATAGGTTTTATATCGGGAGATTTTATAGAACACCCTGTAAGTTTTTTCATAAGTACATTTTTACGGAATTATGACAAAGAAAGATTTGAGGTGATATGTTATTCAGAGTGTGTTATAAATACACGATTAATGAATGATGATATAAAATTTAAATTTATAAAAAATAAGACTGCTGTAGAAGTATCAGATATGATATATGAAGATGGGGTAGATATATTATTTGATTTAGCAGGACATACAGCATTTAATAGAATAGATGTATTTGCTCAAAAACCAGCTCGTGTGCAGATAAGTTATATAGGATATCCATTTACAACGGGTCTAGAAACAATGGATTATAGAGTAACTGATAGGATATGTGATAAAGAAGAGATATCAAGTAAGTATTATACAGAGAAATTATTATATATGAAAAATTGTTTTTTGTGTTATGATGCTGAGTTGGTGAACGGGAGAGAATGGAAAACTCCAGAATTAAGAAATCAGCCATTTTTAGAAAATGGGTATCTTACAATTGGATGTTTTAATAGATTAAATAAAATGACGAAAAAAGTGACAGAATTGTTTAATGAGATATTGTGTGAAAACCTGACTGTAAGATTTGTATTTAAGACAAAGGCATTATTAAATAAAAGTGTAATTAAGAAATTTTTAGATAGATTTAACGAAAAAGTGAGGGATAGAATTGATATATTAAATTGTACATTACATCATAGAGATCATTTGTTAGAGTATAATAAGATGGACATATCGATAGATACATTTCCGTATTCTGGTACGACGACGAGTTGTGAAAGTTTATATATGGGTGTACCAGTTTATAGTATATATGATAAGGAAACGTATTATCATGGTCAAAATGTGACGTGTAGTATATTAACAAATTCTAATTTAGATGAATATATATGCGAGAATAGAAATGAGTTAAAAAAAAAAATACGGGAGATAACAGAGAAAAAATCTAAATGGTGGAAGAATTTAAAAAGAGATACGCGTTATAAATTTTTAAATGGGAAGGTATGTAATAAAACGGAATACATGGAGAATTTCCAAGAGATGTTAATTAAACTTTAGGGATTTGACTTGTAAAATTTTCTGCTAATAATTTGTTTTCTGGTGTATTTTGTATAGCATTTTGAGAAAGCTCTGGTAAAGAATCTTTTAAGTTATCACTTGATTCTTTGAGTGCATTTTTAAGTTCGGCTATAATTTCTTTGAGAATAGTTTTAATTTCGTTTTTAGTGTCATCAATAGAAGTTTTAATTTTTTCAAACATTGTGAAATAAAGAATTAACATACTAATTGCACTAAAAATAAGTCCAACAGTCCAAATACCGATAGCTTGCGTGAATCCCCAGTCAATCGTTGTCATTATAATTAATTAAGAAAAAATTAATAATTATAATGAAGTAAAAAATGTTTTCTACAAACAGCTGCATATGTATCAGATTTACCAATGATAATATTTCCCTTAGATGATTGTTCAATTGGTATTTTCAGAGATGTGAAGCTTGCCAGAGTGCCATTTCTACAGTAAACGCAATACGCTTTAAGTTTGACGATTTCATCTGCGATGGCTATTAGAGAAACGATATGTCCTATAGGTTTCATGTTAAAGTCACTACTTAGACCGGAGACAATAAAGTATTTTCTAGAGTTTATTTGGTTATTGAAAAGTTGTTTATAGATGAAATCATATAGGTCATCAAAAAATTGTGCTTCATCGATAAGAACAACATCTGCTTGTTGATATAAATAATTATCATTTAGATCTGATAGATTTTCTAAACAGATTGCATTAATTTCTTTACCGTCATGTGTAGTGATTTTTTCGGAACTATATCTAATGGAGTCGAGTTTGTGATTTATAACAACTATATTATTTGTTATTTGTGAGAATCTTTTGTATTCTTCAATAAGAGCGTTGGATTTTCCAGAAAACATGGGTCCAATATACAATTTAAGAAAAGAAGATTGTAAGTTCATTAATGAATTAGATTAAGAAATAAATCAATTTTTATTTACATTAATAATACACTAGCTACAGATGAAGAAGATAAAATAATAATAGCGAAAAATATAATAATAATTAAGGGTAAGTTATTGTGACTACTATTATTATTGTCACTGTCGCTGAAAGATACCACAGTACCCCCAGGTGCGGGAGTGGGTAGAGGAGGAGGTGTGGGCGTTGGAAGTGTTGGTGGTTGGGTAGCACCAGGTTTAGGAGTAGATGGTAAACTATTTATTTCATTTCTGCAATTTTGTTGGAAATCACTAACATTGACATTTCCGAGATGAGAAATGACATCGTTAACCGCTTGTTGACAACAAACTACATTATTTGATATATTAGGACTGGGGGCGTTACCTGGATGAGAAACATGGGGGGGTCTGCCATTTCCTTCACGATTCATTCTGTCTCTTAAATCGGATTCAATTTTAGAAGAAGTTCTTTTGCATGCTCCATGCCATTGAGTCGGATTAATAAACCATGCACATGCCTTGTGCGCATTACCGTCTCCTTTAAAATGATACCAGCCTTTACCAAGATCATTTTCGCACCAATCATTATGTGTTTCGTGATGTACTCTATTCCAAGGGCCTGTGCAATCATTCCAGTGTTTAATTTCATTTTCTAGATCTCGTTTGATATTTTGATAACCAGAATAACGACCAGATAGATTATTCCAGTCGTTTATACTTGAAATAGATCTGTTATGATCATCTAATCTTCTAGTCCAATCTTCATATTGTTGTTTAGCAAAATCTACTTGACGATACAAAGGTGTCATATCTTCGCATTGTTCTTTGTACACTGCCATTAATGTATGTAGATAAAAAATATTTTGTATAGATAATATAAATGAAAAGTGTTTGGATTATTGTAGCGATTACTATATTAGTTATTTGTATTTTTATGAAAAAGCAAAATAAAGAGAAATTTACACAACAGAAACTAGAAGAAAAAATAAAAAAAGATTTAGTGCAATATTTTAATGCACCAGGTACTAAATTGTTTCATATATATACAGAATACGCGAATGGTATACCAATAGAGTATGGTAATTTGAAGATGTCAAAAACTTTTGAAAAGTTAAAAAACAAAACTAAAGTAACAGAAAAAGATATTGAAATTGAGATGAAGCCAATAGATACAAACGAGCACAACTCGTTAATTAAAAAATGAAATTAAATTCTAGAGATAGATGTAATGTTGTTGTCTAAAAATTTTGACAAAGATTTGGAAAAATTTAAAAGTTATATCATAACAGAAGGGTATGGAATAGAAGGCGAATTAACGGAATTTATAGAACCAGCCAGAAATAAATTAATGGCGTGGACAATAGAAGCATGTCGAAATGGTATAATCACAAAGAATGATGGACAATTAGTGGAAGAAAAGACTGAAATGAAAATATTAGTAGAAAAATATAAAAAATACAAAGAAAATAACAAACCTGGGAGAAAGAAAGTAGATAGACCTATGCATCGACTAGATGATATAGAAAAGATGTTAAATAAATTTAATTTAGAAGATAGTCTTGATATAACTGAAATAGTATTTAAAAGATCAAGAGAAGAATTGGTTTTTAAGAAAACTAAAAATAAATGGGGATTAAAGGTAGAAGAAGATGAATTAAAAGAAATAGTATTTTAAAATAATTTTATTAGTTAAATATAAATGAGTAAATATTTAAAAAATCTACAAGAATATGAAAACTATTTAAAAACTACAAAATCGAGTGAAAGTTTAAAAATAAGAAGCGAGGTAAATCAAGTAAGTAGAGAGATAAGAGACACAATATCTGGACAGTTATTAGAGACGGTAACAATAACATCAGATAAATTTAATGATTTAAAGTGTAAAAAATTGGAACTCGAGCATAATAAAACAATAGGTTCATTTGGATTACCACAAGAGAGAGGTATAAATTATGATTTAACAGAATATGATGATGGATCAGATGTGTATTATCCTTATTTATTTGGAAAGACATTAGCTCATAATGCAACGACTGGGTTTATATTAAAAGAAGATGGTGACAAATTAATAGAAGCGATTGAATTAAATACCTTAAGTGCATTACAAGCAGTTCCTAGGGCAACTGGTGCTAATAGAAAAATAGAAGGATTTTTTTGTAATCAGAGTATTCCAAATGAGGGTAAGATGCCGTTTAATATAACCATGAATGGATTTATAGAAGTGGATTCTGAGAGTCACATATTTGAAATGATGGAAGTATATGCGAAACAATTAGCAAGAGATATACCATTTGTGACATGGAGCAGTGATACAACTATAGGAAATCTAGTTACAGCATTAAATAATTACAATTCTTCGGCGATAACAGCTCCTATGGATAACGATGCTATAACAAGAAAACTACTATTCAGGGGCATTGGCCAAGACGAACAATACGGGCCTTATGTGTCTCAATTTTTATATCATTCATTTAGATATGGTAGTCAACCAGTAACACAACAATTTTATGAAGAAAGTAATTCAAATAATGGGTTATCAATGAGTGCGTGGTTAAATGTTCAACGAGGTATATCTGTAGAAAATACATCTACTGTAAATACAGCAGGTAGTAAATATGTATATAGTCCTAGAATGTTGGGTTCAATAGTACACAACGATCCATTTTATCAATTTTTCTATAATGCTGCGATGGTTGGTCTTCAAAAGGGTGTAACTGCTACAGGATTAAGTTTAGGATCTATAAATTCATCACCGTGGGTAGATGCAGGACCGCCAGTAGTATCGTTAATGGTAGCTGAAGTATGTTTAGGAGCTTTACAAGTGGCATGGTATCAAAAATACGGATTGAACTTGGGGATAAGACCTGAAGTGTTAGCACAAAGAATTACATTAGCATACAATAATAGTACATTAAGAACAAATGTTCCAAAGTTGTCTACAATAAAAACACAAGCAGATAAGGGAATAGATATATTAACAGGTATAAATGCGCAAAATATAGCTAATGGAGGAGAAGATTTAGGTGGACAAAATTATTATTTAAATACAATATTTAATGAAGGATCGCCAACACATCCAACTTTACCAGCTGGCCACGCAGTCGTGGCTGGAGCAGCTTCAACGGTGTTGAAATCCATATTTGTTACTCACGATACTGCTGGTAATAAATTACCATGGGTAGCAGGATCAAGAACGGCGGTTCAAGCTAATTCAGACGGAAGTGCATTAGTAAGTTATGCAGAATCAGATGCATCTTCGATGACAGTTGTAGGGGAGTTAAACAAATTAGCATCGAATATAGCATTAGGAAGAGATATGGCGGGAGTTCATTTTAGAGCAGATGGTGACATGGGAATTTTAAGTGGGGAGGAATATGCGATTTCGTTTATGCAGTCGAAAATAAAAGAGTTTGGATCAAGAGAAGCTGGATTATTTGGTGGATTTACGTTAGAAAAATTTGATGGTACGACAGTTTTGATAACTGAAGATGCTGTAACAAATATAGTCTAAATGCATCATCGTTTATAATTAAACATAATATAAATTATCTATTTTAAATTAAATTTATATTATGTATTGCTGTGCTATTGTTGACATGAACAAGAAAAATTTAAAGGTGTAGAGATGACATTGTTATTGAAGTGACTTAGTGGAAGATTAAAATCACAAACTGCTTCGCAATAACTTTGTTCATCGCGATGATTCCATGCTTTGCAGTTGTTTACACTAGGTAGAGTATTGCAGGGAAAGTCTAAAGTTTTCTTAGTAGGGGAGGTTTTTGTAAAGAAATGTAAGAGGGAGTTGTCTTGTGCTAATGGGAAATCTTTAAGTGGAAAATTTTGAAATGTTTCTTTTTTATATAAAAGCAAGAATGATATAAATATAAACACAATTATAAAAACGAGAGTAATATCCATTAATATAGAAATATAAAATTATTTTTCTCGTGATATAATAATGGGAGCTCAACAGTCAAAGACTGAAGTGACAAATAGAATATTACAAAAAGCTGTGACAAATGTTGCAGTATCAAATCAGAGTAGATGTGCATCTAATACTTTTACTAATCCTAAACAAGTTATAAGTAATATAAAAGGTTGTGGGAACGTTAATATACAAGACGTGACTCAAGATGTTAATTTAGCTGTGGAACCAGTTTGTATACAAAAAGTTGAAAATAGGCAACAATTTTTAGATCAAATAAAAAATGCAATACAGGAAGAAGTAAAAAAAGAAATGGAAGCTGGATTATTTACGTATCAGGGAACAGATACACAAATGGAGACGGATATAGAAAATATTATACAAACAGATATAAAATTGGATAATTTGAATGAATGTTTATCGCAACAGACGGCTAATCCAGAGCAAGCGATTAAAGATATAGGTGGTTGGACGGCTTCTGATTGTGTTGAAATGGCGAATGCTGGAATACCACCTGGTGACATAAATATAAGAAATATTAGTCAAACAGTAGCTATGCGAGGGGCGATGGAATGTATTTCTAAAAATGTAAATAAATCGGAGATAGTTAGAAAGTTAGAAACCGAAAAAAAGTTTACAGAAGATACAAAAATTAAAGGATGGGACCCTTTGGAGTGGTTGAATAATTTAAGTTTTGCAGTTGGTATAGGTAGTTGGATATGGGTTATATTGATAGCATTGCCTATTTTATTGTGTATATCTAGTAGTATAAGTAGTATGTTAAGTGGTGGTTCTGGGGGAGGAGGAACTACAACATTAGTAGATACAGGTGCATCTGCAGTAAATCAAATGATTCCATTGTTAATGGCTAGCATGTTAAAGAAGTAATTAGATAGTACATGCGCCACCAAAAATATTCATATACCCGCCAGCAGCTTGACAATAAACAAGTGTTATAGATTGCCCTGTGCAAGTAAATTTCAATTTTCCAGGAATAATATTATTACATGGGTTGCAAGGAAAAATGAGTTTACTAGAGCCTGAAGTACCAAAGTGGAGTATATATTCACTATTTGGGGCGATATATTCAGCGACGAAAATTTTCATACCTCCATCTACAATAGGTCCCATAGTACCTGTTGCGGTAAAGCTGCCTGTAGTTACACGAAACATACTAGTTACCAAGCTAGTCGATGGTGATCTATTTGGTAGAATGACGGAATCCATTGTATATCTTTCTTTGGACATGCTGAGAGTAGATAGAATATTAAGAGCAGTGAGATCTGCTTGAATTGTATTAGTAAGAGTAGTGAACCTCGCTGTGGAAGCTATATTAGAACCGATAGGTGTTGAATCGATAGCACCACCGTTAATATCGAATTGCGATCCGCTAATTGTTTGTGTATTGCCAGTTAACTCGCCACACAATGTAAATGCGGCTATTTCATCAGCGAAAAGTTTACGTGTTTGTATATCACCGAGAACGCAATCTGTGACAACTGAATTGACGATAGTTGCTTGTTCGCACATTTTAAAACGAAGATCTGTGCGATCTATACCAAAAAATGCATTTCGTATACCTAAACTTCCAGATGTAAGACCGACATTCCCACTGCTTGTCCAGTATTGAAATTTTACACCCATGTCAGTTGTGGGATCTATCATGGGTCCACTTTTAACAGTTCCATCATTTCCGGGTGTTGTGAGGGTAGGACCATTAATAGTAAAAGTTTTGGAATCTATTATGTCAGCTACAATGAAGTCGCCATTAGTTAGTGGCACGGCATTTGTATTTTGCAACGTAATAGAATCACCAATTGTAAAATAATGATCAACGATTACTTCAACCAAAACATTACCATTTGTGGATAAATTATTAGTGGTTACATTTGAAATAGGTAATATTTGTAATGTACCAAGGCATAATAGAGATTCGTTAAGTTCAAGGTCTATGTTAGTAGCAGTAATAGTTCCTATAATATTAATATCACCAGAAACATTGACATTAGAGCTGAGAATTTGAACGGCATCAAATCCTTTAATAAAAAGTTGTCCATCGCTCGAAAAAATACAATTATTTGTATCTCCACTAAATCCTATAGGGGTTCCTTCTGGTAGTAAAACACTAGAGTTAGTATTTAGGTTAAATACGACATCGCCTACAGAGTTAGTGATTTCTAAATTCCCATCTGTAGTACATGCAATGGATTTAGTACCAGATGAGTTGAAATATAGAGGAGATGAATTTCCCAGGTAAACACCGGATGTAGTTTCTAGAGAAATCGTATCAGATTTGAGGAGTAATTCGTTAGGAACGCATATATCTAAATTACCATTAGAAGATGCCAAAATAGAGCTAGTGCCAATTTGTAGGGATATATCCGATGGTATAATAACTGACTGACCTTGAGTAGGTGATAATAAAATATCACCAGAAGTAGTGCGTATAATAATATCACCCCCGGAGATTTCTTGTACACCTTGAATTATACCATTATCAAGTTGTATGTCGCTAGCGCAGATTGTATTAAATAAGACATCACCTACGTTTCCTGAAACAACTTCACCAGAAATAGATGCATTTGGAACAAATACAAATTTACCAATTGAATCATCAAAACCAAAAAATCCCGTATACATAGAACCTCCACTATTCCATAGGAATTCTATACCGCGATCTTTATTATCGTCAAGAGAATTTTGTCCAAGAGTGAGAATTGGGTCAGATATTCTAACATCTGTACTATTAATTCGTACACTGGATGAATTAGCAATTAGACTGGATTGTATAATAATATTATTACTAGATGAAACAGAAAGAGTCCCTGATGAGTTCATAGAAAATGATCCTAGAGATGAAAAATTAAAATTACTATTTTGCGGAATTGTAATACTTGAAGTGGTGACGTATATATTTTCTGAACTAATATTAAGATTTTGCGAAGCAAAAATGGTAAGCGAGTGATCACTGCATCCAGTAATGGTGTCTACATTTAAGATTGAGCCGCATGCTATATCTAATGTACCGATAGTAGTTAGTAAAATATTTTCTACGTTTAAATTTCCAAGTTCTATAGTACCTAATGTTCCTGTGATGGTTTCATTTGAGTTAGTTGCACTTTCGTAAAAAGTGAAGAATCCTGTATTGCTTTTCCATCCGAACCATCCTAGATGGGTTGTTGAAGCAGCAGTATTGTAATAAAAATATTCAATACCGCGATCTTTGTTATCTAGTGAAGTTAATTGGTTATCTGATATAGTAAGAATCGGGTCTTTAAAACGTACATCCTCGGTGCAAATATTAAGTAAACTATTTTGAGTGCCAGTGATAGTCATAGTATTAACTGACCAGGTTGTATAAGTGGATCTAACGTTTGTTGTGTCGTTTATAATGAAAAGTCTACCACCTGTAATGGAAGTAGTGAGAGAATTGATGACAAGTGCACCAGTGGAAAAGTTGGTGTTAGTCACATATGTTTCACCCATAGAGTTATTTACGATTTGGAAGTCTCCACCGAAAACGAGTGGGGTAGAGTCTGGAATGGTAACAACACTAGCTGCTGAGAGGTCTATGGAATCTAAATTTTTGAAAACAAACGAATTAGTATTATCACCTGTAAATACTATATCACCAGACGAGTTATAAACTATACTATTAGATGTATTATTGACATCTGTATTAAATACAAGTGGTGTAGTTTGTGGAATACGAATTTGTCCGTTAGTTGAATCAAGGATAATATCTCCAGAATTGCGAGTTTTCAGTGTAATATTTCCAGATGAAGAAGATATACAAACATCAGAGTTAGATAGTAAGTTTATAGTAGAATTACTGAGGAGATTAATACCGGATGAGTTACCAGAAATTGATTGTGTAGTGGAGCCAAAAATGAGAGGAGTGGAACTTGGAATTGCAACATTACCGGATGTAGTGTATAAGTTAATGTCGGATTTGGAAGTTAACGTAAGGTTACCATTAGTGTCGCTAGAAATAGAAGTATTATTATTACTTGTACCTGTAAATGTAACATGTGTTTCTTGTGGAATAATAATGGAGCCGAAGCTTCTAGTGGAAAGTTCTATATTGTTATCAGCAGTAAAAACGAGTGAATTACTAGTGTTTTGAATAATACCAGATCCAACAGTGCCAAAATTTAAGGGAACATTAGAATTTATTAATATTTCAGAACTTGCATCTAGATGGATTTGATTGTTTGCTTGGATATAAATATCTTCCTGGCTTTGAATAGTGAGATTATTAACTGTGCATGCTGTAATAAGATCAACTTCAAGAATTTGGCCACAATTCATATCGATAGTACCACCAGAAACGAGAATAATGTTTTGTAGAACTAAATCTTGAAGTTCGAGATTTCCCACATCACCTGTTATAATCTCATTATTATTAGTTGCTCGAAGAATCAGGGTAAAATTGTGTGAAGAGTTTTTCCAACCGAACCATCCGAGTGAATTTCTGCTAACGGAAGTGTCCCAATAGTAGAATTCGATACCTCTATCTTGTAGGTCTCCAGAATACGATATTCTATCAGAGAGTGTAATTATTGGGTCGTATACGCTAAGATTTGTCGTATTAATTTGGACCATAGAAAGGTTGTCTAATTGTAGGAGACTGGTACCTCTCATGAAAAACGATCCACCTGAATTTTGGAAAGTAAAAGCTCCATCACCAAAGTCTAATGTTGTAAGATTTGGTATTTTAATTTTGTTATCTGGCGGTATTTCGAAGCATATATCATTACAAGATGATATAACCAGAGCTTGAGTATTAGAGTATATATTATTGCATGTATCACCGAATGTGAGTTTTGTATTTTCTGGAATGGTAACGAGATTTTTAGAATCGAGAACTATATTATTTAGGTTTGTTCTTTGAAAGCAACCAGATGTAGAAGTAGTAGTAGATGCGGATGTTGTTTGGAGTCTGATTAGTGTATTGTTAACTATAGAGTCTACAATATGTGTACCATCAACGAGAGAGCTACCAGTAATTTGTATTGTATCGTTTGGTTTCAATCCATGAAAAACAGTAGAATTAACAAATATATTTCCACCTGTAATTTGTATAAGAGATATATTTCCTTTTGTGATATTTTTATCAGTTTGTATAGTGATGTCTCCATTTTGATTACAAAGAGTTTGGTCATTGAAAGTATTTAAGTTAAAAGAGCCATGACTAGAGAAAAGGTCAATATTCGTACCACCTACAAAGCTATAACCACCTGTGTTAAGTACGAAAGTAACGTTACCATGAGAACTTTGTTGGGATATTGGTCCTGTGACGAAGATTGTACCTATGCCGTTTTGTATGAGTCGTAGATCTCCATTATTAACAGCTGAACGAATGAAATCGTCACATATCGCTAAATCACCTATAGTAGCACATTCTTCAACTATAAGGAATGGATCTACATAGTAAATACCAGTATCTGGATTCCAGACAACTGATCCAGCTGTTGTACCAACGAAATTAATGCCATCTGTCGCGGTGAGTTCAGTAAAACAACCTGGTGCAGGAACATCTTTACCAATTGGTGTTGAATTGATAGTAGAGTTTATTATCTGAACGTTACTAAAAATTCCACCTTCAATTTGTCCAGTTACTTCTATATTTTCTATTTTTAAACTTTTAGAACTTAATTGATCAATATCACCAAAATCACCAGAAAGAATGCGCCCTTTTAATGCTTTTACTTTCCCTTTACTGTCGCTGGATGTATTGGAGAAGGGTGCGCTCATATTAAAAAAATAATTTAAAAAAAAAAGAGTAATTAATCGAACGAATGAGAAATCGAAAAACAATAGAAAACATAATAGAAATTTTCAAAGAACATAAGTGTGAATTGTTAAGTAAGAGTTATAAACCTAAACAAAAATTAAAATTTTTATGT
>JACCDR011669886.1_pt1 | contig 14075 bp, 25 predicted proteins | sample 7446431 | NCBI WGS metagenome assembly JACCDR01 (sample SAMN15323443, study PRJNA562643) | freshwater metagenome | isolation source: river surface water | place: USA:Blue River Watershed | collected 2017-08-17 | reverse complement strand
CCGTACGTCCTGCCGGGTCGGCGGTGGTGGCCTTGCTCCACAACTTCGTGCCGATGCCGAACCGCATGGCCGCGTTACGGAGGAAATCACCGATCAGTTCCTTCTCGGGGTCGCCCTTGCGCGCCTCGCACGTCCCCACGCCCACGATGGTCTTGCCCAACACGGTGAGCCTTCCCCACATGACGAGCCGGTTGCCCTCATGGGTGATGAGCGGGCCACCACTGGCGTCGAGGGCGAACGGTTCCCACGTCCACAGCGGGTCCACGTCGATCAGCGCGAGGGTCACTTCGGCGTGACCCATGTACGACAGGTTCGTACCACCCTTGGGGAGCGTGGCGAGCGTGGACGGGTCGGGGTTGCCGTACTTGTCGGGGACCATCGCCAGCAGGTCGCCAGCATCATGAAATGGAACGGACTCAGCCATCGTTCTCGTCCTTGGTGGTGATGGGGTGATGCACTCGGGGTACGCCACGCATGTCGAGTACGCGGTGGGCGTAGGCGAGGATGCGGAGGAGTTCGCGCTCTGTCTGAGTCATGCCGCCCTCCGAAACGTTCCGGGCTTGCGGTTGCCGACAAGGCAGCGAATGTGGCTGGCAAAGGCGACACGCCTGCGCTGCGCCGCCAGTACGTCGGCGAGGGTCGAGCGCGTCGGTTTGTGGATCGGACCGATGTGGCCGTTCTCTACCCACTCGCCGTACGCCCACGCCGCCTCGTCGGCCATCACCCGAAAGAAGCCACCGTCAGGAATGTCGGCCAGCACTTCGGGGCTGACGGCGATGGTCACGCCTTGCTTCCAAATGCTCATGCCGCCAACTCCTTCCGGCCGGCATCGGTGATCGCCCAACGGATCGCACGCGACCCGGTGTCCGACGTTCCGTAGGTGCCGGAGTTGCGGACCAAACCCATGCGGCAGAGCTCGCCGCGACGTACGCCGACGCTGGTCTGCTTGATCGGCCGGCCCAACGTCCGTGATGCCTGGTAGGCGAGGTCGAAGTCCGTCAGCGGACCCTTGCTCAACAGCTCGAGCACCACCCGATGTTCGTTGCGGACCTTGGCGGGGGTCTGTCGGGCAGCGGACTCGTGCGACGTGACGGGATCAGTCGCACGAGCCGCGCCCAGGTGATCGACGGGAACGATCACCGTGGTCTGTCCATCCTCGCGGGTCAGGTAGGACAGGCCGTTCTGTCGCCGGGTTTCGATCCAGCGATGACCGGAGTACGGGAGACGGATCATGCCGGCACGTCCCCTGCGATGAACTCCCGCGCCCACTTCGAGTCAGTGAAGTCGCCGTCCACCCGGACCCACACATGCCGTGAGTCCACGTCAGTGACCGTGTAGTGGCGGTACAGCGGACGAATGTGCTCACCCCATGAGGGTGCGTACACGTAGGCGAACCGGTCGCCCTTCTTCGGGTTCTGCGGGTCAGACATCGTCCACCTCCCGCTGCTTGCCGATGTCGGGGAGAATCCACTGACGCGGCCACCGCCACATCACGTCAGCCGGGTCCTCGTCGCGGTGAATCCACACGTAGTCATCCGAGACGCGCATGATGGTGTACGGGTGGGAGCCGTTGGTGCCGTGATAGATGTACTGGTCACCGGGGACCGGGCAGCGGGGGTCGGGACGGTAGATCACAGCAGCTCCTTTGCAAACAGGGATGGCTGTGCGTTCAGTTGCTCGAACCATCCGGCGATGCGGGGCACGTTCACGTCGGGGCCGAACGCCACAAACGTGCCGTCCACCGAGTCACAGCCCATGTCGTGAGCGATACGCAGCCGGCGGTACGAGTTCACGCGGCCCATGTGCGCCCACTTGCCCAGGCGGTTGGCCTCAGCCACGATCCGGTGGGCCGCTGCGCCGAGCTTGTAGGCGTCGTCACCGCCGATGAACACGGCGTCGCATTCATCCCACGGCACGTCCTGTACGTCGCACCCGTTCTGGCACACGAACGCAGGCCGGTAGCCCATCGTGCGGATCATCGGTGACCACTTCGGCCACAGCGCGAGGGTGGACGCGTGATCCCCCACCACATCGGGAACGACAGCAAACAGGCAGGTGCTGGCTGCGTGGGCGAACCGTTGCAACCAGCGCACCCACTTGTCGGGTTCCCAGTTGGCGTTGAAGCAGCCGTTGTCAGCTGCCCACACGCGTCCGCTGGCGTAATCGTAGCCCACGCCGGGGTTGCCCATGAGGCCGGTCGGAAGTGCGTCGAACATCTCGCGCACCTCAGGCTTCGCCGGAAGGGAGCCGGACAGGTACAGCACGGACAATCCAGACGACGAGGGCGCAGGCAGCGGTGACGACGGTCTTGCCGATCAACTGCCCCTGCCAGAACTGAGTGGAGCCGAACGCCAACTGCAGGAACACGAAGGTGTCAATGACAGCACCGACGACGCCTGACGCCAGGACTGCCAACGGCAGGTTGCGGCGAGAGAGCGGCGAGTACACCGCCAGGTCGGCCAGTTCCCCCAGGGCAAACGCAACGGCTGATGCGAACGCGATCGCGGGATTGATGACCCACGACAACGCGACACCCACTGCAATGGCAGCGAACGTCCAGCGCAGGCCGGCGAGGCGTTGCACTGCGTCGCGGGTGGCAAGGCCCAGCCCGATCAACAGCACGCCGGAGGGGGCCTGGAAGCCGAACCCCACCGGGATGGTGTGCGGTCCACCGGGAAACGCTTCGGTTCCCACGTTCGAGATGAACCAGTTAGCAAGCGGGATGGTTGCCAGGTACGCAACGAGCGCAACGACAGCTTGCGGCTTGAGGCGCATCACAGCTCACCCCTCGAACACACGGCGGCGATGAACGCCAGCGCAGTGATGCACAACAGCCATGCTCCGAGGCTCACAAGGTCACCCCTGCGCAGCGATGGTCGGTGATGGTCAAGCCGAACGCCTCGGCAAAGTTCAAGGCGTCCCGTTCAGAGCGGAAGTAGGCGACAGGCGTAATGGCTGCCTGGTAGTGGACTAGAGCGAACTGCTTGCGGATCGGATACTTGGCAATGCCGTAGGTTCCGAAACTTGGACGCAGTGCGATGGAGTCGGACGAGACCTGAACCCAGCTCACGAGCGCGCCACCTTTCGCATCAGTTCGTCCGCGAGTTCAGCTACGACCTTGGGCACCCACAACTGCCAGTAGTCCGGGTCGTTTGCCTGTGCGTGGCCTTGGGTGCGGTACGCCTTCGCCACCGTCACTGCCAAATGCAGAACCAGCTGGGCGTGTTCGGCGGTGGCCAGCGTGTGGTATTCAGCGTCACCCATTGGCCACGTCCGAGCGTCGAAGTAGGCGTTTGAACACGCCCGCAGAGCAGCTTCCATGTCCTCAAGTGAGGGGCGGATGACTGCCCCGGTGCCCACGGGGGAGTGAGCGGGCACCGGGGCGTCCGAGCCGACTGCAACACCGACGACGGGAGTGCCGGTGGAGTCAGGCTCAGAAGTGCAGTTCGGGCAGGGGTCGGTGGTGGGGGCGTTCGTGTAGCAGAACGCACAGAACGTGTCGCCCCATGCGGTCTCCACCGTGGCTTCACAGTCGCAGCGGTCGCAGGTCACAGCCGGCCCCTGTGCGGCTCGTCACGGAAGATGGCAGCGGACCAACGGCTCAACGTCGGGGAACGGTCACCGAAGAAGCCGAGGGCGAGCAGCAGGGCGCAGGGGACGAGAAGGGAGCCGACAGCCAGGACGACGTTCACGCCGCACGCCCCTTCGCCAGTGCTTCCACGTCGGAGCGGTGGAACAGGTAGGCACCGCGCAACCCGGGCAGCTTGTGGGCCGGCACGAGCTTGCCCGACGCCACCCAGCGGGTGATGGTCGAGGGCGATGCCTTGCCCAGCAGCTCCCGTGCTTGCGCCGTGTTCACCAGGTCGGTGTTGTCAACGGTTTGCATGGTGCAAATCGTTAGTCGCTCGCAAAACCTATGTCAACCCCCTAATCGTCAATGATCCGTCAAGGCATTGCGGAACGGCAAACGTTTGGCGCATACTGTCGCCATGGAAACCACCCACACAGTTAGCGCACCGAGCTTCCAACTGAAGCACCGCCTGCGACTCGCACTCGAAGCGTCAGGGGTCGAGAAGATCGACATGGCGAATGAGCTCGGCGTGTCCCGCCAGACCATCGACAACTACCTCAAGGGCCGCACGCCCTGCCCGCGCGGGTATCTGCGCGCGTGGGCCGACAAGTGCAGCATTCCCTTTGATTGGTTGGCTTTCGGAGACGCGGTTACCGGTTCCGATACCCACGGGGATTTTGCGAGCCAGGAATTTTCTGACATTGATTCACCATGGGCCGCGTAGTACAACTCACCCCCATGGGAGATGACGGACGGGACCTGATTGATGATTACGCCCGATACCAACGGGCACGGGGATTCTCCACTAGGACAATTCGACGACGGTCTACCACACTTCGCCAGTTTCGCGAGTTGTTGGCCCCCGCAGATTTTTCCGTCGCCACGGAGCGCGACGTTCAAGATTTCCTCTTGCGCTACCGCAACCCCCGCACCCGGCACGCCTATCGGAGCGACATTCGGAGCTTCTACACGTGGGCATTCAGGCGCAACATCTTGCCGACCGACCCCACCGTCCTCGTCGATCCCGTGAAGGTCCCCAAGTCACTCCCCCGCCCGGTGCCTGCTGGTTTGGTGGGCGGGTTGGTGCGCCACGCGCCGACGAACGAGCTCCGACTGATGGTCGCACTCGCCGCATACGCCGGCCTACGGGCGATGGAGATTGCCGCCATTGCGTCGGACGATGTTGACCTGGCCCACGACGTGCTGATCGTGCGGGATGGGAAGGGGCGTAAGGACCGGCTGATCCCGTTGCACCCAACGCTCCGCCATTTGCTCGAGCCGGAGGTGCAAATGCCGGGACAACTGTTCCAGGTAAACGCAGCAACGGTGTCACGGCGGATCGGTCGATACCTGAAAGCGTGTGGTCTGGATTCGTCCGCCCATCGGTTGCGTGCGACATTCGGGACCCAGTTGTCGGAGGTGTCAAACGGCAACATCGTGATGGTGCAACGCCTGATGGGTCACGAGTCCCCGACCACGACGATGGCCTACGTGGGGTGGGGTGGCGGTGAAGCGGCGGGGGTGGTTGCCACCATGTACGACGACTGCGCCTGAAAACGCAGCAACACCCCCCAGCCGAAGCTGAGGGGTGTGCGCTCATCTGTGGCCGAGGGCGGTGACCGACAGAGACCTAGAGATGCTTCACGGAACGAACCGCGCTACGTGGGATGGAGAACACCCCGGTGAACAGTTCCCCCATGCGGGACTGTGCCAACACGAGATGCGTAGGGGTCTTGTCCAACAGGTAGCCGATGGAGCGGACGTACGCGCGAGGGTCCACCGGGACCTCAACCCATTCGCCGGGGCCGTGATGCGCCGCGTCCGACCAACGAACCTCCACCCGTTTCATGCGAGCTCCGGAGGGAAGTCCAAAGCAACACCGGTCGCCCACGCGGACAAGCAGGTCCACGAACAGAAGTGGGCCTCCGTGAAACACGGGTCGTCGTCGTCGGGATCATCCGCGATGGCGTAGGTCACCTCAATGGGCGACGTGTCCACCACCTCCCCGCAGTCAGGTGCATCACAGGTGTAGGCGCGACTCATTCGGGGTCCCCCTCTAGACGCTTCACCCATGCCCACATGTCACGCTGTTGGTCCGGGGAGGCTGGCCGGCCGATCTGCCGAAGAAGGTCGGCCAGGTGGCGGGCCTCGCCGGCAGAGAGCTTCACGTGACCCTTACCCACCGCTGTACTCCTTGCCGTTCCACATTGCCCAGCCGTCATGGATCGCCACGTTGTGATACGTGAACATGCCGTCGCCCTCTTGGTAGTGGACGACCGCCACACCCTGCTGCCAGTCCTCCACGCGGGTGAGGGGCCTGCCGTCGAGGTCGGTCCCGCCCTTCGTGGAGGGCACAGCGCCATCGATGCGTGCGAGACAACCAGGGGACGCGGCCATGATCTCCTTGGCTCCGTCGCGGTCCTCGCGGGTGCGCGCCCCGTACTCGCGGCGGTGAATGTGGCCGTAGACGACCGACACCTTCTCGGTGTTCAGGTACTTGTGGGCGGTGCTGCCACCGCTGGCCACCTTGTCGCCGTGGATCACGCGCAGTCGGTCGTTGATCCAGAACGACGACGCGGGATAGCCGGGTAGGTACTCGACTCCGTACAGGTCGAAGTGGCACAGGTACGGGATGGACAGCACTGGCCACGACTCAGGGGCGTTGCCCTTGCGGAGCCCGTAGGCGGCGACGGCGTTGTCCAGGATGTAGTTGGGTAGCCGTTCCTCGTGGTTGCCTGCCAGCCACACGATGCGTGCGTTCGGTGCGGCGTCGCGCAGTTCGGCGCAGAGGGTGGCGAGCCGGTCGATTGACGCTTGGGTGGTGCGCTGGAACGCGGGCGTGGTGCGGTACTTGCCCAACTCCGCAGCGTCGAGGTTGTCGCCAACCAATACCACGAGATCGGGGTTCGTATCACGTACCACGGCAAGCGATACAGCGATGGCTTTCTCATCGTGGATCGGCTCGAGGTCGTTGGTCGTGGTGCGGAAGTAGCCCACCTGCATGTCGGGCAGGATCACGCACGTCTGCCAGCCGGTCGCCTTCTTCGGTGCCGCCTTGCGCGCCGGAAGTTTGACCACGGGCGCGGGTTCCACTACTGGCCACTGCGGACCATCGGCCCAGTGCGGCGAGAGTTGCACGCCCACGAGGTCCACCACTTCGGCTTCCCCATCGGCGTTCTTGTGGAACCCCTGCCAGAGATTCACCTTCGCTACGCGGCCCACGTCGTCCACGTCGATGCCGTTGCGCTCCAACAGCTCTGCAATCTTGCCGAGCGTGGAGGTGCGGGAAGGTGCGGTCTCGGCGTCGAGCGCGTTCTGCAGGTCACCCACAGCCGCAGTCGCCCTTGCGGTGACGGTTCAGCGAGAACGCCGAAACGTTCTCACTGATGCTCTTGAGTGCGCGACTGAGTGCGGCGGCGGTGACGTCCTTGTCCGCCAGTGCAGCGGAGAACGTCGCGAGGTCGTCGGGGCCGAGACGGTTGAGCGTGTAGGCCACCGAGCACTTGGGGCCAGGTGCTTTCATTTCGTGCGCGAGCGCATCAGCGAGTGACACAGGGTTCGCCCTCCTGCTTGTTGGGTTGGGGGGGGTCTGACCGAAGTCAGGTCGGCGGCACCAGGGATGCCGGCGAAATGGAGTCCTTCTGCGCGAAGGACGCGATGGAGGTCAGCACCGATGCGCCTGCTGCGAGTGCAGCGGTGACCAGTGCGGCCTTCCAGTCGAACCCGACGACGCTGCCCACGGGGAGTGCAGCGGCGAGGGTCTGTGCGAACGTCTTGATGCAGCGTTCGGCTGCATCGGCCAGGAAGCGGCGGGAGAACATGGGGGTGTCCTTTCAGGGGTCAGGCGATGAGTTCGCCCCACGCCGTCGCAGACGCAGCGGAGGCAGAGTTGACCTGCAGGGTCAGCGTCGCTGCGCTGGTCCCGGCCACAATGGTGGCGAAGATACGGTCGCTGTTGGAGACCTGGGCGGTAGTGCCGGCCTGCTGGGTCGGCGCGGAGACCCAGACGCCAAACACGACACCGGCAGCCGGGGTGACCGTCGCTCCCGCAGTACTCACAGTGGCGCGACTGCTCACCTGGGTGCCGGACGCTGCGATGATGAGCGTGGCATTTAGTGAGATCCATCCCTGCCACGTCCGGTTTGCCGGAATGGTGATAATGGTGGTCGAGGTCGTCGCGGTGCCGACCACCAGGTCAGCAGCCTTGGGCACACGCCGAGAATCGGGGTTCACGCTCATGATCCAGACTCCATTCGATCAAAACCGGGTGCAGGCAGTTCGCGCACGTACGCGATGGCCGAGATGGTGAGCGTCGGCGTGGAACCACCAGCGAGGTTCCACGCGATCTTGAGCCGCCAGGGGAACCCGCCACCGATGCGACGGAAGGTGGAGATGGGGGTTGCAACCACCGCCGTGGACACGTCCAGTGCGGTGGGCCATGCACCATCGGGCAGCATTGACGGGTTCTGCGCCGACTGGATCGTGAACCACGAATCCAGCGGTGAGGTGCCAGAGCCACCGAGGATGACTTCCTCTTGGTTGCCGCCGACGTGCGAGTGCCACACCTCAAACGACGGGGTGATGGTCGCCGTCGTCGGTGAGCCGGTGACCGATTCAACGGTCACCATCACCAGCGCATCTTCGATGTTGCGGGGCATCTCGGGCGTCACGAACGGTGAGGTCATGTTCGAGGTGGAGTAGCCCGACAGGAGGGGGATGGTGCGGATCATGAGAACGCCACCACCCGGCAGCGAGCGATTACAAGCTTTGCCTTGGACAGCTGGTTGCTCCGGTTGTCGATCTGGGCGTAGATGTTCAGACCCCCTTGAAATCCTGCGTCCGTGGCCTGCGCCGGGACGAGAGCGACCTTCTTCAGTTCGTTGGCGCGCGAGTTGGTGGACACGGACGGGTCGTAGCCGGTCTCCCCGACTGCGAGGCTGCCGAACCCGACGCCGTTGTGGCGCAGCCCCTCGAGCACCGCCGACGTTGCACCCGACACGCCGCCGCCCGTGAGGTCGAACACCTGCTCCGTGTACTGCCGCACCCACTTGCCGTAGTTCATCGCCACGCCGAGGTTCTCGTAGCCCGACACAGTGGGCGACGCCTTCTGGGAGCTCAAGTCGGTGATGTCGGTGTACGTGGGCGACGCAGCGTTGCCGGTGGTGAACTGCCACTTTCCGCCGTAGTAGGTCGTGTCGTTCTCATCGAAAATGCAGCAGCGCGCCATTGCAAGACTGCGGTTGGCATCCACTGGCTGCGCGCCAGCGGTGCCCCAGTCGGCGGTGTCGATACCGAACTCCGGGCCCTTCACGTAGTTGAACACCGACGCAACGGAACGGAACACCCGCAGGTACCACTCCCACTCGATGTACACCTTGTCCCACCCTGCGGGCCGGGTCAGGCGATGCAGTGCGGATGCCCCGAACATCTGCCCATTCGGGGACGCGGTGGACACGTCGGGTGAGATAAGTTCCAAGCCCTGCCCGTTGAACGACACCACGCCGTTCGGTGCGCCGCCGTTCATCAGTGGCACCCACGAGGGGAACCCAGTTCCGGCGTGGTCATGGAGCAACACCTGCCGGCGGGCAGGCGGAAACGTCCTGTCTGGCTTTACGGTTGCGTCGACTTCACCAACAACGAACGGCATCAGCTGACTCCTGTCACTTGGCCCGCGCTGTTGCGGGTGATGGTCTTGGTCAACCCTTCGCGGGTGATCGCCGTGATTCGTCCATCACTTGCGCGGGTGAAGGTTTCGTCCACGGCCGAGTCGGTCACCGACGTGACCACGCCGGAACTGTTGCGGGTCACGCTGATGGTCCCGTTGGCCCGAACGAACGCCGCCCCGTTGACGAGCGTGTTGATATCCAGCGACAGCGACGTGGAAGTAATCGCGAGGGCCACGCTGGACGACGTGGTGCCACCGATGCCGGCTTCCACCACCGACAACGTGCCCGCAATCCAATCGCGCGTGTTGCCCGACTTCGTGACCGACAGACGGTAGGAGTACACCCCTACCCCGAGTGCGGTGGTGTTCGCGTCCGTGAGCGTGAGCGTCACCTGACCATCCGTCGCGGCGGTGGTGAAGTCCGTCGCCTGCACGGTGCCGTCGCGGGCGATGATGTCGGTGGCGAGCGTCGCCCCGGTGGAGCTCCACGTCGAACCGTTCTCCGTCACCGCCAGTGTGAGCGTGAAGTCGTTACCGACCGTGCACACAAGGTTGCACGACGCGGGGAGTTGGGACACCGTAGCCATTCAGCCCTCTTTCGGGTCGGTGATGAAGTCCTCGAGCGCGGTCAGGCGCTTCTCGATGCGGTCCAACGCATCACGCAACGTGGACCCGCCGTTCTTCTCCATCTGCTGACGCGCCTCACGACGAGCCATCGCGGACTGATAACCGGCAAACGCCGAGATGGTGGCAGGCACAGCGATCAGCAGGCCGAGCAGCACCTGTGCGTCGGTCTGGGTCAGGACCGCGACGACGTTGCCGAACAGGTTGGCCGAGATCACTTCTTGACCGCCAGGAAGTCCACCGCGCCCCACGTCTGCGGGCCGACCACGCCGTCCTCCACCAGTCGGAAAGTGCGCTGCAGGTCACGGACACGCATGTCCGTCTGCATCCCGAACACACCGTCCACGACGATGTTGCCACCAGCCTTGAGGGCGATCACCCCTTGCAGGTAGCGCACGGCGTCACCGCGTGAACCGATGGACAGGCGGGGCTTGTTCTTGTTCAGTGGCCAGAGTCCCCACTGTCCCTTTGCCGGGTCGAACGGGGGAACACTCACGGGACCGCGATAGATGGCGAACGGGCGCAACACTTGGTTGGGGTCGATCACGCCGTGCGGGGTGGAGATGCCCGACTTCTGCAACACGTGGGCCTTGGGGTGGGTGCGTCGGAAGAACTTCCGCACGAGGTTCACAATGGCGTAGTAGCCCGACCAGCCCGCTGCGTTCGGTTGCCAGTAGACGATCCACTTGCCCGGTTCGGCTTTCTCCAACTCTGCGATCACGTCGTAGTCGCCGTACACCCCAACCGGGTACGGGGCACACGCAGCACGGAACGCCTTGAGATAGGCGAGGACCAGCGGCATGTTCGTCTTGGTGGCGTCGATGTCCACCGCCGCGAGGATCACTTCGGTGTTCGGGTAGTCCAACGCCTTCGCGTCGAGCTTCGCCAACAGCCCGTCCTCACGCCCACCGGGTGCACCCTTGAGGGGACGTTCCACGTTGCGCTCGAACACGAGCGTGACACCGAGCCCTGCCGCGAAGAACGCCGCCGCTTCGGCTTTGGTGAGGCACTTCGGGTTCGGCTTGCCGTCCTTGCGTCGCGACGGGTCATGGACCGAACCGTCCACATACCTCACCACGCCCCTATAGCGGGCAGCGCGGAGCCATGAAGCCATCCCTGCCGGCGTGGACCCAGGCTTGTAGTAGGCGAAGTCCGCGAGGAGTTCACCGGGGAGAACCGTGTACGTGTTACGCATCGGGGGTGCCCTTCTGTTATCGGGGGATCAGGAGAACGTGGTCGCCCAAGAGGCGTAGAACATCGGGGAGTAGACGAACCCACCCAACGCGTTGAGCGCACCACCCGAGTTCTGTGTCGCGTGCAACTCCACGTAGTCCCCGACCGACAGCGGGTAGAACGTGTGGATCGTGGCGCGCACGTCATCGGTGCCGCCGTTGTTGAGCAGCCGTGAAATGTGAATGTCCTGCGACCCGTTCAGAACGATCTTGATCTCCCGGTAGCCGGTCGCGTTCGCCGCGAACCGCACACACCCACCGATGTGGTACCAGCCGGCCCCATCGGTCGGGCAGGTGATGCGCGACGGGTTCACGCTCGTGGAGTGCATTCCGTTGTCGAACGCTTCCGTGTCGAACGTCAACGCGGCAGTGGTGCCCGACGTCAGGGAGATGTTCGCGGAGTTGTAGATCCGGCACCGGGGCGGGTTGGTGACCGCGTTGTGCTGCGCCGCCGTGATGCCGGCGGACGCGACGAATACACCTCGTGTCATGTGTGCTCCTTAGAAGCCGTAAACGCAGCCGTCGTCGTACGAATCGACGTCGAAGATCGCAATGTCCGGAGGCACCGGGGACGCCTGCACGGTGAGTTCCCACAGCGCGTTGGTGATGTCCCAGTCCATTTGCTCGAGGATGAGTTGGGTCGCCACCTGTGACCCCATGCCGGGAGGGGTGATCTCGAACGTCACCCGCTGACCGAGTTCCAACGCCAGCACCGAAGGCCACTGCGCCGGGTCGGTTTGCGGGACAGACGTCAACGGCAGGGACCGAACCTGGGGGTCCTTGCGCCACCCGACCAACCCATCCGCCATGTCCTGCGCCAGAGCTTCGGTCGCGAGGAACGTCGTCACGCTTGCGGACTGCTGCCCGTAGGCGGTCACGCTCGTCGCGTCGGTCGCCTGCCCATCACCTGCCGGACTGGTGACGGTGATGTCATTCCGTACGCGGGTGTCGTCGTAGTCGAACCCGACGTCCACGTAATCGGAATCCGAACCGTCATCGGAGAACGTGTGCTGCGACGTGTTCGCCGTCGTGTCGAGCTGATGGGAGTAGCGGGACAACAGGGTGACGGTGCCGGAACCCGACACGAAGAACCGACCCTGTTCCGTAGTGGCGACCTGCTGGGCGACGGACAGCGCGTTCGCGCCGGAGTTCCACGTCGCCAACGTTTCGCCGTACGTGTTCGTGGCGAGCGAACGGAGACCGGACGGCCACGCCGCCGCGTCCAACACTTCACCCATCACGGTGTCGGTGTCCACGCGGTAGGTGCCCGACCCCAACTCGTAGATGCGCTGCGCCTCAGCGGCAGAGATCACCGTGCCGTTCCATGACGCGACGTCCTGCAATGTCCCGGTGAAATCCAGGTGAGCGTTACTGCCGGTCTGCCCGATGAACGTCTCTTGCGATGACGTGGCGGGGTTGGCGTACACATACCCGGTCGTGGTGTTCGTGTCGTCCTGGCCGTCGATGTAGATGTTGATTCCGACGGCAGGGTCATGGGCGATCACGACGTGATGGATTGCGCCGTCGTTGATCGGGTTCATTGACCTTGCGGTGGAGAACGAACCAGGGATGTAGTCGGAGCCCTGATAGCGGACCAGCCCGGACGAGTCGACACCGATGACGAGGCTTGTGTATGAGGGGTCGTCCACGGAACTCAGAATCGCCATCCATACCGACGACGACGAACCTTCGGAGGTGGTCTGAATCCAGAACGAATACGACCCGCTGGTATCGGTCCCAGCGAACTGCATCGTCATCCGGCCCGACGTCAACACGATGGAGTCGGACTCCAACCCAGCCCCGAGCGAGGAGCCGGACGTGATGTTGCCGAACTGCCGCTGTGCGGACAGGCCGTTCACGACGTCGCGATACTGGTTGCCGTCGAACGTGCGGAGACAACGCGTCAACCCGCCGAGCGACTCCATGTAGGTCAGCACACGGTCAGGCAGGGACGTCTCGTTCAGCCGCGCGAACGCGTCGTAAGCAGTGATCGGCACAATGGCATCCGTCTTGCCCTGCGCGTACCTCTGCGGCCATCCCGTGATGAACCCACGGAACAGCACATAGTCCGTGCTCGAGTAGGTGGCAGTGATCCGCACCTGCTTACCGGGCAGTAGTTTCCCGTTGTACGTGGAGCCACTGTTCAGGGGTGAGAACTCCCCGTCCCGGTTGTCGAGCGTGAACGAGCACGAGCCGGCAGTGAACGTGTCCAACTCTGTCGGACGTCCACGACTGATGCGGACGGACCCGTCGCGCACCGAGCTGGTGACGTTCGTCCACGTCGGGCTGACCGTCAGGGGGTCGTCGTCGAACGCGATTTCCACCTTGAGCGTCGGGGTGTTCGCCACCTAGATCACCGCTCCCTGCTTGCGTCGCACGCCGTTCACGAGGTCGATCAGTTCACGCTCAGTCGGCAGGGTGCGGACATACAGCGCGAGGTTGATCGGGCTTCCACCGCTGCCCAGTGCCCGCTCCGTGCGCGATGCGTCCATGACCATCGCGTTGGCAGAAGGGACGATCAGTTCGGGGCCGCGCTCGCCCACGAGATACGGCACGTGCGCCGACACGGGGCCACCGTTCGCACGCTTACCACCCGCGCCAATCAGTGAACCACCCGCACCAACGGGCTTCACCGGAACCGTGATGACGTACCGCTGCAACTTCCCGAGTTCGGCGTACACCGTGTCCAGCGCGCCCCGGTCGATGAGGGTGAGCAGCCGAGTCTTCTTCTCGGTGGGGATGTTGTCCATCTCCATCACCATGTCGGCCATCTTCTTCTTGACGTCGCGAGCCTCGTCGCCCGTGTCGCCCAGCCCGTCGCGCAGTTCCCACATCGCCACCGACAGGTCTTCCCACGCCTGCGACTCGTCGATCCGCCCAATGAGATCGGCGTAGGCGTCGTTCATGTCCTTGGTGGCCTGCTCCACCGCACGCTGGGCTTCCTCGGCCTCCCACATGCGTTGAGCGTTCACCTTGTTGGCGT
>JACCDR010069994.1_pt1 | contig 14075 bp, 22 predicted proteins | sample 7446431 | NCBI WGS metagenome assembly JACCDR01 (sample SAMN15323443, study PRJNA562643) | freshwater metagenome | isolation source: river surface water | place: USA:Blue River Watershed | collected 2017-08-17 | reverse complement strand
GTCCACGTGCACAACAACGGATGCCTGATGGCCTTCCTGAAAATCTTCGTCTGCACGTTGATCCTGATCCTGCTCTGCCCATGGTATCCCATCCCCGGGTTCCTGCTGATGGGCCTCATCATCGCCGCCAAATGACCCAAGAACAGAAAGCCGCCCTCACCGACGAAGTCGAGGCCATGATGCACGCCAGCGACACCATCGGCAACGTAGGCCGCGCTATCGAAGCCGAAAACCGCGACGCCTCCGCGGTCCATGACCTGGTCGCCGCCCGAAACCACCTTGCCCTCGCGATCCGGTTCACGCAAAAAGCCGCCAACCTCTCCGCGTGATGGAACTCAACTTCCCCAACTGCAAGCACTGCGGGAAACCGCAGGGAAAGCACCTGGCCACGACGGGAGCCTGCCCTGTGCGGTCGTCCGCCCTAGGGGGCATCCGCTACCATAAGGCGAACCGCTACAGCCCGGCGAAGGCCCGCTCGCCGCTCTGCGCGAAATGCCGCAAGGCCAAGGACAACCACAAGGCCGGGACCTTCAACTGCCCGATGGGCCTGGCGCACAGGACGCTGGGATACACGCAATTCCACGCCGACCAGTTTTGGACCCCGCGCCAATGACCCCACGAGCCGAAAACGTCGTCAGCCAAACCGCCGAAATGGCCGAGGGCCTCGCCCGCGTCATCGCCCGCGAGAAGCTGCAAGCCAGCCCGCAGCGCGACGACGAAGTGGCCAGCGACCTGCAGCACGCCGAAGACCGGCTCCGTGAAGCCGCCGCATTTCTCAACTCCGCTCTCGAACGATGAAAACGCCAACGACACCACCAACCGACGAAACGGTTCGCACCTTCAAGCAGGCCACGCAATATCTCGACCTCCTGTTCGAGTCCAGCTACGGCCCGCGGGTCGGCTGGACCGTCGCCGTGTGGGACGCCTATCACGTCAAGCTGGGCCTGTTCTTCGCCTTTTTCTCGACCGTCCTCCCCGCGCCCGACGACACGTAAGGGCCTGCGGCGTCCGCCCTGCAAGAGATTCAGACATGATCCTCGCTGCATTACTCGCCGTCGGCCTCGCCCTTTCTTTTGACGCTCTGGAAGCCATCGAACGGTTCGACCCGTAAAACGCCCTTGCATTTGCATCCCCAGTGATGCACCCTATCACGCCCTACACCCTATGACTGACAACGAAACGCCATGGCAACCCATGAGCACCGCGCCGCAAAATGCGACCTGGTGCGAAGTCAAACTGCAAGACGGCACGCTGAAGCGCGCACACTGGGCCTCGAATCTCAGCGGCGAGGAACAACCGCCCTTTCAAGGCTGGTTTGAGGGCGAAAAGACCTGTTGGCAGATCGCCGAACCGGTCGAGTGGCGGCCCCCGGGACCGCTCGAATGGATGCCCGCCGACCGCGTCCACACCGTGAGGCCCACGCACTGGTTCGGGACGTTCTGGCTGCGGCTGGCCGATGGGGGCATCGTTTGCGGCCTGCACTTCGACAGCGAGGAATTCCATCGCCGCGCGCAGTCCAACACGGACGTCGAAACGGGCTGGTATCGGGTCGGCAACGTCGAGCCTGGCCAGCAACTCGAGGCCCCGGTCGAAATCGCACAGATCACGCAATGAGAGCGCAACCCGGGCCGCTCGAGGACGGCTACACGATCCCCGCTGAAAGGCCGCTGCGGAAATACACCCCACGGGTCCACCCGCCGTCTCCGTGGCTGCTGCTGGCGCAGAAGGCCACACACGGGCAATCCACCCTGGTTTCCGGCTACAACCTCGCCAACGCGCGCCGACAGGCCCGCGTCGCCGGGAAGCTGACCCGCCACCAGCGGGACGTTCAAGGCTGGTGGCGACTCTGGTATCTGGACCCATGAAGCGCCCCGCCCCCAAGAAAAACGCCCGCTGTGGCGGGTGCGGCAAGCGGCGCCCGCTCCTGATGCCGATTGGCGGAGCGCCAGGCTTCCCCATCATCACTTGGGACCTGCGATGCTGGCGCTGCCGCTGCCGCGAGGGCGAGTATCACCGCGGGCAATCCGATTCGAAATACTGGTGGCCTTTGGACGCCATTCGTCACGCCTCAACCATGACCCCCGAAATACTCCAGCTATGGCTGGACGCTGAACCATGACCGAACGACGCAGCTACGCGGGAGAACTCGAGTGGGCGATTGACCAAATCGGCGCCCGGAATCACGACCGCAATCGAAACCGGATGGCGCAAGTAAGCGCAGCGGTTCAGTATGGCCAACTGGTCGGCCTCGCCCGCCGCTCAAAGCGGCCCCTGCCGGAGCGCCCCAACCTGGACAAAGCGATATGAACTACCTTTCCGTCTGCTCCGGCATTTGCGCGCCGACGCTCGCCTGGTCCGCCCTGGGCTGGACCTGCGTCGGCTTCAGCGAGATTGACCCCTTCGCCTGCCTGGTGCTGAAGGAGCGCTACCCCACCATCCCCAACCTTGGCGACCTCACCCTGCATGAAAACTGGACCGTCGGATCAATTAACGCTCTCGTGGGAGGAACCCCATGCCAGCCCTTCAGCATCGCCGGACTGCGAGCCGGACTGGATGATCACCGTGGCCAACTGGCCCTTTCGTTTCTACAACTTGCTGCAAGACTGCGCCCCCGCTGGGTCGTTTGGGAGAACGTCCCCGGCGTTATGCAGAACGACGGAGGGCGGGCGTTTGGAACCCTGCTTGGGGGGCTGGAAAAACTCGGGTTTGGGTGGGCCTACCGAGTCCTGGACTCTCAGCACTTCGGCCTGGCCCAACAACGCAAGCGCGTGTTCGTTGTCGGATGTCTTGGAGGCTGGCGTCCTGCCGCAGCGGTTCTTTTTAACCGCGACGGCCTGTCGTGGGCTGCTCGACCGCGCAAGGGATCGAGGGCGCACGCTCCCGGCCACGCTCAGGCGGATTCTGGAATCGGCGTCGTGCCCTTCGACACCAACCAAATCACCAGCGCGGAAAACCGGAGCCGACCCGAAGACGGAAACCCCAGCCCCACACTCTGCGCAGAAGGAAAAGCCCCTGCGGTCGCCTACTCCGCATGGCGGGACCAAAGCGGCGAAGTCACCGCGGCGGAAACCGACGTCGCCCCCGCCCTCTGCGCCCGAAAGTCAAGCCGAGCTCTCTCTGCTACCGTCGTCGCCTACAACGTCCACTGGACCCGCGAAAGGGAAGGCAGGCTCGAGGCGCGCGAAGCCGACACCGCCGCCACCCTGACCGCCAGCGAGGGCGAGCGCACCGGCACGGGGACGAAGGTCGTCGCCTACGGCTTCCAGTCACGCATTGTCCGCAATGGCCGCGGGGACATGGGGGAAGTTGCCCACGCCCTCACCGCGGACGCAGGAGGCCAGAACGGCGATTCCCGGCCCCTGGTGGCCGTTTCCAGCGGCGTCACCATCCACGGCACCGACAAGACCCGCAAGGTCGCCAGCGAGGCGGACGTGCTCGTCAGCCTCACCACGAAGACGCCCGGGGGCATCGCCAACTCGTCCACGACCGCAGCTCTGACCGGCGACCGCATCCGGCGCCTGACTCCCGTCGAGTGCGAGCGGCTGCAAGGGTTCCCGGATCACTTCACCCTGGTTGAAGTCCCCGGCGCGCGGAAGCGCACCGGACGGGACCTGAAGGAAAGCATCGCCTACCTTGAGGCCCACGGCTGCCCGCCCGACCTCATCCCGCGCCTGGTGCATTGCCCGGACTCGCCCCGCTACCGCGTGCTGGGCAACTCGATTTCGGTCCCCGTCATCCGCTGGATCGGCGAGCGGATCGCCTTTGTTGATTCCACCCTATGAGCAAACCCGAAAAACCCTTCAAAGCCTGGAAGGCCCGCGGCGTGCGCTACCTCGCCGTGAAGGACGGCCACGCTTGGCAAATCATGGACGACACCGGCGCGCACTATGGCGTCTGGATCACGACACGCGCCTTCCGCAACGCCCGCGCATCCGACAAGGCCGGGGAGCCGATAGGCGTGGCTACCATCAGCATCTTTCCAGCATGAACCCGAAGACTCTCAAGCCCGGCCATGTCATCACGTGGCGCCGCACGTTCTACGACATGGGCAAGGTCACACCCGACCGCCGCCGCCTGGTCGAGCAATGGGAGGACGTCCAAGTGAAGTTTATGGCCTTTCTCGAGGGCCGCTGGATTGTCTTCCGCCGCCCCGGCTGCGGACCCATCATCGAGCATATTCGCGAATTCCCCTTCCTCGAACAGCCTCCGAAAAGATCCAAAAAGCATGAAGACCCTACAGCAACTCCTGACCCAAGTTAAAGGCGCGGGCTACGTCGTCCTGGGCGACAACTTCGACACGCGCAAGGGCGATGACCCGGACGCCTTCACGCACCGGCCTCCGTTCACGCTACGGGCGCGCAGGCACGGCAACCCCATCGCCCACCCGCTGAATGCGAAGTCCTACGCTGGGGCCGTGGGCGAGGCGTGGGACTTCCTCTGTGCGGCTGGCAATTCGCCGGTCGGCCTCGAGGCCCTCAAGGCCGAAGTGAAGGGCCTGGTCGAAAAGCACGGCTTCACGTGGGAAACCGGGGACCACGTTCTTTACCTTCACAACGGAACGGACGGGCGTCGCTGGCGACTCGAGAACCCTGACGCCATCCCGTGGCAGGCGATCAAAACGTGGATCATCCGGCAATGCGAGCCCCGCGTCCTGCGGGCGCGCGCCATGGACGCACTGGAAGGCCACCCGCTGACGTCGCTGCAATGGGCCGCGCGCGCCGTCGTCCTCGCCTTCGGGACCGGCGTCTGGCATCCTGCCAACCTGGTGGCCAATACCATGGACGAAGCCATCGAACACCTTTGGAACGTCCTCCTGGCCGACGTGGGATCACAGCAAGGCCCGGCCTATGACCGAAAGCAAGCCCTCGACCTCGCAACCGACATCGTGTTTTCCCTGCTCAACAACCCGTGGAGGAAGACCCATCACAACGCGACCCTGCAAATGTGGCTGACGCAATACATGCCCGAACTCGCCGAGCGCATGAAGGCGGTGGCCGCTGGCGACGGCGAGGCCCGGGAACTGTTCGGCCCGAAGGTCGAAAACGGCTGCAATCACATTGTCGGCCTGACGGAGGCCGGACGGCTGGTCCGCGCTAAAACGCTTGAAACCGCCCGGACCCTTTTCGCTCACTGCCCGCTCTGCGGCGCCGCAAATCCCGCATGAAGGCCGAACTCCTGGACTGGCTGCGCGGGAAGCTGAAGGAGGCCGAGAAGGCGGTCCTCGCGCGCGAGCAAATGGCCGAAACCGAACGCGGGGGCACGGAGGAAATCTGGCGCGCCGTGGCCAAGGCCACCGGACCCCCCTACCGCGGCAAAGCGGAGCGCGAGCGGTCCGCGCAAGCACAAGACCGCATCGCCGTGAAATGCCGGAGGGACCTGCGCATGTTCTACCTCACCATTGCCATCGTGGAGCGCAGCGAAGAACCTGCGAAAAACTCCGATTCAACCGAACAAGAAAACCCGCCCGTTTCTTCAACATGACCGAAGCCGATCCCAAGCCGCACCGCAATTTCCGCCAAGCCCTGAAGGACTCCCTCCCCTGGCCGGACACCCTCGCGCCGGAGGAACTCTACAGCCGACAGCACGACGACACCGACGGCGACGCCGCGGGCATCCTCGGGGTTATGTTCGACCATCAAGGGGACGCCTACGTCAGCATGGACGTCCCCCGCTGGCTGCGCTTCCGCACTGGGGAATTCGGCGGGGGCGGACGGTCCCCGCGCACCCGCGCGGCCCTCCTGGTCCTCGCTGACGCCATCCGGCTGGACAACCTCGAGAAGCCCGCTGACATCCGGGAGCCGAAGAAATGCAACCACGTCGTGGGCGTCGAGGACACGGACATGGGCGGGAGGATCGTCTTCGCCAGCGACACCGTCAGTGAGAAGGAGGCCGACGAATTCGGCGATGAATTCCACCGGCACGACTACTGCCCGGCTTGCGGATTCCCGCTGGACCGTGTTCACTACAACCGCACCCGCCCCGACAACCATGGATAAAGCCACCTTCAAAACCCGGGTCATCTTTTTTCGCGTTGCCCTCAACTGGCCAAGCGGGACCAACCGTGAGCACGTGCGGGATGCCACCTTCGCCGCGCTGGGGTCATGGTCGCGCGCAGACACGCACGACTTTCAGGAGGTGGACGCCGCCGACCCGAGGATCAACCTGTTCGTGAAGCATGGGCCGATGACCGCGGGCGACGGTCGAAACGGGGAAATGCACTGGTTCCCGCAGACCGACTTCGCGGAAATCCGGCTCAACCAAAACGCCCGCTTCAACCATCCCGGATTTTTCGGTCGCATCTTCGGGGGCCTGTTCTCGAAGGCCATAGACGCCGAAGCCCTGCTTGCGCATGAGATCGGCCACGCCCTGGGCCTCGACCATTCCGGCCCGACCGGCGTCATGTGGGAACACAACCTGACCAACCGGAAGCCCACGCGCGAGGAAATCGCCCGGCTGGACGCGCTCTATTGATTTTCCGCCGCCGAGGGGGCAATGATGCCCCATGGCGATTTCCGACGACCTACAGGACGAATGGACACAGCATCAGATTGACCTCCTGCGCGTGTCCGCGAGCCTGCGGAAGGACGTCGTCGAGGAACTCATCAAGCTGGAAAGCTACCTCACCACGGAACTGCAGGCCGCCGACCTGACGGTGAACAAGGCGTCCAAAATGGAAGCCCTGCTCAGCCAGACGCAGAAGCAAATCCAAGGGGCCTACACGCTCATCGGGTCGAACCATCAGAAGGACCTCCACAAGCTGGCGGACCTCGAGAGCAAGCAGGCCGTCAAAGTGACCAACGCGCAGATCGGCGCCGACGTCCTCACGGTGAAGCTGTCACCGAAGCAACTCGAGGCCCTGGTGGACGGGAAGCATATCTTCGGGGCGTCATCGAAAGACTGGTGGAACGGCCAGTCCGCGGACCTGCAAGCGAAGTTCGCCACCGCCATGCGTCAAGGCGTGCTCCTGGGCGAGTCCGTGGACGAACTGGCCAAGCGCGTGCGGGGCACGAAGGCCAACGGCTACAACGACGGCCTGATGGCGCTCAAGAAACGCGAGGCCGAAGCCCTGGTGCGGTCCAGCGTCATCAGCATCAGTAACGAAGCCCGCCTGCGCACCTACGAGGAAATGGGCGACGTCGCCAAGGGGATTCAGTGGGTCGCCACCCTCGACACCCGCACAACGGAAATCTGCCGCGCGCTGGACGGCAAGGCGTGGACCCTCAAGGACCGGAAGCCCATCGGCCACGACAAGAAATTCCCCGGACCGACGGCGCACTGGAACTGCCGGTCAACGCAGATCGTCGTGATGAAATCTTGGGACGAACTGTCCGGGAAAAAGCTGCCCTCCGTGGGCAATGAGGAACTGCAAGCGAAGATGGCCGAGAAGCTGAAGGCCAAGGGCTGGAGCGACGAAAAGATCGCGAAGGCCCTACCTGGGATGCGCGCCTCCATGGATGGCCAGACCGCCAAGGAAACCACCTTCAACGACTGGCTGAAGAGGAAGTCCGACGCCCAAGTCAACAAGATGCTGGGGCCTGGGCGCGCGGAACTCTGGAAGACGGGCAAACTGACCGTGTCGGACATGACCGACCAGAACAACCGGCCCCTCACGCTGAAGCAACTCGAGGCGAAGATCACGAAGGGCATCCCCGCCCCGGAGACGCTGGGCGTCCAATACCCGCCCTCCCGGCCGGCGGCGAAGTTCGACGGGAAGACCCCGGAACAGATCGCGCAGGAAGTCGCCGAGGCCCTCGCCGCTGAAGCCAAAGCCAAGGCCGCGGAAACCGCCGCCGCCTTCAGCGAGGCCGCCGCATACAAGTTCGTTGCGGGCAACCCCACCCCGCAAACGCTGGCCATGATTTCCAAGCTGGAACACGACGACCCCGCGGTCCTCGCCTTCCAGCAAAAGACCATCGCGGCGAAGGCCGAAAACGACGCATCGGACCTGCTGCTGGAATTCCAAAAGAAGTCCCCGCTGCACAAGCAGGCCGCCGACGAAGCCCTCAACGCTCGAGGCGAGCGTTTCGACACCAACGTGGCGCAACTGAAGCTGGCCACGAAGATCGCCAACGACCTGGCCGCGGCGGAAATCAACGGGCTGGCGACCGCGGGGAACCTGGTCGAGAAGGCCAAGGCAAAAGCCCTCATCAAGGCGGGCAAAACCACGCCGGAGGACCTGCAAAGCCTCAAGGCCGCGGTCGAGGAAAGCAAAGCCAACGCCGCCAAGAACGCCGCCCTGACCGGCGCGAAAAAGAACCTGGTGGCGGGGAAGAAACTCACCAGCAACCAGACGCTGGCCGTGGACGGCCTCGACCCGGACGAAGCGACCGCATTCCACGGGGAAGTCGAAACCCTCATCGAGGCCGCCAAGCTCAAGGCCGCTGCGGAAGCCGCTGCGAAAGCGGTCCCCGCGATGACCGGCCCCGACCTGAAGGTCGCCAACCTGGACGTTGTGCCCCCGAACGCCGGGACGCTGAAGCTCGAGACGGTCCTCCCCGGCTCGACAGCGCCCGGCCTCTACACCGACACCAGCACCGGGAAAAAGTGGGTCATCAAAAAGGCCAGCGGGACGTCACTCGCCCACGTCGAGAACGAAGCCATGGCGGACGCCATCTACCGGGCCGCGGGAATGAAGGTCCCCGCCTCCGTGATGATGGACTTCAACGGCCAGAAGGTGAAGGCCGCGGAGTATCTGACCAACACGCTGGACCTCGCGGGCGCAAAGGCCCTCAGCGGCCCCAAGGGCTGGGCGGACCTCAAGGCGAAGGCACAGTCCGGCTTCGTGATGGACGCCCTCATGGGGAACTGGGACGCCGTGGGGACCGGCAAGAACAACATGCTGGTCAACTACGACGACGGGGACAGCCTCTGGCGGATCGACAACGGCGGAGCGCTGGCCTACCGCGCCATGGGCGCGAAGAAAGACCCCAAGTGGATGGGGGCCGAAGTGAAGGAACTCAAAAGCCTGCTGGACCCGAAGATAAACAAGGACGCCGCGGAAGTTTACGCGGGCATCAGCAAGGCGGAAATCAACCGGCAGATCGCCGAGATTTCGAGCCGCAAAGCTGCCATCCTGGCCGCCGCCACCGACCCCGACGTCCGGGCCTTCCTTCAGAAGCGGATCGCCTGGCTGGAAGACCAGCTTCCGTCCGAAATGCGCGCCGTGGCCTCCACGCCCTCCGTCCTGCCCGTGGACGTGGCCGACCGCATCGCCAAGGCCCGCGCGGCTGGCTGGGCCGCACAGACCGACGGCCCGCAGATCGAGGACAACAACGTCCTGTTCTGGCGGGAGAGCCACGGGGGCGACGCCGTCACGCGCGCGAACCTGAAAGTCACAGCCGCGGGCAGCGAGGCTATCATCGAGAAGCTGAAAGCCGCGGGGGCTGACATGGGGGCCGCGTCGAGCACGAGCGCGCCGACGAAGCCCACGCACCCGGCGGACAACTACTGGACCAACCTGCAGATCGCCGCGAAGCATATCGGGGCGCACGCCAAAGACGGGGTTTACAACGCCGCGAAGCTCGACGCCCTGGCCAAGGCCAAAGCCGACCTTCAGAAGGTGAAGGGGTCGAAAACCCCCGGCATGAAGGAAATGGCCGAGCACTACCTCGAAATGATCGAGACGCTGGAAAAGGCCAAGGACGGGAAGACGACACCCTCGAAGTTCTTCAACCAGTTTGAATGGAAGCCCGCGGCGCCGGTCGCCGGTCCGGTCGTCACGCCCGCCGCTGCGCTGCCTGGCTGGTCCGTCAAGCGGTCCGACCAGTGGAACACCTACACCGCCACCCCTGACAAGGACGGCGTCCTGGTGCGCCAGACATCGCCGAACATGAACGTCAACGTCGGGCGGGGATGGGAAATGACGAAGGGCAACGTCACCGTTCGCTTTGCGGACTTCGACGGGAAGTCCGGCTCGAAAACCTACTGGGGCGTCGTGGAAGTCAGCGTCAAGGGCGACAGCGGCGGGCCTGGCGCGCAGCAAGCCATGGACGCCCTCTCCGAACTGGGCCTCGACACCACGCCCACGCCAAAGCCGTTTCAGGAACTGCTCTACCTCCACAAGGGGTTTTACCTCCACAACAAGCACACCAGCCCGGCGTATGCGGCCATCTACCACGACCCGGCCCTGCCTGTGGACGTCAAGATCTCAAAAATCAAGGACCTGGCGGAACGGGAATTCAACGTGAAGCTGCCCCGCACAGAGGCCGGATGGAATGAGGATTACAACCCGCTGGGGCGCACCGCGGCGGACGGCTCCGGCTACCGGTTTTTTGACCGCTGGGACATCCCCCGCTCGAAGATGGAAAAGGAAATGAAGAACTGGCAGTTGCACCATTCACTCTCCGGGTCCGCCTCCGATGTCGTCGGCTCCTTCCTCGACCGGAATCTTGTCACCACCACCTTTGACCGGATTCGGACGGGCGTCAGCGTCGGCCAGACCGGCGGGGCGTCGTCATCGGCGGACATGGGCACCGGCGGGGCGGTTCACTACTTTACGAACGTCGTCGGGGCCTCGAAGACCAACCCCGGCCTGCGCTTCAAGATTCGCAACCTCGCCCGGCTGGATGTCGTCAGCCACCACCGGGACACCTACGGGGCCTTCAGCGCCTACAGTGGCCGCGTCGCCACGGTGGACGAATACAAGCGGATGAACAAAGTCAGCATCACGCAGGACAACGCGCTCCTAAAAGGCGGGCTGAACTTCCTCGAGGAAATAGACCAGATCATTGTGCGCACGCCGGCAGAACGTAACGCCGTGCTTGCGGAATTCAAAAAACGGGGGATCGTAACGCTGCCCGATGGCCGGACGGTCGAGTCCATCGTGATCAAAAAGTGAAATCGAAACCTGCATTCATTGACGACGGAGCCGCGATTTACGAGGCTCCATCCCTGACGCCGGTCCCCCTGGTGGACCTCGGGGTCGTCAATGGCCGTGCCTGGCTGCTGTCGCCGGATGACAACTTCCGGTTCCTGCGGGACGCGAACCTCACCGAAAAGGTGGACGCTGGCGGGATCACCTTCACAGCACCGGACGGGACCGTGGCCTATTCGATTGTCCCCCTCCGGCTGTGCGAAGAACTCAGCGAGGGCGACGTCATGCAGACCATCCTGGAGGAACGCCGCCGGTTCGACGAAGGGCCTGCATCGGCATGGCTGGACGAACAGATCGAGGCCCTCAGTGAGGCCGACGCCGCGCAATTCGAGTGGGTCCCCCTGCCGTGACCGCAAATTTGCGGTAACGAGAAAATCCCTTGAATATTCGCGCTTGCATTTGCATCAGTAGTGATGCACACTAAGAAAGAAACCAACCACACCCTATGAAAAACCCGCACGTCATCCACCGGCACAAGCTCGAAGCGCCGAACACCCCGCAGGTCATCAACCTGGCCAAGGGCGCGCAAATCATCCAAGCCGCCCCACGCCTGAACGGCCTCAAGTTCGCGGGCGTCCAGTTTTGGGAGCGCCACGAAGACAGCGAAGCCCAAGAGGCCCGCGTCTTCGTCGTCGTCAACACCGGGGTTCCGTTCCCCGCCGACTCGACCGTCGCCGCCTGCATGGGGCCGATTACGCTGCTGGAACTCACGATGGCAGGCACCGACGAATGGAACGCCATGTATCCGCAGATTGTCGAGGCCCACGCTGAAGGGGACCTCCCACCCTTCAAAGTTTCCTGACTCCCCTCCCGGGCGGTTCCGGTCCCCGAGCGCATTCTCTGCCGGAGCCGCCCAACACCCTATTCCGATTATGTGGACCTTCACGACCAGAGGATTTTTCTCGACCGTTCTCAACGGCCAGCGGCCCGGCTACGTGCTGCTGCGCTTCCGCCACCCCCAGCACGCGCAGAACGTGCTGGCCTTCGCTTACGACCGCAGGCCCGGCAAGCGTCCGCCCATCGTGGAAACCCCGCAGGCGGACTACCGCTGGAAGTTCTCGCTCAAGCGCGAGCACTACGAAGACATGATGCAGCGATTCGCCGCGGAAATGGACTACACGAATTTCAAGGGGGCCTGCCATCACCTGGACGCCGACAACGAACTGATGGCCGTTTGGGGGGCTATGCTCCGGCTGCAACACAAGGTCCTCGACCGCAAGGTCCGCGCGGAGCGCGAGCGGGACCAACTGCCCCTTCCCTTGAACGGGTTCCGTGACCACGGGGCCTATCCGGGACCCGGAGAACAATGGACACCCGGCGAGGGCCGGAAACTGAGAAAGGCCGCCAAGCCATGAGCCTGCGTTTCGACGGTTTCCAAAACGGACTGGACGGCAAGCCTGCCCTTCAGCAATACACCATCGAGGACCCCGGCCAGCCCTGGAACGGGATGTCCGTATGGGTCCCTGTGAACCCAACGCAGGCCGACAAGGACGCCGCCGTCGCCCGCGCGAAAGCCCGCTGCAAATGAAAGCCACGCACTACCCGATCACCACCACCATTGACCCCAGCGACCCGGCGCCGGAGTCCGACATCACGACGGAAATCCACAAGGCCGCCGCTGACGTGGAAGACGCCGCCCACCGCATCCTCTGCCCCGGCGTCCCGCGCAGCGAGATCTGGCCAGCCATGGAAACGATCCTCGCCCGCGCGGCGGACCTGGTCATGCTCCTGCAGATCGTCAACCAGAACATGGTCCCCATCCGCCAGCCCATCGAACCCGCGGTCCGCGTCTCCGTGCTTGAATGGTGGATGGAAAAAAACACCGTCACCCGCGCCAGTCTCGAGAAGTGCATCGCGGAAAACACCGCCTACCGCCAAAAGTGATGGAACGCCCTATCCAAATGACCGAATTCCTGCCGCTGACGGTGGAAAAGGTCGTCCTTCACAACTTCCACGTGGCGCACTGTCACCCGTCGAACCGAGGGATGGAGTATGTGATGCGGCCCGGGGCGAACGGCAACCTGGGCGTGGCCTTCACGCTCTTTCGCGACAAGCTGGGCCCTCCCCTGCTCGACGTCTTGCGCCAGTATCGAATGCCGCGCGAGAGCACTATCAGCGTCACCCGCAACACCGTCGTGGACGACATCTTCGGCAACCTGCGAGAACAGGGGTTCGATTACGCCAGATTCACGTTTCCATCGCCAACAGGCCCGATGCCCGTCGTCTTCGCGGCGCGTCCGGTAATCATCGAAGAAATCAGCTACACTCTCACCCGCATGGGCATTCCCTGCCCGCTCCCGTAACATGGTCAAGACCTCCGAACACCTGGAACCCTACCGCCGCCGCGACTTCAGCGAAGGCCCGCCCAAAACGCCGAACGAACCGTCCGGCTTCGCTGGCACCCTTTACGGAATGTTCGTGATCCCCACCATCAAGAACAACCGCGGATGCTGGCACTTCCAGATTCGGTCCTCCCCCGGCGAGGACGAACTGGCCGTCGGCTGGGAGCATGTCAGCGTCCTCATGCGCAAGCCCGTCAGCAAGACGAAGGTCGTGGACCGCACGCCCTCCTGGGAGGAAATGTGCATCGTTCGTGAACTGTTTTGGGGGCCTGACGAATGCGTCGTCCAGTTCCACCCGAAGCATTCCGACTACGTGAACATTCACAAGCACGTCCTGCACCTGTGGAAAGCCACCGGCGTGGAATTCCCAACACCGCCCACCATCTGCGTCTGATGCCACACGCCAAAATCACGCCCCAAGTCCTGAACGTCCTCAAAAAGGCCACTATACGGGACGCCCATATCTACCTCCCCGAGCACCTGGAACGCTCGCTCTACGCCGCCGTGAACAAGGCCATTATGGCCGCGGGCGGGAAGTGGGACCGCAAAGCAAAGTCCCACGTGTTCCCGAACGGGGTCCCCGCCGACTTCCTGGTCCAAGCCGAGTCCGGCAAGGTCGAGGACAAGACCGTCACCCGCCAAGCCTACTATACGCCCGCCTGGCTGGCCGCCCAAGCGGCCCGAGCCGCGGACCTGGTCGGTAAGAGGGTCCTCGAGCCAAGCGCGGGAGGCGGGGCGCTGGCGCACGCTGCGCTGCAAGCGGATGCCGCAAGCGTGACCTGCATCGAATCCGACCCGGGGGCCGCCGATGACCTGTGGCAACAAGGGTTTGAAAACGTCGTCTGTGCGGATTTCCTCGC
>JACCDR011036796.1_pt1 | contig 14080 bp, 12 predicted proteins | sample 7446431 | NCBI WGS metagenome assembly JACCDR01 (sample SAMN15323443, study PRJNA562643) | freshwater metagenome | isolation source: river surface water | place: USA:Blue River Watershed | collected 2017-08-17 | reverse complement strand
TTTCCACAAACTTATACATGACCCTGTCCTTTTATATTCAACGGTTTAACCTAGATATAACCAGGTTACGATTTCTGCTTCTAATCCTGTCTTATCGATCGAGTCGATAGTCCCTGCGATGAAGCCTGTTTTTGGATCGAGTTTAAAGTTTGTCTTTCCGTCAATAGTACGGCAGCAAACCTTACCCCCGGATACTGACACGTTAGCTTGATTTGCATGGCGCATCTCAAGAGCGTGTACTAACCGACCGATAGCAGTTTCTGATAACGGTCTGAAACCTAGAACGCTGATGTGGGAGTCTGTATGAAAACGTGGGTTAAAATTATTCAAAGTGTGCATAAAGTTTTTCCTAGTTAACTAGCTTGATTAAGATGAACTAACTTGTTCATGAAAGTAATATATATCTGAAATACTTTTAGACAAAAAAATAAAGGAGAGCCGAAGCTCTCCCCTATCCACGATACCGCGCTTAAATTTTCTTCGTCAAATACTCACTTCGAAAACCCAATACGCGAGGCTTCAGAATTTCCCTTTTCCTCTTACCATAATCGACTTGTTTCTGAATTGACTTACACGTATACCAGTGGAACTCTGGTGTAATGTCAGGGAACCGTTTAAGGAAGCGTAAACGACCAAAGGCCTGTATGTACGCATTCGCCGAATCGATTGCAGTTGTCATATGCACCTGCTCAAGATCCGGTATATCCACGGCTGTACCTGCTTTACCAAGCGTAGCGAATATTACATCGTTGTCAATCAGATAGTCGTAAGGATCCCCAGCCTTATACTGGATAACCCTTAAGTCTGGCATCCGGCGAGCAAAGTATGCTGCCATCTTCTCATTGAGTTCGATAGTCGCCGCAAACAGGATGATCTTCGTCTCTTCGACCCGGTTCGAGGCCCAGACTGCCACTATGTAATCATACGTCGCGGCAAGCCAGTTTTTGAGCCTCGTCTCATCTTTCATAATCCATTGCTCGTAGACAACGTGACTATAAGAACCCTGAGGACCTGTGTATCGAGCATCGTCTGGGTTGTTGAGGTAGTAGAATACCTCAATGGCCTTAACGTAGACGTTGAATGCATCCTCGGCTTTCCGAATTCTGTCAGGCAAAAACGATTCGTAAATCTTCGCCATGAACTCAGTCTGGGGAATGAGCGTACCTGTTAAATAAAGAGTACGGTCAAGATTGGTGTACAAGTCAGCAATGTAATGCGCGTGAATCTCCTGGTGCGCCTCATCTATAACCCTAAAACCAATCCCCAGGAACTCATAGAGCTTCTCAGGGGGAACATCAGCACAGACCGTTCCCTCGTAAGCGCCATCCTCGTATCGCTTAATGTAGTCGCGTAACCCGCCGACTGAGATAAACACCGCTTTCACGCCATCTATCCCACGCTTCTTCTTCTCGCCAATTAAATTAGCTAAAGCTTTAGCACCGCAGCAGGAACGGACTTCCTCCACTTCTAATCCCAGCACGTCGTAGAATGCTGGAATCCAGCGGCCCTCATATCCGCCTTTGGTGACGACTGCAAAACGTACACCAAATATCGCTGCGAGGAACAGAGCGATAAGGGTTTTCCCGCCACCCGGCTGTAGTGTTACAGCGTACTGGTGACGATCTCCTTGGGCAAATTCAATCAACGGGACTTGATCTGGCCAAGGGGTGAATTTCTCCACTTTTAAATCTACGGGATCGCCCGGCATCGGCTTCACATCTTGGATATCAAAATCCTCTTCAGTGATGCCATGTACTTTCATTGCAGTCCAGAACTCATCCCAATCGTTGATGTTGAATGCACGCTCGCCATTACGGAGGGATCTGCGGCACCAAATGCGCTTACCCTCCATTCTGAATCTTCCGCGTTTCTTCACCAACTGTTTTTCAACAAGCCCCTCCATGTACTCACGCATGGCAATGCGTGCGCGGGCTTCTCGGGCGTTGACAGCAAAATAATGACTGTAACGCCTTATAGAACCTTGTAACATGCCCGCCCCCTTTGGTTATAAGGCTCTAACATCAGAGCCTTTGGCACAGTAAGTAGTACTAACAGCGCCTATCTAACCACCGACTATGAGTGCCCATAGGAACAAGGAACTCATCGAATGTATGGTCCGCCCTGTCTTCCATAAGGTAAGAGTCTGGGTTAACCACCATTTCGAACTGTCGTTGATACGCAGCTTTCGCTGACAGGGACCGGCCGTTCATCAAGGCAACCTGAGATGCAAACCGTGCGCCTGTTCCTTTGCGAGGTAGACGATAATCGCCATTCTCGGGATCCCGTGCCGACATTGCGAGCATTACTAGCTCGATAATCGGAAGTGGGACATTGAATCGAGCATTGGTAAGATCGACAATATCCCTAAGCGCTTTGTGTAACATCATGGGATCGCGCAGATCCATACGCAGACGTAGCTTAGCGTCCTTCGCCTCATCGCCGATCGCAAAGATTTCTTTCTTCAGTGTAATAGCCGCTTCCAGAACAGTGGAACGCCGCTGTGGTAGCCTGAAGATAATCTCGCCATCTAGCCAGTTATCCATTGGAACTTCGATGAACCCTTCATTAATATCGTAACCGTAGTCACGGATATACGTCAGGAACTCGGCTGTGAGGAACGGTGCGTATGAACCATGGTTCAGTGGCACAGCTTGCAGTACAGGTTCTTTCTTTTTACCGTCCTGATATTGCAGGCGGACAGTTTTGATCTTCGCAAACGTCGAAACGTCCTGCTTGTTGAAATCATCCGTTAACAGAATATCTGACAGACGGAAGATATCACGGCGATCGAAGATTAACTTAATACCCGACTTCTTCCAGATATCGGAAGAGAGTGTGATGTCCTTATCATTCGTACTGTTATCGAAGAACGGTAGGTAATACGGATCAATTCGATACTCATCGGATTCTGCTGACATCAAGAGGTGCTTAACAGAGATAGTACCCTGCGACACCTCTTCGTTCTGCTCAACTGTTGCTTGGTATTGCACGTTTGCGTCGCGCTGGAAGCTATGGGCAACTTCGCCCAAACAGTATTTACAGACGGTCGCATCATCTGGGTGATGACAGTACGTCGGGGTTCGTAGTTCAATCGTCTGGCCAATAAGGTGACGATCTCCTACACGGATCTTCTTCGGAACACCATTCTCCATGTAGTACTTACCAGCGAGCATGTTGTCCAAATCAAATTCCGTAACCGGCCACGGCATTGTCTCGTCAGATCCACAATCGTCGAAGTCAATCTCCGTGATACCGTAGTTCAGCAACTGAAGCTCACGGTTATAGTACTCGGTCATTTTAACCGGGTCATCGGTTGAGAGCATCGCTGTAGATGCCGATCGCGATTCCATTGCGAAGAACGATGCTCGAGTCAGGCCTTCCATGAACCCGACCGGAATAATGTTACTGTAGATCTTTTGGTTGATCTCAGAACAATACCCGCGCATACCGATGATCTGAAGAAGCTGACCGAGTTTGATTGTACCCTGATTAAGCGAAATCGCTATTGGATTACGTCGATAGTCCTTATCGTACATCAGGGTGTCGCGTATACGGTTATAGATAACACTAACCATACGCTTGGAAGGATTGTCTTTGATCTGCTGACGGTAAGACTGAATCTTCTCGTCGCGATGTACTTGGAGGAAAGCCAGTGCATCTAACCCGCCTACATAGACTTCCAAATCACCTACCGCTAAGTTGTGGCAGTCATTGGTGATCTGATATGCAATCAGGTTAAGATCTTCATCTTCCACATTGTCGTACGCTTCACGCACTGCTGCCTTACCACGCTCCAATAACTTCTGCTGGAGTCCGGGAGACAGAATCTCCCCCATGACATGGCAGTGCGCATACAACGGGGTATCTGGATATTCGCGATGAAACTTCCAGAACAACCAAGAGACGATGGTTTGTTGCCAGTCAGTCTCTATCTGCTCATCGTCGAACTCGAGAATAAACGGTTCGTAATCTTCCTCCTTGAACCAGAGCTCTTCAAATTCCCAATGTAATAGTTCGCGTGCGAAAATGGTTTTCATCGCCGTTTGTTCCCCTTCTTATCGACGATCTTACGATGGAACCGTGCGCCTGAGGTATAAAGCGCATTGTTCAAGTATTGGTGAGTAACGGAAGAACCTACCGGGATCTTATCACGATCGATAACCCGATGGATTGCAGATGGCTTATCTGATTCCATGATGCGCGTAAAGATTTCTTCACTTGCTTTCGGGTTGTTACTACGATCGAGAATGTCTGCTGCCCAGTCTGCACCAACGATAGCTGCAATTGGTCGGAATTCAGCTTCACCGTAACGATATGGCTGTTTACGGTAAGGGCGACTATGGCGATCGCGATGACTAATCTTCGCTGCAATACCATGTGCCTGACGTGCTGGAGAATCTACTGCACCCCAGTCATGCCCTGTCTTCTCGAGAACACGAATATAGTTCGTGCCAATCATCTGGTCGCCTTTGGTCTTACGAAGAACGCCACGGGTGTTACGGAAGATAACAGGACCCTTATCGTACGGCCATTCAGTTTCCAGCGCATCGGTGAGGTGGATATGGTTAGGGAAGTCATTGTGCTTGAGCTCGAACATCATGTGTCCGTCGACAATTGACTTAACGTGATTCTTCCGACGCTCGTTCGTTACCATAAACGGAACAAACTTTTCACGGAATGCGCGAGGGGAAACAATCTCGTACATACGTGCTGCTATATCGAAAGCATCTTCCCACTGACCTTTATCCCAGAGCTCGCGAATCTCTGCTTCGCGACGCAGACACTGTGCACCCAGATAATGGTCATCCAGACGAACAGAAATCATACGGTTGATTGTTGCGTTAGCATGAACTACGATCTCAGCACGCACGCCGTACTTATCCATCGGCATATCAGCCAACGGAGTCTTACGACAGATTACGCCTTTATCGCCGTAATCACCTGAGATCTTGGAACCGATTTCAGGGATGATGTCGTATTTGTACTTGATGCGAATTGTTGCTGTTGGAATCAGCGTACTGTAGTTCGTGAACTTAACTGACTTCGGACTCTTATAGTTCGCGATGTGCATCGCTTTAGAGATCTCGTTAGTCAGTCGACCTGAATACTGAGCAGGACGAGAAGATGGGCAACTGCGCTCAATCTCTTCGTACGTCTCAATGAATTCACGGCTGTAACGTTTGTGCTCTTCCCAGATCTGCATAAGCTGATTAGGAATCTCATTACCCATCTCATCCAGCATAGCTGGCTGAACCTGAGACATCTCCTGTTCGTTGACGAACACTTCGATATCGATGACCGTCGCATTACGACAACTGCCTTCAATATACTTAGGTTCATCAAACGTCAGGTCTACATCGCTGATGCCTTTAGAACAAAGATGGAACAGATCCAGAATAGGGTCTGCTTCACGCGTACAGAGAACCATGCCGTCTGGACGAATCTTCTCACCCAGTGAAGGCAGGAACTTCGGATTGTCTGGCGTACCGTTAACCGGAACCAGATAATGACCGCGTGGAACGGTAACAAAGATCTCACCAATTCCTGTGGCAGCGGCGCTATCGCACCACTCATTAGCGGCCCAATAACCATCTTCAGTAGCCCATGGAGTTGTCAGGTAAGTCGTTCTGGTTAACTTACCACGACGATAGAAACCTTCAGGGCCATTACCGGGACTGTCTACTAATACATCTCCCGGATTGAATCGAGCATTAGGCCGACGTAGGCGCTTTAGTGCTGGCTTCGGCACGGTCATGTAGCCGAAGTTATTGTGATAAGAATAGAAGCTCGGTATCTCGATCAAATCGAATTTATTACCGCGCTCATCTGCGTTACGGACAACCGCCATCGTATACGGGTTAGTGATAAAGGAATCTTTACCCAGACCTGTACGGAAGCGATCAATTACACGAATAACATCACACGTGTTGGTTACGCGAGAAGCAAACGTATACTTGGCCATCTCCTGCTCAACACCAGTCCACGTTCGCGGATAATCCGGATTGTTTAACACCAGTGTTTGTGCAGCCTGACCACCCTCCATCTGACCACGTGATGCGGACACACCACAGGCCATTGAAACCATGTTAGTAGATAAACCCATCAGCTGTGGCGTTAACTGGAGTTCATTGGCAAGTGCCTTCTTATTATTAAGAACTCCAGACACACTGCGGGCGATATTTGTCTTTTCCATTATTTCCCCTTTAAATGGATTGGCTTCCATTTAAGTAATATATAACTCTGTTTTGGTTACAAGGAACTTTTTATGGCCCTAGAAGATTTAATGAATCCGCCGGGTGATGATAGTTGGTACGATCAACTCTGGTTTGATACCGTAGAGTCTAACCTGAACATGCTTCGTTCTATAAAGAAGTTAAATGCACAGGCTGTACCTCCTATCGCTCACGAACATTTCAAGCACAACTTCCACGGTTACATCCGTGAGAACATAACCGAAGAGCGTAAATACTGGTATGTAATAATGCGTTGTAATAACATGTTTTCACCGGATGAATTCGATGAAAAGAACGATTATGTTATTTGGCCGAACCTACAAGTCATCGACGAACTGCATGATTTGTACTTGGCATCATTACCTACAAACTAAGTGAAACCCGCGTAGAAAAAGAGGGAAGGGGCAAATGCCCCTTCCCTCTAGTTGTATTGTTTCTTCTTCAAGGATCTACGGATAATGTTCTTAACGCGCTCTTGTTCCTGCAATCTTTCCTTAGCAAAATTCCAAGCAGCGTCAAACCAGAAGATAGTTTCTTCAGGCTTGATACCCATCGAGCTAAATCGCATTGCGAGATTCATACAACAATCCGCTTTGAATTCATCGCTTACATCAGCGAGATCGGTGTCGATGATCGAAATTCTTTCGCGGTTAGCAACACTGACAATGATGTTACTAAACTCTGGGTTTATACTAACGTCGTTGAGAACCTCATCGCGATTAACAAGGTCTTGCAATAAGTAATCAACAACGTCCAGTTGCAAACCAAGTTCTTTTGCTCTGCGAGTGAACATCTGGCGGAAGTAATGTTCGCCTAGATAAAGTCCTTTTCTCGGTTGTTTCATGAATACTTCGCCTCCACTAATTTCGCCAAGGCATCAGGGTTCTCTCCCCAATGTCGACGGTAGGAATCCGATAATGCTTGTTGTATTACAGCAAAGGGAATTGGGAAGTCTTCGAAGTTAAGATCGATATGAACATCCCAGAGTATCCCGCCAACAATCTTCGCGAACTTCCAGTAGTTAGGTGAGACAACATACCTGATGGCTGCTTCTACCCATTTGACCGCATCTTCCTTATTAATGTCCAATGCATGTTCGTAGATAAAGCTTGCGAACTCATCGATGCAGTACTGAGGTATACTTTCGATTTCGAAGTCTTCAGTTCTGTACCGATACCCTTTTGCACTTAACCAACGGTCTACTAAGGCAATAAGAATATTACCGTTTTCGAACTCGACGTACAATTCATCTTTGCTGGCTAATACTCGAAGCGTTTCTTCTATATCGTCACGTGAGTAGCCATACGTGAGGAGTTCATCACGAAGACACTTCGTTAACGGTGATGTCTTTGCCATAATTACACCTTTGTTGTTAGGCTCTTACACTAGAATGGAAAGACAAATAAAAAAATACACCGCCCGAAGGCGGTGTATCTATACGTTAGCGACGGCGTGAGCTCCGACGAGAACGGTAATCATCATCGTAGTCGTCATCGTAATAATCATCACGACGCGAACGACCACTGCGACTGCCAAACAGCGTAATGCCATTTTCATCGCGATCATCTTCATCACGATCACGACGGCGACTACCTCGACGGTCATCGTCATAATCATCGTCACGGTCGCGACGAGAAGAACGACGAGAACCACGGCGATCATCGTAATCGTCATCGTCGCGTGAACTACGGCTACGGCCACCATCTAAGAATGGATTACCGTTACCGCGACGACTGTCGCGTTCATCGCGTTCATCACGATCGCGGCGTGAGCTGCGGCGGTCATCGCGACGACTACCACGGCGATCGTCTTCCTCTTCTTCACGGCGACGGCCGGTGATGAATGGATTGCTACTGCCTGCTACCGGAGAAGAAACCGGACGACGGCTGTTGCTACGATCTTCACGCTGCTTACGCTCATCACGACGAGCCTGGTTGTTACGCTCTTTCTCGACGTCATCCTGACTCGCTTCACCATCATTGCCATCGAGTGTAGGAATTGCATCCTTATACTCGTACAGCGCTGGCATCTGCGCAGACCATGAGGTAACGATGAGGTTACGGCTCAAGAAGTCTTTATCGCTTGCACCCAGCAGCTTGGTAACGCGGTTCAAGTCAGTCGCAACTGAATGATACGCCATCATCAGGCTGTGGAACATCGGAGCGATCTCAGAGCGAGTACCATAACAGTACGCTTCTGGATCATCGATCTTAGGCAGAATATAACGCAGCAGCTTGTACAGGATATCTTTATCACGCACGGTGATATTAACGCCCCAGACTTTACCCGACTCAGCGAACTCTTCTTCCATGATAGGGAAGGAGATGGTGGTCAGACGTGCGTACTCTTCGCCTTTCCACGTACCGCCGCGACGAACGCCGATTGCGATCAGTTCTGCTTCACCCGGAGAAGATTGCAGTACTTTGGTCATCAACGTCGCAAAGTGCTTCAGTGTCTTCTCATTCGCCTTTTCAAAGATCGTGATGAACTCACGTTGGTCAGCGGTCAGCTTATCATGGCTGTCGCTGTCAATCGCGATTTCTGTCATCTTAGAGATTAACTCTACAATAACAGTCTTCAGGCGGTTGGTAGCATACGCCTGAATCTTTTCCATCACGATGGATTTCTTACGGCGGATGTTTTCGCAGAGCGGATGGAATGGCTGGTACTTATCCCATGCCGCTTCACTCAAGACAGCTTTGGTTGGAGTAACCATCTGCTTGCCTTTAGTGGTAAGGGGGATATCCTCCCCCGGTGATTTGATCACCCAACCATCGTGATCGTCTACGCCGAAGCCGAACGATTGGCGGATTTCATCGTACAGCTTAGCTAACGGTTTCTTCTCGGACATTTTCTTCTCGCTTTTATTTTATTAAGAACGCTGACTTTCTTCGAGCAGTTCAGAAATCAGATCATCAGTATCGTTGACGATCTCATCGAGGATGCTTTCGCTGTCTGCACGCAGGTTGGTTTGAATACCATCTGCAAAGATAGCTGCGTTATAACGCTGAGGTTCGACACCATCGTGGTGGTCAACTTCGATAATCATGCTGGAAAGCATATTATAGTCAACCTCTACAGTGATATCGTCCAGATTGTTACGGCTGATGACACGGGCCAGATCGTTCTCGATAACCATCTCGAGACTTTCAAGCATCCCTTCCACGTCAAAACCTTGGATAAGACTTTGCGCATTAGTGATGTGGCAGCGCAGCTCGCCCATATCGGTCTGGTTAGTGATGATGATGCGTGCTTCTGCGATGGTGTAGCGTAACAGCAATGAAGTCAGAGACATCTTAACGATATCTGGAACAACGTCTTCACGGTTACTACCGCCCCACTCTTTAAAGTCGCCACGACGATGACGTGCATAACGGCGAGACTCTGTACGACCTGCACGTAATACTTCTGGTTCGCAATCCAGATGAATTGCATCTTCGAAGTCACGCAGCTCGATCATGCCGCAGTTAGCGAAGTCAGTATCGGTCAGCCAGTCACGGAAGATACCGTGTTCGTCAGCAGCTCCCGCACGAGTATAGCCGGAAGCTAACTCATCTACAGAACTACGCTGGAACGACGGTGCTGCATCCACATCTACTTCAGCGAAGTGATAATCATCGCTACGACGTTGACGTTCCGCGCCCATACCTACTTTCAGGATACCTGCCAGATAATCGGAAGCATTGGTATCTGCACGACGACCGAGTTTCAGCTCACCAGTCAACTGAATACGACCATCGCTGATTTTGGTACGACTGTTACTGACTGTAGAAGCAGAATCGCGTTTGTAGAATACATCTTCAGAACGCAACAGTACTTCGACATTGTCATCATTACCACGGCGACGACGGCCACGTTCCTGATCTGGGTCACGTGCTGAACGAATGATAAAGTCGTTAGCGATAACCCGGCTATTACGACGACGTCCATTACGGCCCTGTGTATCGTAAGAGTTCAGGATGAAACTGTTGTTGATAAACAACTGAGTTTCCGGATCCAGTTCACCGCCATGTGACAGATCTGACTTATCGGTATAACCGGTCAGTACCTGACGACGTTCATTAGAGCGACCTTCGTCAAGAAGGATTTCGCAGATGAATGCCAGACGAGGTGTGTCCCAACCATTTGGAATATACAGGTCGGTATTGGCATTACCGTCCAGTTCGAGAATCTCTGATACTACACCGCTAACTGAACCAGCAGAAATGCTGCGACCGCCGTTAGTAGCATTAATGATGCGATCTACCACACTGGATTCAAAGTTCTTTGCACGTAAGTTACGCGCACCCTGATCTTCAAAAGTACCGGTTTCGAAGAAAGTCCAACGAGTGACGGATGGCTTAGACATTTGTAACCTCTTACTTATAAATTGTTTCGTTGATGGCAATAATGAAATCGGCTAACTCAGAACGCAGATCGTCACGCATACACCAGCCCCCGCTGTCATGCATTTCGAGCGACAAGTCTTTCCGGATAAACTCCGGCACCGATATGTCCCAAACATATTTAGCTGCTTTACCTGCAAGAAGTTCGATCGCAATCTCTGCGGGATTCTTGTAAGGTAAGCGGCTGTTCTTAACTTTCTTTTTATACGGATAGAATACGTTCAGAGCTTCAGATTGCTCGCGACGTATTTGCTGCCGTAACACCTTCGAGTTACGTTCAATCTCTTGCTTATCAGCATCGAGGAACAAACTCGCACCCAGTAATGCTGCGATGTTAGGGAAACCTAATTCGTACGCAACCTGCTGAGAGATGGTGATGATACGGATAGCACCCGGACGTCCGGTATACTGCAACGAACGTGTACCGACTACCTGAGCCATTATTAACGAAGCCAGTTTGTACTGAACCTCGGTAGGAATGAACTGAGCACGTTTGAAGTTATGCCGGGCAAGCTCTTCAATAGATTTCAGATCGGAATCAGGTTTTACGCGTCGAGCCATGAACTTCGTGTTCTTAGCAAAGTAATCGAAGAAGATCTTCGAGACTTCAGCTACGTCTTCCTTAACAGTATAGTTCTCTGCGATTGAGGTGTTATCTTCCTCGCCTGATGATTTATCGTTGAAGTTCTTAGCGGTTGTTTGAATCTTGCCGCCGTTGATATTCTCGATAACCGTGTTCAGGTAACGGTGGGTATTAGCCACGATACTTACAACTTGCTGGACAGGTCCAGTTAAATCGCTTTCCCACGTCAAGTCAATAAGGGCAAGTTTATTGACGATGGCGCAAGCAAAGCACTTCTTCGGTAGCGTCGTTGAACTGATGCCATCGAGGATACCTGCTAAAGACAGTTTACCGGAAGTCACCGTGTCTACGAATACACGGAAACGTTTGTACGGATCGCTGTCTTCAATCTCAGTTCCACGGAGCAGTGATAAGAATCGCTCTTCCATAGAACCAATTGGAATACGTTTGTCACGAGGCCCGTATGCGCCCCAGACTAATGCCATTGATTTCAGGATGATCGTCATGCTGACTTTGTCATCATATTCACGACGATCGTAAGTTTGTTCCGGGTTGTAGTTCCCTCCTTTATCTTCAGAGATTTCCGGGTTGATAATGTTCTCGTCGAACTGGAACCAGAGACGCATGGAATCCATGGTCACGATTTGCATGAGCTCACGGCAGAGGCCCTGAACCTTAACGTGCGTTTCTTCTGTTGGGAAGAAGATACCCAGTGCGGAATGAATACGCTCGTAGATGTCAAACAAGCGATCTGCACCTTTTGGATTTACTTCACCAAACCACGCAAGCCAGTTATTGAAATCCCGGAATACGCGTGTACCTTCTTTTACTTTTCCGTAAAAAGTGAACTCGAACTCAAGTTGCTTTTTACCGTGTTGTACGATTGCAGATTCCCAAACATCTTCATGGCTATTAGCGACGGTTGAACCGGCGAGTATTTTCATTTTTGTTTAACCCCTTAACTAGTACATGAAGATAATATATAAGACAAAAATAATTAGATGGCGAAATCTGTCACAAGGGCAGGCAGGGAATGTGACTTTCGCCACATTCCCTTCTATTAGCTGAATACTTTTCTTACGGCAAGCAGAGCAATAGCAACAGTCAGCGCAATCATGCAAGACGTTGTTCTCAATCCGCCTAAGATAAGTCCGCCTATAGAACGGGCGTTACCGCCGTATGTTCCAGACTTTTCCATACACACCTACCTATTAGAAAGGGAGATCGTCGTCGAAAGTCTGCGCAGGTGCCGACCATGAATCGGCCGAGGATTCCGCAGGCTGTTGTGGACGCTGACCGCCACCACCGTTGTTGTTGTAAGGGCGTTGACCGCCATTACCACCGCCACCACGCTGACCGGAGTTACCGAAAGCATCAGCTTTCTTTTTGTCCTTCGCAGCCTGGAGATTATCATCGCCCAGATACTGGTTCATCAGTACGTGTTCGATGTAATTGCGCCATTGAGTCGCGAGCGAGTACGCCATCTCAATAGAAACATCTTTGTTAGCCAGTGGTTGACCCTGCGGAGTACGCAGCACCCAGCCCATAGGTGAGCTGAAACGACACTTGGTTGCTGGGAAGCCTTTCTTAGCGAGAGACATCCAGATACCATCGTCGTCCATACCAACAACGATTTTGACGTCAGATACCGGAGTATCTACACGACGGCCTGCGACCATCTGCGTCATGTTGTCGAATACCATGGCGTAGCCAGAAGGGTACTTCTCTGGATAGGTTGCCATTTTCTTGATATGGTCGACGACTGCAAAGAAGATAGACTGCGACGGGAATGCTTTGATCTTACCTTCTTTACCCGGCTTACGGAAGTTTACGCCGATTTCGATGTCACGGAACTGTTCGTTCAGACCATAACGGAAATCGAGGTAAAGGAATGTTGGTTTGTCAGCGCCTTCGACAACGTCGCCCCACAGACGTAAGGACCAATCATCCAGTGGGCGATTTTTGCGTCCTAAGCTATAACCTTGTTGTTGACTCATTTTTGTTTCTCAGCCTCGTAGTAGCGAATCTTTACAAATAAAGTGGAAATGGCGTGAAAAAGGAATTACAGCAACTTCTTCAGCATTTCTCCGGAGTACTTATCGTGCATACGGCCTAAACAGAACCGGATACGATCAAGTGTTGTTACAGGTGTCCAACGCGATTCGCGGGCAAGACCAACGATCTCTGTACGGAACTTATGTCCCCAGCGTTCAAACTGGAAAGGACCATCGCCAAAGACCTGAATGGTGAATCGGTTGAACGGGATATTAGACAATAACTTACCGTCTGATAACTTAGTGTACCACTGGCTCTTCGATTTGATTGCGCCAGTATGGGACTCTAACAGACGGAGTTCGCGGAACTTAGTACGGCTAAGTAAGTCTACCGCATGATTAGTGATAATCACGGATTTCGTTTCTTCGCCCTCAAGTTCTGATCCTTTATCCCAACGAATGTCCTGATCGTAGTCATCGCCTAAGACAATATCGATCACTTCATCCATTAACCCCCAGTAGTTCTTCTGATTGTCCGTTGTAGGAACCTTCAGCTTCGCGTTAGGGAACTTTTTCGCTAAGTCGGTATAACCCAGCAGATAAAGACGCACGCCGCCCACACGACCATTGAGGAAGTTCTCAATGACCACCTTTTCCTGCGAGATAGCAGTGCCAATTGCTCGGGCTGCTGCTTTCCGGTTAGCGGGAGAAGGAAGAGTTCGCGCTGGTCTTTATCTTCAATAGAATGCAGGATGTTGCGGTACAGTGTCCGGACATTAATCCAGATGGAGTCGTAGCGCTGATTTTCTTTCAGCGCCTCGATAGCCAAAGATGTACCTACGGATATCGGTAGATTATCCTTTACCCTTTTTGCTAACAGTTGAT
>JACCDR011076258.1_pt1 | contig 14081 bp, 14 predicted proteins | sample 7446431 | NCBI WGS metagenome assembly JACCDR01 (sample SAMN15323443, study PRJNA562643) | freshwater metagenome | isolation source: river surface water | place: USA:Blue River Watershed | collected 2017-08-17 | reverse complement strand
TGTACGACACCTGGCAATGGAGGATCCATTCAGAAAGCCCGTTTTATATGAAATTTTAATACCTCGTGATATTAAAAAATCACCGAAAGCAATGGAAATTGTTCTTGACTCACTTCACGCAAAGTGGCATATAGGTAGCTCGTATCACCGGCGGTGGAGAGGTCATGTTCCTCCTGTATTTACATTTGAATTGTGCTCACACGAGGGCGAGATTCACTTTTATACTTATGTATGGGATTGGACAAAGGATAGAGTTGAAGCAGCACTTTACTCGCAGTTTCCAAATCTGAAATTGATCCAAATACCCCCTGAGCAGGATTACGTAAGGAAGTTCAAGGGTGTGCCACCATTATGGGGGTGTAACTTCAAGCTGACAAAGGGTGATGCATATCCTTTAAAAACGTATCACGACTACGAACTAGAAAAAGATCCGAAGCCAGAACATAAATCAGATCCTATGCTTACGATTCTTGAGCAGATGGCTACCATGGAGAAAGGGGAGTATATGTGGTATCAGTTCATGCTACAGGTAGAATATCAGCCAAATAAGAAGGGTGGTTGGTACGAACAGGTGCAAAAAGAAATTGAAGCGATTTATGCTCGTGCAACCCCTGAGTAACCAACTAGTGATGGGAAAATTATGGCAGGATACCCTCAAATTAAACCTATGGAGTATGAGTTGATTAAGTCAATGGAACGCTCGCTGACTAAGCATGGTTTTAAGGTCGGTATTCGTGGAGTGTATATCAATACTAATGGTATGTGGTTTAAGCATTCACAAATGCTCTGGCGTATGTTTTTCCAGTATGCGTCTGACGGTGGCGAGTATTTTAATCGATTGACACAAGATCCCGAGTCTGGAACATCTGGCTTCGACTGGCCATGGGAAGACTTCATGGGTATTCGACGCAATGCTCGAGTCAAAAGGTTGTGGGATGCATATTGTGCTCGTGGGTATTTCACACCTCCGCATATCTATGACCCAATTATCTTGACTGCAGAAGAAATTGCAACTCTGTATCATTTTCCTGGCGAAGAATCACGCGTTATGGGAATTCATTTCCTCGAGTCGAAACGCGGTGCGGCACCAGTTAATCTTCCAGAATAAATATGTCTGATTCACACGGATTGTTTGATGGGATGTATGACATAAAGCCACCGATGCACTTTCTGCCAACATGGTTTCATAACTATGCACATGGAAAGTACCAGCTACTGCGCATCCATAGCCTTATTTTCATAGGAATTGCATCAATACTGATTCTTGCGTTCGCTGCGCCAACAGTAACAAAAGATGCGCTGCTTATTTTTTTCTATACAGCACCAGTCTGGATTTTCTTCAATGCGAAACCAACCATCTGGCATTTTTGGATTCATTACAGGCGGCACATGTTTCTTGATGCGCCAGGTCAGAAACCTGCAGTATATGAAATATTACTCCCACGAGATTTGGTGAAATCGCCGAGAGCAATGGAAATTGTTTTCAATACAATGTATATCAAGCCGAGTTTGACGACCACAATTCAGACTCATTGGAAAGGAAATGTTCGTCCTTGGTGGTCTTTTGAAATTGTTTGCGATGGAGGAGAGTTACATTTTTATATGTGGTGTTGGAAGCGTTTTGCAGGGAGATTGCACGCAGCACTTTATTCGCAATATCCAGGTATACAGATTGTTGAAGTTGAGGATTACGCAAAAAAGATACAATATATTCCAGGGAAAAATATTGTAGCTGGCTCAAATTACGTGCTCGGTAGAGATAGGGCGGATGGCGGTGATGCATACCCAATACGCACGTACTTCGATCAGGAACTCAATAAAGATGTAAAAGTTGAATACAAAGTTGATCCATTTACGAGCTATCTCGAAGGCATGGCTGTTGTAAAAAAGGGCGAGATGCTCTGTGTACAAATTATGTGTCAGTTTTCGGAAGATGAAGGTTGGAAGAAGCGTGTTAAAGCAGAGATTGAAAAAATATACGAATCTCGAAAAGTTGAGGCTCCTTCACTTGCTGACCCAGATCAGGCAGTTAAGATGTCACTCGGTCTTCGCCCGATTCAATTTGAATTGATTAAAGCAATGGAGCGCAGCACTCAAAAACTACACTTCGATGTTGGTATTCGAGGGATGTATATAGCTGATGCAGATAAATTCAGACGTTTACCATTTGATACGCTCAATAACTTAGTCAAATATTATGGTGCATGGGGGAGTCCATACTATAATTTTATTGTACCAGATGGTGAATCATGGCATGCAAACTTTGACTATCCATGGGAAGATCTGTTTAACTACCGACTTGAACGCTTACGTCGCAGACTCGTAGATGCGTATCAGCATCGCTCCATTTTCCACCCTCCGTACAAACAATACACATCTGTTATGACAAGTGAACAGCTTGCGACAATATTTCATTTACCAGGAGACGAATTAGAAGCTGTTGGCCTCAAGCGGCTTGAATCAAAGCAGGCGAATCCGCCTCAAAATCTGCCTACATAACTTTATGTGTTTGTGCCTGCTGTGCACACCATCGAAAGAGTTGTGTAATGGCGCTCTTTCTATGAGTACCATCGTGAGTTTCTGGTGCAGCAATTAATGCGGGGCACATAGTATGAGTTGCGTGGCTATGAAGCAAATCCTGTGCCGCTACCTTCTTCTTTATTTGTTCTAAAATATGCGTAAGACCTTCGTGGTCAATATCAAAAGAAAACCCGATCTCAGGGTCACCACGTAACATGACATGTTTTAAGATTGGTACATATGCAACTTTTTCAGGCGGGGCAGTCAAATCTTTTTCCAACACTGTGTCGTTAATTACGTTGAATACATCAAGCCACGTTCTCGATATGGTAAGCACAAAATCTTCAGCCGCCTGCACGAGTAATTTGTACACATGCTGGTCAGAACATTTTGTTCCAGTTAACTTTTCGTATAATGGTTCAATTTGTGCAACGAGTGCCCAAGAAAAAAGTGTACCCGTCATAAATCCAGCACCTATTTGTTGTGCCGGGTCACCTCGGTACTGTGTTCGGTGAAAGTAAGACTGCTGCATAAGATCACGGTAGCGCATGTATATTCGTGCCTCACCTTGTGGTGAACCTTGAGCTACTTCCAGCATTCCTTCAAGTTTTCGCATGTATCTTTGTGTGATGTTTTGAACGACTGATGCATGAACATGATACGCGGTAACATAAGGAGTATTTGAGAACAATCTTGAGAGCTCTTCTTGTGTTGCAGGCCTCATTTGCCCCGATCGTTCATCAATCAATGGGAAGTCACCAGGATGTGCCTCGCTCCATTGATGTAATTTTGGCCAGATTCGCTCAACGAAATACCCTGTGATTTTTGCTATCTCAAGATGTTTTCGGGCCTGTGAATCAAGGTCGGTTTGTGCCTGAGTGTCGCCACCTTTTCGAAGGGACACAATATCACGTGCTATCCGGTGACTCGTAATATGTCCAGCGTATACATCTGTATGGATATACTGCAACAGTGCAACTAAACCATGCGCAATCGCAATTGATTCTTCGGATGAATGCTGCGCGCCACGCTCTAACATACTAGTATTGTACGCTGCGCATGGTGGTGCGACAACAGGTTTGTATACGCAGCAATTCGCTGTATAGTCTCTATATGAAACATATGCCAAGTGAGCTCCTATGCAATTTACTTACTATCGAATCTGTTGAATCAAAACCTGAGAACTTACACAAGGTTGTTGCTGTTGCAGCACAATATATTCGAGCACGAGGGTATACTGTTGAATTCTTCGAATCCGAAGGTAAGCCAAGTATACTTGCGTATTATGGCAAGCAACGACCGAAGCGATTCAAGGTGCTCTTTAATGGTCATCTTGATGTTGTCCCAGCGAAGCAAGATCAATTTACCCCAGTAATCAAGGGGGATAAGCTCTATGCGCGCGGCGCGCATGATATGAAGGCAGGGGCTGCATCCATGATTGAGGTTTTTTGCGAAAAGGCCGCGACACTTCCATATGCGCTTGGCATGCAACTTGTAACCGATGAAGAGATTGGTGGTTTCGACGGCACCGGCTATCAACGAAGAAAAAAAGTTGAGAGTGATTATTTTATAGCGGGGGAGTCAACCGGATTTGCTGTCAATACGGATGCAAAAGGTATTTGCTGGGTGAAGCTGCATGCGAAGGGATCTTCAGCCCATGGCGCTTATCCTTGGCGAGGAGTAAATGCGCTTCATGTGTTAACGAAGTCTGTTGAGCATATTATGAAATGCTACCCGCTGCCTCGGAAGGAAATTTGGCGAACTTGTGTTAATGTTGCCCGTATAGAAACTGACAATACTGCCTTTAATAAGGTACCCGATGCAGCTACAGCACATCTTGATATTCGATATACTGCGGATGATAAGCATTTCCAAAATGAAAAAACTGCTACTGCATTCTTGAAGCAGAATATTGAAAAAGGTGTACACATTGAGTATGTGCATTGGGGACCAGCACATCATACATCCGCACGCGCCCCACTTGTTCTTGACTTGGTTGCTGCACTCAAGCTGCACACAAAAGTAATTCCACATGAAAAAAGTCACGGAGCAAGTGATGCTCGCTTTTACTCTGACAAAAAAACGCAGGCTGTCTGTTTTGGACCGCATGGGGATGGTCTCCACACAGACACAGAGTGGGTGAGTCTTCGAAGTATTCAAACTTTTAAGGCTATACTAAAGGATTATTTGGACAATCTGACATAAAAAAGCACTTGTGTAAGAGGTAAGAACGTGGTACGTCTATACATATGTTCATGACCGAGACTGCATTTGAAGCTGTGTTTGACGAGCACGCAGACGCGTTGTTTCGTCATGCGTATTTTCGAGTGGGCTCTCGAGAGCGTGCGCGTGATATGACACAAGATACTTTTATTCGTGCATGGGATGCACTTCAGAAAAAAGGCGAGCATATCCAATCGTGGAAGCCATTTCTTTTTAGAATATTGAACAATCTGATTGTCGATGAGTATAGGCGAAAGAAAACAGTTTCTCTTGATGAAATGGAGGAGCAGCGAGAAGAAGATGGAGGTACAGTACCAGATGAACTAATGATTGGCGGTTTGATGGATGAGGTTGAGCGTGCTGATGCAACATATAATGCGGAAATACTCTCAAAAGCGCTACAATCACTGCCAGAGCATGATAGAAACTTAATCGTTTTTCGTTTTATGGAACAAGAAAGTATTTCTTCTCTTTCGGAAAAATTATCAATAACAACCGATGCTGTGTATGTGCGCATTCATAGGGCACTGAAGCGTTTACAAGGTGCATTAATATCATATGGCTATGAAGCATAACCACATTCTCAAAAAACACTATACTTCAGTACACTTAACCGATGTTGAGCGTGCATCAATTCGTACAGCGATTCATAGTCATATACAGTTACACGCAGCAAGCATACCGTCTCCGTTTGCTTCTTTTTTCCACGTAGCTTCGAAGCCCGTCGCAGCTATGCTCATAATTTCATTCATTGGAGCTACAACTTCTGGCATGTCATATGCGGCGCAGTCAGCATTGCCCGATGAGTCTTTGTATCCACTTAAAATGCTGACCGAACGAATTGAAACAGCCTTTGCACAGACATCACACGCACAGGTCCGTGTCGCGGGGGAGCATGCAATACGACGAATTCAAGAAGCGACACGAATGCATCTCGAGGGTCGGATGACTGAGCAACATGAAGATACCCTCACCGAATCTGTTCGAGGCGAGTTGGTACGAATTTCTGGTGTAGTAGCAGAGCAAAGTTCTGATACACCGACTGCTCGAGAAAGCGCTATAGTGTTGGCTAAGGTTGTCGGTTACACTAATGTACTTACGCAGACAGCTGGACCAGCGGGAGGTGGTGTTGATACAGCGGCCGCTCGTATGATTGCTGTAGGTGCTGAAGAACAGCACACATCACCTCTTGTTCAACAGATTGAGTTTTTTGTTGATACGCACGAAGATGCAATTGCAGAGGCTGTAAGCAATGATGGCAACATCATCGCCGAACATTTCATTAGTGAAATTGGGGCAAGCTTACTTGAAGAGACACCAGATCCGCTTGTAGAAGCTACGGTCAACGCAGTTATTTCTTCTGAACGAGTGATGGAAATGTTCCCGGCTGAAAAGGGCAAGCGAGTGTTACATGCACTTGCGGACATGGCTGAGGGATCAGCCTCAGTTGACGTGTTAAACGCGCAAGTGGATGTAGACAGTACCCCCTTGCAAAACATTTAAGAATTGTATATATACGTGCTAGTGCTCAGTAATCCTGGCACAGTGACAACATAAGTCATATTTACTTATTACAGTAATAGCGCATCTATATGGCACGCAGTGAAGAAGAAACACAAGATTTAGAAGATGATGTTGAAGAAAAAGAGAGTGAGTCACTTATAGGTGATGATGATGACCTTTTTGGTGATGACGCAGTTGCCCCTGAGCTTGAAGAGTTAGACAAAAATGGTCGCTATGCTGATGAGGACGAAGCAGAGGACGAAGAAGACGAGGATGATGGTGTGGATTTCGACGAAATGTAGCCCTGTATTTTGCGGCATACTTCTGGTATAGTGCCGCAACGCGGGATTAGTTTAGTGGTAAAACATCAGTTTTCCAAACTGAGGTTACCGGTTCGATTCCGGTATCCCGCACACGTTCAATACAATCTTGACAAAAAATACCTTTTATATCATAAAAGGTATTTTTTGATTATAAAATGAGTTTATCCACCAGCAAAAGCTTGCTTTCTAAAAAATATATATCATATATGTGATATATGTGTGGAATCATCGGATATACGGGTGCGCAACATGCAGCACCATTACTTACCGCTGCATTGCAGCAACTTGAATACCGGGGGTACGATTCAGCAGGGCTTTCCATTCAAGAAAATGGGGAGCTTGTTCGAATTCGATCAGTAGGGTATGTAGGCGATTTACAGAAAAAAGTCGCGACTGTAAGTCCGTGCGGGACGGTGGGCATTGCCCATACCAGATGGGCAACTCATGGCATTCCTTCAGAAAATAATGCACACCCGCATAGTGATACAGTAGGAGATTTTCATGTGGTTCATAATGGAATTATCGAAAATCACAAAGAGTTGCGTGCCAGCCTTCCTCCCCATATGTATGTATCTGAGACAGATACTGAAGTAATTGCGCATCTAATGTCAAAATACTATACAGAGACACACTCAGTTGCCGAATCATTTCTTAAGGTATGCGGGGTCATCAAGGGCTCATATGCAATTGCACTAGTAAGTAGGCATGAACCAGGTGCGATATATTTTGCTCGCAAATCAAGCCCGCTGCTTATTGGGCTGGCTGATGATGGTATTTTCCTCTGCTCAGATATCAATCCTTTGCTTGGGAACGTCACACGAGTGCTATACCTTCATGATGGAGATATGGGTTTCGTACACGCGAGTCATGGTGTCTGTACGCTAGACGGCGCTTTGTTTCCAGGGGAATACATAGCTACGCCGCAGCAGGCGGCCGAAGAAGGGCTGGGTAGATATGCGCATTACATGGAAAAAGAAATGCATGAGGCTCCTCAGGTGATTCAATCGGCGCTTCACGGTCGCTTACAGCCGAGTCAGGCTCGGCCATATTTTGCTGAACTTGAAAGAATAGAAGCCGTTTGGCTTGCATGCAAGCATGTACGGATTGTTGCATGTGGTACGTCGTTTCATGCTGCGTTGTATGGGAAATACATAATTGAATCAATCGCGCATGTTCCAGTGACAGTTGAGATTGCGTCTGAGTTTCGATACAAGACATATTTACCCCACGAACAGGAAGTAGTCATTGTGGTTTCCCAATCAGGAGAAACTGCAGATACTCGGGCAGCATTACAATGTGCCCGTGAACACGGAATCCCCACTATAGGTATTGTAAATGTTCAACATTCAACTATTGCGCGGGAAGTTGATGTCTGTATTTTGCTCCATGCAGGACCAGAAATCAGTGTCGCCTCAACGAAAGCGTGTATTAGTCAATCAGTTGTGCTTGCAGCTCTTGCGCTTACTCGTGAATACTCGAGTGTTGTCGCAAAAGAGTTGCACGCAGCACTTCTTTCTTTGAGTGTGCATGCGGTTACGGTCCTGGAGCGGAGTGCACAATATCGCGACGTGCTGAGTATTTTGAGTAATGCCCAGACAGTGTTCTGTCTGGGAAGGGGTGGCGCATACCCTGTTGCGCTCGAAGCTGCGCTCAAACTAAAAGAGGTAGCGTACATTCACGCGGAAGGCTATCCTGGCGGTGAATTAAAACACGGCTCTCTTGCGCTCATCGATGCTTTGGTTCCGACAATAGTATTTGTTCCTGAAGAATTAACATTGAGGGAAAAAATGCTATCCAATATTGCTGAGGTACGTGCGCGTGGCGGGAAAATTATTAGTATATCAAGTGCGCACACAGATGATGTTTCAATTAGAATCCCTCGAGTGTCAGCGTTTGTAGCTCCGATTATACATATGATGGTTGCTCACGGGATCGCATACAATGCTGGGGTTATGCGTAGTACCTCAATTGATAAGCCACGCAACCTTGCAAAAGCAGTCACTGTCGAATAAAAAAGGCCGCAAATGCGGCCTCAATTATTATTGAATGGGGGTCGATTATTTTACAGCATCTTTAAGAGCCTTTGCTGCGCGAAACTTTGGTACGCGCATCGCTGGGACCTTAATTACTTCACCGGTGCGTGGATTGCGACCGGTGCGGCCTGCTCGCATCTTTGCTTGAAAGATTCCAAGGCCTGCGATAGATACCTCGTCACCCTTCTTGAGCGATGCTGTTATTTTTGTAAGGATAGTCTCAACAGCGCGTTCAGCGTCTGCTCGAGTTGTATTGAGCGCATCTCGGACTGCGTCAATGATATCTGCTTTGTTCATCATGATGTTATTAGATGATAAAAATGGCTTCCTGTGGATGTACAGGTGGTCATGCGCATACGAGTGTATTAACTCGTGACCTGCCACCACCATTATATAGAGCCATATTTTGAGCGCAAGCCTTTGAGAACTACAAGCCACCTGCTAATATACATTCCATGAAGATAGGCATTTCAGGCTCACGGGGAAGTTTTTCAGAGCAAGCAGCTCAACATTGGGCAGAAAAAAACGGCTTAAAATCATATGATATTGAATACTTGGTCACATTTGAGCCATTATTCGAAGCGCTTGATTCCGGGGCCGTTGAAGTGGGTATTTGCCCAGTGTTCAACAGCACAATGGGTTTGGTAAAGCCTGCCATGCAGGCGCTAGCAAGGCACCACTCAGAAATTGAAGACTTCTTTGATATTGATATCGCGATGTGTTTACTAACACATCGCGGTATAACAAAAGATGTTATCGATACAATTGTTTCGCAGCAGCCCGCGCTTGATCAATGTCCCTCGTATATTGCACGAGAATTTCCACATGCACGTATTATTGCAACGGAAGATACAGCAAAATCTGCTGCTGATGTTGCGGCTGGTGTATACGGCAAGAATGCTGCAGCGATAGCACCGAAAGCATGTGCAGAATTGTATGACCTAGCACTTCTTGAGGAAGGCATTAACGATTTAAAGAGAAATTTCACAAGTTTTTTGGCAGTGCGCAGACATAGAATATAAAAAATCCCGCGTATAGTGCGGGATTTTTTTGTGAGTACTTTTGCTATCGGGCAAATTCCACTGCTCGCACTTCTCGAATAACATTAACTTTTATCTCCCCTGGGTACTTCAGTTCGCTTTCTATTGCAGTAGCAATCTCTCGAGCCATATGATGAGCCTCAAGGTCGCCGACATCCCCCGGCTTCACCATAACACGAACTTCACGTCCTGCTTGAATCGCAAAAGCTTTTTCAACACCTGGGTAGCGCTTTGCGATCGCTTCAAGCTCCTCAAGGCGCTTAATATACTGTTCGATTGAATCACGGCGTGCCCCAGGCCTGCCGCCTGAAATTGCGTCAGCGACCTGGACAATGAATGATTCAGGAGATGTGTACGGGTATTCTTCGTGGTGACTCTCCATTGACTTAATGATTCTATCGTCAACGTTAAATTTTTGAAGGATACGTCTGCCGATATCAACATGCGTACCCGCAACCTCGTGGTCTACAGCCTTACCAATGTCATAGAAAAACGCGCCTGCTCGCCCACTATCGGTGTTCGCACCAACTTCAGTAGCAACATTTGCCGCAAGCTGAGCAGCTTCTACTGAGTGAGCAAGTACATTTTGTCCGTAACTGGTTCTAAAGTAGAGTCTACCGAGTACTTGCAGTAGTCGTGGATCAAAACCAGTTACTTTCGCTTCATATGCAGCCTGTTCTCCTTTTTCTTTTATGACGCGTTGAACTTCATTCTCAGCTTTCTGGACCATCTCTTCGATGCGGCCTGGTTGAATGCGCCCATCAGCAATGAGGTTTTCGAGTGCGATGCGTGCTGTCTGCCGGCGGATAGGATCAAAGCTTGAAATAGTAATTGTACCAGGACTATCATCAACAATCACATCTACACCAGAGGCACGTTCAAAGGCTCGTATATTTCTACCTTCCTTCCCGATAATTTTGCCTTTTATTTCTTCATTTGGAAGTTGTACCGTTGTAGAGAGTACATCCGTTGGCATGGCGTTCCCTATGCGGTGAATTGCTGTTACAAGGATATCTCTTGCTTTTGCCTCGATTTTCTCTTTACCTGCAAGCTCAACTTTCTGAAGTCGCAGCACAACATCTGCTTCGGACTGCTTTTCAACAGAATCGAGCAATTGTTTCCTTGCGTCATCTGCACTAAGTTGTGCCACTTTCTCAAGTTCTTTTTGTCGCTCAACAAGAAGTGCATCAGATTTTTCACGAATAGCCTTGATCTCAGACGCTTTTGCCTTGAGTTGTTCTACCTCTGTGTCTAAATCTTGCTGTCGCTTATCAAGCAACTCCTCTTTACGGAAAAATCTCTCTTCTGTCTTCTTTAAATCCGATTCCTTCTCCTTTATCTCTTTTGTCTTTGTCTCAGTGTATTCCGCAGCTTTTTTTTCAGCCGCATCTGTGATGCGTTGCGCCTCTTCTTTTGCCTTTAAGAGTAGTTCTTTTATCTCGAGTTCGAGAGAACCTTTCTTACCAAGTGTGATAACATGACGGAGAAAATATCCTGCGCCAGCACCACAAAAAAGTGCAACAGCACCAACGATGAATGTAAGTATAGTCATACGTCGGTCTTACCCGAGCGGTCCGCCGATTTGTATTCTATGGCTCAAAAACTGTCATTTCTGTGCATAAGCAGGTAGAAGTCATGTTCGGTGCTGTGTGTCGCTCGGTAACAATAAATGGTCTCTATTGTCTTTCGACAATAGAGACCATGAGTATAGCTCTTCAAATACATACACGCAAACAGACAGTTACTTTTCTATCTGTGCGCCGGTTACTTAAGAATATGATCGACCACTCCGTACTTCAGGGCCTCGTCAGCGTCCATGAAGAAGTCACGGTCAACATCTTGAGTAATTTTCTCAAGCTTCTGACCAGTATTTTTTGCGAGTATTTTATTGAGTCTATCGCGCGCCTTAAGTATGTGCCGTGCGCTGATTTCAATGTCTGTTGCTTGTCCTTGTGCGCCACCCCATGGCTGATGGATCATGACTTCAGAGTTTGGGAGAATAAAGCGTTTGCCTTTTGTTCCTGCAGAAAGGAGAACTGATGCCATTGAGGCAGCCATCCCTATACAAATAGTCGAGACATCAGGTTTTATGTGTGCCATGGTGTCTAAGATAGCAAGTCCAGATGTTATAACACCGCCAGGCGAGTTGATATATAGTGAAATATCCTTTTTCGGGTCTTCAGCTTGAAGAAAGAGGAGCTGAGCGACAACTGTATTTGCAACTGCGTCATCAATCCCTCCTGTTAAAAATATGATACGCTCTTTGAGGAGTCGTGAGTAAATATCGTACGCACGTTCACCAAATTGTCCTTTCTCAACTACTATTGGAACAAGTGTGTTATATGTCATATTGAAATGCTACAGTAAATTATACGAAAGGCAAATACGCAGGAGCGCACTACTCACTGAGACCTTCAAGGAATGTCATGACCTTCTCGTTTCGAAGTAGTGTAGTGTAGTGTGCCTCTACAGCATTTTTATCTGCGTCTTTCATGCGCTCCATTACTGATGCAACAAGTGCATCACGTTCTTTTGCGTCTTCTGTAATCTGTTCTCGTTTCGCAATCTCAATCAATGCGAGTTGTGTTTTTGCACGGGTTGTTGCCTCAGGTTTCCAGTCAGTGTGCAAGTCATCGCGAGTCTTTTGGATCTGAGCGAGATATCCATCAAGAGTCATGCCCGCTTCATTTAGATATTGGGCAAGTCCGGACTCCATTTTTGCAATTTCGTATTCAATGAGTGGAAGTGGGACATCGGCATCTGTCGTATCAGTTATTGCTTTAAGTATCGCAGCGCGGTGTTCTGAGCGAATTTGATCTGATTTTGAGGTGTGCAAATTTTTCTTGAGATTTTCTTCGAATGCGGCAACAGACTCAAAGCCGATTTGTGTTACAAATGTCTCATCAAGTGGCGGGAGTGTTTCAACTACAGCCGCCTCAGCTGCTTGGAGTGCTGCCTCAGGCGTTGCTCCACCCTCAAGAGCTTCTACCCGAACTCGTTCACGCCGGAAGTGTATCAGCGCATTTGCGACATCTTCATCAGTTACTGCAACCTCCTTTACATTTTTATTTGCATCCGCTGCGAGTGATTTGTAATCGCCAAGAGTTACTGTCGGGTACACTGTCGCCTCAATGGTGACATGCGCACTACCATCATCGTGTGTGTGAATTGATGCATGAGGGGTAACAAGTGGCAGTACCCCGTGCTCCATAAGTATATTCGTCAGTTTTTCTTGAAGGAGTAGTTCAGCGGCAGTATCGTGAATTGCATGAGCGCCGACTTTTGCTTCAATGAGAGAGTCTGGGATATTCCCGTCTCGAAAGCCATCCAATGAGATTCGCTTTTTCAAGAGTTGCTTTGCTTTTGCTGTATATGCAAGCACCTCATCTTTTGTAAATGTTCCATCAAGGACAACGAGCGATCCTTCTTTTAGTTGTTTTGAAAATGTTGACATCGGAGCACTCTACCAGAACATATATGAATAGCAACGGCACAACAAAGGCGCCCAAGGGCGCCTTTAGGTGTGTATGGAATACAATTTTATTCGAATGAATCCTCTTCGATGCCTTCCATGACCGGAGCCTCATCAGGAATCTGAGGTAAATCATCAAACTCGATGTTCGGCTCTTCAACGTGCGAAGTCATCACCTCAAATGTCGGCGCTGCATCTTCAATATTTAATTCTTGTGGGGGTGTGACCGATTTGCCCCAGAGGAATAATCCACCTAGAACAAGTACTACAAGTACGATCGTTGACCCAATCATAACGCCGTACTTCGGGCCAGCACTTGGAGTTGTTTCTACAGGAGCTTGTTGCATGATTTCATCAGCCATATGTGTCTACATTAAATTACAATAAATTAATACTGATTATAGTGTAGCGTGTAGGGAGTAAAGAGCAACTAAGGTGCCCACACCTAGATAGTAAGGACGGGCACAATTTGAGCTTTTCGAGAAACAATGCCTGGTAAAGTGTGTGTATCGCCGGTGACGTGAACGCCAAATGACTTTTCGATAACTGCCGTTGTGAGTTCATTATAGGTCAATACGGTCGATGATTCGTTAAGAATATCCACAACAAACAAGAGAATATCGTCTATATCATTTTCAGTTGCGACGATGTGCTGCATCGCAGCCACAAGACCTGTCTTTCGTGCAAGTACTAGATGAGGGGCTGCGGTCTCGATAACTGAGACGCGACAATTTTTTGTACCAACAGCAAACTTCTTACTATCCATTGTAACCAAGGCTTCATCAGAGAATGCTGCTATATCGGACTTAGCCTCAAACATCTGCATTGAGTATTCTGGGATAGAGATAGACAAATCCTTTGCAAGCGCTTCAGCTAGTGCAGTATCGTGAGGTGTTGTTGTTGGACTTCTGAACGCGAGGGTGTCCGAAAGAATCCCAGAGAGCACAAGACCTTGTATTTCGCGCGG
>JACCDR010808424.1_pt1 | contig 14083 bp, 28 predicted proteins | sample 7446431 | NCBI WGS metagenome assembly JACCDR01 (sample SAMN15323443, study PRJNA562643) | freshwater metagenome | isolation source: river surface water | place: USA:Blue River Watershed | collected 2017-08-17 | reverse complement strand
CCCACCCGATGGACCCATATCCGCAGTCCACTTAGTGCCGCATGGTTCAACATGACTGGCTCTCTTGATCTCCACTACGCCCAATGCTTGAGCAAAGCGAAGTCGGTCATCATAGATAGCTTTGATTTTCATCGTGTGTTCCTTGTAATAAAAAGGGCAGGCCAGTTGCCCAACCTACCCTTACTAGAGACAACCACCGACTCTGTGGTTACTCTTGTTCACGTTCACGAAGACGTTCGCGTTCTTCGTATTCAGGCAGCAAGACATCACCCGTCGACATACCCAATGCCGAAGAGATGGCCGAGGTGTGTGAATGGCAGACGTTGCCAGCACAACCGACTACTTCGAGGACTGCATCACCCTCTTCAGGAATGGTAGCTTGAGTGTGGCTACCGTCACCGTTGTCGAGAACAACGATACGATTGGAGCCAGCACGTACTCCGGTGTCACTGACCAAAGTTTTGCCATCAGCCAAGCCAGCGATGCGAACGACGTTTGCTGCATAGTTTTGACGGAAGGCTTGCAAGTCCTTCTCGTTGCCCCACGATCCGTTGTAAGAATCGTAGCGGAGTTCACCGTCACTAATAACGGTTGGGTACTTCCAGTTTTGGAAGTGAATGAACATGCCACGGTAGGTACCGTCGTACATTTTCACATCTTGAATCTCAGTGCTGAAGCTCTGAGCATTCATCTCTCGTGCGGTAGCTTCCAGAGCTTCCTTGTTTGTTACCAGAACCTTAATCGTTTGCGAGTGGCTCATTGCCCTCTCCTCCTAAGAAAAAGAAAACCAACTGTGCAGACATGGTATTCATCCCCACGTAGGGATGTCAATACTCCGTCAAGAAATTTTTTTACTCTTCGCTCAAATCGATCTGTCGTGAGGTGATTATCTGAGTGAAGTTGCTAATGTTCTCAGACAGTGGAGCCAGTGCTGATGCTAGGTTAGCTCGTGCGGTAGCGGAGCGTGCCACTGCCGTACTGTCCGCATTACCTAGTATTTCTCTGGCTTTCTCAACCACTTCCCGAATCTCTGGTCGACTACCCAGCCTCAAGTCCTCGAACCGTTCGAGAAAGTTATTGAGTGGGTCAAACATATTGCTGCGAATCGTTCGCCCCTCAGCCACGGACTCAGAGATTCTCAAAAAGATTCTCTCCAGTTCAGTAGCAAGGGCCGTTGTGGTTTCGCTAATAGCTAGCTCCATCTGCTGCCGGAACCGACGCTCTTGTTCTTCGTATAACTTGGGGTTGAGTTGCTTGAGTCGCTCGTCTGGTCCGATAGTGGGGTAGGTGACTTCAATACTGAATAGCCCAGTGAATGTGGGTGGGTAATACTCAGGCTTAAATGCTGTGCCTAATGAAAGTCTGGCATCCTCGATGATCTCCTCACGATGACGGTTGAGGTCGTCGACCAGTTCATCTAGGTCCGCAATTGCTATGTCAACATCTGCCTGAAACGTATCGAGCTTGTCGATATTCATCAAGCGAATCGTAGGTTCAGGGTAGGATACGGTCTGGTCAATGAATGATCGTTTGATCTTGCTGATGTGAGAGGTCACTGCTTTGTAGGCAGGGTGCTTCGAGTTAACGATAACCTCCGTTGCCTTAATGCGATCAGTGCTGGCGCTGATGGCCCCCGCTGCTTTGGCATGGGACTCTTCGTCTAGCTTCTTGGTGTTGCCAAACTTCTTGAGTTGCATGGATACCGCAATGGTATTCTTCTTGAGCTCGTCAGCCAGTTGCTCGTCTAGTTCTAGTGTTGCGTTCATATCAATCTCCCTGGTAAAAAAGAGGGCAGGTAGCAACCCGCACTACCCACCCTCACCCCAAACAATATTACGCAGTCACTTCCTCAGTGTCCTGCACTTTTTTCTTTTCTCGTGTCATTGGCATCAAGATGCATTTGACTTGGTCACCAATGAAAGTACATGCCCCCTCCTCAGAGAAGTAGTTGAACTCAACCGTGTCGCAATCGAGAACTGATACCATCTGCTGAACGAATCGGACGTCGAGGGCGATATCAAAGTTGGCTTCACCCCGTTCACTCTCACAGTCGAGGCACACCTTAGCCTTGCCGACATCAATGCTGGCTGTACTCATAGTGAGACGTCGACCACAAGCGTTAATGTCAACGCCATAGTTACCATCGCTGGTCATAAGCGTGGCTCGCTTGAGTGAGTTGAGTAGTAGCACTCGGTCGATCTCACGTCGTGCCGCTGGTGAATCCTCAGTGGACTCAATGACTTTGTGTACATTGGGGTAGCGTCCTTCAATCTGGCGCCCCACAACAGACACGTTATCGCTGACCAACTTAAATAAGTTCTCATTGATAGACAACTCAACTTCACCCAACTTACCCAACCGCTTGAGTACATCGACAGGGACAAGCAACGACTGCTCGATGCCAGTGCTGTAAGGTGTTCGGTAGTACATCATGCGTCGACCATCGGTAGCGGCGAGTTCGATCTCGTCTTGCTTGAAGTTGAACCACACACCACCCAGTGCATAGCGACTTGACTCCACGTCCGCAGCCACTACCATAGAAATTGCCCTTGTCAAGAGACCACTAGGCAGCGTAAGATGGTATTGGGAAACAGACGGTAGGGATGGCAAGTCGGCTTCAATCGCGGGGAACTGGAACGTGTCGTCGAAGTTCTTGACCGTGAACATGACTGGCTTTTCGTCCGCAAATTCAATGTCAAGTTCAAGATGATCATCGTCGCAAGCCTTGAGAATCTTGACCAGTCGAGCAGCATTGACGCACAACTCGGCAGTGGTATTGCATTCACAACTCAGTGTGATCTCAGTCTGTGACTCACCACAATAGGCACTGACCACAACCTTATCATGGGAGAAGGAAAGTTTCATGAGTTCGGTGATCGGGTGATTGGTGTTGACGTAAGTGAACTGACCAGCGAATTCAACGGAGCGACAGAATTGATTGCGACTGATAACACAACGCATAGGATACCTCGTATGGCTAAAAGCAAAGACTTGATTGAACGGAAACTAGAAGCAGTTGTTGCAACTGTAGTGGCGAACATTCGAGAGATTCGTCACCGCAGAGGTTACACCCAAGAGAGACTTGGTGAACTAAGTGGACTCGGTAGAATCCGTATTGTTGAGATTGAAGGGCGCCGCTACGCACCCACCATTCCAACCTTGAACACACTTGCCGTTGCCCTCGGTGTCGAAGTCAAAGCATTCTTTGAGCACCGACCAGAGGACATTGTCATACAGTAGAGAGCAAGGATTGAATCGCATCCTCAGCACACTTCACTGCATTACGCATGGAGAATGTACTGTTACGCCAGCCCCATGTCGTATACTCCGCAGGTGGTTCGGACTTGAGAGTTCGTAGCCACACTTGACGGATCTTCTCTTGGCATGACCGAGCAAACTCTTCGTTGCCAGTGTACTCAATGACACGGAACCGATCGACGAGTGCCTCATCTAGGTTCGAGATGTTGTTGCTGGTACCCATGACAATCAACTTCTTGGGCATGTTAGTCTCAGGGTCAAGGGCATCCTTGAGTAGTCGCTGTACTTGAGGTGACAGCCACTCCATTTCTTCGAGCACAATCAGATGCCAGCCTGATGTTGTATTGTAGTTGACCTGCCGCAGGAATAACTCTTTGGCTTCGTCGATGTTGAGCGTGCTACATGGTATGTGGTGAAAGCCGGACCACTCATCCTCACAGCCAAGCATACTGGCTACAATCCGTGTCGTCGCAGTCTTGCCAGTACCCTTGGGGCCAGTGAGTAACCATGCACCTTGACGTGGGTAACGCATCGAGTCACGTAGTGTTTGGATAGGCTGACCGATGATGTCATCGAGTGATGCAGGACGGAACAGGTGATTCATCTTGACCATAACAAATTCCCTTGTGGTGTAACAAATACTTTTGTCTAAAAGAAAAGGGTGAAGTGTTTCACTCCACCCTCAACCGGCAAGCCCCGAAATTTTCCCATCGGTCTGATTAACCTTCACGCACAAACTCGCCTCCGAGTGATTGAAGTTTATTGAGTTGGTCAGTGAGGTTCTCGCCAGTATCCTCGCTGTCGTAGTACGCTTGCACCTTAGCAGCTACCTCGCCTGCTGGTGCCACGATAAGGCCACCGTCACCAGTCCCGCCGAATCCGAATTCACCAATGACGACTAGCCCTTGGTCACGGATCTCGCGTCGTGTTAATGTCCTTGCGTTTGGTTGTTGCATTACTTTACCTCCGCATATTCAAAGTCTTCGACGTTCTGAACCCCAGCCTTACGTAGGATCTGGAGTATGTAGTTTAGTACCAAGCGATCTTGCTCGCGATCTTTACTCACATCACCTGCTAGGTGTATGCGGTAGTAGATGCCAATGAGTGCAGCCAGTGCATCCTTCGCGACTGCCGCCACCGCTGCGTTATTCTCAGCAAACGGACCATCGATAGCGCGAAGAACCTCGATCCCAGTTTCGTCATCGACCACGGACTGGCTATCGCCGCCCACTCGCCAGATAATACCTTGCGTGTCTGGCTGAATGACATTGATACAGTCGGTGAAGTTAATGACGGACTGATTATACGTAGCGATGTTAAGTTCCTCGCACGTTAAGCACTGTACTGGTAGCAACCCAGAGCTAGCCTGACCACCGAAGTCGTTGACTAAATCCTCTGGATTGCAATCGTATAATGCTATTGCCACCATCCCATCATGATCAATGCGGACAGGATAGTATTCGCAGCCATCGACCATGATTGTCTTGAGGTTCAAGGGTCTTCTCCTGACATGCTAACAAGGGTTCGCTTGGTTTCCTGGTTTGTGTACACCCACACCAGTGTACCACATACATTGTACGCTGACATGATATGACTGCCAGTTGTTAGGGCCGCTTCATTTGCTGCCGCATCTTCTGGTGGTACGTCACCCCAGTCACCGCAGGCATGACGCCGCATCAAAAACTCTGGCTTAATGCTACACTCACTGGTGTAAGCATGAGCCCGATGAGTGATGGAGCACTTGCCCAGGTTGAACTTGGGGTAGCGTAGATTCTCAAGGTTAATTGCCATTGCCCCCTCCTAGAATAAAAGTCCTTGCTCAAGATCAGCCAGTTCCTCAGTGGAATCTGTATCAACTGATGGCTTGACCGCATACAGAATTGCAACACTCACGCCAGTTCGACGGAACGATTCCTTGGTATTAAATGCTCCATCTTCGACGGGTTCGATAGCGAATACATCGCAGCCTTGAAAGCATAGCGAGTCCACCATATCAGTTGCATGATTCGGTGGCATGAGTGACACCAATGCACCTCCTGGTTTAAGTAGCTCGAACGCTTTGATGGTGTGCTTGATGGCTTGTCGCTTCTCATACGGTGGGTTCATGACAATGCAATCGTATCGCTTGTCCGTTTCCCATGTCTCGAAGTCGGCCTGCTCCACGTTGATGTTCTTCATCTTGAGGATCTCGCACAACTCGTGGTTGATTTCGATAGCATCGACCGTCACACCACGGCATGTCTCGCGGATCTCGTCAACGATGTCACCGAGGCCAGCACTTGGTTCAAGAATCAAAGACCCTTTGCCTGTGTATTGGTCTACGATGGAAAGCATCTTGCGGATAACAGACTTGGGGGTAGGGAAGAAGCCAGGGATGTCTCGATTGCGGACGTTATCAATTGCCCGCCGCAACTTGAACTCACGTTGTCTCGCCTCTTGTTCGGCAATCTTCTCAGGTGACATACGATCTAAGCATCGCAGCGCCTGGAATTGTGGGTCGTTGTGTGAGTAGTTGTCGCACTCCACGAGGTAGTCATGGTAGCCGTTCGATACTCGCTTGGTTTCCAATCGTCCCGCCATGAGGAAGAAGTCTTTAGTGAGCTTCTCATGCAAAAGGATTTCGGGTACACGGTCCTCATCAATCGCTTGACACAGACTCGTGATAAGATCCGCAGCCCGCTTCAGTCTGGCTCCCTCTAGTTCTGCGTGTCGTGCTTGTGCCAACTTCTTAGCAGTGTGTGTTTCCTTTGGTCGTAGCTTTTCCTCAGCTTGCTTGTTCATGGTAGCAGCCAAGCTCAATAGCTTTTCTTTATTTAACTTTGCCACGTCGTGTTCTCCCTACTATTGGTACATAGATTTAGCCAGTCGACCACCACGGTCGATCAGCGCCGTCAACTTATCCTTGACTCGTCGATACTTCTCCAGCTTCCCCTCATCCTCATAGTCATAGTAGTGAAGGACGATTGCAGTTCTCACCTTGATGGCCCACTTCAACCTCGCATGACGCTTGCGGTTCAGGACGATGGACTCTTGCAGGCTTGGCATAGACTGGCTCCAGTGTGAGTGATACCGTAGGCTGATCAAACTGATATGTCACCGTTGCCCTAGCAACATGACAACCAGTGCATGGGATCAAGAGTAAGAGTGTTGCGATCCGTCGCATGGTACTGTCCTTCCTAATTGTTTGAGTAAACTTCTAGCCGCTTCAATAACTTCCGTTCGCTTGGGTGTGTTGCATTGCCAAGGATCACCAAGGCTATGCCAATCTTCGTTGACTCGCATCTCTACCCAGGTGTAGAACTTCATGCCTGGATAGCGACGACGTTCATATCGAACTTCAAACTTTGTCCCATCCACGAGGATGTACTGCTTTGGTTTCAGCATGTTGTTACTCCAGTTGTGCATCGACGTAGCCAGCAATGAACTTGTCAAACTCGGTGTGGTTTCGTATGCCACCATAGCAGTTTTGATCTTGGTGTTCTTTGAAGAACTCTGTTTTGACTTGTCTAATAAACAGGATGAATCTGGTCATGGTTGCGCCATATCCGTTGCGGTCATGCTCCAACATCTCATCGGGCGACTTGCCATTGAGTCGTGCATACTGTACGTAGCGTGGGTTCCAGTTACTCATCATCCTCTTCTCCTTGTGCGATACGATTGATAGTTGCCGCAAGTCCCTCAGCCTCTTGGATCTCAAGATGGCTTCTCTCGATCCTCTTTTTGGCGACGTGCACCGAACGCCTCTCATTGGCATCAACAGCAGTGACTTTATTTCTCTCAACAATAGCCACTAGCTCGTAGGTTCCGTCCACTGATTGGTATATATTTACCTTGTCTGGGCACATATCCCAGCAGCCACCACCTTTATCTCCATGCCACCCTTTACTTTGGGCTCGCTTCATTGCAGTGATGATTGATTTGACGTAAGCGGGCTGGTGTTTTACTCCGCTTCGCACGAACTCAATTTTGAACTGACTCATCGCCTTCCCTCGCTTTCTTGATTGCTGCTTTGGCTTGTCTGATTGCGCCAACCAATGTCGTTGCGTCCACATGATTAGATGATAAGTCTTGGAGATATCCTATTGATTCAAGGGATAGGTTCTCCAGTGCAGCCAGTAGATCAGGTGCCGCCGCAATGAGACGAGCATCACTCATATGTCTATGTCCCTCCTTACTGCGAAATAAATCGCAGTTATAGAATGGCAATACTTGCTGGCAGTTTGGATAGTATTCTTTGCCAGTGAGACTATCAGTTACCTTCTCTCCACTGAAGACGCCGAAAGTATCTGTGCCATCATTTAGCCCAGATATTCTCCACGGCCCAGGTGTGTGACTCATACCGCCACCTCCTTCTTTAAGTACGGGCTCATTGCTTCTCTCAGTTCGTCCGCAGTAGGCGACACGAAGCCAGGATGACTTGTCACTAATTGAATCGCCAACCCGATCGCCTTGTCCCTCGTTTCGCCGTAGGTTTCAGAGAATACTTTCTCTTGACCACAGACCGCATCCATCGCAGAGAGAATATCCCAACTGCATTTAACCTTATCATGTTCAGCGACGAGTAGTGGACAATAACCAGCACGCTCCACGTAGAATCGAGAGCACTCAATCCACTGATCTTGCTGCTTGAAGTAAGCAGTCGCATCGTCATCGTTCATGCGATAGGCGTTGTCGTAGTTCGCAGTCTCGCCTTCCTGCGTTGTGTACTGTTTAAGCATATCGTTGTAGATGGGTACAACTTCAGCTCGAATAGATTCGATAGCAACAGTGAGAGCCAGCCACCGCTTAACGTGTGGTTCTAACTTCTCACGTACCGCTTCAGGTGTAATCTTCATAATCAAGTACCTTGTAAGTAATCGTTGTCGCTTCCACCCTCAACCGCCGACCCCGAAAATTTTCCCATCGGTCTGATTGATCAGTCGTGTGACGGTATAAGTTCCGTGGGTTGAAGCTCTGGTACTTGCTCCACAAGGAGCCTCTTGATTGCACGATGGCCAGCACGCAAGCGATCGTATTGCTGACCATCCATTTCACCACCGTTGTTGATAAAATCTCTGGCCTTCTGTAGTTCAGCCTCAGCTAGCTCGCGCTCACCTAGACTGATCATGCGATTCATCTCATTGATAATGTCGTCAAGTGTCACAGCCCTCTCCTTTTTTTGTCATTGTCAATTAGTTTCAGTGCTTCCTTCGTCTCGTCGTCTGATTGCATACGCTCGATAAGCCAGTCACAGAGCCGGTCTATCTTGTCGCTGTATCCGAACTCCTCTAGCTCCTCGTGATCCATATCAAAGACATGGACTTGCCGATAACCCGCATGGTGTGTTGCGCCCAGTAGCTTGCCATGCTCATTGAATACTAGGCGGGTCTTGTCCTTAGCTGACATAGTTAGTACCCTGCTTGCTCTGCGTATTGATCGTAACAGTACGACGACTTGCGAACCCAGTCAGGTGTGGGTGGGATATGGAATAGAATGGACTCACCGCGCCAGTTGGTGTCGCCAAGGTCTACGAATCGCTCAGGCTCGGAAGCCAGCTTATGAACACTAGCTACGAACTCTCGTGTATCCGAGTAACCACCGTCGCAGTCACGTCCCCAGTTGCAGATGGTATGCTCAATCACTTCATCATCTTCGATGTACTCAAAGACTTCCTCATGATGAGAGCTACCTTCCTCACTAGGTCCACCGTGATGGAATGCAAGTGTTTCACCTGGACGCAGAGTGATCTTGACGACTCCCTCGCGATAGTGAATCCAGAATCGTGCGTTTGGTTTAGCTGACATAGACTGGCTCCTTAATGAATGTAGTTATTGGAGGTGCTCTTTCCTGTTTACTTCCAGGTATTTGAAGATAATATCTCTGGGCAAAAAGCGTGTAGTATGTCCTCATGGCGTGGCTCGGTAGACACCACCCGCGATTCGATTCACCGACATACCCTCTTTCTACCATCTCATCGTGCAGGCACTTCTGAATGAAGTTAAGCTCGCTCTTGCTCTTTGAGGTTATTTCGCTGTGAAACAGATCACTAAATGCCTCAACGATATCCCCAAATCCTTTGTGGCTTTTGCAGTAATCCGATTCAATGACATGATCGGGTAGCACTAGGCCAATAGCACATCGGTCGCCATTGCTATTGGCATAAACGCACACGCATTCATTCAGGCCCACATTGCAGACGCATGGTGGCTTCTTTTCGATTATGAAGGCATTCCATGCTGCATCGAAAATATCCTGAAGTGTTATGGGCTTTGGTTTCCTTTTTGCTTTGCGTTTTGTGGATGCTTGGGTAGTCTTAGCCATAGACTGGCTCCGTGTGTGTGAAATAAGACTGGCCCACGTCACCAATAAGCACTCGGTACCAAATGCCAATCAGTAGGTCTTGATCGTGGTCTAATATCCACCAGCCGATACGAAACAAAAACCACCGGCACGAATCGAACGTGCATCTCTCACGCATGAGGCTCTGCCATTGAGTTACAGTGGTTGCGAATGAACGCGATCTATGTGACTAATCATTACTTATCAATCATGACGACTCTCCTTACATGACGGGATCTTGGTTCCCTAGTAGTGAAGCCAACCTAGCCAGACGCACTACTTATGAATGCGTTTTGCGGGGGCCAAGCGCCCTCCCTCATAAACTGGGTCAGTTGGGCCTAAGACGCCGGTTAGTGGCTTATCAATCCCACCAGCAGCGAAGCCTATGCTGCTCGTAAGTGAACTCGTCGGCATGTCGTGCGAAATGAACAAAATTAAACTTAGTTTCTTCGCTAGTCTCGCCATCCAAGTCGAGCCCCTCAATTGTGACTCGATAGTCATTGCGTTCTGGTGAGACTGCATATCCGTGTGCTGTGAAGCAAGGATTCTCTTGCATGAAGTTGATGAAGTCTTCAGCACTAGGTGCAGAGTTTTGGCAATCTTCAGGGTCAATGAATTTTTCATCATACAAGAGCTTGAATTGCTCTAGTGTGAGGTTCTCGAAGCGTCGTGTTCCGCCGAACTTATACGCTTCAGGCTTGTAGTCGCCAAAGATGATTTCATCACGTCTTTTTGTGTCTCGATTGAATCTAAAACTCACTTCACCACCTCCAATTGGTCAATGTCGCTGTACTTGTAATCATGCAACTTCCCACTCCACTTCACCTGAATCCATTTAACACGCTCACGGTTGTGAGGTGATTCAAGCGAAACCACTGTACCCGTCAGGCGCCCCAGTGGAGAGCCACGCTTTACCTTTCGTCGCTGCAAGGTCGCGTCATTGTGACGTACAGTATTCCCTACTTGTATCATAGCAGTAACTCCTGTCAATAGTAGAAATGTCGAGTTTGTCCAGCGACAACCGCCAACCCCCCGAAATTTTGCCATCGATCAGACTAAAATAACACTGGCTTCTTATCTGACAGATGGGAAAATTCCTGGCTGTCTCGGTTCTTGCCGGACGGTCTACTGAATAGTATTGCCATCCCTACGTTAGTTGTTACAATACGGCAAAGGAGGTGAGAGTATGATTGATCTTACGAAGAAGTATCGGACAAAGAATGGATACAGAGTTGTTGGTTTGATTCTCGATGAAACCAGGAGTAGCTATCCAATCAGGGGTAACATCATAGACAGTGATGGGGATTTTATTGAAAGCAATGCTGGTTGGACGAAAGATGGGGTGTACGACATATTCAATGGTACTGGGAGCTATGATCTAGTCGAAGAGGAGCCAGTTGAGCCTACGCCTGAACCTAAAAAAGACTGGCCTCAGTTTGACCCCACAAAGCAATACACGACACGTAGCGGAAAACCATTCCGATACTACGCAAGTGATGGAGGTGGCTCACATCCAGTCCACGGTGCAATACAAGATGACAATGGGCTCTGGTATGCCTCAGGGTGGACCGCGCAGGGATGGATCAACAGTCTTGGCCCAGGTAACGCGCACGACCTCATCGAAGTGAAGCCACGTATTAAGCGTGAGTACTGGGTGAACCTCTACCCAGGTGATGGGGCGTCTGTGCATACTGACGAGGCAAGTGCTGGCAAAAGCGCCATGCTCAATCGTATCGCCTGCGTCAAGGTAGTCATCGACTGTGAACATGGAGAGGGGTTATGAAGGTTGATCCAAAGAAGAAGTACAAGACGCGCGATGGTAGGCCAGTGAAGAATTTAAGGATTAACCCCAACAAGGACATATATTGCGTGCTTGGTAGGGTTGGTAGGTTATCGCACGATTGGGCGTGGGGGATCAATGGCAAGTTTTGGGCTAATAGTTCAGTAGATGACGACAGGGATCTCTTAGAAGTCGAGGACAAGAAGCTATGAAGGTTGATCCAAGCAAGAAGTATGTGACACGAGCAGGTAGAAAGGTTGATGGTCTGTTTATTGATCGCAGCTCTGGCGTTTACTGTGTCCAAGGCTTGATTGGTAGGGAAGTTTATTCATGGGCCATAACAGGCAAGTACCTGGATAATGTAGGTGGTAGTCATCACATGGATCTTATCGAAGTAAAGGAGAAGAAGGTGGCAAAGAAAACAACAAAGAAGCCAGTGAAGAAGGTTGTCTCGCGCAAAAAGTCGGTCCCCAAGGAGCCGATGGTTGTCTCAATGGAGAAGTGCTACGAGACAGCCAATTGCCATGATGTATGCATCTACCGTATAGATGGTGGTGGCGGGTTTCCGGTTCATGGCGCCTATCGCATAGGTAGTGGCTGGGAAGCTACGCAATGGGATGGCAATGGTTTGAATATATCGGATGAGTCTCTTTGTCTCGTCGAAGTCCCTAAGCGTGTGACTGTCACTCAATGGGTCAATGTCACTGAGTGTCATGGTCAGTACGCTATCTCTGAAGGCTACGACAGCGAAGCTCATGCAGCCAACTCTATTGGCAGACTCGCCCAAGACGAAACTCTCTTCGCTCGTGTGAAGGTGGAAGTCAAGTGCTCTCAAGGTGAAGGGTTGTAATTTTTCCGTAGTGAGTTCACTGACACGTTGTCAGTAATCGTTTTAGTAATTTTTGGGGGTGTGCTATGGGGTATCGCGATGTAACAAACGATGACGTTGGTGAGGTTATTGAGGTGCGAGACCACCTTGACTGCAATTGGGTGACAGTTGTTCTTGAGCATATTTTGTCCAAACAAGATAACCTTGGCTTTAGATACATAGCCTGGGGCATTGAGGGTGGAGATGCGGGGGCAGTTAGGAGCTCATGGAGGTACGCACGTATCGCAACAAACAAGTTGCCTGCTGGATACCTTCCGTCTGATTGGCGCGAGCTTAAAGACAATGGCATTATTCAGCGTGGAGATGCTGGGATTTTGATACCAAATAGCCCAAAGGTGGTATTCAATCCCGATTCTGTGCAAGAGATTCATAATGGCTGGATGAATCGCACAGTGGGTGATTTGCTATCTCAGTATTTTCGTGGTGGAGTGATCATTCGCCCGAAGAATGTCATGCTGCCAAATCCACATTTCTAAACACTGGCTTCAATTGGAGATCACCTTATGGGTGGAGTAATAGGCTTTACGCTACGAGAAGAGGACGGAATAGAGCATCGCATGAGCCGTTGGACTAACTGGACTCCTTATGCGATTGACAATATCGGCATGGTCAACAAGTCCCCCGCGCATATTGAGGAGGTGTTGCGTGAATGGAAGCGGCAAAAAGACCTACCTAAAGAGGAAAAGCACTGGGCTTATCACTGGCCATACCTTGCGCCATCTGAGTATGGCTTGGTTGTGGTGGACTTACAGAAGAATAAGCTACTGGATTCAAATACATATCATCGCTTTGGCTATGTAAGTCACGTATGTATTGCCAATGAGCTTTGCTCAACCATCCATGATGGTGGTGGATACACAATGCCTGGAAGCGATGGTGCGAAGGCTCTCCTTAACGACAAGGGCAATAGTGCTGCTCGTCTCTACCGATTCTTTCAAGAGAAGCGAATCAAGGACTTCGTGATGTGGAACCCAGAAACGCAGGAAGAGTACTCCCTTGGCAAGGACATAAACTCATTCACGTTTGATGAGCTAATGGAGTTTCTCTCGGTAAAAGACTGGGATAATCGCATCAGGCATGGGCGGTTCGTGCTCGATATGTCCCCATTGGAGGTTGTCACCTTCCCTGAATCGCGTGAAGGTTGGGTGTCGTTTCGTCAGGCAGTGCTGGACTTGGGGCTCACGCTGACTGAGAAGGAAGAGGAGTTGTGGCGCGAGGTTATTGACCCAAAGGAGGAGTGATGATGAGTGAAGATACTAAAACACTGGCTTCAAGGAGCCCCACACAATGACAGCAGATGAAATGGTAGATGATATGCTAAAGAGAGGTTATGAGTTTCACCTAGTGAACTGTAGCCTCCAAAACATCAAAGGCCCAGGTGAGAAGTATTCAGCCTACTTCTACGTCAAAGGCAAAGCATCAACATGCTATAAGTGCGACGAAATCAGACCGCTATGGCATCAGTGTGGACATGGTGACACAATCGCTGATGCAATCGCTCAGGCGCGTGATATGGCTCTTTCCCCCAGCCGCTTAGCAACGGGAGAGGTGGAATGAAGGTTATCATAGAACTACACGTCGAAGTGACCCCAGGTGCGTCAATGGAAGTCCTCCAAGAGCAAATACTAGGGCGCATGAAGAGGATCACCAACCCCGATCGCAGTAATGGGGGTATCACGCGAGTCCATTCTTGTGGATGCCGAACAGAACACCCTAGCAATCCCCTGAGCGGCTACGAGTATCACAGCGTCATCCACGGTTGTCGGATGAAGTTGGGCTAATCACCCCCACGTACTTACTCAGACCGATGGCAAAATACTGGCTTCTGTCGGTAGTTG
>JACCDR010368101.1_pt1 | contig 14083 bp, 19 predicted proteins | sample 7446431 | NCBI WGS metagenome assembly JACCDR01 (sample SAMN15323443, study PRJNA562643) | freshwater metagenome | isolation source: river surface water | place: USA:Blue River Watershed | collected 2017-08-17 | reverse complement strand
CAGCTTGTAAATGGTCTCCAGAATTAGCTGCTGCGTGTGAAGTTTGGAAAGAAATCAAATTCGAATTTGATACAATTGACAAACTTTAATTTTATTTAAATTCATAATATATTATTTTGTTTATAGAATTTAAAAAAAATTCTATAAACAAAATAATACTTTTCTATTTTTGAGTGTTATCCGTTTATTAACTAAAACCTAAAACCTATTTAATAAAACCTACACCTGAAAACTTGTTTCTTTGCCTACCTTATCATAAATCAGATGCGGCATCGATACTTTATGATTCCCTTTATGAAAAAACGTACCAAACTGAAATAACTTGCTTAGCTCTATATCAAATTTTCTTGTAAATTTATTTCTTACGGATGAGGTTCTTGGATGCTTAACTACTAATTTTACGTTTACCGCGTAAAAACGACCTGGATAGTTTGCACGAACTAAATTTAAATCAGGGTTGAACATGACTATTAAGTCTGAAAAGGACTCGCGATCGTTAATGTTCAAATCAAACGTTACAGCTGATGTAAATTCTTTAGATTCTAGTTCTTGTAAAAAAATTAATTCTTCGTTTTGGTCTTCAAATAGTTTAATAGCTTCTTGAGCATCCGGTAAATCCGAGTTTTCTGCTAGCTTTTGACTTTGCAGAATAACTGAACTTTTATCAAACACGAAATTACCTGATTTATGTAAAATTTGTAAAAATAGAAAATTACACTTAATGCTAAGATCCTTGCGTAATTTTGGATCCATAAAGTCGTCTCGAAGCGGGTTATCTAAATATGTCAAAGCAAAGGTTAACATACTTACGATTTCGCAAGCCACTGGTTGTAAAGCTAGAATAAGATCACGACCTGTTTCAAAGTTGTTCATGGCAAACTGAACACGAAAGATCGTTTCGAACGGGTTAGCATTTTCAGTTAGGCGATCAATCGAGCCAAACAGTAAACCTGATGTTTCGATTTTGCTATCGCCCCAGCCGCCCCAGAAGTCATCAAAGTAACCATCCGGTGCAAATTTGGTATCATAAAAGTTCGGCATCGAATTTGTAATATTTACAACTTTGTTTGATAAAAGGGAGCTTATTAAATCCGCATCTTGGCTTGGGTTTAAATAACTTTTTCTTAAAAGAATTGCTGCGTTAAAGTTTGAAACAAAAGCTGGATCCTCTGTACCGTAAATGGTTTTAATGCGGTCATAAACTAGACCTAGCGGAAGGGAGTTTTCAAGAAAATCTTTAGAAACATTTCCCGCTACCACGTTAAAATTAAAAAGTTGTTTTAATTCAGGTAATTCTAATCGTAATAATAAAAATAGCCCTGCATCGCGACTTAATTCTAAAGTAGCAAGTAAAATAGCATAGTTCTTGTCAAACTCATCTTGTTTTTCGCGAACCCATTGCTTTGATAAAGTAGAAATGTTTAGTTGTTGAATCGGGTTAGGAATTTTCATGCTTGAGAACAATTTTTTAACTTTTTCTTGTAAATATAAAGTACCAGCTTGTTTATCAACCGAGAATTGAGTTTGAGAAGTATAAAAAATGTTAGGATTAAAGTTAAGAATATCAGATAACAACCCAAGGTCTTTTAAAAATACGACGTTATTTTTGCTAAGTCGATTGACAACCGCGCTATTTAAAAAAGGTACTGGCACTTTATCAATGCGGATGTAATTTTCCGACGGGTAATTTTCATAAATACGATTAGCCTTTGAGTCTAACTCCAGCTTGGCTTGTTCAAACGCTTTTTTATTACTTTTGTTTGTATAAACTAAAAAAGGAAATTGTTTTAATTCAACATCACTATCAAATGTACCAAAGATAATCCATTTCTCTACATTATCTTTGTTAAGGATAAAGTAAGAAAATGCGATTAGCCAAACAAGTTTTGATTTTGTAATTTTACTATTTAAAAAATCCGAATCAGGTCTTGGAACAATAAAGTTAATAGAAAACTTGTCCGTTAGTTCAGCTAAAAATTTCGAATCAATTGGTGTCTTTGTCTTATCGCTCTCGTTTCTTTTTTGTTCGATTGCGTTAAAAACGTCTGATACAAAATAAGCCATTTCATCAAAGTTTAAGTAATCAGCTAAGTCTAACGCATAGATTAAAACATTTGTAATAAAAACAATTTTAGCAGGATTATCCATGTCGATATAATCATAAATGACTTTGTAATTATAAATGTATGAAAAATCTGCAAAGCATTTAATAAAATCACCTAACAGAAGAAACTTATTTGTCGAAGCAGAGCCAGTACCAGCCTTGACGTATTGAATTTTAGAATAGTAGTATTTTTGGTTGTTAACAACGTAAGAAATATACATCATGTAAGCTGATACACTTTTATCGTGATAGATGTAACCAAAGTCAACGCTTTGTTCAATTGCGGGACTATTAAAATAAGTAAATTCGTCGATGAACATTTGTAGTTGTACACGATTGTTGAAATCTAACAAATTTTTTAAATAACTAAAAACTCGTAAAGTCGAATCTTTAAGAAAGTCTACTTTACGAGTTTCTACAGGGATTGATCTTAGCTGTATTCACGAATTCGATAAACGTTGCTTTGCTTCGCAGCAGTACGTTTTTTAACAGGCGTAATTTTACTAAATTTTAAGACTTTATCAACTTCTTTAAAAAACGCCTTTTTAGAAACCTTTTCATACTGGGGTTTACCCGCTAAGTACTCTAGGTAATCTTGATACAAGAAATGAATGGGTAGCTTAGTTGTTAACTCAGGTTTATTAGGATCGCAAAGCTGTAGAAAATCTTTATTTTGATTTAAGTATTCAAAAATGCCTAGGCATTGGCTACTAAGTAAACCTTCGGGTAACTCCTCTTCAAAAGAAAAATCCCAAATGGTTGTAGCAAAGGGGTTCAATTGTTGAATTGTAGCGATTAAACTCATAATTTTGTTATTTACTTTTTATAGATATACGTATAAAGTGTTTTGTTTTTTGCTAATAACTATTCGTAAAAAGGCTTTTGTCAAGCTCTAACTCCCAATTCAACCTATGCTTGTCCTTTTTGTTCTTCAAACTTTCAAAGAACACCCTGGTCAAAGTCTCTTTGTACTTTGACCACTTAGGGAATGTTTGTCTAGCTTTTTTGTTTAACCCCTTAATTCTGTTTAGGTTTAGTAGTTTGGTCAAAGTCGCTTTGTACTTTGACCATTTAGCTGTTTAGTTTTTGAGTTTGAAGTTTAGTTTCTTAATTCTGTATAGGTTAATTGCCTTGGTCAAAGTCGCTTTGTACTTTGACCATTTAGGGAATACCCTTTTTGGTTTAAGGATTACCAGCTTAATTCTGTATAGGTTAATTGCCTTGGTCAAAGTCGCTTTGTACTTTGACCATTTATTTGCTGGCTTTGTTTAACGTGTGTTTAACTCCTTTTTTGTGTTTAGGTTAATAGCTTTGGTCAAAGGTTTGTACGACTTTGACCATTAGTTTGGTTAGTTTTTTCAAATAAAGGCATTTTTTTTTCCGAATTTTTTTGTTTTCTAAAAGAACGTTGATTTCTTTTTTTGAAAACTTCGTAAGTGTTAATAAATAAATATGCGTTGTTTAATCGAAATTCTGAAATAATAATATATGCGTCGCCTGGCTTTACATTTTCTTTTCCTTTAATGTATACATATTTGTTTTTTATTTTTGTCAAGTTATCGCGAATCCACGTTTTTAATCTTAATAAACGTTTTGTTTCGTAAATGCCGTTGTTTGGTATTTCTAAATCATTAAATTTGTCTTCTAGAAAACAATCTAACAAGTATTTAATTGGATTTTTGTGTTCGATTTCGGGATCTTCTCGAAAACCTCGAATTCTAAAAAGTTTTTTTGTATACGTTTTTGTTTCTTCATCGTAAATTTTAAACGCGTAATGTGCTTTTAAAATATAAGATCCTTTTACAAATGTATTTTCTATTTTGTGATCAATGGAAAAATCTATTTTGATATTATAATTTGACCAAAAGTTTTCAACGTGTTCTTGAGCAAGTTTATTTAATTCTGTAAATGGAAATGAATAAGGGGATACTTGATTTTCAAAAGCTTCCTTCCAATCAATTCCTCCTAAAGGTTTGAATTCGAAATATCTATAGTCTTTATATTTGTAATAGCTCGACAATACATCTAAACCTGGTTTTTTTAATTGAATGTTGTCTTTAAAAAATGTTACATTGTTTAGAGAATATGGGCCTCCGTCTGTAATTGATAAATGAGTATTTAGTGATTTTGACATTAGCCATACGTTTGTGCGAATTTTTGATGTTACAATTTCCGAACATACAACATTTCCAATTTCAAAATAAGGACTTGTAATGTTTCCCCATAAAGTGTTAATGATGTGGGTATACCACATATGTGGTATAAACACATTAGTTTTAAACTTTGCTGCAAAGCTTGAGAATAAGAGTCTTTTTTGCTTTTTAACTCCAATCTTCGTTTTAATAAAGGTTCGACAAATTCTTTTAAAGGATAACCAAACCATTTGTGTGTACGAGTGTCTACAATGGCATTTGCTTCATTATCGAATGAATATGTTCCTGTATCTTTTAAAGATTCGTCAGATAATTGTTCTATTGTATCGACTCTGTCTGAATCCAACCAATAAAGAGCAGCTTCTACTTTTAAATTTTTAATTTCACTTAACTCTTTATTTGTGCACACTTTTGACAAAACGTCCCAAAGGTCTTGTGTAATTGTTCCATTAATAATTTCTCGTCTTAATAATACAAACTGAGAATCTATTGTAGCATCATCAGGATTTCTTTTTTCAAAATTTCATTTTTTGTTTGAAAGGTCTTTAGGTACGATTTTTGATAGAATTAAATCCTGATCGAATGAAAGTTTGCCTGAAACAACAACTTTGTAAAGGCCTGTTGTGATTTTTGGAGCGTATTTTTTTATAAAATAACCTAATGTTAATATTTGATTTTGGTTTGTTGAGAATGCAAAGGTGCGTGGATTTCCGATTGGATAAAGTGTACATATTAAAGCATTTGCATATGCTGATAAAAGATCAGCATCAGCACCATATGAAATTGTCAACTCTAAAGGTCTTTCATTCACAGTTCGGCCTCCTGAAGTCACGCCTAAAATTGGTCGAGTGCTTGAAATTGATGATTCGGAAATTAAAAAATTAGGACTTGCATATTGATAAATTTTAAAAATGAACACTCCAGGTTGTGTTAATGTTTCATACATTTTGTTAAAGTCTTCTTCAAACTCAAAACCAAAATCAAGGGAAAAATCAAAACAGAATGCAATCTGATAGGTCAGTTACAGTTCAACAAGCTGAAATAAAACAACTAAATCAAACGGAACAACAAATTCAAACTCAACAAAACTATCAAATTCAAACTCAACAAAACTATCAAATTCAAAATCAAGACCAACTTCAAAGCCCAACAACAAATCAAATTCAATCAGAACAACAGAACTATCCAATCTACTTAGGGGCTAACTGGGTTTATACAGATATAGATGTACCTGAAAATCAACCAAATTTATATTATAATAAATGTAGATCTCGATGTAGAGATCTTTTCGTTACTTGTTTTCTCGCTATTTTAGTATATAGATTTAATAACACATTCGATTTAAATGTAGAAACTCAAAGCACGATAGCAAGCTGCTACTTTAAAAAGAGAAATAAATACCCAAAGAACGAAGAAAATAAAGAGTTATATCAACCTGAAACACGAAGTTCTTGTTTACACGAACTAAAAGGCTGTCGCATGTTAACGAATGAAGAGATCTACAAAGAGTTATTATCTAAAGCCTACACTTTTAAATTTCATTTTATACACGGAGGTTCCTATACAAGATATAGTTTAGAAGATAGTTATAATACTTGGACATACTCCCTAGATCCTTTTGACGGTACTTTTATAATAGTAGATAGTCTAGGTGAAAGTATATATCTATATACAAACGGGGAAATGATAATATCCCAACCATTTTATTTTGAAGAACTAAAAATAGAAATTAATAAAAAGGTCTGCACGAAGTGCACCGAAGGGACAAACAAAAATAAAAAGAGTGGATTATTTAACTACAACTATATCAGAAGATAAGACTCCCGAAGCATCATCTTTAGAACCAATCCCCCACAAGTTTTCAAATAACTTAGAAGAAGGCTTAACAACTATAAAAAATACATTTATAAAATAAAAAAACTTGAGACACATCAGGACACATCAAGACACCTTGGACACACTTAAAATTTGCTTGAAAACCTAACAAATTTAGGTAAAAAAATGTGTCCAATGTGTCTCAAGTTTTTTGTTATGTTATACAATATATATTTTTAAAATATTACCGTAATGAATTAGTCCGTAAAGAAGAAAGTGTAATTCGTAAACGTAAAGCGGCAAAGGCTGCCGCGGAGAAGCGTAAAGCTGAACGTGACACTAAATTAAAAGAAGCCTTAATTCAGGAGATGATGAAACAGAAAATCCTAGCGGCCGGTATGTTAAAATTGGCAGAAGGCGAAACACCAGCAGGGGATTCTGCTGGTGGCACAACTCCAACTGGAAGTTCAGTTGAAGGAGGTACAGTTTAATGAGTTATAGAAAATTAAAATTTAACTTAAAAAAGAACATTTGCGAAATTAGAGGAGAAAAACCTAGAACCTTCTACCCTAGAAGTTATGAAACTTTAAATTGCTGTATTAACGGTGTAACCTTTGTGGAAATTTATAAAAGAATTTCTTTCGAATATAAATATAAATATACTTTAGTATCTGAGGTTCGTATTGCATATAGCGAATCACCTCAAGAAGTTTTAAATAGTGATTTAGGATCAATCATGTTAAATTTTAACCTACCCCACTTTGTAGATTGTACTGTTCGTGGTCCAATTCTTAGAATCCTATACGATGAAAATTATCCTATTGACTCTGTAGGTTTTGAATTCAGAGGTTCAATTGAAGCAGGAGTACTTGTCGAAATAATTAGTCCTAAAATTGATGAGTCAACTTACAAAATCCGCGAACCCAAAGTTTACAATCTTGTTTTTATTGATCAGCCTGAACCTGAATATGATTTCCAACTGTTTGATGAAAAGTATGATGATCAAGAGTTAGAAGATGATGAATGGGAAGATATCGATGGCTATTCGTTAGATGAGCCTATTGATTTAGAATTTAAATCGGCTTGGCATAAAAAAACTACAAGGATATCGAAGGAGGTACTAAAACTGAATAATTTTAAAGAACTAAATAAAATTTATAGTAGTAAAGATTACGAAAAACCTCAAACACCTCTTATTTATAACCCAAAAGAATTTTGTATGTTTTCACATCAAGGTTTTAATTTAAAGAATAACTTAATAAACTCAGGACCTCACTTTGCACAAATATTTGAACAATTAATCCCGTTAAATGATCAGAAGGCTTTATTAACTAAACACTATCGTGTTTGGCAAAGTAGAATACCAAATCTGAAATCTAATCGCAAGTTGGACTTGTTTTATCAAACTCACCCTTTAAATGATGATCTTGATGAAGATTTATCAAATTATATAAATAAAGAAATTAGTCAACCAGGTTTCAAATCATCTTATTTTAGTAGTGTTAGAAACTTCGCAAGTATTATACCTTACAAATATCAAGCTACAGAAGCACCCCGGCTAACCGTTGCAGGTTCTACGTTACATGCCCTACGTAAAGATTTAAAACAAACGCTCTTATTAGATATTTCACGTAAGTACAATCTGACATTTGTTGAACCCGACCTATCTGCTTGCCATGCCCGCGTAGCTGCTGCCCTTATAGGCCCTCATTCTAGTCTTCACAAGTTATTCGACCCTAATCAAAATTTCTGGGACGAACAAACAACTATTAATTTAGAAAAGTTTAAAACTTCAAACATCGAACTATCTCCAAAAAGCTTACGAGCTATGCTTAAAGTTTGCTTATACACATCCTTAAACGGCGGCAACCCATCTAGCGACGAACGTGTTTTTGAAACTTTAAAAGCAAACGCTAAGGATCAATTTAAATTTGAAGGTAAATTGGAAGAAAACCGTGTTTCAGTATTTAAGGATCCTTTATTTCGTAAAACGAAACTGTTTTGTTTAAAAACAAAATTAAATTAGTTTTTGATGAATTTCAAATAAGTAACGAATTAAAATCATTTAATAAAAGTTGTGTTTACGAGGGTCCACGTGATTCTAAAGGACCAACTTTCCTTACCCATACAATCGATAGACCTGATGTTTATTCATGTGATACCCCACATAAAGGTATCTCGCGTGTTCTACAAGGTTTCGAAATAGTTCTTTTATCAGTTCTTGTAAAAAATGTTCTTGAAACAGGAGGTTTACCCGTTTCATTAGATCACGACGGACTTATTATAGCTTACCCCGGATCTATAAGTTCTGTTGACAAAGAAGATTTAGAGAAGATACTTTTTAGTTCTTCTCAAGACTGGTCCGCTTATTTAGTTCAAACACCCGTTCCGATTGAAATCAAAACTATTTACTCACCGAACGTCAAACTTTCATAAAAAAGAAAAAATTTTATAGTAGAAGAATCTAAAAACTTGAGACACATTGGACACATTTTTGTACCTAAATTTGTTAGGTTTTCAAGCAAATTTTGAGTGTGTCCAAGGTGTCTTGATGTGTCCTGATGTGTCTCAAGTTACATTTATAAAATTTGTTTTCTTGAGACACCTTGGACACATTTGAGTAACATTTTATTTTATATAGTTACTTAATTTTCTTATAGATCTTTTAAGAATTCTCAAAATTTCAATTCTTTTAAACATGTGTCTGAGGTGTCCAATGTGTCTCAAAGTGTCTAAACCTAATTTTCCTTTATAAAATTCATCAAAAATAAGATTACCCTTAATGTTTCGTCTTTGATTAAAATATCCTTTTTCAGACAAATAATAAGGCATCATATTTTGAAAACCAAATGCATATGTTAAATCTTTTAACGAAAAATACATTAACAAATAAATTTGTATTGTTTGTGGAAGTTGTAAATAAAATGTGTAATGGTTTTGTTCTAAATGTTCGAAAATAAATTGATTTAAATGATTTGTTTCTTCATCTTCTAAATCTGCAAAATAAACTGTTGTTATTTGATTGTGTGTTTTTTGTACATATTGTTTAAATTTTTGATTGTAAATAATGAATTGTGTTTGTAATTGTAAATCTTTCTTTTTTAGAATTTCCAAATTGACTTGTAATGAAACTGGTTTTTCTAGAGTATATTCGCTGTCTAAAGAAACTTGCATAAAAAAAGATGATTCTGTAGGTAATTCTGTAGATAATTCTAATTCAGAATCAGATTCAGAATCTAATTCTGTTTGATTTTGTATGCGTATTTCTTGAAAATAAATTGGATATTTTTCATCTGATAAATCATAATTGTTTTGTAATTTTGGTATTTGAATAGGCATATTTTAATAAATGATGTTTTATTAAAACAAACAACTGGCTTCGCACCCATCCCTGCGAAGCAAGAAGGAAGAAGCAAGAAGGAAGAAGCAAGGAGGAAGAAATAAAGTCTTGCCCTGCGAAGCAAGAAGGAAGAAGCAAGGAGGAACCCCCTCAAAATTGTGAGTTTTGAGGGGTTGCTTCGCTCCGAAGGGAGCTTACAACCGTCAAGCAAAAGGGGGTTAGTAAGTTTGACTTAGCAATGACAAAAGCTTATTAACTATAAAAAATAAAATGGAGGTATAAAAATGTCAACAAGTAGAGCAAGATCAAAATCGGTAGATATTCCAGCACCCCCGCAGGATTTTGCGTCAGTGGCGGCGTTAATTCCGCTGGATGAGTGGTGTGCTAAAACGGGTGTAGCTAAAGAAGTAGCGATTTACACGTACAAGACAGCGACAACTTATATTGTACGAAAGAAAATTGGCGGTATTCAAATGGTAGATGGCATTATCGCGCGAGTATCCGTTGATGTTAGCGCGTCAATTGGAAAGTGCGAAAATGCGTTCAGAAAATGCGAAAAAACGCATTAAAAACGTGTTTGAAAACATTGATCCATCTAAGAAAGAAGACGTGAAAAAAGCTAATAGAGAGTTACGTAAAGAACGTACAACAAAATTTGGTTTGTAGGGGGGTTTAAATGGGAAACTATAGTTACGAGAATCCTTCAAATTTTTTAGATATGAATGAATGGGGTATACTCCGCCAGGTTTATGCTTATAGAGTGATGGCTTCAACAGATCCCAATTTTAAAGCATCAGTTTATTTTGATCTCTATCTAGAATTTGTAACTTATCGTGTGAACGCTAGTTCAAAGAATCTGGCTTCGCGCTCCGAAGGGAGCACCCATGTTGAAGTGTTTAGAAAGCTGTATGTATTAGAGTTAGGTTTTTTACAATACATTTTAAAAGCATGCGCTTCTAATACAGAGGAAGCGGTTTTTTTTTAAGAACAAGACGAGCTGCGCGATTTGGGTATATTTAGTGAAAATCAAGATAGCTTTCAAGTAGAAAGCTTAGATAAATATAAAGTTGAATCACTACCTTGGCCTTTTGCACATTATGCCCAACAAATTTTCGTTTATTTAAATAAAGGTGAAGGTTATTTAGCTTACCTGGCAGAAAAATATGGTATACCACGTTTTAATTTGCCGGTAAAAGGTCCGGTTTTAGACGTAGGTTTTGTTTATATTAGAATGGGTTCTTCTCCAAATCATCAAAGTAGAAAGGTTAGTGTTATTTATTTTGAATTACCAGGTGAAGTACCTAGTTTTAAAAGTTTTATTTTTAATCCAATCTTTTCCGGATTTAACGATACTCGCGGCGTAACTACGATTAACTCGCTTTCGTCTCGTCTTCTTTATAGACCAAGACTACCTGTTCAGGAGTTGGAAAGAAGTTCACAGGTTTCAGATTCTAAACAAGATTTACCGGCTACTACCACAGCAGGGTCAGAAAGTATAACAACACCAGTGGTCGATCCTGTTGTTTTGCCAGCCTCAGTAGTTGAACAACCAGACTCATTTTCAATTGAAAAACCCCCTGCTCTGTTGTAAGCTTGGCTCCTGCCTTCGGAGGGAGCCCTCCTTGGCTTCTCTGCACTTCGTGCAACCCTTGCTGGTTGGCTACCTTCGGACTGGCTACCTACGGTTTGCCAGCAAGGGTTGCACGAAGTGCAGCTTCGCACAGCAGTGCTCCGAAGGAAGAAGCAAAGCCAAACAGGGGGGGCTGCTTCGCTGACAGGGTTGCTTCGCTCCTGCCATCCTGCCATCCTGCCATCCTGCCATCCTGCCATCCGAAGGCAGGATGGCAGGATGGCAGGATGGCAGGAGGGAGCTTACACCAGCAAGGGTCGCTGGGACTGGCTACCTCATTATAAATATTTTGTTAAGGCACCTGAAATTTTAGTAGCTGAGTTAATCAACTCTGGAATAAAATCATCTTCTGATTTTATTTTCGTGGGTGAGTCATTAGACAACTACAAAGCCTATGCTTACTATGAAAATTATTTACCTAACTGGGTTGAAGTTACAAGTCCTCAACTCCTTCAAATAGTACAAGCTGCTGTTGAGAGCTTATTTGGAGGTATGGTGCCAGCCAAGATTGGTGATCTAGCTTTCTACAAAAAAGTTTTAGATATTCTCAAAGTCAAACGATTCTTTTCCTACAGTAACTTTAAAGCGGTTTATGGTAAGGAGGGGTTAGGTTTCAAGAATGGATTTGCTTCTATTAAGCCTGGTGATCCGGATATCAAAATGTTAGAATATGATCGTGCTATTTTTACTGGACCTCCCGTTGATGCCGTATACACGCAACCCGTGATGCTAGGTCCCGAACTACAGCTAAGCGATGAGACTAAAAATTTTTTACAGGTTATTTGTGAAGAGGATAACTATAAATAGAATGTCTTAAGAGGATTACTGCGAAACATCTTAACAGCTAGTTCTGAAGGTGATAATTGGCAATCGGCTGTTTGGGTTTATGGTCCGCCGGGTACTAGCAAATCTACGTGGGCTGAGCTGTGTAAGAAATTTGTACAAAATCCTAATGAAGTAACCGAGTTTTCTAGATCACAAAACCAGTTTACTAATGATCAACTGGCTTCGGCTAAGTTGCTTATTATTAGTGATGTAGAGTTTTTAACTAGACAACAAAAGGACATTCTAAAAAGACTTTTAGGACGCGATACCTTAACATATGAAATCAAAAATGTTCATGGCGTTAAAACTTTTACACCTAAGTGTCAGGTTGTTTTTATCTCTAACCTAGCCCCTGAGGATATACCTATTATTGCCGAGGACGATGCTTTTATGGAAAAAATTATACCCGTACAATATAAAGAGACTTCTACAATTAAACCGGAATACCAGATTCCTGGCCTAAAAACAAAGTTAGATGTTTTTGTTCCCGAAATTATGAACTGGGCTGCCCTGGCACCTATGCGTAATATCCAGTTTTCGATTCGAGCCCTACGTTAGAGAGCCATCAAAGCTCAAGAAAACGAAGCCTCTAAACCTAGTTCATTCTGTGACTTTTTTATGGAAAACTTCTGGTATAACCCTAGTAAGGGCACTAGTGTCATAACTTACAAAGAAATTAAGGAAGCCTTAATGTCTGCTACCTTCGGTTCAACATTTTTTGTTGAACCGAAGGTAGCACACATTAATTATGGTAATACAACTGGCGATGATTCTATAACTGAATTGTTCAATTCTACTACAGGTCGTTATTCAGCTAAGAAAATCTCGACTTTCTTTATTACTCTCTTCAGAGTACATTTTGGATTAAATATTGAATATATTAAGGCTACAAAAGAAGATAAAAATGGTAATAGATTACATGGTCTAACTTTATTAGAATGGAAAAAACCTGACCAATTCGAGCCGCCTTCCGAAGGCAGGGTTGCTTAGCTTTAAAACCTTACAGTCAGTTTACAACCGAAGAATTAAAATTGCATCCAGCTTTTTATGTGGAAAATGGTGGGACAGTTAATTGGCTTACACCGTCGTTAGTAGACATCAATGAAGTTCAAAAATTAATTGTTGAAGACCGCAGACTTAAAAGTCAAAAAGTATTAACTGGATATTTTAATGATGTGGTAGAACAGACTGCGGGGCCTATAGAAGACTCGGCAGACCCTCAGAAGGATGGTGATGAGTTGACGTTAGTGGATCCCTTATATGGAGGTCTAGAAGACTCGAGAGATCCTACGGGGGATGGTTCTGAGTTGGAGCCAGTGGATCCCTTATGGGGAGGTCTAAAGGATATCTCCGTAGAACAAAGAGAGCACAACACGATTTTTGGATTAAACATAGTTTATGAAGCCTTCAAGTAAATAATTAATAAAATCGAGGGACGGGAGGGACGGGAGGGACATGGCACTTAATAGCTTGGATAAGGGAAGGACACGGGAAGGACATGGGAAGGACATGGGAGAGACATGGGAAGGACATGGGAGAGACATGGGAAGGACATGGGAGGTACGTGGGAAGTACATCAAATTTTAACTTTGAGGTTCGTTAGTCCTTATTTTGTTTTTAAGACACTAAGTATAAAACTTGATGTGTGATTCAACAAAAAATGTTACCGAAGGTAGCAGACATTAAGGTATAGACTGAAGTCTATGTCCTTCCCGCCCCTCCCGTCCCTCCCGTACCTCAATTTCATGAATTTTCTTGATTTTATTAATCCTCCTGATTTTATCCATTATTTTATCAAATGTTGACTATTAAGGTTCAACTGAGGTATTACTAATGTGGTTGTAGCTGTCCTTGCGCTTCTTCCTTCGGCTGCACTTCGTGTCAGTTGCTCTCCTGCGAAGCAAGGACTGGCTTCGCAGGAGAGCAACCCTACGGAGACCAGTCCTTGCTTCGCAGGAGAGCAACCCTACGGAGACCAGTCCGAAGGAAGAAGGGGAGCTTACAACAGAGCAAGGCAGGAAAGGGTTGCACGAAGTGCAGCGAAGCGCGAAGCGCAAAGCGCGAAGCGCAAAGCGCGAAGCGCGAAGCCAAGGTAGTATAAATAAAAAAGAAATTTTAGTAATCCCTGGCACTAAGTTTAAGCTTCCAAACAAGCATTCATTCAGTTCTTTAAACCCTTAATCGTTTTCACAGCGTAGTTCGAGATGGATACGCGT
>JACCDR011079008.1_pt1 | contig 14084 bp, 11 predicted proteins | sample 7446431 | NCBI WGS metagenome assembly JACCDR01 (sample SAMN15323443, study PRJNA562643) | freshwater metagenome | isolation source: river surface water | place: USA:Blue River Watershed | collected 2017-08-17 | reverse complement strand
TATTAAATCAATATATTACCTGTATAAGGTATCATTTACAAATTGAAGACTTGGATTTTGTTTTACTTCAATAGGTAAATCTAAAATATATGATTTACCTGAGGGAATATTTAATGAACGTTGACGCAGCCATGGGTTATACAGTTTAAGATTTTTATATGTGATACCGATTTCATTACACAAGTTTATCAAGTCGACATAAGAAGTACTTAGTTTCATTGTCGTTCTTTGAATTGGTTTGTAGAGGTGATTTGATATAATATTAAAACCATATTTTTTAGGAGTAGAACAAATTTCTTTTAAGGCTAAAATTCGGAAAACATATCTTGATGTTTCAGTATTCAGAAATAGATCGTAGTACGAATTTACGCGTTGATGTGCTACTTGTTTGCGAACGCCTTCTATACCCATATTATAGGAGGCTGCCACCAAGCTCCAATTTTTAAACACTTGATATGCCTCTTTAAAATAGTCGCATGCTGCCTGTGTCGACTTTTCAAGGTGGTAGCGTTCGTCTACCTCATTATTTATCTCGAGTCCGTAATTTCGTGCTGTATTATCCAATAACTGCCAAAACCCGGTTGCTCCGGCAGGAGAAACCACATGTTGAAGTCCGCTTTCGGCTAACGCCAGATATTTAAAGTCGTCGGGGATTCCATTTTTAGCTAAGATTGGTTCAATTACAGGAAAATATCTGGCAGTTCGTTTAATGAGTAAAATTGTTTGCGATTGCCAATAAATATTAGTTAATAACTCGCGATCTAATCTTTCTTGAATATCAAAATCGAGCATCGGTAATGGTTCACCCGCAAAAACAAGTCTATCAGGCATACTTACAGAATACACTTTATAATAGGTTTCAAAATCTTGTTGTTGCTTAGATTCATCGGTTTCAACGGCAAAAAGAAATAATAGTGACAACAATGCAGTTAATAAGCCTACAGCAAATCCTTTTAAGTATACTATTTTCATTAGGCAAATATAATAAATACAAAAATTAGCTAAGTTGAACTGTAAAAAGTTGTGCCTTAAAAAGGAAAACGTGCGACAAATTATAAGCAACACTTAACACCAAAAAAGTATGGTTATTATCAATAGTTTAAGTACAATAATTTAAATAATTTTGAGAATAAAGTTTTCGTCATATCAATCATCTAATAAATCTCACATGAAAAAGTTTCTTTTAATTTTTGCACTTCTTCCATTCTTTGCTTCTGCACAAATTAACCAAGGAGATTGGCTAGCCGGTGGTGTTCTGAGTGGTTCATACAATGAATCAACTTCAAGTATTTCCGGTTCTATTGTAAAAACCTCTGCACGAGAATTGAATATCATCACCCAAGTTGGTTATTTCCCGTTAAAAAAGTTTGCTACCGGACTTAATGTTCAAATTAGTTCAATTAATGAAACAAACAAAGTTGAATATAATGCAATAGGGTGGCAGGATTATACGAGTTATGACAAAGATAGACTTTGGGCGGTTGGGCCGTTTGTTAGGTATTACTTTGCAAATAGTGACAGTAAATTTAATGTATACCTTCAAGGTTCTTATCAAATGGGAAGAGTTTCAAGCACATCATCTAACAAACCATTTAATTTTGATCAAGAACCAAAGGATTTAGCCATAACTCAAGTAAGTGCAGCGCCGGTTTATTTTGTAAATAAAAATATTGCCGTTGAATTTATCATGGGTTATACCAGAAGTAATGGTATAAATACTAGGGATAATTTTACTTTAGGTATAGGTTTTCAGGTCCACTTATAGTGTATTTTCAACCTAAAACAATACGTATAAATAAGTGACCACAACTACTTAGCACTCAAAAAAGTTCACCAATTCCTTTGGTAAAGAATAAGTTAATAAAGCAACTAAATGTAGTTTCAACTAAAAATTAATTTGAGGTGTAATATTTGTGTGTATTTTTGATAATTCATTCATGCCCACTATATGAAAATTATAAAACGTATTGGAATAGTTCTTCTTGGAATTATTATTTTGATGCTCCTGATTGGCATCTTTTTACCATCGGAGTTACACATCGAACGAAGCATTATTGTAAAAAGTAATTCGAAAGCCGCATTTGAGCTGATAAACGACCTTACCAAATGGAAAAAATGGAGTCCATGGTATTTTAAAGACACTACATTAGTTTATACTTACAGTGAAGTTACTGTTGGTAAGGATGCATGGTTTACCTGGAATAGTGAAAATCAGGAACTAGGTTCAGGAAAGATGACAATTATTGAGAGTAATGAAAATATTTTAATAAAAACTAAATTAGAGATGAATGATTGGGGAACCTCGTTTGCCGAATTCATTTTTAAAGAGAGCGGACAGGAGGTAACTATTGTGTGGACCATGCATAGTGACAATGGTTGGAACTTGATTGGACGTTGGTTTTCATTGTTTATGGAAAGCATGCTGATTGCCGATTATGATGCAGGTTTATTAAATTTAAAGCGTGTACTTGAATCTGAAAAAATAAAAGAAACTGTAGCAGGATTTGATGTAGTTGAAAGAATGTTAGATCCTTTGACTTACCTTCACATTCAAGTAAAAAATAGTGATGTTGCGAATACGACCAGAATAATAGGTGAAAACTTTTTTAAGTTGGATGAGTATATGAAACTTAATGGAATTAAAGCTGCTGGTTATCCTTTTACCATTTGGTACGCTACAAATGAATTTTCGTGTGGCATCCCCATAAAAGATAGTACAATTAAAGAGACTGATATTTTCAAAAAAGCCAAACTTCCATCTGGTAAGGCAATGGTAATTTCATATTATGGAGCATACACTAATATAGCAGAAGTTTATCGAGCGGCAGAAACCTATTTAATAGAAAAGCAACTTACGCCAAGTGCGCCATCAATAGAGCTTTATGTAACTGATCCAATGCTGGAGAAAGATACTTCAAAATGGTTAACCGAGTTAATATTTCCGGTGAAATAAGATAGAATAAATAAATAAGTTGATTCAATAATATTAAGGTTGGTTGTTAAAGATTTATGTAAATTCAAATTCAAGCATTAACAAACTAAACCTACCTTAATTTATTAAACTTTTGTATCAATAAAAAATAAAAAACACCTTATTGAAGTACCGAAATAATTAAAAAAACAGAATGATATTCTATTTATAAGTTAAACATTTTGTATATCTATCTTATAGCCTAAACGGGAGTAATGCTTAACTACTATAATGTTCAGTAAATCCTTTATTCAAACTCACCTCTCAACTCATTAACCTTATTTGCATCAAGCCTGATAAAAATAAATAACAAAATGGTGAAACTAAATAATGAGGAACCACCATAGCTGATAAAAGGCAGAGGAATACCAATTACAGGCATTAAGCCTAAGGTCATACCAATATTGATAAGAAAATGTATAAATAAAATAGATGCGACGCTATATCCATAAATTCGATTAAACTTATATCGTTGTCGTTCGGCTAAGAAAACGATACGCCACAATAAAGTCATGTATAATACAATAAATACTAACGAACCAATAAAGCCATATTCTTCACCAATGGTACAAAAAATAAAATCTGTTGACTGTTCAGGCACAAAACGAAATTTATTTTGGGTTCCTTCAAGGTATCCTTTTCCAAAAAGTCCGCCACTACCGATGGCAATTTTACTTTGCATAACATTATATCCAGCGCCTTTTAAGTCCACTTCCTTACCAAGTAATACATTGATACGTGATTTTTGATGCGCTTGAAGTACGTTTTCAAAAACATAATCAACACTTTCAACGTACAACATCATAGCAATAGTTACTCCGGCAACAATTAACAGATTTTGTCGTGTTCTTCTAATTAATAAAGTAAACAATACAGCTATAATTCCAATAGCAATAATTAAGTATAAGGCCGGGATTAATAAAGCCAAAACACTTAACACAACTATGGCAAATCCCACGAATAAAATCCAGCCGGGTAATCCTTCACGATACAATACAAAAATAAATGCACCAAACACTAATGCACTACCTGTTTCATTCTGAAATAAAATTATAACAGCAGGCAAAAAGCTAATGATACCGGCAATTATTTGAGTTTTGCGTTCCTTAAACTTAATATTGTATCCACTTAAAAATTTAGCCAAAGCTAGAGCAGCACCAAACTTAGCAAATTCGGCAGGTTGCATTCTAAATCCTCCAATTTCAATCCACGAACTCGACCCTTTCACAGTAGTTCCGAAAACCAGCACGGCTATTAATAAAAAAATAGTTATCCCATAAATCGGATAAGCAAAGGCATAAAAAAACTTTTCATCTACAAAAAGAATCAACAATCCTAAAAATAATGATAATCCAATCCATATCACTTGTTTTCCGTAATTTTGAGTTGTATCAAAAATTAAGGGGTGTTCTTCTTTGTAAGCCGAAGCATAAATACAGAACAAGCCATATACCACAAAAATGGCATACAGCGCTAGCAGCAGCCAATCAACGTTGGACGGTTTGGGTTGTTGTTGTTGAATCATTTCTTCTTACCAAATTTCCTTTGAGCATGCGCTCTAATAAATATTTACGAGTATCATGCTTTCCTGTTAAATACTGTTCAATCATTAAACTCGCAATCGGTGCCGCCCAAGTAGCTCCGAAGCCTGCATTTTCAACAAATACGGCAATAGCAATTTTAGGTTGATGCTTAGGTGCAAAAGCAAAAAACACAGAGTGATCTTTTCCGTGAGGGTTTTGTGCAGTACCAGTTTTACCACAAATTTCTATACCGGGAATACGAGCTACATAACCTGTACCTCTTTCTACCACATCTTGCATACCGTCAATTACAACTCCATAATAAGGAGTATCAACACTTGCCCAAATCTTTTTTCTAAATTGTTCATTCGGATTTGGTTTGTTATCAATCTTTTTAACCACGTGAGGGGTAATATAGTATCCTCTATTGGCAACAATAGCAGTAGCATTTGCCATTTGCAGAGGGGTTATGCCTAACTCTCCTTGACCTATGGCCAATGATATTGTTGTTGATGACTTCCACCTGTATCGGCCATATATCTTATCATAATAGGTAGATGGAGGTAAAAATCCCTTGCCTTCACCGAATAAATCAACTCCTAATGGATGACCAATTCCAAAACTACTTATATGTTCGTACCATTTTTGATAGGCTGCCTCCGAATTTGGATACATTAAGTTATCAATTACACTTCGATAAACATGGCAGAAGTAGGCATTACAGGAAACAGCCACAGCACCTCTTAATTGCAATGGAGATGAGTGCGGGTGACAACCAACGGTAAGTCCACCCATGTGGTATCCTCCCCTGCAGCCGTATGTAGTATTAGGGTTTAATACACCTTCTTGTTGGCCAACTAAACTCATAATTACTTTAAAAATAGAACCTGGAGGGTAAGGAGCTGCAAGTGGTCGGTTAAATAAAGGTTTCATGGGATCACGCAGTAACTTCATGTAATTATTTCCACGTTGTCGTCCAACAAATAAATTGGGATCATAAGTTGGCATACTTACCAATGCCAAGATTTCACCGGTAGCCGGTTCAATTGCAACAATACTTCCGATTTTATTTTGCAACAATTGTTCACCCAGCTCTTGTAATTGTTGATCGATGGTAAGTGAAATATTTTTACCTGCAATAGCAGCAGTATCAAACATTCCATTTTTATAACGCCCTTGTGTTCTGCTTTTGCTATCAACTAATACATAACGAATACCCTTTCGGCCGCGTAATACTTCTTCATAACTATACTCTACTCCACTTCTTCCTTTTAAATCGCCCATTCGATAATAACCTTCACTGCGTTCAATATCTCTGTCAGTTACTTCGCCGATATAGCCCATTATATGAGCGGCATTGCTATGCTGATATTTCCTGTCGGTGCGAACCTCTACTTGAAATCCCCTGAAGCTAAACAATTTCTCTTGAAAGGCAGCGTAAATTGGTATTGTTAATTGTTTCTCGAAAACTGCCGAACGCCAAGGAGCATAACCAACTCCCTTCCGAATTTTTTCAAACCTTGCAATAAATTCTTCCCTTGTAATTCCCAGCACACTACAAAAATCGGCTGTATCTAAATCTTTTACCTGATCAGGAATTACTGTTAAATCGTATATAGCATCATTATACACCAATAACTCTCCGTTGCGGTCGTATATCAAACCACGTGCAGGGTATATTGTTTGTTCTTGTAACACATTCTCTTGTGCCGATCTCAAATAGCTATCATCAAATAATTGCATGACTGCCAGCCTGAGGACATAAATGAGTGCAACAACAAAAAATATGGCGAGTAAAACTTGCTTTTTGGGTGTACTATTCATTACGCGTTTTCACGTTGTAAAATAACAATTGTCCAACCACAATCATCAACACAGTTACCAACGTACTGAGCAATATTCTGAGCAGTGTATTGAAAAATTCTTGAAAACCATAAATCTCCAGATAAAACAAAAGGGTATGGTGTATAAACGTCATGATAAAAGCATAAAAAACAAACCACACAACACCTTTTTTACTGATAGTTGGACGTATCCTACTTTCTATATCCTCCTTGGTAGTTGAAAATCTCAAATAATGAATGCGCAGGTAAGCCAATAACAAAGTAGCAGCTATGTGCATACCGGGGGTTTTACTGAATGTGTCCATGGTTGCGCCGCATAAAAATGCGAGTACTAAAGCGAACCAGGGTTTTATGGTTACTGGTAACAACAAAATAAATCCGATATAGATATAAGGATTCACTTTAGTTGAAATATCAATATTATCTACAACTAAAACCTGTAATAAGATGATGAGAATAAATCTTAGTAAATAAGAAAAAAAGTCTAAAATCATTTTTTATTCCTTTCTTCTATTAATAAAGATTCAAGGGATTCTTGTTCTTGTTTAAAAACATTTTTGATGATATACACGGTTGATACCGTTGTAAAGTCAGTGAACATTTCTACATCAATAGTATGGAAATTATCCCCGGCATCGAGTGTATGATAATAAATTTTACCAATTGGAATCCCTTCAGGAAAAATTGGTGAAAAATTACTTGTCACTATCATATCATTAATTCTTACCGGAACATGTTTATTTACATCTTTTAACTGAGCAATACGGGGGTTATTGCCGTCCCACATTAACGCCCCGAAAGCCCCATTTTTCTGAAGTTTAGCACTAATTCTGCAATCACTATTAAGAACAGACAATACTGTACAATAATGGTCGCTTACATGATTTACAATACCAACAACACCGGTTTCACTAATAACAGCCATTTTTTCTTCAATTCCATGTAATCGTCCTCTATTCAGGGTGATATAATTCTTACGTTTGGTTACAGAATTATTCACCACTCGAGCCGTTAAATAAGTGTATTGTTGTTTATAAACCGTATCATTAATACTATTTAAACTAATATTATTTTGGTAATACGAAGTGAGCAACTGCGTTCTTAATCTTGCGTTTTCTAGTTGTAAACTATCATTTACGCGTCGTAGGTTGAAATAATCTTTGGTATTACTTACTCCGGTATAAAAATTATTAGCAATTGCCCCTGTGTAATTTAAGAAACTGGCTTTTTGATAATTATTGTAACGATAGAGTATAACAAAGGCAAGTACCTCAAGTAAAAAGAACATGAAAAACACATGGTATTTATATATAAAAAAAATCAGGTTCCGCATGTGTTCTTATAACTAACTTATGATGTATTAAGGGGATTATGCCTTTTATAACTATCTTGATTTGAAAAATTAAGTCATTAAAAACTTAAAGTTCTTCAAGTTCTTCAATGCCATGCCCGTACCTCTTACAACAGCACGCAAAGGATCTTCGGCTACATGAACAGGGAGTTTAGTTTTTGCGGCAATTCTTTTATCCAAGCCTCTTAATAAGGCCCCACCACCTGTTAAGTATAAACCTGTTGAATAAATATCTGCTGACAATTCCGGAGGGGTTAATTCAAGCGCTCGTAATACAGCCTCTTCAATTTTTGAAATTGATTTATCCAAAGCTGCTGCGATTTCGCTGTAGCTAACAGTAATTTGTTTAGGAATACCCGTCATTAAATCTCTACCATTTACTGCATAATCCGGTGGAGGATTTTCAAGTTCAGTAAGGGCGGCACCTACTTCAATTTTAATACGTTCGGCTGTTCTTTCACCTACTAATAGGTTATGCTGACGACGCATATAATCCAAGATATCTTCCGTAAATTCATCTCCGGCCACACGAATAGATTGATCACAAACGATTCCGGCTAAAGCGATAACGGCAATTTCAGTAGTTCCACCACCGATATCAATTATCATGTTACCCATAGGTTCGAAAACATCTATACCTATACCGATTGCGGCGGCCATTGGTTCATGTATTAGATAAACTTCTTTAGCACCGGCACGTTCTGCGCTATCGCGAACTGCACGTTTTTCAACTTCTGTAATTCCGGATGGAATACAGATTACCATGCGTTGTTGAGGTTTTATCAATTTGCTGTTTTGCGGAATCATTTGAATCATCCCGCGAATCATGTGCTCAGCGGCATTAAAGTCAGCGATCACACCATCTTTTAGTGGCCTGATGGTTTTTATATCCTCATGGGCTTTACCATGCATTTGTTGTGCTTGGCTTCCCACAGCAATAACATTTCCGGTTCGTCGGTTAATGGCAATGATGGAAGGTTCGTCAACCACCACTTGATCCTTGTGAATAATCAAAGTGTTGGCAGTACCTAAATCTATGGCCAAATCCTGTGTTAAGAAGCTAAAAACTCCCATATCAATCCTTCGTCAAATAATACGTAAATAATAGCGTGCAATATATAATTTATTCCATAAATAAATCAGTATGTTTTCTACAAGTTTTTCCCCTCTTTATTTCACATAATTTCGATTGCTTGTAAACGGAGATTTAATGTTTAAAATGCCTGATTCCGGTGAAATACATGGCTATTTCATGGTCATTACAATATTGAATACTGAGTTCGTCTTTAACAGAACCTCCGGGCTGAATAACTGCATTAACCCCTTCGTTCCCGGCTATTTCTACACAATCAGGAAAAGGGAAAAAGGCATCACTTGCCATAACAGCTCCAGTTAAATCAAACCCAAATTCATTAGCCTTAGCGATTGCATTTTTTAAAGCATCAACCCTAGATGTTTGCCCGCATCCAATACCAATTAGTTGTTGGTTCTTTGCTAAAACAATGGTATTACTTTTTGTATGTTTTGCTATGATATCAGCAAAAATCAAATCATGGATTTGTTGATTTGATGCAGATTTCCGGGTGGTTAAGTTTATTTGTTCAGGAGAAATTTTTACTATGTCTTTATCTTGGGCAACAACTCCATTTAGCAAACTTCTAAACTGCTGAGTACTTGTTAACTGTTCCTTTTGAATTAATAAAATTCTATTCTTTTTGCTTTGTAAAATGGCTAAAGCTTCTGGCTCATATCCCGGTGCAATAAGCACTTCCATAAACAATTTATCTACCTCTTTGGCAGTTGCTACGTCAATAGTACGGTTGGCGGCAATAATACCTCCAAACGCCGACACAGGATCGCCGGCTAAAGCGTCTTTGTAAGCCTCACTGATATTGTTTCTGCATGCCAAACCACAAGGGTTGTTATGTTTGATGATAGCCACGGTTGGCTCGCTAAAATCAGCTATTATATGAACAGCCGCATCCACATCGAGTAGGTTATTATAGGATAATTCCTTGCCATGCACTTGGGTGAATAATGCATTTAAATCGCCATAAAATATACCATTTTGGTGAGGATTTTCGCCATACCGTAAAGTTTTGGCCGGTGTTACGCTAGATTTAAATGCTGTATTTTTATCTTTATCAAAGTAAGAAAAAATCAATCCATCATAATGAGATGTGGTATGAAAAGCTTTCCCTGCGTAAGCTTTTCGTTGCTCAAGATAGGTGCTTCCTTGCTGTTGATTCAGTAATACAGACACTTCACTAAAATCGGATTTATCACATACGATAAGTGTGTCATTGAAGTTTTTTGCAGCGGCACGAATTAAAGAAACACCACCGATATCAATTTTCTCAATAATTGATGTTTCATCGCTTGTTTGTTTAACTGTTTCTTCGAAAGGGTATAAATCTACCACAACTAAATCAAGAAACGGAATGGCATATTCAGCAACTTCTTGCCTGTCGGTTTCATTGGCACGTCTGGCTAAAATACCTCCAAAAACTTTAGGATGCAATGTTTTCACTCTCCCTCCTAAAATGCTCGGATATCCTGTTAAATCTTCAACCCTTATAACAGGTATGCCTAGCTTTTTAATAAACTCTTGGGTTCCACCTGTTGAATAAATATTTACACCTAAATCATGTAAAGTTTTGGCCAAAATATCGAGGCCATCTTTATAAAATACAGAAATTAAGGCATTTTTAATTAATCGAGCATCTTGCATAAATTGTAGTTTGAGTAGCGTAAAATAAGGAGGCGCAAAAGTAATCAACTCAAGTTAAAGCACCAATTATTTAATACAATTGCTCGCCGAATAAGACATATGCAGCGTTTTATTCTTTATTCAGTAGAACTAAACCAATCTACTACCCACCATGTTCTTTTACAATTTTACTTAACCACTTTAACATCGCCAAAATGGCAATGGCTGCAACCAAAACAATTAAGCAGTTTACCATAAAAAAGTGTGATTTATCTTCGTAGGTATCCCACAAACTGGCAAGTACACCACTAAGTTTATTCCCAATTGATGTGCTTAACATCCAACCTCCCATCATTAATGCTGTTAATCGTGGTGGTGAAAGTTTTGACACCAGCGACAACCCCATAGGACTTAGGCATAATTCACCAATTGTAATAATACCATAGGTGCCTATCAACCACCATGGAGATACTTTCACCTGACCGTTCATGCCAACATAAACGGCAGCAACCATTAAAGTAGTACTTACTGCAGTAATGAGTAAGCCCCAGAAAATTTTTGCCGGTGTACCGGGCTCAAGTTTAAACCCGCGTAACAAAGCAAAAAAGCCAATTACCAGAGGTGTAAGGATAACAACGAAAAACGGGTTAATGGATTGAAAAAGCTCGGTAGAAATAAGTTGTAAAGTTTCACCTTCTTTGGGCAGTTGTTGTTCCGGTATATTTTTAAAATACAATGGATAATCGGTTGTCATAATAATTTTATCCTTACTATCTCTTGCAACTCTAAAGCCATCATCAGCTAATGGTACTGATTCTTTCTTATAGGTTACCTTTTCAACCGCACCAACGGCTTTAGCCACAGGCAACACCTGAGCCGGAATTTCACGATCAGTATAATATTTGGCCCAAAGGGTGAGTGCGGTACCATTTTGTTTAAAAATCGCCCAAAAAATGATTACTACACCCATTATTGCTAAAAGGGCTGATAAAGGCTTTCTGTCTTCAGCATTACTTCTAACCAATAAAGAAATGTAGAATACTACTATAGGTAATGCCCCAAAAATAAATGCATCAGTGCTATCACTACCGAAAATTTCACCCGGAATAAACCACCCGAGGGCTCCTGCAATAATTGCCGGAAGGAGTACAATTCCTAAAATCTTAGCAACACTCATATCTTCCGGTTGCGTAGGCTTCCTAACATCTGCTTCGGCGTAGTGTTTATTACCCAACCAGAATATAATTATTCCAATAAACATACCAACTCCTGCTGCAAAAAAAGCATAACCCCAACCGTAGGTATGTCTGAGGTACGCAGCAATAAAATTACAAATAAATGCGCCTATATTTATACCCATATAAAATATGTTATAACCGGCATCTTTATTCGCTTTAAACTCAGGAGAATTGTATAAATTACCTAATAATGTTGATATATTAGGTTTGAAAAATCCATTTCCAATAATCATTAATCCTAAAGAAAGGAAGAACGAGTATTCGCCGGGGATGGCTAATAACATGTAGCCTAAACCCATTAAAATACCTCCAATAGATATTGATAAGCGATAACCTAGCACTCTATCTGCAAGCAATCCACCTATAAATGGTGTAATAAATACCAAAGCTATATAAGTTCCAAATATATCAGATGCTTTATCGTTAGTCATGCCTAAACCACCGGTTTCGGCATCAGTCATGTACAACAAAAAAATGCCTAGCATTAAATAATAACCGAAACGCTCCCACATTTCAGTGAAAAACAAAAATGGTAATCCTTTTGGATGTTTTCTTTGTAATGAAGTCATGCGGCTAATATAGCAAAAACATACGAACCATTACATTAATTGGAGTTTGCCTAATAATCTGTTTACCTTTGAAGCGTGAGTTATTATGTAAAACAAAACTTAACAGATACTATTTGTGCGCTTGCCACGCCAAATGGAGTTGGCGCAATTGGTGTTATAAGAGTTAGCGGCGGCCAAGCCATTGAGTTTGTAAATAGAATTTTTAAAGGAAAAGACTTAACCAAACAAGAGACACACAGCATACACTTCGGTAAGATTATTGATGGAGAGCGAGTGCTTGATGAGGTATTGGCATCATTATTTATTGCACCTAAATCATATACAGGTGAGCATACGGTTGAATTAAGTTGTCATGGCTCACCATTTATACAACAACAAATTTTAGAACTCCTTATTCGACAAGGATGCAGGGCAGCCCAAGCAGGTGAATTTACTTTACGGGCTTTCTTAAATAAAAAATTAGATTTAAGTCAGGCCGAAGCTGTTGCCGATTTAATTGCAAGCGATAGTGAAGAGAGCCATAAAATGGCCATGAACCAAATGCGTGGAGGATTTAGTGTCCAAATCAATCAAATGCGTGAGCAGTTAATTAATTTTGCTTCATTAATAGAACTTGAATTAGACTTTGCTGAGGAGGATGTTGAATTTGCTCAACGTACACAATTAATCAAATTAGTAAACGATATACTTACGCTAATTATTGGATTAACAGATTCGTTTAAATATGGAAACGCTATAAAAAACGGTATTCCTACTGTGATTGCAGGAAAACCGAATGCCGGCAAATCAACATTATTAAATGCCCTAATCAATGAAGAAAGAGCGATTGTAAGCGATATTGCAGGTACTACTCGCGATACCATTGAGGAGGCTTTTATTTTAGATGGTATTGTTTTTCGATTAATTGATACAGCAGGAATACGAGAACATGCTGCTGATATTATCGAAGAAAAAGGTATTGAACGTACCTTTGAAAAAATACAACAATCCAGCATTGTAATTTATGTATTTGATGCAACCACAACCACAACTGACGAACTAGAAAACGAGTTAAAAGCATTTAGTGGCCTTAATACCATTATTATTCCGGTAGCTAACAAAACTGACCTTGCTGCTAACAGTTTTACTGATTCAACATTGGAACCTATTGTAATATCCGCTAAAACACACGCAGGAATAAATTTGTTGAAACAACGTTTAATAAACGCAGTAAGAATTGATGAGGTAAAAAATGATGTGATAATCACTAATGTCCGACATTACGAAGCGTTAAAAAATGCAGCCGACAGTTTAAATCAAGTATTGCATGGAATAGATTTAGGTATTAGTGGCGACTTAATTGCCTTTGATATTCGTCGTGCCCTATTTCATTTAGGTGAAATAACCGGAGAAGTAACAACCGACGATTTATTGGCTAATATTTTTAGTAAGTTTTGTATCGGGAAGTAGTTTATCAGGAGCTAAATAACAAAATCAACGAATTGCTATTGATTTAACTTCGGGTTGTTTTATTTTATTAGCCTAAAGAGGTTAAAGTACTATGTTCACAATTTTTATTGAACTAATATTTTACCATTCACTTTTCCATTTTTATCAAGTTGAGGAAGTTTTTTATGCCTTGTAAATTATATATGATTTAAGCAATAACAGACATAATAATTTAACATAGAATTCGATTCGGTATTCAATTAAGAAAATATGTTATAATAAACCTTATAACAGGATTACTAATGTGTCTGCCAATAACGCAGATAATCAAGACAAACGTATATCAATAAAAACAGATTAACCATTTCCGAAATAAATATGCCATAATATTTATATCAAATTAACTTAGAATAAACACTTTAAAAATAAACATTTCGTAACAACAGAAAT
>JACCDR012176886.1_pt1 | contig 14086 bp, 22 predicted proteins | sample 7446431 | NCBI WGS metagenome assembly JACCDR01 (sample SAMN15323443, study PRJNA562643) | freshwater metagenome | isolation source: river surface water | place: USA:Blue River Watershed | collected 2017-08-17 | reverse complement strand
CGACGTGGCTGGGTCAGAAGGAAGCAGAACGACTTTGCCATCGGAAAAGCAAAGCCCTCAGTACATGGGCGCAACACCGCTCGAAACTACGGGTGTCAATGTGATATTTGTTACAACGATCAGCGGCGTCACTGGCATACAAACCGGAGATCTAGGGCATTGCCAGAAGCTGAGAAAGTTGCCTACAAACGACGTCAGGCATATATCGATCTGATCGTCGACTTCATCGCAGCGGAAGAAGAGGCTTTCGAGGTAGGCCCAACATTGAGTGAGATGGTGGAGAGCATCCCAATCCCTCGTTCGGTGATTCAAAAATATCTGGCTCTACTCTTGGAGAGCGGAGTGATAGTGCGCTCTGATGATCGGTACGAGTTGGCGATCTCGAACAGCACAACTGCCTAGCAACGCCTCCGCAAAATCAAATTGTAGACGCGGGAGAGCCCCGCCAGTTTTCTCCCTGGCGGGGCTCGGTGAGACGTTGTCAGTATAGACCGACGGGAAGGTCAACCCGAAACATTTACTCCAGTGTCGGGAGAAATTATTACCTTTGCCCCTCGGTCGACAGCGTATTTCTGCATGCAGGCATCAATTCCTATGGCATCTCGACAAGCTCGCAACTGGTCCAACTCGGTCAACGCTTTGTTGTTGAGCTCCTTCTGAGCATTGTTCTGCTCGATGGCAACCTGACGCTGACGCAATGAGTCGATGACATTCTGGGGCGGTTGAGGAGTGTCGAGCGAAAGCCGGATGTTCGAGAAATACGCAGCTCCAGCGTGTTCCTCCATCACCTTGGGTGCAAGCTCGGCAACCGTGTCTTCCCACTGTTCTTTTACATCTGGCGCTCCGTAGAGTTGACGCCATTCGAGACCCTTGGCAGCGGCATCCATGGCTTTTTCCAAGTCCTGCCGGAAATAGGTGTCCAGAATTGCGGTCCAGGCATCCTTCTGCCCACCAAGGTCCCGGATGTACTTGGCACCAATCTTCTCGTGGAACTCGCGCACTTTGTCACATGTGTTCACGAACTCGAATGTCGCAGTTCCCGACACAACCATGTCCAGTGGATCCTTGGTAGTCACCGAGATAGCAGCGGCGTCCTTGTCGGGGTTGTTCTGATCGTTTGTGAACGTGAACGTCCGTTGCCCGACGGGATAGGTGTAGTAAGTGTCACTCACTCCAGCTCTGTCACGGTGCCCTGGTTCGACACATTTCTGGAACTTCTGCGAGCTGAACGATCCACCCGAGTACAAAAGGGATATCTCGTCAGGAGAAGTGCTGGTGGTACTACACCCGGCGACCAGGAGAACGACTCCTGCTGCGAATGCGATGGCTTTCTTCAATTTCGTTGCCTCTCTGGCTTGGGAAGTTTGTCCAACTTCATTTGGTGCTGCTCGATTACTGCTCGAATGAGATCCGACAGAATTGGATCCACAACGCTGTGCTTTTCGCAGAGCGCCTTGATGTCCTTCAGTGCGGCCTCTGCTTCTTCGGCCCTGTCAAGACCTTGGTTTGCAATCTGTCGAGACTCATTGAGCCGCTGCCTACGAACGGTCGGCCTGCGGTAGATCCACAAGCCGACGTACCAAAGTGCAGCACATACGGTCAAGACTATGACCAAGAACGCCAAGCCCTTCACCCTGGGATCAACCCGTCTTCTTCGAACAGCCAGCGGACCTCGTCGATCGTGGCTTCGAGATCAGGCACGATCGCATCAGATGGGAGGTACTGCTGACTCTCGTCGAGAGGCTTGCCATTGGCAGCGATCACATCGTGGATTCGCTTGAGTGCCGCGGTAAACGCTTCATGGTCGAGAGTCTCAACGGCCTTCTCAAGATCGCCATCAATCTCGTTCAGCTTCAGGACAACGTCATCGTCCACTTCGACTTGACCTTGGTTGAATACGCGAACAATCAACGAACTTCCTCCGTCTTCTCGGTAGAACCGGTTCCCAGCTCCGCTGGTGCTGCCGGAGCGGGCAGAATGCCCATTTCCGCCTTCATGGCTGCGAGCTGGTTCTGAATGGCGGGTGAGCCGCCCTTGGTCAGTTCTGCGGCGAACTCGTCACCCGGTGTAGATCCGAAGTCTCGCAATGCGCCTGACTCCATGAGTTCGTCCATTCCTGCCGAACGTGCTTGGAGTTCCGCAGTTTTTGATTCGGCCCGCTGAATCATCAGCCCGATATCGGCAGCTCCCTCGCCAATGCCAGTGACTGCCTCGTTGATTTTATTGGCAGCATCAGCGGCGGCGTAATTCGCCTTGAGGGTTTCTTTATGTGTGGCGAACCCTTCGATCGTCTTTCGAAGAGTTCGAATCGTACCCTCCAGCTTCTCTTGTTGTGCGGCTACCGACTCGTAAGCCTGACGCACGCCGCTCAGACTCGACTCGGCCTCCGCTTTGGCAGTGAGAATGCGGGCAGCGAGATCGTCGTTTCCTTGCTGTAGTGCCTGGCGAACTTGATCATCCAACTTGGCGATCTGAGCCTCCCCGTGGCGCAGCTTTGCCTCATGTGTCTTCTTGGCTGTGGCCACTCCAACGAGGGCGCTCTTGGCCTCTCGCTCCTTATCGAGCATCTGTTCGTAGCTGTAATCCAGCGCTTCGGCTGGGTTCTCTGCCTTATCGGCAAGTTTGTTGGCCTTTGCTCCGAAGATGAGCTTGAACCTCTTGAGTACGGACATATGTCTTTCTTTCCTTTCCTAAAGAATGGATACTGCAATGATCAAGCCGAAAACGACATCGATGGTGGCGATGACGGCTGAAAGTGGATGGAACTTGAAGCCGTAGAGAATGTCTTCGACACTCTGTTCGGTCAGCAGGGCAGGGGCCACCCGATTCACGAGCCATTCGATGAACACCAGCGCGCCAGCCCCGAGTAGACCAAAGGTGCCTGTCATGAGCAGACCCTTGCCAAGTTCTTCGTGAGTCACCCAGATAGAGGCAAGCAGGATCAAACTCGAAGCCATCAAGTGAGCTGAAGTCATCACTGCCACGTTGCGGTTTCCTTTGAGCAACAGACGTGCTTTGTTGCCTAGCTTTCCAGGGGTGACAATGTCCGACCCGATGTAACTCAGGGCCAGGACCACGATCGACAATCCCACATAACATAGTGAATGCGAGAATGCCTCTGCGGTGTCCTTCACCATGCTTTCCCAGATCGAGTTCATCTAGGCACCTTCCTTTCCGGTGTCCTTCGAGAAGATGTCGAAGTCGAGAGGCGAATAACGCTTCCCGATCGAGACGTCCCAGTTGATCGAGTCGACGCACTGAAACGCCAGCATCTCTTTGCTGTCGGTCTCGTACTGGAAGTATTTGAACGAGCCCCGATCGTCTCTATCGGGTGAGCTGTATGTGGCAGATCCGGATTCCCGAAGCTTGTAGAGATTGGTAAGACCGCTCAGCATCAGTGTTTGATCGCCGATTTTTCCAACTACGTCCCCCATCAAACCTTCTCCCCATACCCCGAGATCAATGCCGTTGTCGTCCTCTACGCTCAGCCAGCACTTAGAACCAAGTCGGTCGTCAAGTAGATACTCCGTCCACTTGTACCCACGGTCGTCGCAGTAGCGGGCGTACTGAACGAAATAGTCGGTACCATCGAACTTGACCATATCGCCGGATTTCAGCTCCCAGAACGGCGATTCAGCCTGCTTGTCCCCAAGCTTGCTCGCATAAGAGGGTCGCAAACCCTTGGAAGTGGCTTTCCTGACATTTGCTGGCGTGGTTTGCTGATGGCGGTTCGAAAGCCAGCTAATCGCGAATGCGGTACCGACGACAGTCACTACCATTAGCAGCAAAATCTCCATGTTTGTATTTCCTCTCTAGAGAATTACGTGCGGGACAAACCGACTCAGATTGTCGGTGATCAGCCCGTCAGATTCACGGATGCCGAGTCCAGCGGGTTCCCAATCGATCAGCCATGAGCCGATGACTGGGTAGTTGCCATCGAAATTTGGAAGCTCGGCAAGTTGCTGAAAAACGTAGCCTTCTTCCCCGTACATCCCTTCGGTTTCTGGCTCGTGCTGGCCATCGCGAACGATGGTGATGTTGGCACCCTCTCGACTCAGCAGTGGCTTACGTACATAGTCAGTCAGGTTATGAGGGTGACCAAGGTAGGCGGGGAGAAGGTTGGGGTGATTGGGAAACAACTCCCACAAGAGAGCCAAGATGCCCTTGTTGGACAGAACCATCTTCCACATTGGCTCAATCCATTTGGTCTCACTGTCGGAGGCGTATGAGTTGGGTTCTTGGTCCGCAAGCCACTCCCAGGGCCACAACTTGAAGATAGTCTTGATTGGCTCATCGCCACGAGTGCGGTCGACGAACTGCTTTGTTACTGAGTTCCAGCCGATACTTTCAGTGAGTAAGGCATGGCCAGTCAGACCAGCGGATTCCAGAACGTCATGCATGTACGCGGCGTTCATAAGGTCTTCCCCGGAGTTATCCAGGGCGCTGTGGGCTACGTGAACAACCTCACTGTCGATGTAGTTCCCCATTTTCTTCCAGGCAGCGATGAGCTTGTCATGGATCGAGTTGAACTGGTCGAGTTCAGGAAAGCGATCTTCGAGCCACTTCCACTGGGTCACCGCAGATTCCAGGAGCCCAGTGGGCGTGTCAGCGTTGAACTCCAGCATCTTCGGCGGATTCACACCGTCGTACTGGAGATCGAACCGCCCGTAGATTGAAGGCGGGTCACTGTCCCAGGAATTCTTGATGGCTCGTTCGTAGCATTGCGGGATACCCAACTCCGCAAAGCGGTTGTGGGTAATGACTTCGTTTGCCGCCGCCTGACACATGTAGGAAAGCAGATCACTTGCGCGTTCCAGGTCTCGAATCTCGACATCGGAGAACCCGTAGTAAGTGCCCTCCGCCCAGTAGCGTCGTATCGAGCCATCGGGCCATTCAGTGCGATGGTATAGAAGCCCCGACTCTTCGACGGTCTTCTCCCATCCTTCTCGTTCTGAGGTTTCCGAGCGTTCCATCAGCCCCCCACTCCGCTGGAAGACTTACCTGCAGTACCGCCGCCAATGTGGCCGCTCTTCACTTCGCCACCGGACTTGCTTGTCTTGGGAGGTGTGACAGTGCTGTTTCTGTTCCAACTTCCACCATGGGCAACCGCACCTGGTAGATGCCCACCTGAACCGCCGTAGTACCAAAAAATGGGAGCATGAACGTCATCGTCGTCACGGTCTTCATCAATCGTTGGGCAGAGGCGTTCTTCGACAATGATGAACTGGCCGTTGTCTTCGCGGACGCATTGAGGACGGTTGTCGCTGTCGCCATGGTCGTCGGCGCAACCAATCAGTGAGATGGCAAGTGTAGAGACAAGCCCGATGCTTACGGTTTGAGATTTCCGGCTCGTCAAGGCTTTCTCCAGTTGCCAAAGCGGTCTCTGGTCATGTGATCAAGGGCGAATCGGATGCACCATCGCAAAAAGGAATGCCGGTTCTCAGATCCACGCTTCGCGTCGATCTCGGCGTCCATATCATAGAGGCGGATCGATTGTGGCTGGTGCTTGTTGCGTCCCATCAAGAGGTACATTAGTTTGCAGTATTACTGCCGCAAGGCATGGTCTTGGATTATACTCAGGTAGTGCAAGCTAAGACCTGTTCACACCTGGTTCCTTTCCAGGTCTAAGGGTTTTCTGCGCTTGCTCTTTAGCGTTTCTGGCTGTCCAGGTAAGAGTCATTCATAACGCGGCCTAAGAAAATCTGCTTGCACTAGAACCAGGGGGAGTTCGTGAAGAAAAATAAGAAGACCTGCAGTACCTGCAATATCGAGAAGAAGCTCGGCGAGTTCTCTGCCCGAAAAAGCAGTAAGGACGGCAAGGACGGGCGTTGTAAAGAATGTCGAAATAAGAGCGACCGATCCAGGCGAGCCCTCGTAAAAACATTGATCAATGCCCAACCGATGATTCCAGAATCCGAGGTTCAAAGCGAAGTAAAACGTCGACTGCGTTCAGAGCTGGAGAAGAAGCGCCGCCAGGGTCCTCCATTCGAGCAACAAGTTCAGATCCGTGCGTACCGCGAACTTGCCGAGCTTCACCCAGCCGAGTTCTCCCGTATAGTCAAGAAAGTACGTCGCTTACTGGTCGTTCGAACCAAGGGTCTGTACTAGTGCTATTGCACGTAGGCAGGACTTTTATGTAGGATGACCAGGTATGTTGAGGGCTACAAAAACACAAGAATGCAGGTTTAGTTCCCCCTCGACGTATGAAGGCCTGTTCGCAACTTCAGGCCCACACTGTTCGCATCTATATAGAGCGAACGTGGGTACTCTGCAGATCGAGAAGGTGTGTCCCCGGCGGGACTCGAACCCGCAATCCTGGGCAGGAGTCGGATCGAAAGTCCGATGCGTTTGCCAGTTTCGCCACGGGGGCCACTTCTCGGCCTGCCCATTGGGATTTGAAGGCGCGGATACAAAGCCTCCGCGTGGGCATCAGTGGGCTACTTCATGTAAGTTGCCGCTCTCTCAAGCGCGGCGGTCAGCTGCTGAGCTATTGGCTCGGTTGCAACAGACAAGCGCCGTTGGAATTCAGCAATCTCTGATTCATACGGCGCAAACATCGCATGTTGGTTGGTCATTTTCACCTCCCGATGTGTGTAGGGGACACGGGTCGGGGTTTTTGCTGAAACAATTCGCCCCGGCTCGTGTCTGATTTACAACCAAAATCTACATCACGGACGAATGATTAACGAGAAAGACATCGGCGGATGATCTCGAATACCCAAATGACAATCGAAGAATTGCGGGAGCAGGTGAGGGCTTTGCTCGATCAGGCAACGGGCGTTGCACCTGATTTCCTGGACGATGAAGATGCCGACGATTGCATCGTCAGGTGGTTCAACATCGATGGACCGGGAGAAGAAGTAACGTTCTTCACGAACGACCCCGCTGTCGAACAGGCAATGAAACTGTTGTGGGACAACTCTAATTTTGTCGGTTGTCCTGGCGGTGTAAATCCGGTGAAGCCGTGAGAATCCCGTCTCCGAAGAGACGGGATTCTGGGGTTACTGGCCTCGAACTTGGCGTTGAACGGCGAGATCGAACTCCACGCTGGATTCACGAGTACCTTGGCCGTGCTCGTTCTCGATTCCAGCCAACGTTCGTTGGATCCAGACCCGATCGACGAAGCCGATCGGCGGATTTCCCGGAACGTAGGCGCGCTTATCTAGCGGTGCTTGTACCATGACAAGACCTCCTGTATGAGGGCTGGTGAGTTTCTTGCGTGTTGGCTCACCAGCATTTGATTAACGGGCATCCGGCATTGCACTTGCCGGATGCCCGTAAATCTATCTCATGTGAAATGATGATTCATCATATGAGGAGGTGCTGTCGGGCCAATTTGCTGGCAGCGCTAGCAACTCAGGTCAGTATTGGCGCATCAATGCGGGCGACCACAGGTGCTTTATGCAAAGTCTCGGGCAACGAAAAGCCGAAGTCGACGAATTGTTTGAGTGTGTTCGGTCTTCGTTTTCGTCGTTTCGGTCTCTCGGCTTCTCTCGCCAGATGTCGTTGCATGCGTGCCCAGCTGAGTAGAGCCCATCGGTTGTAGCCGGCGAGCGTGTGGGCGAGCACGAGGATGATGCGTGCCGTGATCAGAGAACGCACATAACCCTTGCTGATATTGGTGAAATTGCGCTTCAGCATTGCATTGACGGTTTCCACCAAGTTGCGTCGATGGTAGGACTTCGCCCACGCAGGTGTGCCGAAGATAGCGTTCTGCATCATTGGCAGTTGGTCGGCGCCGACGCTCACCACACCGTCGCAACACGTGTCTCTTTTCGAGATCTCGACGAGCGGTCGGGTGCGTGACAGACGCATAGTTTGTGGCAATTGACGACTGCGAAGTTTGCCCGCACAGAACGGGCATTTCCATCTGGTGATGCCGTTGTCTCCAGGCGCCTTGTGACGTACGTACGCATATGCTGCCCGCTGTTTGAACTCTTGCTCCGAACGCAACCGGTCTTCCGCTTTGGCGTTGCGCTCCGGGCGTTCGAGACGCCAGAGATGTTCAGGGGTGTGGCGGGAGAACAGTTGCCCGTCGATGACGAATGCGCCGCCGATTGACTGAGGCGTGAAATAGCCCTTGGTCTTCTGAAAAGCCTTTGGCTGCATGACGAGAGGGATCCGAGCCTCTTGAAGGAGCATGTGGAAGTAGAGGCCTTTGAGCATCGAGTATCCGGCATCGGCCACCAGCTCTTCGCAAAACCCCTCGTTTTTCGCGGCCTTGACCGAGGCCACTGTTGCCTTGGCTCGATGCGTACCTGCAGGAACCAGATTGGCTGTGAGCACCATCTGGGGGACCGGAGGACCGAACGTCACGCGGTCGATCCCATCGGTCCACTTCGATGCGGAAATGCTCACGCCGAGGTGGAGTTCACGTCCGACGTACTTTCCCGCAGATCGTGAATTGGTTGCTGATCGGTGGCCTGCTCTGGCGTCCTTGTCTTTGGTGTAGATCTTGCGGCCGTCCGTCCCAATGCCGAGAACCTTGGCTTTGCGCTTCGAAACTTGGGCGTGCTCGATGTCGGGACGGTCTTCTTCGCCATCGAGGTCGACGTCTTCGCCGCCGTGCAACACCGCCCATGTCTCCATGTCGGTGCCATCGAGCGCGAGAGCGCAACCTTGCACGATCTCCATCGGCACAGACGCACGAACTACGGCGTCCATGTACCACTGCAGATCGATGTGCGTGATCTCACCAGTTTCGACGTCCACGTCGTCGAAACCTTCCGCAAGGGCGTTAGACATCAGACTGGTGAGTCGGTTTACCCGGTCGTAGCAACCTTCGTAGCGCCACCTCGGCATGCCGAGAACATCAAGGGTGTCTGTATCGAGAGAATTGAGGATGCGGGTTGCGTTGATCATCAACATCTCGTGGCCCTGCTGGAAACCGACCAGTGCTTTGGCAACTTCCAGTCCTTCGACCGACAGCGCCGCAATTCCGTCGCTACGTCGTTTCAGATGACGCTCGATCTTCACGGCAGCGCCCGCACGTTCGACGCACTTGCGCGCCTGTTGGATCTCTTCGTCCGACGGTCTCCGCGCACTTCGGAAATCGAGGCGACGATTCTTCGGGATGAAACTCTTGTCGAAGACGCTCGCACTCATGCGGCGCCTCGGAGCCACTCTCGTGATTTCATCTTGGGCAGCGCCGGAACGAATGGGAGAAGGTCATCGAAAGAGCCAAACCCTTTCACACCTGCTGCCTCGATCAACTCGCGCATTGGTGTCCCGGCGCTCAAATGAGCAACGAGCCAGGTGGAGCGCATGCGACTTGCGTTGAGCCGGATTCGACCTTGGTCGAACTCGGCAGCCTGGGCCAGCTTCGAGGCAGTGTTCTTTGCTCCGTTTCCCGACGGTGCCAACATCACTCGGTCGCCGGCGTTGTGCGCAAGACGGATCAGCTCGTCTTCGAATTCGGCTCTGACCACGACTTCCCGAGGGTGAGGTTCGGGAACGGTCACGACGATGAAAGATCCCGAACGTCGTACGTCTTTGCCGGTGATCCGAGGGAGCCAGCGACCGTCGAGCCCTGCGCCGAAACCAAGACAGATCATCGATCGCGTGGCGATCGTCCTCACGACCCCTTTCTGAGTCGTCGTCTGACAGATCAACTTGGTCTGGCGTTGTGTGTAGGGCTGCGCCAAGGTCTTTCGGCTCAATGCCTCGGGCTTGGGTTGCCAAGGGGCGTTGACCGTGAGCATCGGTCCGAGCATTCGTAGGTCGCTGCGAAGTGTTGCTTTGGAGGTGGAGCCGATTCCTTCAGTGCCCTCGTCGATGAAGCGTTCGACAGTGTCGGGATCGAGCACATAGTCGATCTCCAGCGGAATCCCATTACGTAGGCAGAACGCACCGATCTGAGCGAGTTCACGGATGATGCGGCGAGCAGTGAAGAAGTTCACATCGAGTCCAATGACGTGCCAGCGCACGAATGCCGCAAGGGGACCCGACCACAACTCGGTGGGAATGAAGCGTGGGGTGTAGTCGCCCAGGTAGGCGTTGATGGATTCTCGGTCGTCGGCGTGGATGGGCACTGGTCTGGACGTCTCTCTTGGTGTGTAACTCGCACCACTATGCGTGACCGGTCACGCATAGTGCAAATCAGAACACCGACCGCACATCCATTCCAAATCTCGTCGGAGCGCGACGAAAAAAGCCCGAGAATTCAGGGAGAAATCGCTGACAAAGGCAGCGTCAGAAGTTACGATGCACTCGGTGTGGGTTTGCGAAAACCCTCAAAGGGTGCTCCCCGGCCGCAACGGGTCCATCTCGGCAAAAGTATGGGGCCAGTTCACTACAGGGCCGGGAGAGCAGCTCATATCATCACGACGCCTGGGCCTCCTGATGAGGGCGAATGTCAAAGCCGTCCTGAGGCGGACATGCTCCCCAGGATCCCTCTGAGTTTCGGTAGACCTTCCCCTCGCTCTTGAGCAACGACAGTGTCGTGCTGAGCGACTGGGCGTTCACTGCTCGACCGTCCTGCTCGATCATTCGATCCATGATCTCTTGGCGAGTCATGACTCGGTTCTCGGAGTTGAGCGCCGACATGATCCGCTCGGGCAGCGTCGTTGGCCGAGAAGACGTGGTTTGCTCGGCCGTCGTCTGCAAGAAGCCCATCAGCTCAGCAATCCGAGACGTGGCTGCATCGAGTTCCGTTTGGGCCTCTACGAGCCGCTGCTTCGCCGCTGCTTCCTCTGCGAATGCGTCCCGGAGGGTAGAGGTGAGATCGCCCTGCGGATTGAACATGGCAGCATCATAAATCTGCGTTTTAAGACAACGCAAGTGCGTTAAAAACTATAAAAAGATGTCGTGCGCCCTAGCAAAATGGCATGACTGCTATAGAACCTAAAAAGCTTCAAGATTGTTTTTTCCAACGGGCTTCCGCCGCTTTTTTGGCTGATGCTGAGCGTTCTTCGGCGGTCATCTTCTCGGCCCGAGCCTTGCCACCTTTGAGTCCGCCCTTGCGTCCGAGCGCGACAGCAGCCGGGTCCTTCTCGGGCTTCTCGTCGGACGTCTTTCGAGAGCGGCTTGCCATGGCTTGATTCTCGTCCTGTTGCCACACCTACTTGAGGATTTGCTGGTCAGCTGACTCGTTGCTTGGACTTCTCCACCGGGTCTGGATCCCAGAGCAAGCCCTCGACGAGGTCAGCGGGGTCGATCTCCAGGCCCTCGGCAAGCACCAGCAGGCTGGAGAGGCTGAGGTTGCGTTCACCACGTTCGATCGAGGAAACGAAGGTGAAATGCAGCCCAATGCGATCGGCGAGCTTCATCTGGCTCAAGCCGAGTTCGTTGCGTCGTTCACGCACACGGGCACCCAATTCGATCTGGGCCGGGTATTTCTGAACTTGCCTGGACACTGTACCAGACCATCGATTTACGGATTTTGGTTCTAGAGACCTTGCGTCTATAGACTTTGCGTCTACGTTGTTACGCATCCGCAACATTTGCGGATTTCCGAGGGAGAGAGAATCGATGAGTGACGCGTCAGGTGGGCCGGGCTGGTGGCAGGCATCCGATGGGAAGTGGTATCCACCCGAGCAAAACCCAGGTAATCAGAACGCCTCGACACAGCCCGGCACCTGGAGTCCTCAACAACAACCTGTTCTTGGGTCACCTCAACAGCCGAAGAAGCGCCACCTGTTCTTGAAGATCGTCGGCGGTCTGTTCGCCTTTTTCATCCTCCTCGGCATTGTCGGAGCGATCTCTGACCCAGAGTCATCGAAGGATGCGTTCAAGGAAGGTTTCGAGTCCGCGTCTGAAACCGGCGAGAAGTCGGAATCCACGACGACGGAGAAGCCGAAGGAAGTCGAGAAGGCCAAGGAGCCAGAAAAAACGACCACTACCAAGCCAGGTCTGTTGTTCCCTGGTCGAATCGATGCGCAGAAGGAAGACCAAGAACGCAACATTGGTGAGGCGGCGAGACTGTCCGGCTATACCTCCGCGGTCACTTCGGCAGTGTTTCGCCAGTCATTCGACAGTTACAGCAAGGCCGGATACGTAGTCGTGAATGTCAGCGTCGAGAATCGCGATGACCGTGCTCAGGCGTACAGCCCTTCGGACTGGAAGATTCAGCTCCCCTCTGGTCAGGTGATCGACCACACCTACGAGTCCGACGCAGGTAAGGAGATCGGCAGCGGTGACTTGGTCAAGGGTGGCAAGGCGCAGGGCGTCGTGGTCTTCGAGACCGGAAATCAGAAGGGTGACTACTACATCATCTACAAGCCAGACCCCTACGACGCTGCTCGTGGCATCTGGAAGGTGACCGTCTGATGAGCGATCGACCATTTGATGCGACCCCGGATCAATCCGTGGCGGGAAGCGACCTTCCCCCGCCGTCACTACCCCCGCCGCCGGCATCCGTTGCGATGACCAATCCACCGAACGTGGCGTACACAATGACGCTCCCGACGAAGTCGGTGAGCACGGCCTACATCCTGTCGATCTTCTTCGGGTTGGCTGGAATCCACCAGTTCTATCTGGGTCGAGTGGGACGAGGATTCATCTACGCATTTACGTTCGGCGGGCTTGGCTTCGCCGTCATCTACGACTGGTTCACTTTGCGCAAGCAGGTCGAGCGTGCCAACGAGGAGATCAGGGCCGGGCTACGAGCGGGCTGACGTCCTGTCCATCAGGCTTGCCTGTCCGAGCAATCAGGAGACCCCGCTGGACACACGGTCCAGCAGGGGAAGCAACGGGAGAGATGAATGGCGAAAGCAGTACATGATGAACAAAGCGCGCACCTGCTCGTACTGGAGAAGGGACAGGTGGGCGACCACGATGCCGTGATTGTTCCGATCGGCGTTCTGAGGTCGGGGAAGCTGCCGCAACCGATGAGCAGCCAAGCGGCCGACGTTCTCGAACGCGTTCATGACCGACATGGTGACAAGGTGAGCACCCTTGCTGAATTGTCAGGATTGCTTGCCCTTGAAGGGTCATCGTGGGTCGAACTCGATGTCGACTTATCAGTGGTGGTCCAGGCGATCAGAGCTGCTGCTGCCGATGGAGCGATCAAGCACTACCGGATAGGCGGACTGGAAGGCTTCGAGGTGATGCTGCTGTCCACGCATCGGTTTCACCGGCGCGACCCGTATGACTACGGCATGGCTTGCGACAACCTCGGGCACCTACGCGACCAGCTGCGGTATCGGATGCAGGGCATGTTGAGGTAGATCTCTTGATAGAGCTATCCAACTCTTCACACAATGTTTCCTTGATTTGACCTCCTCTTTAGCCGATTCGAACGGTCGATCAGGAGAGTAATCATGGGGCGACCCAATCTCGACGACTACTACCTGGGGATTGCCGTAGCGGTCTCCGCACGCGCCGAATGCACGGGATTGAAGGTGGGGGCCGTGCTCGTGAGGGACAACCGTGTCGTTTCGACCGGGTACAACGGCACACCCGAAGGCTGGCCCAACTGCTCTACTGGGTCGTGTGTCCGTTGCAAGGACAGCTCGCTCTACGGCGGGACGGGTAACGGCTACGACAAGTGCATCTGCGTGCACGCCGAGATGAATGCAATTGTGGCAGCTGCCAGGAAGGGCACAGCACTGGAGGGAGCGAGCGCATACGTGACTCATCAGCCCTGCATCACGGCCGTCCGGTACTGCATACCGATCACCGTGAACGCCGAGACGCAGAAGGGCACTGTCGAACTACGGGATATGCACCGCAAGATGCTCGACCTCCTCAATGCGAGGAAGATTCCCGCACCGGACGTCGCTGACGAATTGCTGGCAACGCTTCAAAGGTTCAGGGAATCCGCTACCAGCTGAGCCCATTTGCCAAGCTCGATTTCACCGGGCTTGCGTGATTTAATGTAGGCACGCCGTTGGGAGGGACCGAATCGAGCGTCCTTACGATGGACGACATCGACACGGTCCCTTCCCAACTCTTTCAACGGAACGCAATTACGAGATGCGGTCTCCGGTGATCTTGGGCCGTACAGCCTGAGCGGGCTTAGATCGCCGCTTCGGAGGCTTCTGCTCGGCCAGGAAGTGTCCATCGACCGTCTTCGGTTCGAATGACCTTCCCTTGCTTCTTGAAGATGGACAGCATTGCGCTGACGGATGGCCCATTGATGTCCGTG
>JACCDR011581783.1_pt1 | contig 14086 bp, 30 predicted proteins | sample 7446431 | NCBI WGS metagenome assembly JACCDR01 (sample SAMN15323443, study PRJNA562643) | freshwater metagenome | isolation source: river surface water | place: USA:Blue River Watershed | collected 2017-08-17 | reverse complement strand
GAAAAGTAAAATTCTGAATTTCGTCAGCAATCCACACTGAATTGTTAATCTGTCTTCCGCGCACATAGTTAATTACATCACCCTCAATTCTTTTCTCATTAATTAGATTATTAACCTGAGATTGAGACAAAAGCTCTTCTAGCTTATCAAGACATGGTTCCAAATATGGCTCCATTTTCTGGATTTTTTCTCCGCTAAGATAGCCGAGGGATTTATTAGAACTCTCAATAGCAGTTCTAAGATATTTAATAGTTCCCATTTTCTTATCATTTAACAATTTAAGCGCACAGTAAATAGCGCAAATTGATTTACTCGATCCAGCCGGGCCACTGATAAAAACAATATTTGTATTCTTATCAAGAATTAAATCTATAAGCTTCTTCTGCTTTTCGGTCCAATTAAGCTCCCGAATAGAAAGAGACTCTTTAATTTTCTCTCTTTGTGGAACATGAGGGGACTTATCTTCCTTATGCGGACGATTTTTTTTGCTCATAATTATTGTTATTATTACTTACAACAGCGAAACAAACATTTAAGAGATTAAACATTTTCGGGGGCTATCTGAGTTACAAAACCAATGTAACCAATCACTTCTCCGTCGCTTCTTTTAATCGGCTGGCTAACCGCATGAACTCTAATTATCTTTTGATTATCATTTTTATGAACGTAATTGTAATCCATAATAAAATCGCGGCCATCTTTCACCGATTCAGCGAATTCTTTTACAACTTTATCTCTGTCATTTGGATGGACGACATTTTTCCAGCCATTGCCGAGCATATCAGCTACATTCCAGCCTAATTCTTTATCAAACCAAGCTGAAAGCCAGACACAACCGCCTAATTCATCTGAAATCCAAACACCTTTGTCACTTGAGGAGAGAATAGCTAATACTATCCCCTCGATACGCGAAACTTGTTGACCATATTTCTTCACATGGTCTTTCAGAGAGTTTCCCCCGTTCGCATTTAGCTCGTAAGCCAATTTCTTCTTGATTTCCCCTACATCCGACATTAGCTGATTCACCCTTTTGAAATGGTTTACTATCGGCATTATCACAGCTTGGTGAAATTTCCTGATTCCCCCTATTATTGTTACAATTCCCCCGATTGCGGCGGCGGCGATACCAATCCAAGATATTACATCCATAGTTTTTCAGATTTTTCATCGTTTGCCTAATTTTATAATTATTCCACGAAGTATTTCGCGGTAATATAAAGATTAGTCGCGGCGGAAGAAATTACTCTAGTAGAAACTCCCGTCGGGAAATAGAGCGGATCGTTATAATTGATATGAATTGGGGAGTTAGCCACTGTCAAAAAGGAAACTTCGGGGGTGGAACCATTACCGGAAAAGCTAATTAGAGTCCCGCCCGCCGCACAAGAAATATCAAGGGAAGTAATGTGATTTTGCCGCGAATAAAGTTCCGGGGCGGGCAAAAGCTGAACTCCAGTCCGGGCATCGGCAGACGTAAAGTAAACTTGGCTGGTTTCCCACGCGACCCCGGCCAAACCAACATTCCCTAGTTTTCCAGCAATTCTTGAAGGCATAAAAGTAATTTAAGTTAATATACTCTTAATTACAGTTGCTCACTAGCGTTCGCGATGCCCTAGCGGGCATTTGTCCTTAAAAAAGAAAAACCCACAGTAAGAACTGTAGGTTAAGAAGTTTTAAGTATTTTAATTGATTTTAATCTAACCCACGCGCTCCAGTGAACAGCCGCGTTCCGTCGTGGTTGCAAGGGGCGCGTCAGGCGCGGCTGTCACTGAGCTTGGGTCGTTAGGCGGCTTCGGATACGTATTGGTTAATTCAGCACTCATAAAACAATGAAAATACTCAAAACAGAAATAAACCCATCGGAAATCGTCAAATGGTCTTGGACAGAAGGAGATGGAGTTGACTTGGTTTTAGCGATGGAAACTGAGAACGGTGTCACTAAACATGAGTTCTCAGCTTTTACACCGGAAGCAAAAACAGAGCTAAAGAAAGCATACAAGTTATTCATTGCTGAGAAGGGTAAGCAAAAACAGTAATGCTACTATTTGGATTTTCGAGAGCCTTCAAGATAGAGGATACCGGGATTGTCTGATGGTGCTCTTCGGAGACTCCAGAGGCGTTGACTATATATTCACTTAAGACCATTTCATCTGTGTGAGCATCTTGGTGCCGCCTAACCATGCGCTGCACCGAACACCGCTGTTGTGTCGTAGTCATGCTGGACGCCTCAGTGGGCGGCGTCGGTGAGCTTGGGTCGTTAGGCGACTTCGGGGCGTGTGGTGTATTTGTGGTGTGCATAAAAACGAAATGAAAATATCAACATTTAAAGATAACGAAGAATCTGAGGCTATTGAGTGGCCTGTTGTTCCGCGCATAGGGGAAAGCGTTGTTTTAGTTGATGGAGAGACATACACAGTGTCGGACGTTCAGCACATATTCCGCCGTGGTTCAGAGACTCCACACGCCCAAATAACTTTGATTTTAGAGAAGGCCAAGACCAGATAGAGATTTTCTTTGGCCCTTCATGGTAAAGCTTACCCTTTTGATAGAGACGGTAGTTATTGGGGTATTTTTGGTCAGTTAGTTTGATGTAGAAAACGTCGCCTAACAAGGGCGCTGCACCGAACGCCGCCTGTGCGTCGCGGTTGCAGTGGGACGCCTCAGTGGGCGGCGTCGGTGAGCTTGGGTCGTTAGGTTGTTTAGCTTTCGCATCGTTCATGATGTCTCTAGTATTATATCAAGCCGCGAAGAAGTCAAGAAAAAGTTTCAACCGCTCTGCTCTACTCTACGAAGTATTTAGCCGTAATATAGACGTTCGCCACATCTGAGCTAACAACATTAACCGCGCAGCCGGTGGCAAAGGTAATAGGATCAAGCAATTGAACTGCTAAAGGGGTGTTTTTATTCATTAAAAGCGCCGCGCCGATACCATCATTAACGCCTGAAAAGTAGATTACGTGAGCATTATTATGGTCAGTAGAGATGATAAAGGAAGTAATACAGTTCCGCCGGGAATGAAGTTCGGGGGCGGGAATTAGCTGTGCGCCGCCGGAAACAGCGTTATTGGCGTGCAAAAAGACCTGTTCAGTCTCCCAAGCAAGGCCCGCAATGGAAAAATTGCCTTTTTTACCGATAACGGGAGGGGCGAAGGTCATATATGGTGTTTGGTGTTAGTAGAGTGGCAGAGTTAATTACAGTTACTCACTTCGTTCGTGCGGGCTTCGCCCGTTTGAAGGGCTTCGTCCGTTTTCGGGGGTAATCGGATTTGGCGCATAATTTAGATTTATTGAGTTTGCCGCATAAAGTGCTCTCAAAGACAAAGGGTCAAAAGCCGGGAGATTCCTTATAAAAGGGTTTAGCGGGAAAATGCGTCGCTTAAAATTTCCACTTGCTAAATCAATATAAATACCTTAAAACTATTAGATTTTGATAAAGTGGGGGGTGCTGATACTGCCTAGAAACATACAACATAGGTAATATATAAGACAAAAGAAATAGTAGTAGTGTTTTTGTTTTTTAATAGATTCCTTATAAAAGCGTCCATATCAATATATCCGGCCTAATTTTCAACTAATACGACTAGGATAAATAATCCAATGTATAGGAGATAATGAGATAAATAATATAATGGATTTTAATTTTAGAGAATCCTTATAGAAAATTAGCAGGTTACACACATATTACAGCACAAGCTCTCCCTACAGATATGAGTAATAAGATTTTATGTTATATAGGTAGATTAAGATGTTTGATCCAATGAATATACAATTAATAAGATAAATGAATTTTGAGTTTTAGATAGATTCCTTATAAAAGTATTAGTTTAGAAGTTCTGAGAGAGAAAAGTTAGAGCCTTAACCCGATTCCCCGCGTTACCGTTAAAGTGAAATTTTCCAAAAAGTGGCGGGCCTCCCCTTAGGTTGGCACGCCGTTTGCTAGTCTTCGCTGTCTTCGCCTTGAAAATGCTCGACTATCATAGCATGACATAAAGCAATGGCTTTTTCTTGCGTCCGGCCATAAGCAGAAAAACCGTTGAAAGTGGCACAAAATTCATTTTCATCGGCATGAAAATCTACAGTGAAGGTGAATCCGTGGGCGTGAATTTGTAGTTTGTTTTTCATTTTTTTCTTTTGTTAGGTTTTTCTGTCGACGAGAGAAGTCTAGTCCCTCAGGGGAAAAATACTAGGAAAATCTGAAAAATCTTTTCCCCTATAAAAGGGGGGGATTCTAATCTTTGGCACACCGTTTGCTTTGCGGAATTAGCTTGCTTTTCAATGAATCCTAAATACTGCGAATGGAGCGGATGGGAGAGTTGCCGCTTGAATAAGCGCAGGATCAACACCTAGCTCTAGCAGCTTGTCAACACTTAAGCTTGCCCGCGTTTGAAACTTTACGCTTGCCAATTCCTGTCCGCTTTCGCTGACAAATCGGCAATCTTCCCCTTCTGCCCTTTCGACAAATGGAACTTGCAATTCCTTTGCCGTTTTTTCGGCAAGTTTGGCCTTGCCCTTTTCAGCTTCAATTTTGGCAAGCGTGCAAGCTAGGTTTGACAATTGGATCGTTTTCATTTTTTTTTCGCTTTGTTTGTGATGGTTTGAATTTTTTGACTGACGGGGCAAAGGCTAGATTGCCCCTTGCCCCGCCGTCAATGGCTTTTATTCGCTTACCTCTTTTTCTTTCGGTTCAACCGGCAAAATGGGCGCAAGCTCCCTTTCCTGTCCGCCTGCTAGTTCGTCAGCATCAAAGCTTGCAATTCCGTATTCGTGAGAAGGAGCGGACAGGGCAAAGCGGAAATCCCCTTGCGTTTCCCCTTGATCCGTTGAACGGCGGGAAGCAAACCGGACAACGGGTGGCACAATATCCGGCAAAATTTCCGGCGCAACTTTGGGCGCAACTTCCGCCCGAATTAAGCAGAGAAGGGTAAATTTGTCTTGCCAGCGCAAAGAGGCTTCTAAGTGGTGAGCCTTCAAAGGCCGGTCAAAGTGGCGCGTCGCAAGGTTGATTTTCCGATAGTTTTTGGCATTCATTTTTTCGATCTTTCTTTTTTCGTCGCTTGGCTTGATTGCCTGCGACGGTTGAATCCTAGCAGAGCCAAGGACGGACACAACACTTTTTTTCGACTTTTTTACTAATTAGGGAAAGGAATGTTCCGGCTTAGTTACTTCGCCGGAAGTTGCCACTTAGTTTGCCGCTGCAAGTTCTTTCAGCTTGTCACTGTAAAGAGTTTCGCCGCGTGCCATGGCCCGATTGAAAGCCGTTTCATCGGCAAGCGTGGCAAGCGCCGTTTGCTTCCAAGTATTTCCTTGACCGAAAGAAGCACTTGCTAGGCGCTTATTTGTCTTGACATTCGCCGGATTGCCTACGCCATTTCCCGACGTGTAAAACTCAGTGAATGCATTCAAAGCGTCGTATTTAGTCTCGCCTGAATTCCCCTTACCCCTTGTGAATAACTCTGCAAGCAATTGAACACGATTGAATGAGTGCGTTGTCAAAAGGTCACTGGAATTATTTGAATGGACACCAGCAGCAAAGGCGCGGAAACCGTCAAGTGTCATCTTTTCCCCTTTAAGCGTTTCAAGCGTTGCTTTCATCTTTGCACGCTCTGTTACCCAAAGGCGCAAATTCGCTTCAAAGACTTTAGGTGTCACAAGGGCGGCAGAATTTGAAGTGTGCTTAATCTTGGCATTTTGTCCTGTTTCGCTTGCGTCTGAAATTGAAGCCTGCACGGTGTTCATGCAGACAATTCGGATTACTGAAAGGAGCGTTTGACTAGACACTTGCCCGTTATGGCTTGAAACCAAGTTGAAAAAGCTTTTCCAAGCGTCTTTTTCGCCTACCGTCCATCCTTCAAATTCTCCTTTGATTGCAATGGACATGAAAAAATGAGCGTATCCGCCCAAAGTTCCGACGGTAGCAATCTCAAAGCCTTCCCCAAGCACTTCTTTTGCAGCTTTGACCATAGAATCAAACAAATCATGGTTTTGATGGATTACGTAGTCCTTTTTCGGCACATGCAAGGGGACAACGCCACGCCCATTACCGCGCAAGTCAGCAAGGATCATTTTCCATTGATCCATTGGATTTTCAACTTCGCCGTCCTTATCTTTCGCGGCATCAAGGGGAAAGTCATTTTCCAGCTTGAAACCGGATTCGACGACCGGACAAAAGACTTTGCCAATATTGCTACCATCAAGGGCAATGCGCCCGGAAACATTAGTCTGCAAGCCGTGCCAAGTTCCGGCAAACTGTCCACTTTCGGGGCAGTATACAGTGTCTAGGTCAGTGATGTGATGTGCCATAATTTTATTGGTTTGACCGAATTTCCCGCCCGGCTTTATGCCGTCCGGTCGTTTGATTGCGACCGTGTTAAGACTTTCGCACCATTTAGTTTTTTATGCAAGGAAAAAACAAAACAAAATTAAACAAACACAAGCTAAGGTCATTCAATCTCCTTTCCTAGATAGAACTCTTCAGAAGAAACGAAGGCGAAAGGATAAACCTCTGAACTATCCTTTGACAATCGGGAATTCAGGGGGATTTCAGCTTCCGCGTCTAGTTGCCAGTCAATTTTGATCTTTGTTTGTTTCGCGCTCATTGTTCCTGCTAGGTTTAAGGTTGAATTACTTTCGCCTTCTCCAGCCTACTTAATTCCCCCGGAATTGGCAAGCTTTTCAATCGCAATTCCAGCTTGTAAAATATCCTCCGAGTTATCAGTCCAAAATTCTACAAAACAATAATTTTCCCCGTTGCATTGCAAGAATCCCCTTGCCCTTTTAACCTCAGGCAAAGCGAGAAAACGCAAGCCAAAGTCTTTTTCCGCCCCAAAAATTTCCATTCCCCACCCTTTGTCCATTTCCGGTGATTTCAATTCAATTCGCATTCCTTTTAGCCTATTACTAATCCAACGGAAATTCAATCAAATTCTACTCCTTTACCATCCTTTAAAGTAGTAAAGTAAAGTCTAAACTCGGATATTAAATCAAATTCAATTAAATTTCAATCTTTTATTTACTTTATTTTCTACCTTTACTCTAACGATAAAGTTTTTCCCGTGTGCCCCCGATGTCTACTTTCAAACTTATTTTGCTAGATTATTTACAAAAGTCAATTAAAAATTTATTTGCGTTATCGCTAAAGATATTTGACAAAATAAAACCCGGTATTTCGCCGGGCACTCCTAGTTTTTATTATTTGTCAATAGGTAAATTTTGCCTAGTTAATCCAGTCCAAGCCATTCCCGTTCCCGCTCAGTCAAATCATTTTCCGCAACCGTTTCAATCAAAATGGAAAACCCTTCACGCCGCCAATTTTCCGCGATTTCTTCCGCATCAGACATTTTTTCGGCAATTGAAATTTTCGTGGAGTGTGGAACCGTCACAACATAAAATGCCTTGCTCATGTTTTAATCCTAGTCTAATTACCTTGAAATGTCAATAGGCAAATTTTACCTATTAAGCCGCGACTAGTTCGCGATTTTCCACCCGCACTTTGCGCCACAAGGCCCATTCCCTTAAATTTTCAAATCCATATTTTGCCACTGCTAAATAATAAGCTTGCTTTCTTTCAACCTTGTGAAGATAGCGGACGCGCCGGAAGAACCAAAGAGCATTTAAGCGGGAATGTGGAGATATAGAACGCATATTTGAAGTTTAGGTTAATTCAGGGGAAATTGCAAGCTAAAAGTTAAAAGAAATTCAATCCATGTTCTTCTTTGCTAGGTAGAAGTCCGTCGTTAATCCACTCGCCGGAAACGCGGGCGAGCGTATCGCCGTTGCCAATAAAATTCCAGAATTGAGCCTTTCTGACTGTCCCGCCGTTCTTGTCTAAAAAATAAACAGTCAGGCAATTGTCATTCTTATTTGATTGAATTGAGATTGAATTCATATTTAGACCTTAATTGATCCAAAATTATTTGTCAATAACTATTTCGACCCATTTAACACTGACAAAATTTGTCATTCGGCAAAACCGTTCCGATGCTACCATCCTCCCGAATTGTCTTGCTGCCGGGCACTTTGGCCAAATTCGCGCAATTTACCCCATCGGGCAGGTTGCCATCCTCGCCGCGATTGCCGCCGTCCCAAGAAATTAGAGCAATTTGAAAATTACTTGAATAACTCTTTATTTCAGTTATTTCTCCCCTTGCATGGCACATTGGACTTGTCGGCCCTTCACCGATACTTCGGAGGAATTTCACCGAATAAGCTACTTTGTCGCCGATAGAAAATTTGCTCATGTGTTATTTTTAGTTAATTAGAGTGAAATTGTCAACCTAAAATCACTTAATTTCCGAAATAGAATCAATTTTGATTGTGTCTTTCCTGAATTTCAATTTATTTACTCGCCATTGATTAGCCGCTTTTTTGGCCGTTTCAAGGTCCGCCGCCTCAATTTCAATCGCGCATTCGACGTTATTTTGAGTGAATTCAAGTAGAAATTTCATATTTAAGATGTTAATTGGCGCAAAATTATTTGTCAAACATTAATTCACAGACAAAAATCATCTAATTTAAATTATTCTCTGACACTCTCACTTTACCATTTGTCCAGACTATTTTTCGGTCATTTCATTCCCTATCCTTGTCCTTTTTCTCTTCAAGCGCCGCCAAAGAAAAGAAGAAATAAATAATTCCACCCGTGATTACTAGCCCAACCGCAAAGAGTAATTCATTTATCACGATTTTAATTTTGATTTTTTAAGGTTAATCAGAACGAAAAGACAAATCAAGCCCAAAATGAAGGTTATTTCAATGTATTTATCCAAATTGCCGGAAAGTTTAACTTGCTTTTCCAGAATTACTGAATTACTATTTATTTCCTCCCACAATTCCCATTTTTCGCCGTAGGATAGCCCAGCGGGAATAGGTTTGCCACTCTGCGTCCCGTCTGGCTTGGTATAAATATAGTCTGGCATAGGCTTTGGCCATTACATTCCTACCATCGCGTGCCGGACGCTAGAGAGAGTATATTTTGCGCCGTCTGGCGTCTTTTCGGGCAAGGTCGCTAGAAATCGCTTTGAAGCTTCCATCTTGCTTTTTGAGTATTTAATAAAATATCGGGCAGACTCATAAAGCCCTTGGTCATTATTGATCCAAAGGGAAACATTCCAGTGATTCCAATTTTTGTGGCCGTTGTAGGTTTTGGTCATGGGTAAAGCTTAAAGGGTTAAAATTGATTTTACAAGGAAAAAGTGAACTGACCGCGCCCGGCGACCCAAGTCGTTTCGTGGCCGTTTTTCCAAATAGCGAAAGTCCCGGCGGGATTGATCGGAGCCAATCGAACATATTTCGCGCCGACGATCTTAATCAAACGCCGATTGGTAAGACGGACAAGGTAAGTTTTCATAATTCGCTCGCGTGACTCGCTCATGCGGTCATACTAACCGTTCTTAGAGGTTAATTCGCCAGAAGCTAAATTGCAAGTAAAAAGTCTAACAAGCACAAAATTTATCATTCGGCGCAACCGTGCCAACCGTCCCGTCCGCCCGAATCGTCTTGGTGCCGGGCACTTTGGCCAAATTCGCGCAATTTACCGCGTCCGGCAAAATCCCGTCATCCCCACGATTCCCACCATCCCAAGAAATTAGCGCAATCTGGAAATTCTTGCTATAACTTTTGATTCCAGTAATTTCGCCGCGAGCATGGCATAAGGGAGAAGTCGGGCCTTCACCGATACTTCGGAGAAATTTAACAGAATAAGCAACTTTATCGCCGGGAGAGAAGTTTGTTTTCATGTTTAAGAGGTTAATTCACCCGAAATTAAAACACAAGCATTTTCTTTGAGGAAACTTCCCCTAATTCCCTTCCTACTTTCCTAGCTTCTAGCTCAAAGGGCCGCTGGTTATAGGGAACGGAACTCATGCAGGCACCCTCAAAATAAACCAATCCATTTTTTATCTCCAGCCGCCCGTCTAGGAACTGCCGGACGTGCTGCAATTCGTGCGCTAAAGTTTCGCAAGTCATTGCCCGCGAAAGGGTTTTATCAAGCCAAATCTGATAATGATCTTTCTTTAATTGATTTATTTCGCCGCAATCCCGCAAAATTCCCAAAACTATATTTATCTTTAATCCTTTTCCCCTGATTCCTAACTCCTTGCATATTTGCCGCGCCAAGGATGAAATTTCGCGCTTGCGGGCGGCAGGAACTAGACCGGAAACAGTAATCATTTAACCTTTATACCTAATTAACCTTGGATTGTCAAACTATTACAACAAATAATCCCTTTTCTTCAATTTCGGGCAATTTAGTCAAATCAGCGGCGGACAGGTCATAAACTTTGCCGCCCCGCATAAACTTCATTTCCTTATTTAGATAGTTTCCCACTGGCAGCCAGCCCTTTTGTTGAAGGTTAAGACACTTTTCAAGATACTGTTCAGTAGTTAGAGGAGTGAATTTCATGTTTTAATTATGGACTAATTACTGCGAAAGTCAAATAAATTTGTTAGAACTCAACTCCAGATAACTTGCGGATGTTATTTTTCCAATTGATATTTCCTTGTTTATCGGCGGACGGCGGACAATAGCGATTAGAGAGGTAGTCCATGAACCGCCCTTTGCATCCATCTTTTTGCCAACGGATATAATTGTTTTTAATGGTATTTATGCAGATTTTGCGTGCTTTCTCAACATTTCCACCCGTGTCAATGGACTTGATACCATAAGGATACTTGGTTTTGCCGCCGCCTTCAAGCCGATAAATGCTGTCGGCTAGTAAGTTTGCGTAAGCGTCCGGTAACGACTGTGGCGTGAAATTGGCGCAAAAACCAAGACAAGAACTAAACAGAAGAGAAAGGAGAGTTAGTTTCACTTGTGTTTGCATGATTTGAATTTAAGGTTAATTAGTTATTTAGTCAAGAATAACTTTATATCCCAATTCATTTAATCTAACTGTCAATCCCGGTTTCGATGTTCGATTTAACAAAAGAAGAAGAGCAAAAGAAATGTTTTCATTATTCTAATTTGATGCCAAGGTGGACTACAAATGATATTGCTACTCAGTTCGATAGTAGCCAAGTAGGAAATTTAAATAAACAGGATAATCTCGTAGATGATTCTTATTATCACTTATTAGAGAATCCATCATAATTACAAAAACCAAAAGTTATATTTCCCGCCGCTCAAAAAGAAGTTCTACAAAGTTAGAAAATTCTCGTTTGGGTTTTATTAGTCACTGCGCTACCGCGCACGTTCCGCTCCCCAGCGGGGGCTTGCGCTACGCGCAATAAATAAGGATTTTTTTATTCTTTAAGGGTTTTAAGTCACCGAATTGTGAATTTAACCTTTGAACTTCCCCGAAATTTAAGCAATTCTTTATTAAACTTAACTCTTGCTTAGGAAAATTCACGTCTTTTTAAGATTATTTGCCGCTCAAAGTGAAATCTAACACGATTTTTGAAAATTTTTTCAACTATTTTTTCAATATCTTATTTATCTCCTATCCATAATATGTTAAATGAACTATCAGCAGTGGATATTAGAGCACGAAATTTACCTAAAAACAGACAAATGGAAGTTAATCAGGGATAAAGTTCTAGCCCGCGACCATGAAACCTGCCAGAAATGCAAGAAAAATGGCTGGATTGTCCATCATTTAACCTATGCCCGCTGGAAAAACGAGAGATTAGAAGACCTAGTGACTGTTTGCGATGAATGCCATGATTTAATCCATCTAGCTAAAAAGACTCAAAGATCAAAGAAAAACGAAAAGAAGTCAAATCCGCCTCGAAAATCCAAAGTTAATCATAAATCCAATAATGCTGTTCAGATTTTCATTGACAAGATACTTAAATCCAAGGAATTTGTCAGATTTGACAACGCCTCCCGAAAGTTACTCTACCCACATCCCATGGAGATACTAAATCATTTTGGATTTCGCGGCGAAACCTATCAAGAGAAATTTGACGATATTACCCAAAAATGGTTCCGAAAAGAAGATTTGGCGCAAAAATTGCGGACTATGGGGTTAGTTTTTGAGAAATATAGAAAAAGAAAGAATTAAGCTATTTCAAGGCTCAAACTTAGTGAAAAAATTACACTTCTCAATCATATATCCCTCTTCCAAATTACCCTTTCCGAATTCGTCGAGAGCAATCTGGGCCGCGAGGTCGTAAGAGTTGGCCGCGCAAAACACATCGCCGCCTTCAGTGAAGATAATGTAGATTTTCGTCATAATTAGAGCTTAGGTGTTAATTGAGGCTAAATCATTCAAATCTCGCCGAAATCGGCTCAACCTCGGGGCTGGACTCCAAAACTTCCGTAAATGAGAAATTTCCGAAAGCATTAAATTGACTCTTTAGCTCTTCAGGATACATGGTTTTCTTGCCCGTAAGCTGCCGGAATGCCGCCCGGTGAGCTTTCTTGGCAAAGTAAAACTGAGTGTTACCGTAGTTTTGCCGCCGGAAGTAGAAGATGGTCGTCATGGTTTAATTATTAAAGATTTAACCGGGGAAGTCAAGGAGTTTTCTGTTAATTCAGATTGGCTAGTTTTGAATTAAATTCAAGTGACTTCGCCAGCTTTCCCCGCTGTTTAGTTCGGAGATTAAACCCTAAATGGCGAGCGCAGCAGGATTTACCCTGCAAGCAAATTAGTGTATAAATAGAACACTAACTTTACTACATTTCCATATTAAGGCATCGCTGCCCTCGGGTGTTTATGTGCGGTTTTACCCGCTACGCGCTCAAAATCTATCTAAATCTTACTTAATTTCAGGTGAATGTCAATCCCTTTCCGCAACCTCTTTGCTCATTTCCTGCAAATAAACCTCATTCCGCGCAATCTCTTCGGCGGCAGCCCAAACGCACAAATTCGCGAATTGGTCAAAATTCCCAACATCCGCCGCGCCGTTAAAGCTGGCAATGAGTTCGGGGATGTTTTGCCCCATGTTATCAGCCATTTCACCCAAAATCTCGAAAATATCGTCGCGGAACTTGTCAAATAGCGCGACTGTCTCGCTATAATAAATCATTCCAGAAACTCCACCGGAGCAGCCAAATTCGGCAATATCTGGCAAGTTTTCGGCGTATTCGGTTTTGATATACTCTCTAAAGTTATTCTTCATACTTTGAATTTATAGGTATTTAGCTAGAAAGTCAACCTAAATCCCCAAAATAACCAAATCACTAATAGAATAATCCTCCCGAATTACCTCTTTGGGATTATTGGCCCGGACGATGGAGCACTTGAGCTTCCGAATGTCGCCGGAATCAGTATGCAGAATTACGCTTTTGCCCGAAAATTCAATTTGCTTACCCGTCAGAGTATGACTCTTGACAACTGGCCGAGGTTTTTGGGCATTTCGGCTCCATCCGCCCGCACCAAACCGATTATTTTGGCCAGTAGGATATTCCAGATACATTACTTTGAATTTGCCTTTAAGTTTCATGTTTTGAATTTACTATGATTTACCAAGTTCCGCAAGCTTTTTCCGCCGTATCTCTAAAGAATTACGTGGAATCCGCCGCCCGAACCTCATATTGTATCCCATCTGTCGCAATTCACGAATCAAAGGAAGGCTTTCTGTTAGCGTTGCCAGTCTAGTTTTCCGCACCCAAAGCATATCCGCCGCGCTATGCTGCCCCAAATGAGCGTAACAAGTCATGTCATAGGGATTATTCGTTCCCGGTTCAAGCGGGAACAAAGCAGTTATTTCGTCTTGAAATTTCCTAAATACTACCAAAACTGGCGGGTTATTTTTATTCATAGAGTTAATTTACTCCTATTTACCTACAAAAGCAAGATATTCCCAGAAATTTCCCTTAAATTCGCCCCGATTAAGCGCCGCCCACCATCCCCGTTCTAACTCTAATTCAGTTTTATTAAGCTTTTTCTTGATACTTTTTAGAAGTTGGTCGTTAGTCATTGTTCACTTCAATTCTAAAAACTTAACAGCTAATTCAATTTCTTGTTCGGCGGCAATTAGCTTTCTTGCCGCAAAGCCGGACATAGTGACATTATCCAAACTCTTTATATCTTGGAGAATTTGGTTTAGTTTATTTATGAGTTCTTGTCGAGTCATATCCATAGATAGAGTTTATTTGATATTTAGGCAGTTGTAAAGGAAATTGGTGTGCCTCTGGTGAGATTTGAACT
>JACCDR012574513.1_pt1 | contig 14087 bp, 6 predicted proteins | sample 7446431 | NCBI WGS metagenome assembly JACCDR01 (sample SAMN15323443, study PRJNA562643) | freshwater metagenome | isolation source: river surface water | place: USA:Blue River Watershed | collected 2017-08-17 | reverse complement strand
GCAGACATTCTCTCTTACGTTCTGTTCTTTTCATACGAGAGAGTCATGCGGTCGAACATTATTCAACTAAGCTTTCACATATACTTATGGCAGCAGCAAAAAAGGCCGCTAAGAAGGCAGTCAAGAAGGCAGTCAAGAAGGCTCCAGCAAAGAAGGTAGCCAAGAAGGCAGTCAAGAAGGCTCCAGCAAAGAAGGTAGCCAAGAAGGCAGTCAAGAAGGCCGCAAAAAAAGCTCCAGCACGCAAGAAGTAAAACATCTTGTCGTAAAGCTGATAGCATAAAGCCACCATCTCGGTGGCTTTATGCGTTTTTGTGTTTATAGGTAAAAACCGCTATACTGCTACCACTATGTCATTTTTAGATAGATTTTTTGGCCCTAGTTATCAGAAAGAGTTGACCGCTATTGCCCCACTCGTTGCAAAGACCAATGCGCTTGAGTCGGAGCTTGAGTCGTTATCACCCGACGCACTTATTGAGCGTTCTCACGCACTCCGTGCTGCTATACAGGCTGGTGACCTCACACTCGATGCAGCACTGCCCGAAGCGTTTGCTCTGGTACGTGAATCAAGTAAGCGCACGCTTGGTCTACGGCCTTATGACGTACAGCTCATTGGTGGTACCTTGCTTCATAGTGGCAAGATTACTGAGATGCGTACCGGAGAAGGTAAAACACTCGTTGGAACGCTGCCAGCGTACCTCAATGCACTCAATGGTAAGGGTGTACACGTGGTGACGGTGAATGATTATCTGGCACGGCGTGATGCAACCTGGATGGGGCAGGTGTACCATGCACTTGGTCTTACAGTTGGAGTCATTAATTCAGGTGGCTCATATCTCTATGATGCCACTCATCAAGAAAAGGACGAAGAGCGTGATGATGTCGGAGCCTACAAAGTTGTTTATGAGTTCCTTCGTCCGTGTAGTCGTAAAGAAGCTTATGAGGCTGATATTACGTACGGCACTAATAGTGAGTTTGGGTTTGATTATCTCCGTGACAATATTGAGTTTGATATTGCAAACGTACGACAACGCGGTCATGCGTACGCAATTATCGACGAAATCGACTCTATCCTCATTGATGAGGCGCGTACACCACTCATTATCTCAGCACCAGCGGCTGACTCTGAGGATCTCTATACCATCTTTGCGCAGATTGCGCGCGGTCTAAAGCCTGAAGAGCATTATGTGGTTGATGAGAAGCTTCGCAGTGCGACTCTCACAAACACCGGTATTGAGATGGCAGAAAAGATGCTTGGTATTGAAAATATCTACACTGATAAGGGTATCAAGTATGTACACCATCTTGAGACTGCAGTACGGGCTGAGGCGCTCTATACGCGAGATAAGGAGTACGTGGTACGTGATGGTGAGGTCGTGATAGTCGATGAGTTTACGGGACGTATGCAACCGGGACGTCGGTGGTCAGACGGTCTCCATCAGGCGATTGAGGCGAAGGAAGGTGTCGCGATTCAGCGTGAGTCACGAACCTATGCATCGATTACGTATCAGAACTACTTCCGCATGTACGATAAGCTCTCGGGTATGACGGGTACGGCAATGACCTCACTCGAGGAGTTCTACACGGTCTACAAGCTTGAGGTGGTGCCCGTACCAACTAATCGTCCAGTTGCTCGTATCGACCACAACGATCTTATCTTCCAGAATGAGCAGGGTAAGTTTGCCGCGATTATTGCGAAGGTAAAGGCGGTGCATGAGACCGGACAACCGATTCTTATTGGTACCGCATCGATTGAGTCAAATGAGCGGCTCTCACTTGCGCTCACCAAGGCAGGAGTACCACACCAGATGCTGAACGCTAAGAACCATGAACGTGAAGGTGAGATTATTGCTGAGGCGGGTAAGAAGGGGGCGGTGACGCTCGCAACCAATATGGCTGGTCGTGGTGTCGACATCAAGCTTGGCGGACCACAGGCTACCCCGGAAGAAGCGGAGGCAGTACGAGCACTTGGTGGACTCTTTGTGCTTGGTACCGAGCGTCACGAGGCTCGTCGTATTGATAATCAGCTTCGTGGTCGTGCTGGTCGTCAAGGTGACCAAGGTGCAACGCAGTTCTTTGTTTCGATGGAGGATTCTCTGATGCGTATTTTCGGTGGCGAGCGGGTTAAAAACCTCATGGGCACCTTCGGCATCCCAGAGGATCAGCCAATTGAGATGAAGCTTATTTCAAAACAGCTTGAAGCAGCTCAGACCCGTATAGAGGGCTTCCACTTCGATTCACGTAAGCAAGTGCTAGCGTACGACGATGTTCTCAATCTCCAGCGTGTCACTATCTACGGTCGTCGCCGTAAACTCCTTGAGGGTAACGCAGAAGAGTTGGCTCAGGTACGAGCAGAGCTCGTTGCCGGTAATCCTGAACTCGAAGCAGTGATGGTTGCGAAAGAGTCTGAGTACGGTGTTGAGGTATTTACCGATATGTTCCAAAAGCTCTGTCTCCAAATGATCGACACCCTCTGGGTTGATCATCTTGAGATGATGCAGCACATTCGCTCGAGTGTGAACTTGCGTGCGTACGGACAGCGTGACCCACTTATCGAGTATCGTCGTGAGGGAACCAGAGCCTTTGTCGAGCTCCAGGAAAACATCCTCAATCGTATCGCTGAGGTGTTGCCGAACATTCAGCCAGCCGTCATTGCTAAAGAAGAGGAAGAGCATGAGAAGCAGGCAGTCGCTGCCCTTAAGGCGAGTGAAGCTGGTGCAACCACTCCAGGTGCCTCTAAGACTGTGGTGAAGGAGGCTGCGACTCCTGGTCGCAATGATATGGTGACCATCACCAATGGTACGGCCACCGAAACCATGAAGTACAAGAAAGCTGAAGAGCGATTGAAGCAAGGATGGCGGATTGTATCGTCATCATAACGACTGAGGACTAAAACAAAACCAGCGCCACTATGGCGCTGGTTTTGTTTTTTGAGGGTGTGAGCTATTATAGTCACATATGTATTTGTTTGTTGTTCGCTTTCTAGCCGTTACCTTTGCACTGCTGCTTGCTGCTGAGGTCTTGCCAGGGGTAGCGCTTGATTCTGTCACCACTGCCTTTATTGCTGCCTTAGTGTTGGGTCTCTTAAACACCTTTCTCAAGCCAGTACTGATATTTTTCACCTTACCAATCACTATCCTTACTCTCGGGCTTTTCCTCCTCGTGATTAATACCACTATTGTTGGTCTGGCTGCGTATCTTTTGCCTGGCTTTGCTATTGACTCTGTATTGTCAGCGGTAGGGGTGACACTCATAGTCACCCTTGTCAGTGTTTTTGTGAACCGTAATACGAAGTCAGGGAAGTAAGAAATTATATAGACAAATATTCATAGGCGTGGTATAAGATGGCCTATGTTTATTGACCAGATTACTGTCCACGCAGCTGCTGGACGTGGTGGCGATGGGGTTACTCGGTGGCGTCATGAGAAGTTTGTCCCAAAAGCTGGCCCTGCCGGTGGTAACGGTGGTAACGGTGGCGATGTGTATGTGGAGGCGGTGCGCGACCTTGGTCTTTTGTCGAAGTATCTCAGTTCACCACAGTTTGCAGCTGAGGCGGGTGAGGCTGGTCAAAGCGGGAGTAAGCACGGTAAGAACGGCAAGGATATCACAATTAGAGTACCAGTTGGTTCAATTGTGACCGACGTCTCACGTGGACGTACCTACGAGCTCTTCACCGAAGGGCAACGCGAACGTGTATTTAAGGGTGGTGGTGGTGGACTTGGTAACGAGCGTTTTAAGTCGTCGACGAATCGTGCTCCCGAAGAAAGCACCAAGGGTCGAGATGGTGAGTCTGGTGACCTTAAGATTGAGCTCACCCTCGTTGTTGACGTCGGCCTCATTGGTATGCCAAATGCTGGTAAGTCGACACTTCTTAATTACTTTACCAACGCTAAGAGTGCCATTGGAGCCTACCCGTTTACGACTCTTGTGCCACACCTCGGCGATCTCTACGGATATATACTGGCTGACATCCCAGGCCTCATCGAGGGGGCGAGTGATGGTAAAGGTCTCGGTCACACCTTCCTCCGGCATGTCACAAAGACCAAAATGCTTCTCCATCTCGTCTCACTCGAGTCAGAGAACCCACTTGATATATATTATACCATTCGAAGAGAGCTGGAATTATTCTCCGAATCACTGACAGAGAAAGAAGAGTGGATTATTTTTACTAAAACAGACCTTGTAAATAAAGACTTTATTGAGTCAGTAGGGAAAAGTATTGACATTTCTGATAAACGTGTGTTTTTTATCTCTGCAGAAACAGGGGAAGGGCTCGATGAACTCAAAAATGCTCTTGTCTCACACCTCAGTCGTACGTACAATACAGCGAATTAGTTAATCGTTGTCACATGTATAGAGCCACTATTGGACTTGAAATCCACGCCGAACTTAAAACTAAGAGCAAGATGTTCTGTGGTTGTGAGAATAACCCTCACGCTGCCGAACCGAACACGCTCATCTGTCCGGTCTGTATGGCTCATCCTGGTACACTCCCGGTTCCAAACGAGCAAGCGATTGAATCTGTCATTATGTTTGGACAAGCGGTGGGAGGAACGGTTGCGACCTACTCTGAGTTTGATAGAAAAAATTATTTCTACCCAGACATTCCGAAGGCATACCAGCTCAGTCAGTATGCGTTTCCGTTCGTAACGGGGGGAGAAGTGGCTGGAGTAAAACTCACTCGCGTCCACCTCGAGGAAGACACTGCTCGCAGTCAACATGACAAGGGGGAGGGAAGTCTTGTTGACTACAACCGAGCCGGGGTCCCACTCATGGAGCTCGTGACAGAGCCGGTCATACACGATAGCGAGACGGCAGGACGCTTTGCAAAAGAGTTGCAACTTCTCCTACGAACACTTGGCATCAGTGACGCCAACATGGAGCGGGGAGAGATGCGAGTTGAGGCCAACATCTCAGTCAGTAAAACTGATGAACTTGGCACCAAGGTTGAAGTAAAAAATCTCAACTCATTCCGTTCGGTTGAAGCGGCGATTAATTTTGAGATTGCCCGACATATATCAGTACTTGATGCTGGAGGAGTTATTACTCAGGAGACGAGGGGCTGGGATGAGGATAAACTAGAGACGTATCTCCAGCGAAGCAAGGAGACAGCCAAAGATTACCGCTACTTCCCAGATCCAGATATTCCAAAGCTTCAGATAGATAAAATTTTAGCCTTTGAACCATCAAAAATTGCCGAGAAAATGGCAATACTTCCAGAAGAAAAACGGGAAAAATATAGTTATCTCGGTTTACCGAGTAATCAAATTGAGGAGATGATTGCAAATATCGCACTCGACTCATATTATCGGTCTGTCATCGAATATCTTGGTGATAATGATGAGGCAGCTAAGCTTGCTGCCAACTATCTCCTCACTGATTTCTCTAAGACTGACCTCAGTTCGCCTCATGTTCTGGCGCCAGAGGAGTTCGGCTTTATTGTTCGTCAACTCATTGCAAAAAAGATTACCTCCCGCGTTGCCAAAGACTTGCTTATTGAATTCGCAGAAAATAATACAAGCATTGAAGCAATTATCAGTGATCGTAATCTCGCTAATAACTTTTCTGAAGCGATGTTGCGGGAAGTGGTTGTGGCCGTGATTGAAGCTTCGCCACAAGCAGTAGCTGAGTATCGTGCTGGTAAGGTCGCCTCCATTCAGTATCTCGTGGGGCAAGCAATGAAGCAGACAAAGGGCGCTGCCGATCCAACTACGTTGCGAGCGTTGTTTGAGTCAGCACTCAGTGAGTAAATACGAGAAAGTCCGAGATATCAACACATCTCGGACTTTTTTGTTAGTTTAATGTAACCATCTTTTGTATACTAAACGTACGATATGGATACGATATTGCTAGAGGGAGTGTCCTACACTAAAGCTGCTATTTTGGCTAAGCGTTTTCGCTACACCTCTGACTATATAGGGCAGCTTTGTCGTTCTGGTAAGGTAGTGTGTCATATGGTAGGACGCACCTGGTATGTTACCGAATCATCATTACTTGAACACAGAGACAGTCGTTATAAAGAGATTCGTTTAGACGAGAAAACAAATAATTTAAATACTTTCTCGCCTGATTCTGAGGAAGTTCTCGTCAAATCTCGGCGTTTGCCTGCTCATGCTCCTGTGAATGACAAAGCGCCGCACTTTGTCGATCGTTTGTCTTGGGTGCAGCCACGCTACGTACCTGACGAAGCGGAGTTGTTGCCGCAACCCGTTGTTAAGAAAAAGAAAATCTTGCCTCAGGTTCCGAGTCTGCCAGCAAAGCTCCCTGTCGATCAAGCCGAAGCCGTAACTGTTACCGTATCGTCTGAATCGCGCCAACCGCAGAAGCTTAAGTTTACTGAACTTCCTGAAGTTCCTCTCCGTGGTCAAGTTGCTGTTGAGGCTGTTGAGTTACCTTCAGCAGAGTTACCGCTCCCACCTTCGTCTCTACAACCTAGGTCGGCTTTTAGTGTTACCACTAAAGTAGCTCAGGCTGCTTCGTCACCCTCAAACATCGTTACTCCGCATACTCCTCGACAGATGTCACGTCATCGCCCGGTATCAGTACGATTTAGTCCCGCTATGGTCAGTGATGTGGCCGAGGCTCCACAATCGACCAAGGCACTCTTTGCGTTCTCGGCAGTGGTGGCGATTATCTTTGTCTTGTTCCTCGCTACGACGAGTTATTCCTACACTTTCGAGTCTGGAAATCTGTCAGCTACAGTCCAGCTTTCGTGGGAGAATCTACGCCTTTTTTTGACCAAAATTTCGACCGACTTATAAACACTTTTTGATAGGTGAATGGTCATGAAATAGCTATAATATTTATAGCTATTCAACACCATGACTGAATTTTTTAGTGTCGGTAATCGTAAGCTCATTCCGCTCCGTGATGTGAGCAAGTTTGTGCCTTATTCGAAGGACTATGTAGCCCGTCTGGCACGTGATGGAAAAATTGCTGCCGCCCAGATAAATCGTCAGTGGTACATCGATCCAGTCTCTCTTAAAAATTTCTTTGATCATGCCCAACTCGAGCTTCAGGCTCGGGCCGAATACACCCGCGCTCTCCGTAAGGAAGAGCTCGATCTGCATGATTGGTGGGAGTCTTTTGTCGCGGCGCAGTCTGATAAGCGTGCTACTCGCTCACATCGTGCAGTCAATAAGACTATTATCGTCATCATCCTCGGTCTCTTTGTTGGCTTTCTCGTGTCTTCCTTTGCTCCGTTTACAAATCCAGCAGTTATTGCTGGTCTCGTGTCTGGTACTGAGCAGCAGGCGGCTTTAGTAGACACTGTCATTCCTGATATGGATTGGTACGAGTATGGTGAAATTTTGACTGAGACCGAAGACATTCCACTCGATAACGGTATTGTTTTATTCCCGGTTTTATCTACTGAGGCCTCGTCAACTGACCCGGAAGCATTTTTCTCTGATCCGGTTGAGGTTCGGACGACTGGAACGACCACTGGAGAGATTGTATCCCCAAATGGCACCATTATCCCATTTGTGCGAGTGCCGGTTGGAGCGTCCGCGAATGATTCGCCATAGTGTTTATGTTGGTTCTTGTGCGCACATCAATCGTTCTTCTCATCACCGCCATTATTGTAGCGGTGATTGTGCCGTTTTATGTGAACGCCCAATTCAACCAACAAATCAACTACCAAGGCAAACTCACTAACTCTTCCGGCGTGGCCGTCACCAATGGCACCTACCAAATGACCTTCCGTCTCTATACGGTCCCCACTGGTGGTACTGCCATCTGGACTGAGACACTCTCGGGAGCCAACGAAGTCCCCGTCACGAGTGGTCTTTTCTCCGTCATGCTCGGTTCTACCTCACCACTTACTGGCGTCGACTTCAACCAAACCCTCTACCTCGGCGTCACCATCGAAGCTGATAGTGAAATGACCCCACGCCGTATCTTGGGTGCCGTCCCGGCAGCGTTTACCGCGAACACCCTTGGTGGTGTTGCTTCTTCATCATTCGTCCGCAGTGACGTACCAGATGAGATCGCTGCCACCGCTGCTTCAACCCTTCTCACCATCAACCAGAGTGGTACGGGGAACATCCTTGACCTCCTTGATGGTGGTACGAATGTCTTTACGGTTCGAGATGGGGGGAATGTTGGCATCGGCACCACCTCACCATCATCACTCCTCACCGTCGCCGGCACCGCCAATATCACGGGCACCACCACGCTGGCCACCACCACCATCGCCTCATCTACCATCACGACCTTAAACCTTGTGAATGCCCTCGCACTCACCTCCGGTGGTACGGGTGCTACCTCTGCCGCTGGAGCCCGCACCAACCTCGGTGCTACCACCGTGGGCGCGAACATCTTCACGCTTGCGAACCCTAGTGCACTCACTCTCCTCCGCATCAACGCAGACAACACTGTCTCAGCGGTGGCGACCTCAACACTCGGCATCGCCCTCTCTGATACCACCGGCACCCTCGCTGCCACCCGTGGTGGTACCGGTCTCTCGACCATCACGAATAACCAACTCCTCATCGGTGGAGCAGGGAACACCATCACCCAGATTGCTACTTCGTCGCTTGGTCTCTCAGCTGCGTTCACTACCTCAGCCGAACTCGCCGCCTTACTCAACGACGAAACCGGCACCGGCCTCGCCGTCTTCAATGCCTCACCAACCTTCACCGGTACCGCAGTCTTCGCCAACCTCACCGGCACGAACGCCACCATCACGAGTGCCACAACCACCAACCTCGCTATCTCATCCCTCACCACCGGCCGCGTCCCATTCATCACCACGGGTGGCCGTCTCACCGATAGTACCAACTTCACGTTTGATGGATCACAACTTAGTGCTCTTAACCTTAATGTGATCGGAACCTCTACCTTTGCAGCGACATCGACCTTCACTGGCAACGTCGGCATCGGTACCACCTCACCGAGTGCGCGGTTGACGGTTGTGGGGAGTGGTGTGTTTACCGGTGGTATCGGCATCGGTACCACCTCAACTGCCGGCACCGGCACCTTAGCGCTGATGACGAACTCTTACGTGAGTCAGCAGTTCTCGATTGCGAACGGCACGACATCACCAACTCCTACCATTCCAAATGGCTATCTTCCTACTATGGTGGTACGTTCAACGGAAACGAACTCCTCCCGTCCGCTCTTCTTTGGCTACCAGACTGGTAACAGCTGGAGCGGCTTTGTTACCACGGGTGCCTGTGGTCTCTTCTCGCAAATGTGTTTCAACATGGGCGCTGGAAGCAATGACTATGCTGCCTTAATCAGTAATGGCACGAGTCTCGCTATTGGTGGTATCACTGGCACGACTGGTTTTGCTACTGGTGATGGTGACTTTACTAACCTCTTCTTTGGTAACACCGGCACGGTCGTGTTCGGTACCCCGGGCAATATCGGCATCGGCACCACCTCACCATTTGCCCGTCTCTCTGTAGCCGGTAACACCTTCCTCGGCGGCAACCTCACCGCTACTGGCACTACTCTCATCACCGGCACCACCACCCTCGCCACCACTACCGTCTCGGACCTCACCATCACCCGCGCCCTCCGCGACACCACCGGCTCAGCTGGAACGAGTGGCATGGTTCTCCAGTCTACCGGCACGAGTTCCCGCTGGGTGGCGACTTCAACGCTTGGTATTACGAGTGGATCATCATTCACCACCTCAGCTGAATTGGCTGCACTTCTCGGAGACGAAACCGGCACCGGCCTCGCCGTCTTCAATGCCTCACCAACCTTCACCGGTACCGCAGTCTTCGCGAACCTTACTGGAGACAACGCCACCATCACGAGTGCCACGACGACGAACCTCGCTGTCTCAAGTCTCACCTCCGGCCGTGTCCCGTTCATTACCACGGGCGGGCGGCTCATTGATTCAACCAACCTCACCTTTGATGGAACACGTCTTTCAACTCTTAATCTTGATGTGACAGGAACTTCGACCTTTGCTGCTACCAGTACATTTTCCGGGTTAAGCACATTTTCTAACCGTATCGGCATTGGCACCACGAGTCCTAGTGTTAACAATGCACTCACCGTAGTGGGAGCAAATATTGTGCAAGAGTTTGATTCCGGTAATGCTCAATTTACTTTAATTGGTTCGAATAATTCGTCGGGCGCAACTTATTTCAACGGTATAGCTGGTACTGGTGCATCATCTCGAGTTGGCTACATGAGCGTCGGGCTCACTGAAATGAGTCTCGGTACCATGAGTACGAACGGTAGTATTCCGCTCAATTTGTTCACGAATGGTACCAATCGTCTCACGATTACTACTGGTGGTAATGTTGGTATTGGGACCACCTCACCAAGTAGTCTTTTTAGCGTGGCAGGGAATACATTCCTCGGTGGTAATGTGACCGCGACTGGTACACTCGCTATTTCTGGTACGTCAACCCTCGCCACTACCACCGTAACCGGCAACCTCCTCCCAGCAACCACCCTCACTTTAGACATCGGTACAAGCACCAACCGCTTCCGTAACATTTGGGCTGAAACCTTAAACGTTGGTACGAGCACCTGGAGTATCTTCAATGGTGCGAATGGTCGTCTCGCCTTTAGTAACGGACCACTGCAAACTGGTACTGAAGCACTCTCGATTCTTGATAATGGGAATGTGGGGGTAGGGACGACGAGCCCGAGTGCGTTACTTAGTGTAGCGGGAAGTGTGACAGTAACTGGGCTCACGACGTTAGGAAATGCCACGATGACGAACGCTACTACGTCAAATATCGCCATTTCATCACTGACGAGTGGACGAGTACCATTTACTACTGCCGGGGGGCGTTTAATTGATAATACCAATCTTACGTGGAATGGAACTAACTTAAACGTTGGTGCCACGAATGGTTTTGCTATTGGTGGCGTGAGACAGTTTGCTGTCACAAATAGCACTAATGTCTTAATTGGTAATCAGGCAGGTGCTGCCGTGACCGGTGATGAAAATAATTTTATTGGATTCCGTGCTGGTGAAGATAATACGGGTTCATATAACAACGGCATTGGATTCCGTGCCGGTGAAGCAAATACGGGGACGAATAATAATTTCCTTGGGTTCTTTGCAGGTAACGTAAACACTGGAAATGAAAACAATATCTTTGGTTATGAAGCTGGCATGAACAATACCGGTGGTGACTTTAATAACTTCCTTGGTACACGTGCTGGTTATCAAAATAATGGAGATTACAATGAAATGATTGGTTATGAGGCTGGTCGAAACATTCGCAGCAGTAATTCGGTCTTGCTCGGTGCGTTTGCATATCGAGGAGGAGCCGGTACTTCAACTGTTACTGTGTCAAACAATGTTGCAATCGGCTATCGAGCGGGATACAGTGCTACCACCAGTGCAAACAATAATATCCTCCTTGGTTTTCAAGCTGCTGATAGTCTTACCACCGGCGCCAACAACATTATAATTGGTTACGATGTTGATGTTGCAAGCACTACTGCATCTAACCAACTTAATATAGGTAACCTCATTTTTGGTACTGGTATTAACGGTATTGGTACCTCGCTTTCAACTGGAAATATTGGTATTGGTACGACCTCACCAAGTAGTAAACTTACCGTCGCTGGCACTACTCTCATCACCGGCACCACCACCCTCGCCACCTCAACTGTAACCGACCTCACTATCGCCGCCGCGCTCCGCGACACCACTGGCTCAGCTGGCACGAATGGCATGGTCCTTCAGTCTACAGGCACCTCAACTCGCTGGGTGGCGACAAGTACGCTTGGCATTAATAGTGGAGGTAGCAGTTCACTTTTTACGGACGGAGGAGCAGTGACTTATCTGACGTCATTAACTGACACACTTGCCATTGGTTCATCATCAAACCCTAACAGTGCCCGTCTCTATGTAGAGGGTGCAGTTGATATTGATATTGCGTCAGGATATAAGATTGCTGGTGAAGATATGATTCGTCTCTATGCTGGACAATTTTTCGGTAACAGTAATCTGTTTGTTGGTAGTAACGCCCCAGCTATTAATTCAAGTTTTGCGTTTAATAACGTTGCCGCTGGACGTGATGCGCTCGGGTCACTTACCACCGGTTACGACAATGTCGCGGTTGGTCAATTTGCATTGACAGCAAACACGACCGGACAGGGTAACGTCGCGGTCGGTTCTGGTGCTTTGTCGCAGGCAATTGATGGGGTGGTGAGTGTGACTGCGGTCGGTACAGGAGCAGCGGGCGAATTGCGTTCTAGTTCTGGCTTTGGAAGTTCGTTTTATGGGTATCTCGCTGGTGGGCAACTCGCAACATCTTCAAACAGTGTCGTGATTGGTAATCGGGCAGCGTATGGTGCGTCTGGTTTGTATCAGGCAGATGGCATCACGGTACTTGGTACCTATGCTGGCTATAATATGCAAACCGGTGCTGATAACAATATCTTGATTGGTAATCGGGCTGGAGAAGCGCTCACTACTGGTGCTAATAATATCGTCATTGGCTACGATATCGATCTTCAAGATAACGCCTGGAGTAACCGCCTTAACATCGGTAACCTTATCTTTGGTACTGGTATTGATGGCACTGGCACGACACTCTCAAGTGGCAATATCGGCATTGGCACAACTACTCCTGCAAGCAAGCTTACCGTCGCCGGCACCTTCGGTGTTACAGGTACTTCAACTTTTTCTAATCCTGTGAGTATTGGTACGACAACAATTCCTGTCCCTGCATCACTTACCGTAACGGGTCAAGACAGCACTATACCATTGCGGTTATATGTCGAAGGTATAAATGACGGTGTTTCAACAGTGGCTAATCAGGTGGAGTTCTATGCCGCACCGGGAGATACAATCCCATCGACAGTAGTATTTGGTATAGCAAACCGAACATTTATGAGTTTGGCAAATCTTGCAAGTAATAATGGAGTAATAACCTCTCAGTTTTATGGTGACAATATACAATTAATTGATGGTACTCCAACTGGTAATGGCGGTAGAATTCTGTATGGTTCGGCAGTCGATATCAATGGTCAGACCACAGGCACTTCTAGTGCGGTTGGATATTCTGCTGATGTAGCTGGTGCAGATTCAAATGTTGGATTTTTATCTCTAGTCCCAGCCGGCACTGATAATTTAGCTTTCTATGGTGCTGGGACAGCTCGTTCATCGTTTGGTGGGAGGGTCGGTATCGGTACTACTACTCCAAACCAGATGCTTACTGTTTTCCAGAACGGATCTGATGCGGCGATTGAGTTCTCGACTGTATCTGGATCAAATGAAAAATGGACTATTGGTATTGATGATTCAGATGCGGCTAAGTTTAAGATATCATCTTCTTCTACTCTGGGGACGAACGATCGATTTGTCATTGATGGGAATGGTCGTGTTGGTATTGGTACTTCAAGTCCGGCAAGTCTCCTCACTGTAGCCGGCACCGTTGATATCACCGGCACCACCACCCTCGCCACCTCAACTGTAACCGACCTCACTATCGCCGCCGCGCTCCGCGACACCACTGGCTCAGCTGGCACTCTCGGCATGGTCCTTCAGAGTACCGGCACCAGTACCCGCTGGGTCGCTACCAGTACCCTTGGAATTACTGGCGGAGCATCTACCTTCTTAAGTCTCACCGATACACCATCGTCATATACCGCCAACCGTGTCTTCTTCACTAATAGTGGTGCGACGGCGGTGACTGATTCTGCGAACTTCACCTTTGACGGATCACGACTTGCGACACTCAACTTTGGAGTGAGTGGTACGAGTACATTTAGTGGTACGAGTACTTTTGCTACTACATCATTTAGTGGTGCATTAACTATTGGTACTACGACATCAGCTGGGCTGGTAACGGTAGCTGGTGGTAGTATCGTTGCGAATGCACCAACTAATCCAACTATTGTTGGTACCTTTAATACTTCTGGTGATGGGTATGGAGTAGCAGTTGTTGGTCGCTACGCCTACGTGGCTGACAACCTCTCTGGTCTGCAAATCATTGATATTACCCAGCCAACCAACCCAGTCTTGCGAGGAACCTTTAACACTTCAGGTAATGCGTACGATGTCGCTGTTGTTGGTCGCTACGCCTACGTTGCTGATGGTGCGTCTGGTCTCCAGGTTATTGATATCAGTAATCCAGCCAGTACAACCCTCGTTGGTACCT
>JACCDR012095745.1_pt1 | contig 14087 bp, 13 predicted proteins | sample 7446431 | NCBI WGS metagenome assembly JACCDR01 (sample SAMN15323443, study PRJNA562643) | freshwater metagenome | isolation source: river surface water | place: USA:Blue River Watershed | collected 2017-08-17 | reverse complement strand
CGGTGGTGGTGATGGCCAGCAGGTTGCGCGTGCCCACCGAGCCGTCGGCATTGCGGTAACCCTCGAAGGTGTAGCCCTCCAGCGGCGGCAGGGGCGCCGGCTTGACCGTGGCCATGGGCAGGCCCTGAAGTTCGCGCGCGGCCGGCATGTCCAGCAGACGCTCATGCACCCAGGTGCCGGCGGCGATGGCCGTCTTGGCGTAACCGATGGGCACGCCGTAACGCAGCACCGGCGCACCCGCCGCGATGTCGGCCAGCGCCACCTTGTGCGCCTGCGGCACCTTGTCACGCAGGGTGATGCCCTGTTCAGGCAGGGCGGTGCCGGCGGGCAGGCCGCCCTCGTTGGCGACGATGGCCACGTTGTCCGTGGCCTGCATGCGGATGATGATGGGCTGCGCGTTCATGCTCAGGAAGTCAGAGGAAGGAAGTCAGGGGCGATCGACGATCTCGATCCAGTTCGGACCCTTGCCCACGGGGAGGCGCTGGGTGGGGGTGAGGCGGCCGCTTTCGGGGTCGATCTTGTACAGGGTGACGGAATTCGAAACCTGGCCGGCGGCGATGAGCCACTGGCCCGAGGCGTCGATCTGGAAGCCACGCGGTTGTTTTTCCGTCTCCTGGTGGCCGACCAGGCTCAGCGCGCCGGTGGCAGTGTCGACACGCCAGATGGCCAGGGTGCTGGAATTGCGTTCGCTGGTGTAGAGAAAACGACCGTCGGGTGTCAGGTGGATGTCGGACGCCCAGGGCTGGACGGTGGAACCGGCGGGCAGGGTGGCCCAGTGCTGCTGGCGGCTCAGCTGGCCCCTGCTCGCGTCCACCTCGAGCAGTTCCACCGTGGCATCGAGTTCGCCCAGCAGATAGGCGTGGCGGCCATTCGGGTGGAAGACCAGGTGGCGCGGGCCGCTGCCGGCACGTGCGGCCATGGCGGGCACCGCATTGGGCGTGAGCTGGCCGGTGGCGGCGTCGAAGCGCCACTGGAAGACCTGGTCGGTGCCCAGGCTGGTGATGTAGACGTGGCGGTTGGCCGCATCGGTAAGGGCCGCGTGCGCGTTCTTGCCGTTGGGCACGATCTGCACGGCGGCGGCCGGCTTGCCGTCGGCTCCGATCGGCGAGACGCTGGCGCGGTGGCCGCCGTAGGAGGCGGCGAAGAGCCAGCGGCCGCTGCGGTCGGTGGCGATGGAGGCCATGCTGTCGGGCAGGGGGGCGCTGCCCAGGGCGCTCAGCTGACCCGTGCTGCCATCGATCGAAAAGGCCGCGGCCGTGAACGGCTCGGAGCGCAGGGCCACGTAGAGCTTCTTCTGGTCCGGGCTCAGGGCCAGGGGCATGGCGGTGCCGTCGACCGGTACCGTCTGGAGGGAACGCAGGGTGCCCTGGCGCTTGTCCAGTTCGAGCACGCTGATCTCGCGGCTGTCGGCATTGGCCACATAGGCGGTGGCGATGTGGGTGGCGCAGCCCTGCAGCATCAGGCACACCGCCGCAGCGGCTCCGCAGAACAGTGTAAGCAGGGACATGACATGGTGCTCCGCATCCGTAGCTTTGTGTGGATGAAAGTCAGTCGGCCTTGATGCCTGCGGCCTTGATCACCTGCGCCCACTTGGCCACCTCGGCCTTCTGGTACTCGCCGAGTTCGGCCGGTGTCATGCTGGACGGCACCATGCCGAAACCTTTCAGGCGAGCCTGGACTTCAGGGGTGGCGACGATCTTCATGATCTCGGTGTGCAGGCGGTCCACGATGGGCTTGGGCGTGCCGGCAGGTGCGAACACGGCCTGCCAGGAGCCCACTTCGAAGCCTTTCTGGCCGGCCTCGGCAATGGTGGGGACCTCGGGCAGGGACTCCAGACGCTTGGCGCTGCTGACGGCGATGGGGCGCAGCTTGCCGGACTGGATGTGCGGGCCCACGATGAGCACGGTGTCGAACATCATGTCAGCCTGGCCGCCGATCACGTCCTGCACCGCGGGGCCGCTGCCCTTGTAGGGCACGTGGGTGAACTTCACGCCCGACTGGAAGGCCAGCAGCTCCAGCGCCATGTGCGGCGAGGTGCCGGTGCCGGGTGAGGCCGAGGACAGGCCGCCGTTCTTGGCCTTGCTGGCAGCCAGCACGTCGTTGAGCGTCTTGTAGGGGCTGGAGGCCGGGACCACCAGCACCAGGGGGCCCGAGCCCAGCATGGCGACCGGGGTGAAGGACTTGATGGGGTCGTAGTCGATCTTGGCGTAGAGGCTCACATTGATGGAGTGCGAGCTGATGGTGCCGCCCATGATGGTGTAGCCGTCGGCCGGTGCGCGCGCGACGATGGCCGAGCCCACGCTGCCGCCGGCCCCGCCCTTGTTGTCGATGACCACGGGCGTGCCCAGGGCCGCGCTCAGGGGCTGGGCGATCAGGCGGCCCAGGGTGTCGGTGTTGCCACCGGGCGCAAACGGCACCACATAGGTGATGGCCTTGCCCGTGGGCCAGCTGCCTTGTGCCAGCGCCGGCTGGGCGGCCAGTGCGGCGCCCAGCAGCAGGGTGCTGGCGGCGAGGGTGCGGCGGATCAGCTGACGACGTTGCATGGTGCGCTCCTGTGGTTTGGAATAAAGCCGGCGTTCAGTAGCGCGGCTGGATGCCCGTGAAGGCGGGGTCGTATTTCTTCATCTGCCCCAGGTCATCGCGGTTGCGGATGCCGCAGTGCAGGTAGTTGTCGTGCAGGCGGGCCAGGGCGGTGGGGTCCAGCGTCACGCCCAGGCCGGGGCCCGTTGGCACGCGCAGGCTGCCGTTCTCGAAGGTCAGGCGCCCACCCGTGACCACTTCCTCGTCCTGCCAGGGGTAGTGGGTGTCGCAGGCATAGGTCAGCAGCGGCACGCTGGCGCAGAGATGGGTCATGGCCACCAGGCTCACACCAAGGTGCGAATTGCTGTGCATGGACAGGCCCAGATCGAAGGTGCGGCACAGAGTGGACAGGCGCTGCGTGGCGCGCAGACCGCCCCAGTAGTGGTGGTCGCTGAGCACGATCTTCACGGGGCAGCCCATGTCGGCGTTGCGGCGGAACTCTGCGAAGTCGGTCACGACCATATTGGTCGCCAGCGGCACCTCGCATGCGCGCGCCACGGCGGCCATGCCCTCGAGGCCGGGGGCCGGGTCTTCGTAATACTCCAGCACGCCACGCAGCTGCTGCAGGATCCTCAGGCTGGTGGCCACGCTCCAGTTGGCATTCGGGTCGATGCGCAGGGGCTTGCCGGGGAAGGCTGTTGCCAGCGCCAGGATGCCCGCGGCTTCCTGCTCGGGTGCCAGCGCGCCGGCCTTGAGCTTGATGCTCTGGAAGCCGTACTGATCGATCATGCGCTGCGCCTGCGCGACGAGCTGCGCGGGCGTGAGGGCCTCGCCCCAGGCGTCGGCCGGGTAGGGTTTGTCGATGTGCTCGGCGTACTTGTAGAACAGATAGGCCGAGTAGGGGACGTGCGTGCGTGCGGCGCCGCCCAGCAGGTCGACCACCGGCGCGTTGGCGAGCTGGCCCTGCAGGTCCAGCATGGCGACCTCGAAGGCACTGATGACCTTGGCCACGGTCTTGGAGACATGGGTGCCGGGCGCGAGCGAAACCTGCTGCGTCAGGAACTCCGATCGGGTTTGCGCCGGTGGCTTGACCAGGGCGGCCACGCGCGTTTCCATCTCGTTCAGCGCCCAGGGCGAGAGGCCCTGCAGCGCGGGCGCGGCCTTGGCCAGCGCCTCCAGCATGGGCCGGTCGCCATAGCTCTCGTTGATGCCCACGCGACCCGACGCGGTCTCGATCTCGATGATGGAGCGCAGGGCCCAGGGCTCGTGGATGCCCGCCGCATTGAGCAGGGGCGGGTCGCGGAAGGCAATGGGCGTGATACGGACGTGCCGGATCGCGTGGGAGGTGCTCATGAGCGCGGGATCACTTCAGCAGCAGGTTGGGCAGCCACAGGCTGATCGCGGGGATGTAGGTCACCATACCCAGTACGATGAGCAGGGCGATGAAAAACGGTGTCATGGCCTTGACGACCTTTTCGATCGGCAATCGCGCCACGGCACTGCCGACAAACAGCACCCCGCCCACGGGCGGCGTGAGCAGGCCGATGCCCAGGTTGACCATCATGATCATGCCGAAGTGCACCGGATCGATGCCGATGCTCTTGACCACAGGCATGAGGATGGGCGTCATTATGAGGATGAGCGGAGCCATGTCCATCAGCGTGCCCAGCGCCAGCAGCAGTACATTGATCAGCAGCAGCACGACGACCTGGTTGGACGAGAGGCTGGTGATGGCCGCGGTGATCTGCTGCGGGATCATCATCAGCGTCATCACGTAACCGAAGGCTGCGGCAAAGCCGATGAGGATCATCACGATGGTCAGGGTCTTGACCGTGCGATGCACCAGCTTGGGCAGATCCTTCCACTTGTAGTCGCGGTAGATGCACATGGTGACGAAAAAGGCCCAGAGCACCGCGATGGACGCGGACTCGGTGGCCGTGAACACGCCACTGAGAATGCCGCCCAGGATGATGACCATGGTCATCAGGCCCCAGAGCGCCTCGACACAGATCTTCAGGGCTTCGCGCATGGGGATGCGGCGCCCGGCCGGGAAGTTGCGCTTGCGGGCGATGACCAGGCACATGATGGACAGCGTCAGGCCCAGCAGCAGGCCCGGCAACACGCCAGCCAGGAAGAGCGCGGCGATGCTGACCGAGCCGCCGGCCGCCAGCGAGTAGATCACGGCGTTGTGGCTGGGCGGGATCAGGATGGCCTGCACGCTGCCGCTGACCGTGACGGCCGTGGCGAAGTCGCGCGGGTAGCCCTTCTTCTCCATCTCGGGGATCAGCACCGAGCCCACCGAGGCCGTGTCGGCCATGGACGAGCCCGAGATGGCGCCGAAGAAGGTGGAGGCCAGGATGTTGACCAGCGAGAGGCCGCCGCGGATGAAACCCACCAGCACTTCGGCAAAGGCCACGAGGCGCCGGCTCATGCCGCCTTCGGCCATGATGGCACCGGCCAGTACGAAAAAGGGAATGGCGAGCAGGGAGAACTTGTTGACGCCGGCGGCGATCTGGATCATCACCGCGTCCAGCGGGATGTCGATCCACCAGGCGCCGACGAGGGCCGCCAGGCCCATGGCATAGGCCACGGGCATGCGCAGCAGCATGAGGACAAAAAAGGTTCCGAGCAGAACGGCGGCATCCATCAGACGTGCTCCTCACGGTCAAAGGTGACGATGGCGCGTTCGGACTGGCTGCCACAGGACATGTGTTCGATCACGAAGAGGGCGGTCACCAGGCCCCCGATGGGCACGGGCGTGTAGCTCAGGCCGACCGGTATGAAAGGCAGTTCACCGATGCTCTGGCCCCAGGTGGCGAAACACAGCCGGGTGCCGTAATACAGCATGAACAGGGCGACTGCCAGCATGAGCAGGTGCACGAGGCCGGCCAGCGGACGCTGCAGCCCCTGGGGCAGGCGTTCGACCAGCAGCGCGACGGCGATGTGGGCGCCGGCGCGGTAGCTCACGGCGGCGCCGAGGAAGGTGAAGACCACCATCAGCAGGATGGACACGGGTTCGGGCCACTGCGAGCCGGTGCCCAGCACGTAGCGCGTGAAGATGCCCCAGGGAATGATCAGGGACATGATGGTGATCGCGATGCCGGCGGTCCAGAGACAGGCCAGGTACAGCGCATCGTTGAAGGCGAGGAAGCGGGCTTTCATCGGGCGACGGGCTCACAGAGGGAAATAAAAGGCCGCCGCACCAGGCGGCGGCCTGTCGGGAACATCCCGTGGGGCTTACTTCACGGCGGCGATCTTGTTCAGCAGATCGGTGTAGTTGGCGCCGTACTTGGCGCGCACGGGGGCCGTGGCGTCAAAGAAGGGCTTGTTGTCGAGGTTGATGAACTCCACGCCGGCGGCCTTGAGCTTGGCGGAGTACTCCTCCACGCTCTTGTCCCACAGCACGCGCTGGTCGAGCTGAGCTTCGCGGCCGAGCTTCTTCACCAGGGCCTGGTCGGCGGCGCTGAGCTTGTCGAACGCCACTTTCGACATCACCAGGATCTCGGGAATGATCAGGTGGTTGGTCTGGGTGTAGTACTTGGCGCCGGCCGAGTAGTGGTTGCTGGTGAACATGGAGGGCGGGTTGTTCTCGGCACCGTCGATCACGCCGGTCTGCAGGGCGGAGAAGACTTCGCCGTAACCCATGGAGATGCCGTTGCCGCCCATGGCGTTCATGGTGTCGACAAACAGCGGGTTGCCCATCATGCGGATCTTCTGGCCCTTGAGGTCGGCGGGGCTGCGCACCGGCTTCTTGGTGTACAGGCTGCGGCTGCCGCCGTCCATCCAGCCCAGGGCGACGAGACGGGCGGGGCTGGCGCTGACCTTGGCCATGAGTTCCTCGCCGACCGCGCCGTCGATCACCTTGCGCATGTGAGCGATGTCACGGAACACGAAGGGCATGTTGAAGACGTTGACCTCGGGCACCACGGGGCCGATCACGCCCAGGGAGATGCGTGCGATCTGGATGGCGCCCAGCTGCGTCTGCTCGACGACTTCCTTTTCCTGGCCCAGCACGGCACCGGGGAACATCTGGATCTTGATGCGGCCGTTGGTGGCCGCTTCGAGTTTCTTGCCCATCATTTCCACGGCCACCACGGTGGGATAACCGGCGGGGTGGGTGTCGCTGGCCTTGAGGGTCTGGGCCTGGGCGGCCAGCGGCAGCGTGGCGGCCAGGGCCAGCGCGATGAGGGTACGGCGAATGTTCATGGTCTTGTCTCCTGGATGGTTGATATGACGTGAGGGGAAATCAGTTCTCGAAGGGGCCTTGCCTGACGAAAGCACCGCCCTGGTAGATGGCAACGGGGTCCTTGCTGTCAATGTGGGGCTGGCGCGCCTCGACCGCAGCGCGGAATTTGTCGGAGCTGTCCTGGGGGCGGTAGCCGATGTGGCGTGCCTTGCTGTTGTCGTACCAGGCCGTGCTGTTGTCGCTGATGCCGTAGATGATGCTGTGGCCGACCACGGGCGCGGTCAGTGCGGCCATGACCAGGCGCTCCAGGTCGTCATAGCTCATCCAGCTGGCCAGCATGCGCCGGTCGCGCGGCTCGGGGAAGGACGAGCCGATGCGCAGCGAGACGGTTTCGATGCCGTAGCGGTCCCAGTAGAACTGGGCCAGGTTCTCGCCAAAGGCCTTGGACAGGCCGTAGTAACTGTCCGGACGCAGGGGGACGGTGTTGTCGATGGTCTCGCTCTGCTTGTAGAAGCCCGTCACGTGGTTGGAGCTGGCGAAGAGGATGCGCCGGGCGCCATGGCGGCGCGCGCCCTCGTACACGTGGTAGGTGCCCGAGATGTTGGCCGGCAGGATCTCTTCGAAGGCATGTTCGGTCGAGACGCCCCCCAGGTGCACCACGGCGTCCACGCCCTGCAACAGCTGGTCGACGGCGGCCTTGTCTTCCAGGGCCGCGGGCATCAGTTCCTCGCCCGGCGCAGCGGTGCCGAGGTCCGCGATGTCGGACAGGCGCAGCACATCGCAATAGGCCTTGAGGCGGGGGCGCAGGGCCTTGCCCAGGCCGCCGGCGGCACCGGTCAGCAGAAGGCGGGGGAAACGCAGGGGGGTCACGTTGAGGCTGGACATGGGCGGCTTGAAGGCAGGAGGAGCGATCGGCTACAGTGTGGTTCGTGTTGGTACGACTTGATTTCTGTCGTATGTTGTCATACAACTATCTTCGTTCCCCATGCCGGGGATGTCAATGCCAAACAGATCAGGGTAATCCCTAGTGAATACGATCTTGACCCCGCCCGTCCGCCGCCGTCCGCGCACTTTGGCCCTGGAACTCGTCGAGTCCCTGGGCGACCGCATCCGCGACGGCCGCATCGCCACGGGCGACAAGCTGCCGACCGAGGCGGCCATCATGGAAGAGTTCGGCGTCAGCCGCACCGTGGTGCGCGAGGCCATCTCCAAGCTGCAGGCCGCCGGCCTGGTGGAGACCCGCCACGGCATCGGCACCTTTGTGGTGGGGCTGGGCGACGGCGCGGCCTTTCGTATCGCGCCGGACCAGATGGGCACCCTGCACGACGTGATCGCCGTGCTGGAGCTGCGCATCGGCCTGGAGACCGAGGCGGCGGCCCTGGCCGCCGTGCGCCGCTCCCAGGAGAACCTGCGGGACATGCGCTCCGCGCTGGACGCCTTTGCGGCCGCGCTGGCCGAAGGGCGGGACGCCGTGGGGCCGGATTTCCAGTTCCATCTGGAGGTGGCGCGGGCCACCCAGAACCCGCATTTCACAGAGCTCATGGGCACCCTGGGCTCCATGATCATCCCGCGTGCGCGCCTGGGGGCGGGGCCGGCCGAGGGGGATGCGCAGCGCAGCTACCTGCACCGCGCCAATGCCGAGCACGAGAACATCTACGACGCCATCGTGAGCCAGGATCCCGAGGCCGCGCGGGCGGCCATGCGCACCCACCTGGCCAACAGCCGGGAACGCCGCCGCCGCGCGGCCCTGCTGTCCGGGGGCGTCGACGCCAGATAAACGACGAGCGGGCGCCCCTTTCAGGGTTTGTCCGCTTGTCCTGAGGGCTTGACGCCCTTATTCTATGTTGTATGATGACTGACAACATGCTGACGGATGTCAGTGCTGTGCCCAGTCCATCCAACGCCAGGAGACCTATGAATCCGCAAGAACTCAAATCCATCATGTCCAGCGGCCTGCTTTCCTTTCCGCTGACCGACTTCGACGCCCACGGTGACTTCAATGCCAAGGGCTATGCGGCCCGCCTGGAATGGCTGGCCCCCTATGGCGCCAGCGCCCTGTTCGCGGCCGGCGGCACGGGCGAGTTCTTCTCGCTGACGGGTGACGAATACGCCCGCATCATCAAGACCGCGGTCGACACCTGCAAGGGCAAGGTGCCCATCATCGCCGGCGCCGGCGGCCCGACCCGTTTTGCCATCCAGTGCGCCCAGGAGGCCGAGCGCGCCGGCGCCCACGGCATCCTGCTGCTGCCGCACTACCTGACCGAAGCCGGCCAGGAAGGCCTGATCGCCCACGTGGAGCAGGTCTGCAAGAGCGTGAAGTTCGGTGTCATCGTCTACAACCGCAACGTCTGCAAGCTCACGCCCGAATCCCTGGCCATCCTGGCCGAGCGTTGTCCCAACCTGATCGGTTTCAAGGACGGCATCGGCGACATCGAGCTCATGTCCTCGATCTACATGCACATGGGCGACCGCTTCGCCTACCTGGGTGGCCTGCCCACGGCCGAGGTCTATGCCGCGGCCTACAAGGCCCTGGGCACGCCGGTCTATTCCTCGGCGGTGTTCAACTTCATACCCAAGACCGCCATGGACTTCTACCACGCGGTCGCGAAGGACGACATGGCCACGCAGCACCGCCTGCTGCGCGACTTCTTCATGCCCTACCTGAAGATCCGCAACAAGGGCCATGGCTATGCCGTGAGCATCGTCAAGGCGGGCGCCAAGCTGGTCGGCCACGACGCCGGCCCCGTGCGCGCGCCGCTGACCGACCTCAAGGCCGACGAGATGGACGAACTCGCCGCGCTGATCAAGAAGATGGGCGCCCAGTAAGCCGCCCGCCAATCCAGCAACCACGAAGGAGACTCCCATGAAAAGACTGCTGACCACCCTGACGCTGGCGGCCGCCGCCTGCAGCGCCTGGGCCTGGCCTGACAAGCCCGTGACCCTCGTCGTGCCGTTCCCGCCGGGCGGCTCGACCGACCAGATCGCGCGTATCCTGGCGCCCAAGCTGCAGGAAAAGCTGGGCGGCTCGTTTGTCGTCGAGAACAAGGCCGGCGCCACCGGCACCATCGGCGCCACCCTCGTGACCCGTGCGGCGCCCGACGGCCACACGCTTTTCGTGGCTTCACTCGGCCCCTATGTGATCGCCCCGCACCTGATCAAGGTGCCCTACAACGCGCTCACCGATTTCGACTACATCAGCGTGGCCGTGCAGGCCCCCAATGTGCTCGTGGTGCCCGCCGCCTCGCCGCACAACTCCATCGCCGACGTACTGGCCTACCTGCGTGCCAACCCGAACAAGATGTCCTTCGGCACCTCGGGCAACGGCAGCAGCGACCACCTGACCTCCGAGCTGTTCTGGCAGCAGACCAACACCACCGGCATCCACATCCCGTACAAGGGCGGTGGTCCGGTGATGACCGACCTGCTGGGCAACCAGGTGGACTCGTCCTTCATGAACATCAACACCGCCATGCCGCAGATCAAGGCCGGCAAGCTCAAGGCCCTGGCCATCACCAGCGCCCAGCGTTCACCCCTGCTGCCCAATGTGCCCACGCTGGAGGAGTCGGGTGTCAAGGACGCCAACGTCTACTCCTGGCAGGCGGTCGCGGCGCCCAAGGGCCTGCCCGCCGACATCAAGGCCAAGATCCACGCGGTCATCGTGTCGACCATGAACGACCCGGCCATCAAGTCCAAGCTGGTGGACGTGGGCTTCGAAGTCGTGGCCAACACCCCGGCGCAGTTCACGGCCTTCCAGGCGGCGGAATTCGCCCGCTGGAAGAAGCTGATCGAAAGCCGCAAGATCACAGCGGACTGATCGCTGTCGCACGCCCGCCCCAGGGGGGTGGGTTCTTTTCTGTCTTACGCTTTTGCCGATGCCCAACGCCTCCACTCCCGTCGTCACCGAGCTGCGCGTCATCCCCGTCGCGGGCCGTGACGGCATGCTGCTCAACCTCAGCGGCGCGCACGCGCCTTTTTTCACCCGCAACCTGCTGATCCTCAAGGACAGCGCCGGCCACACAGGCGTGGGCGAGGTGCCGGGCGGTGAGAAGATCCGCCAGACCCTGGAAGACGCACGTGCGCTCGTTGTGGGACAGCCCATCGGCGCGCACCAGCGTGTGCTGCAGCAGATGCAGAAGACGTTTGCCGACCGCGATGCCGGTGGCCGCGGCCTGCAGACCTTCGACTTGCGTACCACCATCCATGCCGTGACCGCCGTGGAATCGGCCCTGCTGGACCTGCTGGGCCAGCACCTGGACGTGCCCGTGGCGGCCCTGCTGGGCGAAGGTCAGCAGCGCGAATCCGTGGAGATGCTGGGTTACCTCTTTTTCGTTGGGGACCGCAGGAAGACCGATCTGCCCTATGCGAGTGAACCCAACGCCGACAACGACTGGTTCCGCCTGCGCCACGAAGAGGCCATGACCCCCGAGGCCGTGGTGCGCCTGGCCGAAGCGGCTTATGCACGTTACGGCTTCAACGATTTCAAGCTCAAGGGCGGCGTGTTGCGCGGCGACGAGGAAGTCGACGCCGTGACCGCACTGCACGAGCGTTTCCCCCAGGCGCGCGTGACCCTGGACCCGAACGGTGGCTGGCTGCTCAAGGAGGCGATCCGCCTGGGCCAGCGCATGCGTGGCGTGGTCGCTTACGCCGAAGACCCCTGTGGCGCCGAAGACGGCTTCAGCGGCCGCGAGGTCATGGCCGAGTTCCGCCGCGCCACCGGCCTGCCGACCGCGACGAACATGATCGCCACCGACTGGCGCCAGATGGCGCACGCGCTGGCACTGCAGAGCGTGGACATCCCGCTGGCCGATCCGCATTTCTGGACCATGGCCGGCTCCGTGCGCGTGGCCCAGACCTGCCGTGACTGGGGCCTGACCTGGGGCTCGCATTCCAACAACCATTTCGACGTCTCGCTGGCCATGTTCACCCACGTCGGTGCCGCGGCACCCGGCAAGGTGACGGCCATCGACACCCACTGGATCTGGCAGGACGGCCAGCGCCTGACCAAGGACCCGCTGAAGATCGTCGGCGGCCATGTGCAGGTGCCCAAGAAGCCGGGCCTCGGCGTCGAGCTCGACATGGTCGAGGTCGAGAAGGCGCACCAGCTCTACATGCAGCACGGCCTGGGCGCACGCGATGACGCCATGGCCATGCAGTACCTGATCCCCGGCTGGAAATTCGACAACAAGCGTCCCTGCCTGGTGCGCTGATTCCTGAGACACGACATGAGCACCCCCTTCTCCTCCTACAACCCACGTACCGGCGAAGTGCTGGGCACACTGGCAGCCTCCACGGCTGCCGACATCGATGCGGCGGCCAAGGCTGCCGCTGCTGCCTTCCCGCTCTGGCAGGCCAGCAGCGGCGCCCAGCGTGCCACGCTGCTGCGCGCCCTGGCCGCCGGCCTGGAAGCTGGTCGTGAGGCGCTGGTTGCCATGGCCGACCAGGAAACCGCCCTGGGCCCGGTGCGCCTCAATGGCGAACTCGACCGCACGGCCTTCCAGCTGCGTCGTTTCGCCGACATCGCCGAACGTGGCGTGCCGTTTGACTACGTGGACGATCCCGCCGTCGCCGGTGCACCGCCGGCAGGCCATCCCGCCATGCAGCGCTGGTCCGTGCCCGTGGGGCCGGTGGCCATGTACGCGGCCAGCAACTTCCCCTTCGCCTTCTCAGTGCTGGGTGGTGACACCGCCGCTGCGCTCGCTGCGGGTTGCTCCGTGGTGATCAAGGGCCATCCGGGTCATCCGCAACTCACCCAGCTGACCTGGAAGATGATCCAGCAGGTGCTGGCCGAGCAGAAGCTGCCGGCCGGCCTCGTGGGCCTGGTGCAGGGCGCGAGCAACGAGGTGGGCGTGGCCCTGGTGCGCCACCCGGCCATCGCTGCGGCGGCCTTCACGGGCTCCACGCGAGGCGGCGCGGCCCTGGCGGCCGAGGCCGCGGCGCGTCCGCGCCCGATCCCTTTCTATGGCGAACTCGGTTCCATCAACCCGGTGATCGCGCTGCCTGCCGAACTCAAGGCCAGGGGCGCCGAGCTGGCCACCACGCTGGCGGGCTCCATCACCCTGGGCTGCGGCCAGTTCTGCACCAACCCCGGTGTGATCGTGCTGCTGGATACCGATGCCGATGCCAAGGGCGTCAACGACGCCTTCGTGCAGCAGCTGGGGCAGGCCCTGGCCGGCCAGAACCCGCACACCATGCTCACGCAGGGCATGCGCAGCAATTTCGACAAGGGCATCGCTCATTGGGGTGAGTCCGGCGCCAGCTTTGTCGTGCACGAAGTCGCCGCCGCCGGCCAGCCGCCGCGCCCGGTGCTGGCCCAGGTGAGTGCTGATGCCTTCGTTGGCCAGGCGGCGTTGCGTGAAGAGGTTTTCGGGCCCAGCAGCCTGGTGGTGCGTGCGGCCAGTGTGGCCCAGGCCCTGCAGGTGCTGCAGGCCGTGGGCGGTTCGCTGACCGTCACGGTCTGGGGTGCCCAGACGGATGGCGCGGACGTGCAGGCCCTGGTGCGCGGCGCCATGGCCATCGCCGGCCGGGTGCTGTTTGCCGGTGTGCCTACAGGGGTGGCCGTCACGGCGGCCCAGCAGCACGGTGGCCCCTGGCCCAGCAGCACCCGTCCCGAGAGCACCTCGGTGGGTGATGCGGCGCTGGCGCGTTTCCTGCGCCCGGTCAGCCTGCAGGACGCGCCGGCCTGGCTGGTGGCGCGTCAGGGGCGCCCTTTGTAAAGGGAAGCCGGGGCGGGCGCTCAGCCCGCCAGCGCGGCCTTGACGGCGGCCGAGACCTGACCCATCTCGGCCTTGCCGGCCAGGCGGGTCTTGACCACGCCCATGACCTTGCCCATGTCGCCCGGCCCCTTGGCGCCGAGTTCGGCCACGATGGCCTTCACTTCGGCCAGCACCTCGTCGGCCGAGAGACGTTGGGGCAGGTAGGCCTCGAGCACCTTGATCTCGGCGCTTTCCTTGTCGGCCAGGTCCTGGCGCGCCGCCTGCACAAAGGCGGCCACCGAGTCCTTGCGCTGCTTGATCAGCTTGTCGACGATGGCCACGACGGCGGTGTCGTCCAGCGTGACGCGCTCGTCCACTTCCTTCTGCTTCATGGCGGCCAGCAGCAGGCGGATGGTGCCCAGCCGCTCGCTATCCTTGGCGCGCATCGCGGCCTTCATGTCGTCGTTGATCTGGTCTTTGAGGGACATAGGAAATCTCCGGAGAAAAACAAAACCCGCGCCTGGCGTCCCGGGCGCGGGTTCTTGGATAGCTTGAGGTCGAGGACCCCGCTGCGCCGATCAGTACAGCTTCTTGGGCAGCTGCATCGAGCGGATGCGCTTGTAGTTGCGCTTGACGGCGGCAGCCTTCTTGCGCTTGCGCTCGGCGGTGGGCTTCTCGTAGAACTCGCG
>JACCDR012364731.1_pt1 | contig 14088 bp, 12 predicted proteins | sample 7446431 | NCBI WGS metagenome assembly JACCDR01 (sample SAMN15323443, study PRJNA562643) | freshwater metagenome | isolation source: river surface water | place: USA:Blue River Watershed | collected 2017-08-17 | reverse complement strand
TCTTCTGTCGCTCCTGGTTCAGGAAGATGATGCGCGCACCTGCCTTTCCAATGAGCGGCATGAGCTTCCTGAGAGACTTCGACATCATGCGCGCCTGAGCTCCAGGGGCTTGGTCTCCGACGGACCCATCCAGCTCGGCCTCTGGGACAAGAGCGGCCACCGAGTCGACCACGATGACCTGAACGCCCACGCCGATGAGCGTGACAACTGCGTCGAGGCTCTGCTCGCCGTTGTCCGGCTGCAGGAACAGCAGATCGTCGGTGTTGACATCAAGGTTCCGCGCGTACCTCGGGTCGAGCGCATGTTCGGCGTCGATGAATGCGCAGAGCAATCCGGCTTTCTGGGCAGAAGCGATGATGTGAATGGCCAGGGTTGTCTTGCCCGACGACTCGGGTCCGTAGATCTCGACGATGGTCCCCTCTGGAATGCCTCCGACGCCGAGGGCCGCATCCAGGTTCAACGACCCCGTTGAGATGACGCCCTTGACCTTCGTCTGGAGAGCTAGAGGACCGCTCAGCGTGGCGAGCATCACGCCCTTGTTGCCCGCGCGGAAGGCGGACACGATCGCGCTCACCTGCGCGTGTTTCTCGGATAGCTTCGCCTGAAGCCTTTCGGTCTTCTCTCGAATCCGCTCAGCCGAGGGCGACGTGACCTGGATGTGCTCCAGTGCGGCATCCAGCACTTCAGGGAGAGTCGCCTCGCCGGCGGCCGCGGCCTTTCGACCCTTCCCCGGACCCCTGGTCTTGACGTCCGGAGGGGCTGTGGGGGATTTCTTCCGTGGGGGCATGGGTGACTCCTTCTGCGATTTCTTCGGCGCGCTTTCGCGCGATCTTCTCGATCGGATTGTTGGCTTCGACGCCGTACTTCTCCACGGTGCCTCCTTACTTGGCATCCACCCACGAACGACCGTGAGACGGCACAGCATCAAGCGGCGTGTCCGTCGCTTGGCTGAACGGCATCTCCATGATGCCCTGGATGATGTCCTCGATCTCCTCGAGGTGCTTGATGGGACCACGTCCGAGTAGCTCGTCGTGAATCTGGTGGAGGAGCTCGAAGCCCAGCTCCTTCAAGCGCACGTCGTTGTTGATGCGGACCATCGCACGCTTGACGATATCGGCGGCCGAACCCTGGATGCAGGCGTTCGTGCACTGGCGCAAAGCGCGCTGACGAATCCGTTCGTCGGTCGACTTGAGCGCGCTGAGGCGCCGGAAACGTCCTCGAATGGTCTGGACGTACTTGTTCTGCCGAGCCCCGGCCTGGGTGTTGTGGATCCAGCGCCGGACCCCGGGGAACGTGTTGAGCCAGAGGTCGATGAACTCCTGGGCGGCCTCCTTTGAGACGTTCCAGTCCTTGGCAAGTCCGTAGGCGGTCTTGCCGTAGATGAGCCCGAAACCAACGGCCTTCGCGCGATTTCGCTGGTCCTTTGCCCACAGAAGTCCGCCTTCGCCCTCGTAGTCTTCCGGCTTCGGTGGCGGCGCGGCGCCTGCTTCCTTGGCCTTGGCTTTGGCCTTCTCGTAGGCCTTGAGCCGGTCCAGCAGCGCGACGAACTCCTCGTATGTCATGTGGTTGATGCGCGCTGCGGTGAAGCTGTGGAGGTCTTGGCCTCCCTTGATGGCGAGACGCAGAACCTCGTCGCCTGAGAGCTCGGCGAGGATGCGCATCTCCAGCTGACCGTAGTCGCAGTCGATCAGGACGTAGTCGGGGTCCTTCTCGACGAAGATGCGGCGGATCTTCCGGACGTCCTTGTCCGGGTTGGGGATGTTCTGGAGGTTTGGATCGGACGAGCTCAAACGGCCCGTGACGAGCGTGACCGTGTAGCCGGTGTGGATTCGCTCGGTGCGCGGATCGATGTGCTTGAGCATCCCCTTGCAGTAGGTGCCCAAAGCCTTCGAGATGTCCGAGTACTCACCGAGCAAGACACAGGCTTCGACGCCTTCGTTGGCGAAGAACGAGATGGTCCTCTCGTCGGTCTGCGGCATGCCGCCGTCGGTGTACGACAGGGGCTCGAGACCGAGGTTCCCCAACGCCGGGTCGCCGAACAGGTACTCTGCCTTCTGGGCAGCGGAGCCTGGGTTGAACGGGCGCTTGACCAGCTTGTTGAGCTGACGCGCAACCTCGTCCAAGCGAGCCTGGAGATCGCGCTGGAGGTCGAGGATCTGGTCCTTGTCGACGGGGACGCCGCGGCGCTCCATCTCGAACAGCGTCTTGAGCTGCGGCTCCTCATCCTCCCAGTAGTGCCCCCACAGCGTGTCCCGCGCATCCTCCCACTTCCGGATGGCGTTCAGCTGCTGGGACAGCCACATGCCGACCTTGTAGTGCAGCCAGGCGTCGAGGGACGCGTAGTCGACCCACAGGTCCCAGCGAGGATGCGCCGGCGTGAACAGGGCCGGCTGGTCCTTCCCAAAGAGCTTCTTGTACGTGGGGACGGGAAGGCCGAGGTGTCGGAGTGCGCAGTCCTTGAGACCATGCTGGTTCTCGCCCTCGTCCTCGTCGTACAGAAAGTCAAGAACAACCGTGTCAATCCACGGGCCCGCGAGCTTGATGCCGCGGTTGGCGAGTCGGTGTGCGTCGAACTTCGCGTTCGCGATGATCTTCGGTATCGTGACATCCTCGAGGATGTCCTTGAACTCGTCGACGAGCTCTCTGGGGACGAAAAACCGAGTGTCTTCGTTCGGACAGAGGCTGAGACACAAGACCTTGTCTCGCGTCTTCAGGTACCCCTTTCCGAGCGTCTCGGTGTCGACCCCCAAGCCCCACCGGTAGTTGATGCACGCGTTGCGAGCCTCTTCGAGGTTCTCGCGCGTGACGATCGTCGGCGGTGGGGCTGAGGTGACTACGCGCATGTGACTCCTGTGGCGGCCTGAATCTCGCCCTGGAGGGAGGTGGCCAGGAAATGGAGATGCCGTACTTCTTCGTTGTCGGCCCAGCCGAACGCGCCGCTGATGTCGGCGACAAGGGTGAGCGCCGACGTTGCCTTGGAGCCCTCCCACCGACCGCGATGGCCCCTCGCAAGGATGTCTTGAAGCGCCTGCGTTGCCTCGCGTATGGCGCGCATGGCGGCCTTCGCGCGCGTTTGGTTGAAGGCGTTGTTGATGTCTTCGTCCGACCAGCCTGCCCACTGGAGACAGCCTATTCCAGCCCGGAACGCAGCAGCACGGATGCTGGATTCCGCACCGGGCGCCGAAACGCTCAGCAGGGCTTCCCGGTAGTCCGAGTACTGGGTCAACCGTCCCGAAGGGCCGCCGTCGCTGAAGTCACCCTGCCAGACCAGGGAGTGCGCAGCCAGCGTGACGTCGCTCGCAACGATCCCCGCCGGGTCGCACGGCATTGGTCGGCCGAGTTCGTCCTCGGTGATCCCGCTGAACAGGGACAGCGAGATGAGGCCCATCACCTCGCAGCTGTCGACGCGGCGGAAGGACGCGAGATGCGGGGCGAAGACCTTCTTGGCATCGCTCGACACGGGCGTCTGCGGCGCAAAGATGGTGAAGCCCTGCTCCTCGCAGAAACGGTACCAGTGCCCTGGCACCGAGACGACGTTCTTCCCGTACATCACGATGTAGCACTCTGCGCCCGCGTGCGGAGTGAGGGGGTCCTCCGGTCGGCGCTGCGGGTAGACAGGCGTTGCGTTGCCTTCCCGAATGGCTTCCGACACGTTCCACGAAGGAACGGACGGGTCGACTACCGACGCGTAGACGGAGGAGAACCGCTCAAACGCGCGCTTGAAGATCGAGTGGTGGTACCACGTCAGGGGCCGAGGACTATCCTCGCCACCGAGGCGGAACTCGCCCGAGGTGAACTCGCCGGTCGGGAGGGTGCGCGCAACGCCCGCCTCGCTGACGAGGGCGAGAGCGCTCTGGTCACGGTCAAGGAAACCGCCCGCGTTCCAGATCTCCTGGAACCCGGGCGAAGCCAGCCAAGCCGGCTGGCTGATGAAGAAGACGTCCTCGTGCAGCTGGGGAGCCAGGTTTCCAGAGAACACCAGGAACGTGCCTTTCTCCCTGTTGAAGCACGCCTTCATTTCTTCAAGGACCACGCGGCAGGCTGGTCCGTCGTTCAGGACAGAACTGGACATGAGAACTCCTATGCCGTCCTCTTATGCGAGGACGGCAGCCGAATTTTCACCTGTCGCGCGAGGAAGACGCCTACTCGTCGTCGTCTTCCGGGTCGGCCCCGCCGAAGCGCTTGTTCGGCGTCCAGGACCGCGTTCCTGCGTCAGCCCCCGTGCCGGTGAACGGGTTGGGCTCGCCGCAGTTCCGGGCCTGAGCGTCGAGCACGCTCGCCACCCAGGCGGCCTCCTTGAACTTCCCGTCGGCGTCCTTGAAGTCGTCGGAGTTCTTGTTGACGCGCAGGCGGCTGCCGGGGGTGTACCGCTTGGTCATGTCGGGGGCCGTGAGGAGCGTGGCGAGCAGCTCGTCGCTCGCGTTCCCGCCCGGAAGCATGCGCCGCAGCGCCTCCTTCGGGTTCGTGAGGAACGGGATCTGCAGCGCTTCCTCCGCCGGCGTGAAGTGGAACTGCGTCGACGTCCGGTTCTTGCCCTTGTCGGGCCCGCTCTGGATCTTCTGCGTCACCGCGGTCGCCGTGACGCGCCACACCAGCTGGTGCGGGAGAGCAGGCACGGCCTCGTGCTTGGGCTTGACACCCTTGGTCGGCAGGCCGGCGGCCTGAGCCTCGGCGCGGGCGTCCTTGTGCGCGCGACGGCAGCGGTACCCGGGTTCGGGGGGCGCCGTCTTCCCGCAGTCGGGGCACTCGCGGTCCTCGCTCATCGCCGCCTGGATCTCCTCCCGTCGGCTCTGGTCCTTGAGGGCTTCCAGGCCGTAGTAGACGTGGCCGCAGTCGACGCAGTGGAGGTCACGAACCTCCGTCGGGCTCATGCAGAAGCTGCCGTCGGGCAACTTCGCCAAGCACGTGTTGTTCGACAGGTCGATCAGCTTGTCGAGCACGGCCAGGTTGTCCTTGTTGATCCCCTCGAGGAACCGCCGCGTGTGGTCCGTGCGCCGCTTGTTGACGTAGGCGTCGGGGTGCTTGCACCAGGTGCAGGTCTCGTCGGCGTCCTGCTCGGGGTTCTGGCACGCGACCGTGTTGTAGCGGTCCGGGTTCTTCGGGTCCGGCGCGTAGTGGAAGACGCGCAGGTCGAGGAGGAGCATATCGACGGTTTCGCGCGGGTAGAAGGGACGGTCCGGGCGCTGCATCGGCGAGGCACCGGCTTCCTTGAGGAGACGGTTCTGGGCGTCGACCGTCTTCCGGTGCTCGATCACCAGGGCGTCGTGGTAGCAGTACACGCACTTGCCGCCGAACTCCGGGTAGAGGTTGGCGTCGCCGGTGCACTCGTCCTGGGACCGGCTCTTCTTGACGCCGTCCACCTCGTACTGGCCTCGCGGCCAGTGCGTGTAGCGGGAGTAGGGTGCCGCGCCCTCTGGGATGATCACCAGGGCGGACTGGTCCTGCTCGATGGGAGAGCTCGGGTCGAGAGAGAACCTCGCCACGTCAAAGGGGGGCCAGCGGTCCCTGTCGCCCCCTCCGTTGCTCTCGGCCTTCCTCTTGCGGTTGTTCGCGGCAGCTCGCCAATTCGTCGTAGGGGTAGCCATTGTTTTTCTCGATTCAAGCGGGCATCAGCCCTGAGTGGTGGTCGTCGGAGGGGTAGCAGATGGAGGTGTCGGTTTGGCGCCCAGGTGCGCCGGTGATGTGGGGGCCGTAACGCCTTGCTCCGCGAGTGCGTCGCGCTCTCTTGTAAAGAACGTCGCCGGCGTCTCCGCGTTTGCGATTGCCCAATCAAGCGACTCTTTCGTCAGGTCGTCGGGAGACGTCCTTTCCGGACAGCCGGGCGGGTAGCGGACGATGCGAGTTTCGCCGTGTCGCTGGAGCTTCCTCGCGATCCTGAGCGCAGCGCACGAGAGGTCGTGGTACTGCTTCGAGAAGCGCGTGCGAATCGTCCTCTCGGGTGAAAGCGGCTCCCACGTGAGCTTTTGCTTCCCTGGCTCGTAGTCGAGGAACACGTAGTACGGCCCTCGAACGGTTGTGATGTCGGCTGCTTGACCTGGGGACAGTGACGAACCCATCAGTCCACACGTGGACGGGAATCCGTTCTGCCGCAGCCACAGCGTTCCCTTGTAGCCTTCGACAAGGATGATTGGCGGGAAGTTGTCTTTATCCCGTTCGTAATACCTCTTTGGCCAGATCGATTGAAAGCCATAGAGGTAGCGGCGCGTGTCAGGTCGGTAGGTCTCGTCGAAGTGAGCGAACTCCTTCGCGTCTCCGTAGACCAGGTAGCGCGGCTCCACGTCCTTGTGGATTGTGCGACCGGCGACGCCGACCAGCTCACCTGTACGGTTTCGGATCGGGAAGGTGATCCGCTCGCGGTGCTTGTCGAAGCCTACGTCGTGGTCCCGCAAAATATCTTCGTGAAACCCGGCGTTTACAAGCGACAAGGGACACGTGTCCCACGCTCCCAAGATGTAGTCAGGGAGAATCCCAGGCGGTCGCTTGGGAGCGCTTCGGGTCTTCTTGGCTGCGCCTTCCTTCGGCGCAAGCATGTGCTTGACCTGGTCGTACAGGTCACTCGCGTTGTTGGTGACGATCTCCAGGAAGCTGCGCAGCGACCCGTGCTGACCGCACGAGAAGCAGTTCCAGTACCCCGACTCGGAATGTGCGTAAAACGCACGCTTCTTCCGCCTCGGACAAGGACACGTCGCTCGGATATGGTCGTCGCCGCTCTCCTTGACGTCGGAGAGGTGTTCCTCGAACAGGTCACGGAGGCTCACTCACATCCTCTTGGGCCGCCGAGGAGGCCCGGTCCATACCGGGGGCTCTTCAGCGCGGCCTGCGGCTTGTTTGTCGGCAGATCCATCGCCCTCCTTGCTGCCAGTCACGGCCTTCTTGGCGTCGAAGTCGGCGGCCCACAACGCGTCTTCGGACAGGATTTCTCCGAAGTGCTCATTCAAGCTTGCCTGGATGGTGAGCCCCAGGTACTTCTTCGTCTCTCGGGATGCGTTGAACAGCAGCGCCATCCGGTCGGTGGTGTCATCGACGATGATGCGGCAGACGTAGTTCGCGCGACGAGCGATCATGTCGCTGCCTGCGATCTCCGACGTGTCGTAGCCAGCTCCCTTGACCCCGGAACGGTTGGCGTGGCCGATGAGGATGGCGGGAATCTTGGTGACCTTGTGGTAGTCGACGATCTTCCCGACCGTCTGTGCGAGCACCGCGGTTGCCTCCGAGGCTCGCTTGGTCATGTCATCGGCGATGGCCTGGATGTAGTCGTGCAGGACGATGTCCGGTTTGACCTCTGCGATCTTGGTTCGGTATCCGTCGAGTCCATCCTGCACATCGGTGATGATGATTCGCTGGCTGTCGTAGAGGACCTTGGCTTCGTACTCGATCATCTCGAGGTCGTCGTCGGACAACTCTCCGTGCACGAACTTCGAGTAGTCCATGCCTGAGGCGAAGCAGTAGATTCTGCGCGCGAGCTCTTCCGGCGTCAGTTCTCGCGTGAAGATCAAGACCTTGAGCTTGACCGTCACCGCGTAGAACAGCGTCAAGAAGACGAGAAGGAAGGTCTTACGGTTCTTCTCTCGCGCGTAGATGTACGCGACGTGCCCGGGGCAGATGCCTGTGCTGTTTCGGTTCACGACTTCCCAGGGCCAGGGATAGCCGAGCAACCCTCCGTTATCTCTGATGCGGCGCAGGTGCCCGATCTGTTCGGCGACGTCTTCTCCGAACACCATGTCTGAGGCACCTACGCTGTTCGCGAGGGCGATCTTCTCCGCGAGCTCCGAAAGCTTCGCGCGCGCAGCCCAGGGGTCCGCGGCGACCTCACGGGTGAGCTGGACGAGACCTGCTTCGATGTCCGCCGCCAACTTCTGGGTGCGGACCTCGTCAATCAGCGCACTCAGCCCCTCGGATGGCTTCTGGTGGACGTAGTCGAGGGCCATTCCCTCGAACCGCTGAGGCGATGGCACTTCTCGGTGCTGCTCGTGGTACGCGCACAAGATGTCCCAGTAGTCTCGGTGCTGCTGGTCGAACATGTCGGCGCGCACGCCAAGGCGCTTGGCTTCCAGCAGATCGCGATTCTCAAGGATGTGGGCGATCAGTTGTAGCTGAAAGTTCACTCAAAACCTCAGTAGGTCGTTCGGCCAGGGCCTTGGAAGAGACTGGCGGGGTCGCTCTCGTCCTCGGTGAAGACCCCTATGGCGCGAGCATGGATCTCTTCCACCAGGGTCACCAGCGCGCGCAGGTGGTCCTGCACGGCTTCGTGTTCTCCGATTTGGAGCGTGCGTTGCCCCACGAGCTCCTCTCCGGAGTACGTGGCAACCGTCGCGAAGGCTCCGCCCTCTGTTTCGCCGTCGTACTCGATGCGCTCGCAGACGACGCGGAAGTTTCCGATCACGCCGCTCCTCGCGGTTTCTTCTTCGACGTTTCGGTGGGGTCGTAGGCGCTGACGCGCGGCGTGGCGCTCGGCACCTCCGTGCGCAGCCCGTGCAGGTCCTCGGGGAGCTGCCCCTCCTGGTACAGGAGCTCGAGGAGGACCGTGTTGACCTCGGGCTTGTCGGTGACGACGGGCGTCTCCTCGTAGAACAGCGCGCGCGCCGCCGGGTAGGCGAGGAACCCCTCCGTGTCCCACCGAGGGACCGAACGCACGGGAGCAACCGCAAGCCGCAGCCCAGCGTCGATCTCGATGTCGAGACCCTTCTCGACCGCCGAGAGGGGGGCTCGATGGATGAGGGCTTTCAGGGCCTCGATGCCCTTCGTGATCGCCTTCTGCGCAGCCGTGTGCGCGGCCCGCAGCTCCTGCGGGATGGACTGATCGCGGAGCGTCTCCGCCGCGGTCTTGCTGCGTTGGAGGATCTCGATCTGCCGCGTCGCCTCGTCGAGCCGCTTCTGGATCTCGGAGTCGGTCGCGGCTGCGATGTCCTTCTCAAGGCGACGGACTCGCTCTCGGTTCTCCGCGAGCTCGCACGCAAGCTCATCAACCAAGTCGATGCTGAACTCTGGCTCTTCTGGCTTATCGCTCACAGAACTTCCTCAGGCTCTTCTGAGCCGGTGTAGTGACGGTTGAGGGCGCGAACTGCGTTACCGGCAGCCGTCAAAGCAGACGCCGCGAACCAGCACTTTTGGTTAGGCGCGAAGGCCTTCCTTCCGTGGCTGACCTGGATGCCCGCGGCCGTGGCTAGGTCGCGCGGGCTGTACGTAACGTAGGCAGGGTACGGGACCGTGATCCCTGTCGCGCCCTTGACGCGAACAAAGAACAGCGGGCTGCTGGGATGGCCGGCGGATGCGCCGAACGTCTCGGTCGAGCCCGTCAAGGTCTTGAACGCCCGCTCACCCATCAGGAGGATGAGCAGCGGGTCCAAGATCGCGATCTCGCGTGCCAGCCTGGGCTGACACGCGTCGATGGTTGGTTGTTGTAGTCGGACGGTTCGACCCTCGTCGTCCATCGGCCGGCACGCCGCCAAAGACGTGATCCAGACGTCGTCGCGGGAGATCCCGGATTTCGAGAAGATCTTGTCGAAGAAGAAGTCGTCCGAAGGCGACTTCCCCCACCCCTCGTCCATGTCGAACTGCAGAGGGTGGTCGACGATGAGCATGATCTTGGGGAACAGCGACCCACTCCCGATCAGCGCGGTCTGCCCCATCTCCTGTCGAGCGAGGTGAAGCGGACACCGCGTGCATTCGCTCCACTCGGCTTGGAGTTGGTCGAGCCCCTCCATGCGTCGTTGAACTTCTTCGTCGTCAAACATCAGGAACCACCTCGAACGGCTTCCGCAGCCGCGTAAGATTTGTCCGCATGATGGTGCACCACTCCCTCGCCTTCGGACAGTGCTGGTCCTCGAGGACGAAGAGACGTCCTTCGGGCTTGCCAGGGCAAGGCCGCTCAAACCGCCCCGTCAGCTGCTGCTGAGCGTTGGAGTCGGGCAAGGGCTCCAACAAGAGCCCGTCCGTCAACTCCGGTTTGTCGAGGCCCTCCGTACAAAGGGCGACGGTCGAGAAGATCAGGTGGTTGTTCGCCAGAATGGCCGCCCGGTCTTCTTTGACGCCCCCTATCAGAAGCCCCGCGCGTCCCTCGTAGGCCGCGTGGAGCGAGATGAGCGTCTCACGACAACCCGACACGACGAGCATCGGTCGGTTTTCGGCGATGGAACTGTCGATGAGGAACTTCGCCAGCCGCACTCGCCGCGTGCTCTTCATGACGTGACCTTCGTACAGCTTTTTGTTGAAGGTCTTCTGGCCCTTCCCTCCGGACTGGCACGCTTCCTGGTCGTCTACGGACCACGTTCGCCCGGTGTAGACGAAGATGGTCTTGACCGGGTGGCGGCGCTCGTGCGCGGTGCTCTCGTAGAGAATCGGCCCTGCGTGAGCGAAGTAGGCGATCTCCATTCCGTCCTGGCGCTTCGGCGTCGCCGTCACGAACCAACGCACGCCCGAGGTGATCGTTGCGGTCGGTAGGAACGTTGAGGCACCAAGGTGGTGAGCTTCGTCGAAGACGGCAATCCCGAAGTGCTCCCTGAAGTTCTTCGGCAGCGTGCCGTTTCGCACCATGCTGCTCAGCGTCTGCACCATCGCGATGGTGACGGGACGCTCCCACTCCACCTGACCGTCGCCGACGATCCCAACGTCTCGCATCTCCAGGCTGGTGTGCCCTACGATGCGCTCTCGCCACTGGAGAGCCAGGTCAACCGTGTGCACGATGACGAGCATCGGCCGGCGCAGCTGCGCGAAGGCGTGCATGACGATGACCGTCTTGCCGAACCCCGGCGGCAGAACCAAGACCCCAGACCCAGACAGCAACGCCTCGAGGGCAGGAACTTGGTCGTCACGCAGCCGGGACAAGGCCGAGACCTCGACCTCGTATGCGCCGTTCGACGTGTGGACCTTCACGGGGATCCCGAGCTCGTCGGACCACGAGCTCTCCGGGTACATCGCGCGCGGAACTCCCAGGTGGTCGGGTGTCTCCAGGTAGTTGTGGACTAGGTCTCCGCTGGCGCTTGTGAGCGTCAGCGAACGCTTCAAGGCAGCGATGTTCGGGAACGCGGCTTTGGGCAAGTACAGGTAGTCGCTGTAGATGCCCGTAGGTTCTGGAGTACTCACGTCCACCTCAACGATTGGACCAAGGAGTGTTCACGCTGGTACGCCGACGGGAGAAGAAACTCGCGATCTCCATCCCCACAGCGCCCGCAGCGGCACCGATGCCTACCTCCAGGGCGCGGAACAGCAAATCGGAACCGACGTCCGTGAAGCTCGCTACGCGCTGCCCTCCGTGTCCGTCGGCGATGATGGACCCGTTCGGTCGGTCGGTCGGGTCGTAGAACATAGTCTCTCCGGGCGGCGTGAGCGGTCGCCCGTAGAAGTGCGCTGGAGGGGGTGCCTGCGTCCCCGAGGCCGGCCACTGCTGCGCAGGCTTGGCCTGCCAAGGCGCCGGAGCAGGCTGGGTGTAGGCCGGAGGCGCAACCGGCGGGACTTCGCGCCGCGACTGCTCGTAGCGCAAGGTCTGGGTCGTTGCGGTCCCTGTGCGCTGAGGGGGCATGTAGGGGGCAGCTGCCTGAGTGGGCGCAGGTGCAGGAGCAACGGGCGCGGGTGCCGCCTCCGCTTGTTGAAGATTGGCTACGGCTGCCCTCACCTGCTCGGGAGGGGCAGCGAACGTCCTCCGGGCCTGGTCAAGGGCAGGGTCTGGGCTATCTGACAAAGAGCCTCCATGGGTTAGACTGAGTCCCGCGATGTTATGCTGCGAAAACAGCGGAGTTTCACGATGAGCTTTCCGTACAAGGGCGTGGTTGATCAGTTCGCCGATGGTGGCGCTCTGTTGAAGTCGGCGTCGCGGATTCCGCGCATCGTGGAGATTGCTGACGCGACGCTTCCTCTGAACGACGACGATTACGCCATGGTCGTCAAGACGGCGTCGGAGACGGTGCGGCGCTTCCCGACCCACGACGCCGGGAACACGCTGGTCAGCGCGCTCTACTTCCGGCGAGCGGAAGCGACCCTCCCGGACGAGATCGCGAAGACTGCGCGTGTCCACCTGAACTGGAAGCTCGAGCACTACGGGCTTCAGCCGCTCCCGGAGCGCGAGGTTGAGAAGGTTGCGTCTGCTCCTCCGCGCGAGCGCTTCCCCGTGAAGAGCGCGCAGCAGACGGTGGAAGCTGCGAACTTCTACGAGAAGTACGCATCGCAGCTTCCCCGAGAGCAGCGAGCCGAACTGGCCACGCGCGTCCTGCAGGCCGCCCCCGTGTTCGATGTGATGCCGGGCCGTCGACTGGTCTCGGAGACGCTCAACGAGTGGAACGAGAAGCTCGCCTCGCACATCGAGCAGCGTACGGAGATCCTGCGCTCCTGGGCCAACACCCCGGAAGACGCCGACAAGCTGACTCGACAGCTGGACGCGCTCTCGAAGATCGCCTCCGCGAAAGAGACGGAGCCAGGAGTGACTCCCGAGGCGGTGATGCACGCGCTGGAGACCTTCGACCGACGGACCGCTCTGTCGACCTTGTGGGGCAGGCAGTTGTCTGAGCCTTGGGAGGCGGTCTACAAGCAGGCGTCCGTCGAGGTGACGCCGGCAGATCAGGCCATTGCCTCGGAGTACTGGATTCGGCAGTCCGCGACCAGCACGACCTTCCTCTCGGCGCTCGACGAGCTGTTCGGCGACGACGTCGAGGAGTCCTGGCGTGCCGACCCGGTTGCGGCCTTCGAGTCGCTGATTCCGACCCAGCGCGTGTTGGTGCGCCGCATGCTCGACGGCTTGGCGAACGGGGCCGCTTGATGACGCCGAAAGACCTCCTGTCCGACGAACGGCACTGGTCGTTGGAAGCGACGCTCCTTGCGATCCGGAAGCTGAGCCCGGAGGGCTACGTTTTCTGGGGCATGGAGGCGCTTCGTGACGACCTGCGCGGGAAAGTGGGGGAGGTAGGTGACCTGACTCTGGAGCGCATCGCCGCCATCCGCGTAGCCATCTCCTCCCCCGACGTTCTCTTGGAGTGGCCGGTGTTCGAGAACGTCGCTCAGGCATTCTGTTGGCAGAAGCCTTTGTTCGGCGTCCTCCAGACGGTCATTCCGGAGATGGCGGCGGTGACCTTGCGGGAGGTGTACCGGCTGCGGAACGCGGTCCCGGAGCAAAAGGGCTTCCCTCTCCAAGAGGTAGGCGATGAGGTCTTGCGCTTCATCGCCGCCGTCTTCCTGGAGAACGGCTTCTGGTACATCCCTCCGGTAGAGACTTGCGCGGTGTACCTCACCAAACGCGGCATCTCTCCAGACGAGATCCGGTTGGTTCTTCCGTACTTCGGGGCTCTGGCTGGCGTCCAGCCTCACATGGACCGGTTTGCTCGGGAGAACGACGCCTATCGTTCGCCGGACGCGCTGCGCACGCTGCTCGTTGCGGGAAAGACGAAGGTCCCTGGCGATACTCCGGAGGCTTACGCCGTCCAGGGCTTGGCCAACTTCGTAGACAACCTGCTACTGTATGAGCGCGCTGCGGCAGCCAGCCTCACGGAAATGACGAAACTCATCTGATCTGAGGCTCGAATGTCCTACTCCGAATCCTCTGGGCGCTCGGGTTGGCTGTTCGGCCAGTCTGACATGCGTGACCGCACGTTCCGCTACCCGAATCCGTGGCTGGACGTTGCGTCTCAGGACGCCCCGAGCTCCGTGAAGGAGCTGATGCGGATCGTCGCCGACTACGTTCTGTGGAATCCGCTGGTGGCGGCATCGACGCGGAAGATGGCGACCTACGCGGTCACGGACGTTCTGGTCGAGGGCGACGCCGAGCCCGGGTTCGACCGCGGCATCAAGCGATGGAAGTCCCTCCTACTGCAGGACCTTCGCATCCGTTCCTTCCTGATGGAGATCGGACTCGACCGGTTCTCCTTCGGAAACTGCTTCGTCTCGGTGTACTACCCGTTCGAGCGGTACCTGGTCTGCTCCGAGTGCAAGACGCCTGAGCGGCTGTCCGAGGCTGGCTGGGACAAGACGTGGCTCTACCGTGACGGTCGCTTCGCGCTGCGCTGCCCGAAGTGCGGGCACGCTTCCTTCGCCAAGCCGGTCGACAAGTGGGTGAAGGACCCAAAGCGCATCAAGCTGCTCCGCTGGGAAGCGACTCAGGTCGAC
>JACCDR012194064.1_pt1 | contig 14089 bp, 27 predicted proteins | sample 7446431 | NCBI WGS metagenome assembly JACCDR01 (sample SAMN15323443, study PRJNA562643) | freshwater metagenome | isolation source: river surface water | place: USA:Blue River Watershed | collected 2017-08-17 | reverse complement strand
TTTGGGGCTGGGCTGGGAGCGACTTGTTCAAAAACGCAAATTGTCAATGGGACACCCGGACCCAACGTCCTAAGGGTGCGTGCTCGCTCTGGATTCTAAGATACGTGTATTATACATGCGTCGGTTTTGGGGTCGCGATGTCTGTCGTCCCGCCAAACCTGCAAAACGGCAAAAGTGTGTTTGGCACGGATGTTGTCTCGCGCACTTAGCCGATTGCGTCATCCAACACTTAGCGCTGCGTCACGATGGCAGAGCGACGCGTCAAAGCGTGTGAACACTAAACCGTTCCCTTTGGTGCTCAGCTGGCCTCGCTCTTGCGCAGCGTCGCGCTGAGCTGCGCTGCCAAGCTGCGTGCCAGCGACGCGCCAGATGGGTGCATAGTACACGCATGCAGGCTGCACGCATATACGTGCACACTACACGCACACGCGCGCGCTCGTATGCGGACGCGTGCGGCACGGCGCTTGCCAGCGCCCGAGATGATGTTCACTGACACGAATTCGGATCTGGCCGGCCTCGCGTTCTAAATCGCCGGGACAGTTTTTGACCGTTCCTGACCGTTCCTGACCGTGCTGCCAGTCACTTACGCAGATCTTTTTTTACGACGACACCGCGCCGCACCCCACACCCAACAGCCGTCCCCAGCTAATCAACATCCCTGCGGACAACCCACCAACACCCGCCCAGCATAACCCTCACGCAGCCGAATTCACTTTCAGCGCACGCACGAGCACCCCCTCTAGTTCGCCGACTTTCTCCTCGCACGCAGCTAGCCGAGCATCGAACGAATCTTCATCCACGAACCACGCAGGCGCGATCCTCTGCAGTGCTCCGAGCGTCGTCGTCCAGAGCGGCCGCGCCTCCGTCCCCACGTTCACGAGCAGCGACCCATCATCTAAACGCTGCAGATGACGGAGCATCCGACGACGCGACCATCCCGCAAGCGCGGCTACTTGAGAAACCGTCAGCACGCTTCCGAGCTTCATCAGGTACCCCAAAGCTTCCTATGCAACGCGCGTTCTAAATTCGCCAGACGATCCTGATTCTCGCGCTCTCGAGTCTTCTCGCGATGGCGCCGATACGCCTCGTAAAGCCCGATCGCTTCCAGCTCGCGCTTCCGCGCCGCCTGCAGCACGGGTTCGAGCTTGTGCCCCCTCGGCAGCGCCCGACCGGGCCGAACGCGCATGCGGCTCACTTCGTCCTCAGCAAACTGCATCAGCGCGAGGAACGTCGGAGCAACGCGCCAACCGTGTGCAACAGGATCACGGCATCCGCCGCCAGCCCCCAAAACCTCCGCATCCGCTGCACGACATTCCAAGCACGCAAAAGCCCGATCGCGCTTCTCATCCAGTGAACGCGCGTAAATAGTTCGAAGCTCGGGACATTCGAGCGCCAGAGCGAGCATCTGCCGACCTTCGTCCGTGAACGCGCTCTGCAGCTGCCAGCTCGCACGCGCAGACCCGAACGGGACGTATACACACTTCAGATCATTCGCCATGTTCGCAGGCAGACGCATCATCGTTCGCTGAATGCGCTCGAACCTGTCGACGTGCATCCGATGCGTGACGCTCAGCTGGCTCTCGTGCAGCCGCTCGCAGCGTCGATCATCCCAGACAACACCCCCGCCTCCGTCGTACCCGACACCACGCAATCCGAGTGCTCTTGCAGCACCATCAAAAAACCATGAGACTTCGCGCCGCGCTAACGCATATGAGGTAGGCACATCGTTCATCGGTAGGCACTCCCGATCCGTGAACACCTTGCAGCGTCTAACCGTGTTTGTTCCCTCGTTCCCACCACCGAACCCAAAACAAACACTTTTTGGAGAGCTGCACGCGTGGTGACGCACGTCCGTGTATGGCTGCTCTGCGTACCCCTACAGGGCCCTCTCTTTCTATTTCTTTTCTTTTTAGAAGAAGAAGAGAGAACAGAGAGTACTAAGCCGTTTTTTACGACTCCAAACGACGTTCCTACCTCAGTCATTGTTGCTCTCCTTGGGAAAGTACAGATAGGCAATCCGCTGCGAGCCATCGTGCAAGCGTCCGCGTCGTCGCGCCCATCCGACGCGCCTCAGCACCGCCCCAATGCGCATCTCGTCTGCGCGCGTCCTACGGCCCGTTTCGATCGCGAGCGCCTCTCCGAGCAGCTGACCCGTCGTCACGCCGTTCTGGTCGCGCCCAGGCCGCGCCAGATACGCGCGCACGGGTTCTTCCCACGGATCGATCGCGTAGCGCTCCGCCTGCTCGTCTTCGGCGGCGCGCAGCAGCTCTTGATCGACGATGTGCCAAACGGCGCCTGCGTCGAACTGCGCCAGCGCTTCCGCCCAGAGCTGATCACGCGCACGTGCGAGCCCTTGGACATCGATGTGCGTCACCCAGACCGGCCAAAAGCGCCGCGCTCCGGTCGCGTCCTTTAGGTAGTGCTCGTCGTTGGTCGAACCGACCAAAACGCACTGACGCGGGTAATCCAAAAAGTGTCGGCCATAGGGCGGACGGTAGGTGTCAACGCGCGTGGTGATCAGCTGCTTCACGCGTTCGACGTCTGCGCCTCTCAGCGCGGCCAGCTCCGCGAATTCGACGATCCAGCGCTTGCGAAACACGCTGACGGCCGCAGAGCTGCGAATGTCGACCTGCGTCTCTAAGAACCACTCATCCGATGCGAGCGTGCGAAGCGCACTGCTCTTGCCGGTACCCTGTCCGCCTTCCAGGATCAGCATCGTGTCGACCTGACAGCCTGGGAGCATCGCGCGCGCGACTGCAGCGATCAGAAACTTGCGTCCGACCTCGCGCGCATACGGCGTATCAGCGACGCCGAAGAAGTCTGTTAGCCACGTATCGATCCGCGAAACGCCGTCCCATTTCTCTAAGCCCCGCAGCCATTCGATCACCGGATGAAACTGCGAAGCTTGCGCGACCGTTTCGACTCCGCGCGCGATGTCTGAGAGCGTCCAGGTGATGTGATAGCGACGACGCAGCCAAGCCTGCAGCCGTGTGTCATCGACGTCGGTCCATTTGTACGAGCCTGTTAATCCAGGCGCGTTCATCTCGTCGTCCCATGGCGGATCGCGCACCTCGATTCGCTCTGCGAAGCTGTTGTACCGAATGCGGCCGACCCAAGCAGGATCGTAACGCAGGATGATCGGCACGTTCGCTGGCGTCTTATCGAGCGTGTGATCGGAGTTACGCAGAAGACGTTTCTTCCAATCGCTCTCCTTAGGAGCTGCGCCACCAGAGCCAGCACCCTCCGCTGCGTCAGCCGCACCCTCTGGCAGACCCTCAACGCGCGCGACAGGCGGTGGCGCAACGCGCACCGCGCCGGTCCTCTCAACGTGCCGAACGGCTTTGCTGATCGTGACGTCGACTTCCTTCGCGGGCAGTCCCGATGCCCGTGCAGCCTCTGCGATGCGCTCGATCACTGGCTCCCAAGCGAGGTGATGTCCCGAGCAGTATTCGAGCGCCGTGCATGTCTTCGCCCAGAGCACGTGATTGCGTTCGCCTTCGCGCCTGCACGCGAGATCGGCGACCATGTTTTCGATCACCTTATCGACGTATGCGTTCCCGATGCGGTGCACGCTAGCCACCTGCGTCTTACGCGGCGGAGGGAGCGGCTTCGCGATGCGTTCGAACCATTGATCGGGCAGAAGAGCGATCGCGCATCGGTTCGCCCATGAGTAGCGCGCGCCGCTGATGTGCAGACTCGGAGCGACGACGATCTGGCCACCACGCGAGCGAACGTCCAGACCGCGCTTCACGCTGTTCGACAGACGTCGCACATCTTGACCAGGACCGGTCATAAAGATCCGATGCTCGCCGCCGTCGACGCGCCCCGAACGACTCGCGAGCGTCAGAGGCAGCGCGCCTAGCTCCTTTTCGTACTCGGCAAGCATCGCGCGGCCTGCATCGCCGTCGACGTCGATCGCGAGGAGATACGTCCCATCGCCCTGCTCGCCCATCGCGAGGCCGATGTTCGTTTCTTTGTACGCTGCGCGGAACATGTCGCGAACCACGTCCACGTCACACGTCGCGCGCTTCTGCCATGCTTTGCCGATGGGATGTTTGCCTGGCTTGCAGTCGCCCTCAGGCGCGCCACACCCGCAGCGGCCATCGCGCAAGCCATGCACGGGAATGACGCGCCAGCCATGCTCTGCGTAGACGACTGCGGACGCAGCCACACTCATCTCAGACGTCGGAAGCCAAGCCAGCTCGTCGTTTGCGTCGATCATCACTCCACACCCTCCGTAGCGATGCAGAATCGACAGATGCACGGCTTTAGCTGCAGTCCCTGCGCGTGCAGCGCTCTCGACAGCTGGGCGATCGACAGAAGACCGATCCCGCGCAGCTTTGCGACGTCGCAGCGACGAAGGCGCACGAGATCGCCGAACGAATCGATCGAGTCTTTGCCGTACCAGCCTGGGTGCTCTGCAAAGCCTCTCCTCAGAGCCTCAGCGATTCGATCAGGGAGCTTGTCCCGCCATTCTGCGAACGTCGTCACGCTGCCACCGTCCTTCGTGCGTGCGCGAGTGCTGCGCGCGCCTCTTCTGCGGAGCGCACGACGTAGACGAGCGCACCGAACTTGATCCACGTCACCACGGTGGCCGTCTGCTCTTCCGAGACATCGCCACCACCGACTGCTTTCAATTCGAGACAGAACCACGCTGCGTGCCCGTGCTTCGTCATCAGCAAGCCGACGAGATCGGGCGAGCCTGTCCCGAGTCCGTAGGTGACGAAACGCTCTTGTCCCTTACCGTCGTAATACTTCACGCTCCCGACAGTGTTTCGGAGCAAGAGCAGATCAGGCTCTGCACCGATGGCGGCTTCGACTTCGGCCTTAACGTTCCGTTCGAGTTTCTTCCGCAAGCCGCTCACGCTCGTTCCCTTTCGTAAGAGCCCTCAACAGGCTGACGACCGAACTGCTTCACGAAAGCGCGCAGCGCCCATTCACTCGCAGCTGGGTCACGCAGACGAATGCGATAGAGAGCGACGTTCTTCAGACGCGCGAGGAACTTGGTGTCCCGCTCGATCGGCGACAGCAGGTTGATCTTTTCGTTCGCCTCAGCGCGCGAAACCTTGCGCTTCACGCGTTCGACTTTCTTGCCGCGCGCACCGCAGCGTGGACACTCAACAGCGGTCTGGAAGATCGCGAGGCATTCGGTGCAGCGCCTGAGAGCGATCGGCGCTTCGACTCTGCGCACTGCTGCGCCCTCGATCGACCATTCGCGCTGTTCGTTCGGCAGGCCGTGCAGCCATACCGAGCCGCAGAGATCGAGCACGAGGCAGCGCGTCTTGCCTGGCCACGGCCTGAGGCCTCTGCCGATCGCCTGCAGGTACGAGCCTGTCACGGTGAACGCGCGCGCCATGATCACCGTTTCGATGCAGGGCAGATCGAAACCTTCGATGAACACGCCGACACCGACGAGAACCTGGATCTCGCCCTTCACGAACAGCGCGCAGAGTGCCTCGCGTTCTTCACGCGGCGTCTCGCCAATGATGATGCCCGCATGCCAGCCCCGCGCAGCGAACTTGAGAGCGAGCCCGCGGGCATCTTCGACCGTCGAGGTAAAGCAGATCGCTTTCGTCCCTCGCGCGTGACGCTCGTACGCGTCGACGGGATCATCGCTGATGGTTCGTTCGAGGTATTCTTTTGGCCCGATGACGTCGCACGGAACGAGAAAGCCAGCGTCGGTCAGCCACTGATTCGACGGTCCCGAGAACAGCCGCTGATAGACGTTGCCGAGCGCTTTGCCATCGGCGCGCTGAGGTGTCGCGGTGAGTCCGAGGATCCAAGCCTCGGGGTACGCGTCCAAGATCTGCCGAATGCCTTCAGCCATCGTGCGATGGCACTCGTCAACAATCACGAGGCCTGCAGGCGGCCGCACGCCACGCACGCGCAACGTTGCGAGCGAGCCCACCTGCACGAGCGCGTCTTTGTCTTCGGCGCGTCCTGCCTGAACGAACCCAGCGCGCACCTCAGCTGCCTTTAGCCTTGCGTGCGTGTCGCTGATCAGCGAGTCGAGGTGCGCGAGGAACAGCGAAGGAATGCCCTTGCTCTCCGCACGCGCGAGCAGCGCGCTAGCCGTCGCAGTCTTGCCGCCGCCTGTACCGAGCTGCATGACGGCCGTGCGAACGCCGCCGTTGAACGCGTCGATCACCTGCTGCAGTAGCTCGCTCTGGTAGGGGCGCAGCGTGATGGTCATAGCGGCTCACCCACCGCGACGACGAACGTCTCATCAGGAAACTCGCGCAGCAGCTCGTCGCAGAAGCTGCGAGCAAGCGCGTGCAGCATGACGTTCGAGAGCGCGCGGTGCTTCGTCGCATCGTCCAGCGCGCGAACGATCGGCGTGATGCGCGCTTCATGTTTGAGAGACCAGAGGCGCGTTGATTCGTTGGCTGCACGCGCGATGATGCGCTGCACCCCTCTCGCAGGCCGCAGAACGAACGTGCGAACAGGTGCAGGGGACGGCATCATGGGACGATCACCTCAAAGCGCTGGTAGGGAAACGCGTCGCAGAGAATGGCGCGCCAGCGCTCTGCGATGTTGTCCGCAGACCATGTCCCCTCTTCCGTCAGCGGCGTGTGCGTCTCGTTCCGATCAACGATCGCTTTCGTGTGCACCTCACGCATGAGCAGACCCAAGAGGCGCTGCATCTTCATCGCTTGGGTGATTGACCAGCGACGCGTCGGCTCGTCAGCGATCACATTCAGCTTCGAACCGTCAACGCTGACGGTGAATCGACGAATCGGCTTCTTCATCACTCCCTCGGAAGATCAAGAATCATCCAGCGGCCACCTGCGAACCTGCGCCAGACGAACCACGCGTACTCTGTTGCGTCGGTCTTGCCGTCACCGGTGAACGATGGGCGCTTGGGAAGCACGTAGACGTCTGCAGGGTGCACGCGGTGGAACCCCATGCGCTTTATGCCCGCAAGCCAATTGAGGCGCAGCAGCGCAACGACCCAGGTTGATTTCGTTGCCTCGGCTAGCGCGCGCTGCACGAATTCGAGCGAGTGAACGAAAGGCGGATTGAACAGGTAGACGTCTGCATCAAGCCAGTCAGCTACCGAGAGCGAGTCGTGCGTGATGACAGAGAGGCCGTGCTCTTGTCGCGAGATGTTCGCGAGCTTGGGATCAAGCTCGTAGCCGTACATCTGCGCATCGGGATGCTCGTCGCGAACTGCGCGCAGGATGGCGCCCGTACCGGCGCACGGATCGAGAATGTTGACCGATGGGAGCATCGGGAGAATCGCCTTCGTGCACCACGCAGGCGTTTCATAGAAGTCGTTCAGACGTCGGACGTCGTTGTGACCGGTGACGCTCATAGGTCACCAAACGGATCGAAGTCGTCGCGATCGATCGCCATGTCGATCGACGCGTCGAAACTTTCACCTCGCGCGTATTCAACCACGCCGCGACGTGTGATGCTGACACGCCCATTGATGTCGATCGTTTCACCGTTGAGTGTAATCGTCGCGCCGTTCAGGTAGAGACGCGTCTGGCCGTCCTCGCCGAAGACGGCTCGCGCGCGATGCGGGCTCATGCTTTCACCTCACGATGTGCAGCGCAGCGGCGCGCGACAGCGCACCTCGCGCCATTGATCGTCGCCATCGTGACGAAGTGAAACTCTGCATCGCAGAGATCGCAGAGGCCTGGTCGATCGTGCGTGCTCGGTGTGAAGGGCACTTCCTCAGAGAAGCGGGGCGGCGCGGGCTCGTCGCAGTACGAGCGGAGCGGACGCCGACGAATGACGTAGGGGTAGCGGCCGATCATTGTGCACCTCGCGTCTGGACGTGAATCGCTGGTCCCTTCGCACCCGTGATCACGTTGCCGATGATCAGCGCATGGTCGCCTTGGATTCGGATCCCCTCACCATCGAGTGTGCAAAACGCCACCGTCGGACGACCACGCAGCGCATTCATCGCAGCCCATAGGCGCGCCTTGATACGCCAGCTCATTGGTCACCCCAACGCAGCTCGGCTTGCTTCTGTCCTCGATCGCAGCGCCCGCTGACGTACAGCGCGAGCTTCATCGCGCCTTCGTTCTTCGGACACGCAGCCGCCGATCGACGCACGTAGCGAACAGCCAGTTCCACCTGTTGCCCGAGCGAGCCGCACGCTGCTTCACGGTCGTACGGCGTGATCCCTTGCACCTGAAACACGCCGCGACTCTTGCCGTGGTCACCACTGATCTCGCAGCGTGCAACAGCGCGCCTGTAGCCCGACTCGAACCACGCGAGGCGAGCCAGCGTGTTCTGTTCGATCACGTCGTCAGTGACGTAGACGATCGCCTGCGCCAGCTCGTAGCGGAATGCGAGATCCTTCTCTCCGCGTTGCGGAGCAAGGGCAAGCATGATCAACATGACTCTAAGTGCACTCATTGCGCAGCCTCCGAAACCTCAGCGACCAATGTCAGATCGGCGGCGTGCGCAGCTTCTGGCCAGCTCGCGCCTTCGCCGATTACTTCAATGCCGCGCATCCAACGCGCGCACGGCAGGATCACGTTTTTGTGGTTCACGCTGAGTTTCACCCAGCGCCCAATGATGAAGCGATCGCCCAGCTGCAGGACTGCAGCGTCAGCGCCCAGCTTCGCGCACGCAGCTTCGTACAGCGCGATGCGATTCATGCTGCAGCCCCGCGCAAGCCTGCGCCTGTCTTCGCAACAGAGCGCGCGTAGGCCTCAGGGTCGCAATGCTCGCAGACGACTTTGCGAACAGGATGACGACGACGGAAAACAGAGTGTCCGCATTCGAGCAGGAACGAGCCGTCTGCGTTGACGTCAACGATCGCGCGCACGCTTACGCCTCCGCGTTCCTTGCGTTGCTTGCATCGGTTGCAGAGCCCGCGATGCGTGGCGCTGCTGAAACACCCCTCTGTCTTGCACTTCATTCACGCGCTCCTTTCAAACAGCGGCTCGGAAACAGGCAGACCGATCTCCTCGGGAAACGACTCGCAGATCCGTTCGAGGACAAGCAGGCTCACTTTCTGGCCTGCCGTTAGGTTGTTCACCGCACGCAGCTGGCGCGGCTTCACGCCCAGCCTGCGCGCGAGCTTGGACCAGCTAAGGAACTGTCCGCGGCCGCAGCAGTGCGGGCAGGGTTCCGGCCATTCCGTCGACCCAGGTACCCAGCCGCGTCCCATGCACGTAGGACACGCGATGTTGATCGTCATACGGCTTCTCCGCGCGCCTTCATTGCGCGCAGCTCAGCGAGACGCTCTTCATCGCGTCGCAGCTCGCGATACTCCGCAGAGCCGTTGCAGCGGTAGCGATGCGGCGATCCGTCGATCTCGATCACCACACGGCGACCCGTGTCTGGATCGCGAATCGTTGCGACATGCACAATGCATTGCCGACAGATCGCGAACTTGGTGAACGTGGGAACGTCGTAACGCTTGTGCATCATTACCCCCGCAGACAAAAAGAAACCGAGAGAGGCAGCGCCTCCCTGTTCCGAAGTTCAGGACCGCTCTAACGAGCGGTGTTCAGGCAGTCAGTCTCGAGATCAGATCTGGGATGTCGTCGTCATCAAGATCACCAACGTCGACCGGTGGTGACGCAGGCAGAACATCAGGAACGGTGAACGGCTCTGCGGGGACTTCTGTCCACGCCGCAGCGGGGATGCCGAACTGTTTTTCGATCTGCACGATCTGATCGACGCTTGGCCGTCTCTCGCCATGAAGCCAGCGCGCGATGACACCACTCGACACACGCAGCATCGCGCGAATGTCGGCCTGCGAGAGGCCACGTTCGATCATGGCGCGCAGCCAAAGCTGCCGAGCGCCCTCCGAAAACTTGGGCCCAAGATGCTTTCGAACTAGCCAGCGCTGACGTGGATAAGGCGGCGGGTTCGAGGGCATACCGAGTGTCTAATGGCAACCGCCATCGATGGCAAACCCAATCGGTGGCAGCTGACAGTTTAGTTATCCACATACTGCTGGACACCAATAGTGTCAGCTGCCATCATTGCGCCGAAGTGACGGTACCTAAAGGATTCCCTAAGCGATTGATGCAGGCGCGCGAGGCGCGAGGGCTCGGAGTAAATGAGCTACAGCGCCGCGCCGACCTTGGTAGCGGGCAGGTGTCACGTTACGAGTTCGGTGATCGAGCGAAGATCCCCGCTCACTATCTCGGCCAGCTCGCTGACGCGTTGGGTGTCTCGCTCGATTGGCTTTGGTTCGGTCGCGGCGAGATGAACGTTTCTCATCTCAGCCCGCTGCTGACGTTCGACGAATTCGAGACAGCGCTTGATGAACGCGGCCTGCGCCTCATCTGTAAGAAGCACGGCAAGCGTTGGAAGCTTGCGACGATCGCGCGCGCGCTCATTCTGGATCTGAAGAGCGACGCGAACGGCGAGCCTGAGGGCGGCTGGGTCGAAGTCTTGGACGCGATCGAAGACGGCAAGTACGACATTACGTTTGGCGATTCGACAGCCGTCGAAGTGAAGACAGCGAAGGCAACAGCACCGAAACGCAAACGACGCAAGCCACGACAGCGAGCTGCGTCGAAACGTCGACAGCGCTAGGGATCGCGATCATGGGGTGGGGTTTGAAAGAGGAAGAGGACAGGACCGCGCATCGCAGGAAAACGGCTTTCTTCTTTTCGCTAACTTTCACGAAAGAGAGAGCATGACCGGCCTCGCGAAAGTCGAACTGTATACGTCCACATTCCTCGTACCCGAACCGAGAGCGGTTCAGATGATCGAGCAGTGCGCGAACCTGATCTTTAAAGCATCCACGATCAAGGATGTGAGAAAGGTCATGACGCACGCAGAGGCGATCGCCGCTGTCGTTCGCAAGATCGAAGCGAGCGAGCGTGTGAAGCGCGATGGTGAATTCCTGCTTGTGATGGCTGAGCGCCAGCTAGGCGAGGTCAGTTCGTCGATCCCGAAACGCACGGGTGGACGAGGGCGCAGTCAAAAGCACGATTACACGATCCCGCCGAAATACGAGGTACTGGAAGAGGCAGGATTCAACATCAATCGTGCGCTGAAAGCAGAGGCGCTCGCGCGCACGCCGATTCGTGAAGTCAAAGCAGCGTTCAACCGCGTGCTGCCGACGAAGCTCGGTAACAAGTCCGTGAACGCGGTCATGTTGGAGCTTGGGATCAAGCACTCCACACCGTGGATGCCGCGCGAGCTGCTTCTCGCTGAGGACGCGATCGAGCTTCTGAACAAGTGCTGTCGCGCGAGACGAGCCCCGACACGGGAAGAAGTGACGGAGCTTGAAAACCGACTGCGCCCGTTGCAGGTGTCAAAAAAGTAAGGAGCGAGTAGATGATGAAGTTAGTGATTGATAAACCGCAGCTCGAACAAGTGACGATGTGCATTGGGTCTCTCGAGATGCCGATGAGTCGTGAACAAGTAGTAGAGATGCTCTTCGGATCTGACTGGCGGATCGTCCCTGCTTCGCAAGTCGAAGTCACGCAGAGCAAACGCCGCAAGCGACGAACGAGAGAAGAGATGCAGCTCGCTGGCGCGCAGACAGAGCGCCTCTTGCCGCCTGCGCCAAAGGACAAATACAAGAGTCCGATCTTTGGCGCTGTCCTCGGCTTCCTCAACAAAAAGAAGACAGAGCTAACCAGTCCAGAGATCCGCGATGCGCTTCCTGCCGAGCTGCTCAAAGGCAAGCCGCAAGCGTACCTCGCTGGCGTTCTCACCAAGCTGGCAGAGAACAACGACGTTGTTCGTTCAGGCAAGCGTGGAACGTACCGCTACACGATCGCGTCGAACGGATCTGCACGTCACGCAGCCGCTGCTGCAGACGACGCGCCGCCGCCTTCACGAACATCGGAGAATCGTCGCGCCGTCGCAGATGCCCGCATGAGGGAAGGACTCTGCTCGCGTGGTGACGGTCGTAAGCTCGTCGCGGGCAAGCGCCTCTGTCGGAAGTGCCTCGATCAGATCCGCGTGACGCAGCAGCGTGCAGTCAAGGCGAAGATCAAAGCGCGTAGGTCGGCGTCATGAGTAGTCCCAAGTCGGTCAAGCGTGCGAGGCCTCGCCCGACTCTCGTGCACGACAGCGAAGGAGATCTCGACATGCTGCTGGTCGAACGCATCCGCGTTTTCTACCAGCGCGTTGCGAACGAGATCCGCGAGCTGGAAAAGTACAAAGAGAAGCGCGGCATTTGCACTGGCGGCATGTCGTGCACGCGCAAGGCATTGCAGGGTCCACGCGGTGGAATGCGGGACTGCCCTCACCACGCAGCTTCGCGCAAAGCAGGCATCAAGCTGCGTCGCTGGCAAGCGTACGAGTCAGAGTATGGTCGCCTCCGCAAGGAGATGATCGAGCGAGAGAAGGCAGAGAAGGAACGCGCAGAGAAAGAGAAGAAGAAGCCGGCCAAGAAAAAGAAGCGTGCTGCGTGATCACGTACGACTCGCTAGCAGAGGCAGGGCACGAGATCACGATGATCGCGCCCATCTTGGCAGGCGTAACCAAGTACCTCTGCGAGAACTGCGGCGCGTTCATCGAAGTTCACTCTGGCGGATCTACGCGCTCGTCAGAGCTGCGCTTCTCGTTTCACGCGCCGCGCTTCTCGCAGGTGACAGCTGACGCGTGCATCCCTGCTGAGGCGCGCGACGTCATGCGAGCACTCGACAGCACGATCGACAAGCGACCGAGGCTGTACGACAAGATCCGAAAGGCGATGCTCGCTGACATGTTCTTGCGAGCTGGACACGTCCACGGAATCGAGCCCATTCGCTTGGAAGAGGCAGAGCCTGGCACTTGCGATATCAACCCATGCCCGCACCCAGCAGCAGGTCACATTCGCGTTCCAGGGGCGGTGATCAGCGTCTGCTCCGAGCACTTGAAACAGTACGAAGATGATGAGGTGACGTGATTCCGAGGATCTGGAAAACAGGTGAACGCTGCACGATCACGTGTGCTGGCCGAACTGTCGAAGGCACGATCGTTCTCGCGTCCGGTAACGGTCTATCGATCATGCTCAGCTTCGATGCGATCTTGAGTGGTCACGTTGGGGCGATGCCTCTCATGTGGGATCAAGATGCGCGCGAGTTTCGGAGCATCGTGAACGGCGAAAGCGTGCAGCTGTCATGATGTGCAAGGTCTGCAACGCAGCAGAGGCGACAACGACGCTGCGCAACGTTCCGAACAGCGCATGCTTTCCGTGCGCCGACCTCGTGATCCGAACGCTCGGGGCAGAGCGCGTGCAGCAGGGGGCAACTGTCGCGGAGACAGCAGCGCGTTATTCGAGCTGGCGCGCGGGCATCGGTCGACCCATCGCGCTGGTCGATCTTGATGAGGCGATCTTCTTTTGGGCAGGGATCGCGAACAGGGACGAAGGCGCGTTGAATGATCTCCGTACAGCGATGGCCATCGTGCAAGATCTCAAGAAACAGATCGACGACGACAGCAACTAACCAACGAAGGGGGGCAGCATGAAGCTGCAGACGATTGCAGATCGATATGGGCAGGCGATGCAGATCGACGATGCCGAAGAAGCTGACGCTTACTTTCAGCAGCTCGTCAGCGAAGTTGTTCGAACAACGGGGATGACGCGTGCGCATGCTGAGCGCCTCGAACGAAACAACATCGGTTATTTCGCTGGCTACATGTCGCGCGATGTTCGCCTGCGTTGCGAGCAGTTCTATAAAGCGATTCATCCCGTGTTGGGTCCTGTCCTCGAAACAGAGAAGCTGACTCCCGAACAGATCTTCGAAAGGGGTATTCGGTGGGCAGAGGCGTCTGATCTCTTCATTCGAATTAAGCGCGATGGTGAATGGCAAAACGTCAGCGTCATGACGATGAATGAAGAGGAGCTAAAGGACATCTTCGAAACGCGCGACGATCCGCGCGAGCTGCGTCGGTGGATCTACGCGCTCGTAAAGATGTTGCGAGAACGAATGTGAACATCGCGCACTTGAACTCGCCGCATGTTGTCGTCACGTCTACGCAGAACGGCTTTGCGTTTGAATGCGAGCGCTGCGGTTCTCGTTACGAGATGACGATGCCTTGCCCGATCGATGTGTTCGTAGGTGCAGGCAATGGGTTCTTGACTACGCATGTAGAGTGCAAGCCGCGTAAGTGGAAGCGACCATGATCCCGATGATGCTCGATCAAGAACAGCCACCCGAGGGCGAGG